>Ga0209890_10000112_pt1 | contig 37007 bp, 30 predicted proteins | sample OrgsoiDNA2013049_FD_185799 | JGI IMG/M metagenome (GOLD analysis project Ga0209890, IMG submission 185799) | Permafrost soil microbial communities from the Arctic, to analyse light accelerated degradation of dissolved organic matter (DOM) -... | ecosystem: Environmental > Terrestrial > Soil >... | reverse complement strand
AGGCGCCCTCCGTGGTAGAGACGCCGGCGTTGGAGCTCGGGGCGCGCGTGCGCGTCGAGCGTCTCGGCGCGAATGGCGTCATCGCGCAGCTCCCCGACGGACGCGGCCGCGCCAAGGTGACGGTCGGCAAGATGACCGTGGAGGTTGGCGCGGACGAGCTGCGGCCGATCGCCGGCCCGCCGCGTCAGGCGGCGCGTGCTGCCGCGGCCAAGGGGACGGCAGCGCCAGCGCGCGATTCGCGTGCCTCTGAGGACGCGCTGGCGCTCGTTTCGCAGGGGAGCTCGCCGACCGCCGACCTGCGCGGGCAGACCGGAGACGACGCGCTGACCGCCGTCGAGGCGGCCCTCGATCGCGCCGCGCTTTCGGGCCAGAGCCACCTGGTCGTCATTCACGGACATGGCACCGGCGCCCTGCGGAAGCGGGTGCGCGCCTACCTCGACGACTCCCCCTACGTCGCCCGCTGGGCCCCCGGCACGTCCCGCCAGGGAGGCGACGGCGTCAGCGTCGTCGAGTTGCGGTGAACGGTTCCGAGGTTAACCAAACACCCCGACCGCCAGGTTGATCGCCGTCGCCAGGATCGCAGTGTTGTAGAGAAACGACAGCACGCTGTGGCCGAGGACGGCGCGGCGGATCTGGCGGCTCGGGACCGAGACGTCGGAGACCTGGAAGCACATGCCGATGGTGAAGGCGAAGTAGGCGAAATCGAGGTAGCAGGGGGCGGCGTCGCCGGGGAAGGTGAGGCCGCCGACCCCGTCGTCGTCGTCGCGATAGTAGAGGTGCGCGTAGCGGAGGGCGTAGGCGCTGTGGGTGAGGACCCAAGCGCTGGCCACGGCCAGGATGCAGAGCACGACGAACAGGTCGCGGATGTCGGGTGGGTGGGCGCGCGCCTGTCGAAGGATGACGGCGGTGGCGAGCAGGGAGACGCTGCTCGTCAGGATCACCAGGATGTTGACGGCCCGGCGCCCGGGATCTTCGGTGCCGGCGTGCTGGCGGGTCTCGTGCGGCCCGGCGTACAGGAAGATCATCCAGGCGAAGCTCGTCATGACCAGCGCGGCGACGTCCCAGGCGGCGAGGAGCCGGAACGCCATTCCCAGCCGCGTCGGGATCAGAAACGCGGTCGCGACCCCCAAAGCCCCCGCCGTGAGCAGGCGCCCGTGGGCGTGGGCCGGAACGTGACGCGGGAAAGCCTGCGACCGCTTGCTCACCCCAGGGAGCTTCGCCGACCAGCGGCCGGGCGTCCATATTGCCGATGCCGCCTCCGATGCCCGCGCACCGACGATGTGATCCGGCCCAGCCGGCATTATCCTGTTGCGATGAGCTGGCAACTCGACCGCGGCGCCACAGTCGCCCCTGACGGCGCGGTCACGTTCTCGGTCTGGGCGCCGCGCGCAGAAGCCCTGACCGTCCGTCTGCTCGCTCCCGGCGGAGACGAGGTCCGCGCCGAGCTGCCGATGGCGCGCGACGAGAAGGCCGTCTTCGTCGCGCGCGCCCCCGCCGGCCTGGCTCCGGTCGGTAGCGACTACGTCTACCTCGTGCCCGGCGTCGGTGCCCGTCCGGACCCCGTCTCCCGCCGGCAGCCGAGCGGTGTGCACGGACCGTCGCGTATCGTCGCGACAGGTGACTTTCGCTGGAGCGACGCTGGTTGGCGCGGCCTCCCGCTCGGCGAGCTCATCTTCTACGAGCTGCACGTCGGAACCTTCTCGCCCGAAGGGACCTTCGCTGGCGTCGTCGCGAAGCTCCCCTACCTGCGCGACCTCGGCGTCACCGCGATCGAGCTGATGCCGGTGGTGACCTTCCCCGGCGGTCGCAACTGGGGCTACGACGGCGTGTCTCTATTCGCTCCGCACGAGGCGTACGGGGGGCCCGAAGAGCTGCGCCGCCTGGTGGATGCCTGCCATGCGCACGGATTGGCGATGTTTCTGGACGTCGTCTACAACCACCTCGGGCCGGAGGGGAACTACCTTCAGGACTTCGGTCCGTACTTCACCGATCGCTACAAGACGCCCTGGGGCGCGGCGCTCAACTTCGACGGGCCCGACAGCGACGAGGTGCGCCGCTTCTTCGTCGACAACGCACTCTACTGGCTGAAGGACTATCACGTCGACGGGCTGCGCCTCGACGCCATCCACGGCATCTTCGACTTCACCGCGCGGCACATTCTGACTGAAATCTCGGACGCGTTTCACGCGGAGGCGGCGCGCCTCGGGCGCCGCGCCTGGCTGGTGGCCGAGAGCGATCTGAACGATCCGAGGGTCATCCAGCCGCCGGCGGCCGGTGGGCTCGGCCTCGACGCGCAGTGGAGCGACGACTTTCACCACGCGCAGCACGCGGTCGCCACCGGCAACCGGCGCGGTTACTTCGTCGACTTCGGCCGGGCCGCCGATCTGGCCAAGGCGATCTCCGACGGCTTTGTCTACGACGGCCGGCCGTCGGCGTTCCGGCGGCGGCGCCATGGGGCTCCGTCGGCCGGCGAGCCCGGCGAGAGGTTCGTGGCGTTCAACCAGAACCACGATCAGATCGCCAACGCCTGTCAGGGTCGGCGGCTCGGTCAGATGGTCGGCCCCGAACGCCAGAAGGTCGCGGCGACGGTGCTGTTTTCGACACCGGCGCTTCCGTTGCTATTTCAGGGCGAGGAATATGGCGAGGAGGCCCCGTTCGACTACTTCACCAGCCACGGCGATCCCGCGCTGGCCGAGGCCGTTCGCCAGGGGAGGCACCAGGAGTACCTCCATCTTCTGGAAGAGGGTGCGGAAGCGGGGAGCTGGGCCGATCCCCAGGCGGAGGAGACGTTCCTCCGCGCCAAGCTACGCTGGCAATCGATCGTCCGCCCGCCGCACGCCGAGATGCTGGCGTTCTACCGCGCGTTGATCGCGCTGCGACGGCGGCTGCCGCCGCTGCACAACGGGCGCAAGGATCTCACGCGCGTCACCGCCGACGAGGCGGGCCGCTGGCTGACCATCGAACGCGGCGATCCGAGCGGCGCCGCGACGTTCACTGCCGCCAACCTCGGCGAGCGGACGGCGACGATCCGGCTGCCAGCCGAGCGGGCTCGCTGGGAGCTGGCCCTGGCCACCGCTTCGACAGCGTCTGCGCCCGTCGAGGTGGGCGCGACCTCGTTCGCATTGCTTCACGACACGGCGGCCATCTTCGCGCGCGTTCCGGGGTAGGGGTGCTACCGGTCGGTATCGGCGCCTCGGTAGCGGCGCGTCGGTATCGCGCTCAGTGCGCGTGTTTTTTGAGGACTCCCCAGCGTCCGCTGTGGTCGCGTGGGGCGTCCGACGCGGCAGGGGCCTCATGGCGCCCAGCGACGTCCCACTTGGACGATTCGCCCTTGTGGGTCTCGCGCGTGGCGATCGTCGAACGAGCCGGCGCCGGCGCTTTGCTCTCCGTGAACGGGTCTTTCCACTTGGGTGGCTTCGCCGCCGGGGTGGCGCGCCGGGTGCCGCCGGTCGTCTTGGCGTTCTTGAACGAATCGTTATCGTCCTCCGCGTCGCGCGCTCCGCGCCTCTGTGCCGCCGCGGGCTGCCGGCGGTTCACCGGGACTTCGCCGTCGAGATCGTCGGCGCCGCTGTCGCTGTGGGTCTCTCGAGCTGCAACGGTCTTCTTCGGTCCGGTCGCGAACGGATCATTCCAGCCCCCGGGCGCGGCTTGCCGTCGCCCGGCCGGCGCGCGCGTGGCGACCGAGTTGGACCGCGCCGGCGGCGGCGGAGCAACCGCGCGCTGCGAGACCGGAACGGGACGTCCGACGGGCGCGGCGCCCTGGACGACGTGGATGATTCCGTCGTCGCGCTTGGGCTGGGGGCGGACCGGCATCGGCGCCTGCACCGGCGTCGACGCAATCTCGGGCTTCGCCCACTCGGGGGTCTCGTGCTTGACGTGCGTCTCCGGCATCGGCGGCGCCTTGTCCGCGGATGACAGCAGGCTGTCGACGTCGTCCGACTTCTTCCCTTTCCCTTGGCCCTTCCCGGCCGGCTTCGGCTTCTCGACCGCCAGGAGATCGTCGAGCGCCTTGTCGTCGGCCGCGGAGGCTTTGTGCTTCTTGCTGCCGGAGTCGTTCGTCAGCAGCTTGTCGATGAACTTGTCGTCACCGTGTTTCACCGGTGGCGGGGGCGCAGCGGCAGCGGTCGTCTCGAGCTTTGGCGAGATCTCGCTCGACTTGCCCTTGCTGGACCTGTTTCCTTGACCCGAACCCGAGTCCTCGTCGGAAAGCGTCGGCAGCGCAACATCACCGCCGCGCTTGCTGGTTTGCGGCTTAGGCGCGGCAGCTTCCTTGGCCGCCTGCGCGTCGGCCTTGTCCTTCTCTTTCGCCGCCTTCTCGGCGGCCGCCTTGTTGATCGCCTGAGCGCGCGCGATCTTATCCAGCTCGGCTCGCTTGTCGTCGGGCCCCATCACCGAGTCTTCCCACTGCATCTGCTTGCTGATGACCTTGTCGTCGGTGAGCGAGTCGCCGGACTTTCCGCTCCCGGCGCTCCCGGACTTCTTTGCTTTGCCCTTTGGATCGGCCGCCCGCGCGACGGGTGACCAGGTACCGAAGAGACAGTTACCGACCAGCAGGGCGCAGAGGAACAACTTGGAGCGCATCGAAAACGACCTCCACGTGGGGGGTGGGGGGATACGAGCCTCTATTATCGGCGCCTGTCGTTATTTGACAAGCGTCTTTCGCCCAGTTTCACCCCCAATATCCGACTTTGCCTCCACTGAGCATCATTGGAGCGTCATTGCCCGCCATTGGGAGCCATCGCACCCCATGGAACCAAAGGTGGGCCAATGCGGGTAAATGTAGTCAGGAGTGGACGACGATTCCCGACGCCACGACTTTGACTGTCTCTCCGCTGATGGCGACCTCGATGGCCATCTCACCTTCCGCACGAACCCTCGCGAGGCCGAGGCGCGACACGGAGCCGACGCGGGCGTTGCGGCGCATCAGCGTGAAATAGTGAGCCATCGCGTCGGTCTCGGCGTTCATCTCGGCGTAACAGGTGCCCAGGTGATCGATGTGCTCCCGGCTCGAGTTGTTGGTGACGACGACGCGGACGACGGCGTCCTCGCCGCGCGGGGAGACGTCGACCTCTAGACGCGCCTTCCCGTCGGAGGCGTACTTGGCGGCGTTCTCCAGGAGCTCGTGCGCGGTCATCGCCACCCGAAACACGGCGTCCTCGTCGTCCAGCACCGGCGCCAGCTTCGCCTCCAAGAGGCGACGCGTCGGCGAAACGATCGCGGGCGAGACCGTGAGAGGGAGATCGAGGTGCAGCGGCGTCACGGACGAATACCCTTCACTAGCATCAAGCTGGGCTCCTTGGCGAGACGTAGCGTCGCATTGTCTGGGCCCGGGCTCAAATCTTGACTCAAATCGGGCCGGAGATCCGTCGATGTAGGAGGCGCCGCAGGCGCGAAAATTGTCGACAGAAGCTCCCCCCACTGTCCCCCCTGAGCATGCCGCGACGCCGCTCGTCCGGGGCGCGACGATCGGGCGCTACGTCGTGCTCGGCCTGGTCGGGCGCGGCGGGATGGGGGAGGTCTACGCGGCTTACGATCCGGAGCTCGACCGAAAGGTCGCGGTCAAGCTCTTGCGGGTCAAGCCCGGCAACGGCGTCTCGCTGAACGAGGGGCGGCAGCGGACTTTGCGCGAGGCGCAGGCGATCGCTCGGCTCTCCCACGCGAACGTGGTCGTGGTCTACGACGTGGGGACGTTCCGCGATCAGGTCTTCATCGCGATGGAGTTCGTCGAGGGGAACACCGTCACCTACTGGCTGGCGGCACAGCCCCGCAGCTGGCAAGAGGTCCTGCGGGTGTTCCGCGCGGCGGGGCGCGGCCTCACCGCCGCGCACGAGAAGGGGCTCGTGCACCGAGATTTCAAGCCCGACAACGTGATGGTCGGCCGCGACGGCGAGGTCCGCGTCATGGACTTCGGCCTCGCGCGCCAGGTGGGCGACAAGCCGGCGCCCGAGGGTACGCCGCCCGCCAGGCGTATCCCCGTCATGATTGCCGAGCACGGTCCGGGCTCCGCTGACGACCAGATGGCGACCATCCTTTTGAACGGGCCGCCTACCGGTCCGGCGACGCCACCTCTCGGGACCGACTCTCACCTGTCCCAACCGTCTCACCCGCCTCAACCGTTTTCGGGGATGTTCGAGGTGCAGCTCACGCGCACCGGCGCGATGATGGGGACGCCGGCCTACATGGCGCCCGAGCAGTTCCTTGGCACGGCGACCGACGCGCGGACCGATCAATTCAGCTTCTGTGTGGCGCTCTACGAGGCGCTCTACGGCGAGCGTCCGTTCTCGGGGAACACGATGTTCGCGCTGACCACGGCGGTGGTGCAGGGGCAGGTCAGGGAGGCGCCGCAGAGCTCGAAAGTTCCGCTCTGGGTGCGCAAGGTCTTGCTGCGCGGGCTGAAGGCCCAGGCAGACGAGCGCTATCCGTCGATGCACGATCTGATCGAGGCGCTGGGGAAGAACCCGAACACCGCGCGGCGGCGGTTCCTGGCGGTGGCCGCGGTGATGCTGGTGCCGGTGGCGCTCACGTTGGGCGTCCATCAGAGCCTGGCCAATCACAAATCGATCTGCGGCGCCGGCCCGGCGCGCCTGGCCGGCGTCTGGGATCTGACGGCGGCGGGGGAGCCCGAACCGGCGCGCCAGGCGGCCATCCATTCGGCGTTCCTTCACACCGGCAAGAGCTACGCGAGCGAGGTCTACGCCACCGTCAACCGCATCCTCTCCGGCTACTCGCAGAGCTGGGCGAAGATGTACCGCGAGGCGTGCGAGGCGACGAACGCGCGCGGCGAGCAGTCGGCGGAGGTGCTCGACCTGCGGATGACCTGCTTGCAAGAGCGTCTCGGCGGACTGCGCGCGCTCACCGACGTGTTCAGCGATGCCAACGGTCAGGTCGTCGAAAACGCCGTCAGCGCGGCCAACAATTTGGGATCGCTCGATCGCTGCGCGGACGTCCCGCTCCTGCGCTCGGTCGTGCGCCCGCCCGAGGACCCGAAGACGCGTGCCCGGGTTGCGGAGCTTCGTCAGCAGCTCGCCGGCGTCAAAGCGCTCTACGACTCGGGCCGGTACCACGAGGGGCTCAAGGACGCGCCGGGACGGATCGAGGAGGTGCGCGCGCTCGGCTATCAGCCTCTCATCGCCGAGACGTTGTTCGCGATCGGGATGATGTACAGCAAGTCGAACGACGTGCCGGCGGCGGAGAGGGCGCTGGTCGATTCGTATCTGGCCGCCGACGCCTCCCGAGACGACGAGGTCAGAGCCGAGGACGCCACCAATCTGGTTTGGGTCGTCGGATATCAGGAGGGGCGCTACGCCGATGCCCAGAGATGGGCGAAGTACGCCGACGCGATCTTGCAGCGTTTGGGAGGGCACGTTCTCTTGCAGGCCTGGCTGCTCAACAACCTGGGAGGGCTGTTCGAGATTCGGGGCGATCGCGAGGCGGCGCTGCGCATGCAACAGGAGGGGTTGGCTCTTAAAGAGAGGGCGCTCGGGCGCGATCACCCCGACGTGGGGATCTCGGAAGGGAACTTGGCGGTCGTTCTCACAATGCTCGGCCGCAACCAGGAGGCGCTCGAGCACGTCGACCGCTCCATCGAGATCCTCGAGATTGGCCTCGGTGCCGGCCATCCTGATTTGGCCACCCAGCTCAACAACCGGGGCGAGATCCTCGACGCCCTGGGCCGCTCGCGCGACGCCCGCACGTCGTTCGAAAAGGCGCGCATCATCTGGGAACGCGAGCTCGGCCTCGACAATCGGAACCTCGCCTACGCGCTCACCGGGATCGGTTCCAGTTACCTCTCGGAGAGGGATCCTTCGAACGCCATCGTTCCTCTCGAGCGCGCTTTCAAGATCCGCGAGGCCCATGAGACGGATCCTTCGCGCCGAGCCGAGACGCGCTTCGCCCTGGCGCGCGCCCTCTGGGAGTCCGGGCGCGATCACCTCCGCGCGCGCTCTCTCGCCGAGCAGGCGCGCGCCAGCTACGCCGAGGCGGAGCTCAAGACCAACGTAGCCGAGGTCGACAGCTGGCTGCACCTCCACGGAGCAACTTGATCGTGGCGACCTGAGGGCGCGTTTCAGTCGTTGCCGGCGTCCGGGGTGGTCGACGGGTGGACCGTTGACGATTGGCTGGGGCGGCGCACCGTCACGCGCACGTAGTCGTCTTTGATTTCGACGTCTGGGCCACCTGAATCGGTGAGGCTGATCTTGAGCTCGGTGCCGTCCTCCGGCTTGGCGTCTTTTTCGGCCTGGTTGATCCGGACCAGCCGGAACCCTTCGCGCTCGACCCGGTAGAGCCGCATGGTGATCATCGAAGCGGCCCGGGGGAGCTTGATCACCACGGCGTGTGGGCCGTTGGCCACGTGGAAGGTTGCACCCTGACTCGAACCCTTGAGCGGGATCAGCAGCGACGCGCGTGGCCCGTCGACGCTGACGTCGGGGCGATTTCGCCGCCAGGCCTCGCGCGCGACATCCTTGTCGGACTGCTTCGCGGCGTTTCTGTCGACGGGCGCGCCGGCGGTCCGTTCACTCGGAACGGCCGCGGCGTCGAGCGCAGGAGCCTGGCTGGTATCGATGGGGCCCGCCGCGTCGGCGCGCCCGCCGGCATCGGCGCGCCCGCCGACGGCGGTTGCGACGGCTGGCGGACCGTCAGAGTGGGCGGGCACCGTCGCGTCTACGACCATGGCGGGCAACTCCGCCCGCGCGGGGACGGCGGGCGGAGGAGGGAGCGTCGGCGTCGGGTGCTGCGGGAGCAGCTGTTGGCCGACGAAGAAGACCACCGCGGCGGTCAGTGCCGCCGCGAGCAGGCCGCCCGGCCGCCCCACGCCCGCCTGCGGATTGCGTTTGCCGCGACCGCCCAGCCAGGCGCCAACCGGGCGGAGGATGCGATCGCGCAGATCGGCGTCCATTTGCATCCGTTCGAGCGTTTGTGCCGTCGCCTGCTTGGCGCCGTCGATCGGATGTGTGGCGAGAAAGGTCCGCACGTCGTCCAGGTGGCGGCGCTCGGGGAGCGTGGCCATCGATTCGACCAGCCGGCGCAAGATCATCGGCGAATCGGCCTTGGCGCGCGTCTCGGTCCAGCGCTCGCCGATCAAACGGAAGGCCGCCTCTCGCGTGGCGCGGTTGCCGAGCAGCACGCCGACGTAGGACGAGAAGTCTTGCATCGGGACCTCGGGGCCGAGCGCCAGCTCCACCGCGCGGGCCGTCAGCGCCGGCGACTCGACCCGCGCCAACGCGTGCAGGTAGCGGCGCTTGGCGGCCGGATCGGCGTCGCTCCGCGCGCGCGCCCGCAGCTCCTCGAAGAGCGCCTCGTCTGCGCCGCGCGCCGCGGCGGTCACCACGATGTCCAGCAGGTTGGGATCGAGCTTCGCGCCTGCGGCGCCCCGATCAGTCGAAGGGAGGCGCTTGGCCGCTTCCGCAACGGCGCCTGGCTCGCGGGCCAACAGCACGAGTGCCCGCAGCAGGACCGCCCGGCGCAGCCGGACCTCGTCGTCCTCGGAGGTGCCGGGGGCGGGCGCCCAGCCCAGCGCCGCGGCCTGCGCGCCGAACAGCTCGGCGATGAATGCGCCGAAGCTTTCCCGATCGGCGTCGGCGAGAAAACGATGCTCGATCACCGACAGCTTCCCGACCAGCTCGTCGAGCACGACGTGGTCGGTCTCGTGGCGCAGGCTGGCGACCAGCTCGAGGAAGGCCTCGATCGTGGCCTCGCCGGCCCGCACCAGCGCCCAGGCGTCGGAGACCAGCGCCACCCGCTCGGCCGGGCGCAGCTCGCCCACCGCCGGGAGAAGCCGCGCGTGGGTCTCGGGGGCGTAGGCGGTGCGGTAGAAGCCACGCGCCTCGGCGTTTCCGAGGCACCAGACGACCTCACCGTCCGCGGCGAGCGGAACCCGGGCCGACTCCTCGGCGAGGAGCACCGGCTGCTCCTTGACGCCGGTGCTATCGCGGAAGCGCAAGACGACCGGGACCAGCCAGCGTGTGGCCGACCCGCGCGCGGCGGCGCCCGGCTCGGCGAAGAACCGTCGTTGCCGCAGATTGACGAATGTTCCTCCCGCGTCACGCTCGAGGGACAAGCTCACCAGCGGGTAGCCGGTCTGGCGAATCCAGCCGTTGGCCATGGCCAGGATCGGTTGCCCTGACGCCTCTCCGAGCGCGCTCCAGAGATCGTCGGCGGTGGCGTTCGCCTCGCGGTGGCGGCGCATGTAGAGGCGGATCCCGTCGCGAAAACGTTCCGCGCCCAGGAACCCCTCCAGCATGCGGAGGACCGCGCCGCCCTTTTCGTAAGTGATGGCGTCGAACGATTCGCCTGCCTCCTCCGCGTTCTTGATCTCGGCGCGGATCGGGTGCGCCGAGACCAGGGCATCGAGCGCTAGCGCCGCCCCCTTGCCCGCCTCGAAGTCCATCCAGATGCGCCACGACGGACGCCAGTCGTCGACGATCTTGTAGGCCATCCAGGTGGCGAACGCCTCGTTGAGCCACAGATCGTCCCACCAGGCCATCGTCACCAGGTTGCCGAACCACTGGTGCGCCAGCTCGTGGGTGATCACCTCCGCGACCCGCTTCTGCACCGCCAACGGCGCGGTGGCGGGATCGGCCAGCAGCGCCACCTCTCGAAAGGTGACGGCGCCCGCGTTCTCCATCGCGCCCGCCTCGAAGTCGGGGACGCCGATCTGATCGAGCTTGCCGAACGGATAGGGGAGGCCGAAGTAGTCCTCGAGCCGCGGCAGGACGGCCGAGGCCGTCTCTTGGCCGAACGACGTGAGATGGCGTTTCTCGGCGGTCGTCCAGGTGCAGATCGGGATGTCGCGGACGCGGGCGACGGGGCTCGGCACGATCGGGCCGACGATGAGCGCGATGAGGTACGACGAAAGCGGCGGCGTCGGCGCGAAGGTGACCCGCCGTCCGCCGCGCCCGTCGCTCTCGTCGCGGGTGGCGACGCCGTTCGAGAGCGCAACGGCATCGGTCGCAACGCCCGAAACGGAGACGTTCCAGACGGCCTTGAAGGCCGGCTCGTCGAAGCAGGGGAAGACGCGGCGCGCGTCGGCGGCCTCGAACTGGGTGACGGCCAGCGGGCCGGCCCGGTAGAGCCCGCGCAGCCCGGGGCTGAACGCCCCTTCATACGCAATCGTCAGCTTGGCGCCGCCGGCCGGCAACGCATCGCCGAACGTCAGCGTCACCGTTTCGCTGATCGCGTCGGCTGAGGCGACGCCCGAGAGGCGCCGCCCGTCGCCCAGCTCCGCGGTCGCCGACGTCACGTCCAGGCCGACCGCGTGCAACGCGAGCTCGTGGCGGGCCGAAGCGATCTGGAGGGCGATGGTCAGCACCCCTTCGAACCGCCCGGCGGGCAGATCGATCCGCAGATCGGCGTCGTAACTCTTTGGTTTTACCTCCGGAGGGAGGCGAAAGTCTTTTCCGAGCGTCGTCACGCGGCCCTTGGGTGTGGTGGAGCGAACGCCTTTGTACCGTAATCTAGGGACGGATGTCTCAAGCGCCTGCTGTTCCCGTTCCGCATGATCCTTACGCCCCGCTTCGACTGGTGAATTTCCGCTGGTTCGTTACCGGCATTTTGACCATGGCGATGGGCGCCCAGATCCAGGGTGTGGTCGTCGCCTGGCAAATGTACGCCATCACGCACGATCCGTTGGCGCTGGGGATGGTCGGTCTCGCCGAGGCGGCGCCATTCATCGCCTTCGCGCTCTACGCGGGGCACGTGGCCGACATCCGCGATCGCAAACGGATCGCGCTCGGGGCGCTGCTCATCCTGTTTCTCTGCGCAGGCACGCTGGCGGTGACGAGCCGGCTCTTCTTGGCGCGCGGGCAGTCGGGCGGCTGGATCCGCTGGACGATCTACGGGGTCATCGTCGTCTGCGGTGCCGCGCGCAGCTTTCTGCTGCCGGCGCGCAATGCGCTCGGCGCCGATCTGGTGCCGCGCCCGCTCTTCCCGAGCGCCGTCGCCTGGCGAACCGGCATCTGGCAGGTCGCGGCGGTCACCGGTCCGGCGATGGGGGGGCTCCTTTATGCCTGGGTCGGGGCGACGTCGTCGTACGCCATTGCCGCGGGGCTGATGGCCATCTCGCTCGTCACCGTGGCGCGCATCCGCGCTCCAGTGCGCGCGAACGTGGCGCGGGCCGAGCCGCTGGTGGCGAGCGTGCGGGCCGGGCTGACGTTCCTCTTCTCCCGCCCCATCTTTCTCGGGGCCATGACGCTCGATCTGCTGGCGGTGCTGTTCGGCGGCGCGGTGGCCCTCCTGCCGATCTTCGCCGAGGAGATCCTGCACGCGGGGCCGCAAGGGCTCGGCGCCCTGCGCGCGGCGCCCGCCGTCGGAGCGGTGTTGATGTCGGCCCTGCTGGCGCTGCGCCCGCCGCCGCGTCGGGCGGGGCGGCTGTTTCTCTCGGCCGTCGCGCTGTTCGGCGTCTTCATGATCGCTTTTGCGCTGTCACGGTCGCTCTGGCTGTCGCTCTTGCTGCTCGCCGTCAGCGGCGCTGCAGACATGCTGAGCGTCTACTTTCGCAGCACGCTGATGCAGGTGCTGGTGCCGTCTGGGATGCTGGGGCGGGTCTCGGCGGTCAACCAGATCTTCATCGGGTCGTCGAACGAGATTGGTGCCTTCGAGTCGGGCGTGGCGGCCAAGCTGCTCGGCACGGTCCCCTCGGTGGTGGTGGGCGGTGTCATCACCGTGGTCGTCACGCTGATCACCGCCTGGCGCGTCCCGGCGCTGGCCCGCCTCGATCGGTTGGAAGAACAGCAGCCGGGCTGAGCGATCTCTCAAGCAGAGAGTCCGGTCATCCGGACCGTCTTCACGTTCACGAACTCGCGCAGGCCGTAGAGCGACAGCTCGCGGCCGTGTCCGGACCGCTTCACGCCGCCGAAGGGAAACCGGACGTCGGAGGCGACCATCCCGTTGATGAAGACGCTGCCGGCCTCGAGCTCCCGCGACAGCCGGTCGGCCTCGCCGCGCTCGCGGGTGAAAGCCGCGGCGCCGAGGCCGAAGGGCGTGGCATTCGCGAGGGCGATCGCTTCGTCGATGCCGGCGACGCGGAAGAGCGCGGCGACCGGACCGAAGACCTCGTCGCGCGCCGCCGGCGCCGTCGGCGGCACGTCGCAGAGGACCGTCGGCAGGTAGTAATGGCCGGGGCCCTCGAGCGCGCGTCCGCCGGTCAGGACGCGCGCCCCGGCGGCGACCGAGCGCGCGACCTGCTCGGCCACCCCGTCGCGGATGGCGGCGGTCGCCAGCGGGCCGATCTGCGTCTTGGGATCGGACGGATCGCCCACCACCAGCGCGCCCATCGCGGCCGTGAACGCCGCCGCGAAGCGATCGTAGACGGTGTCGGCCACGATGAATCGCTTGGCGGCGATGCAGGACTGGCCGGTGTTGACGATGCGCGCCTTCACCGCCATCTCGACCGCGCGGTCGAGATCCGCGCTCTGCAGAACCAGGAACGGATCGCTGCCGCCCAGCTCGAGGACACTCTTCTTCAAATGAGCCCCAGCCGCGGCTCCGATGGCGCGGCCGGCCGCCTCACTGCCGGTGACCGTCACCGCGGCGACGCGATCGTCGGCGATGAGCGCGGCCACCTGCTCCGATCCGATGAGCAGCGTCTGGAAGACGCCCTCCGTCGCGCCGGCGCGACGGAACAGATCCTCGAGCGCCAGCGCGCATTGCGGGACGTTCGAGGCGTGCTTGAGGAGGCCGACGTTGCCGGCCACCAGCGCCGGCGCGGCAAATCGGATCACCTGCCAGAAGGGAAAATTCCAGGGCATGACCGCCAGCACCACGCCGAGCGGCTCGAAGCAGATCGCGTCGCGCCCGTCGGCGGATGCGGCGACGATCTCCGGCCGCATGAACTCCTCGCCGTGCTCGGCGTAATAGCGGCAGGCCGTGGCGCACTTGGCCGCTTCGTCCGCCGCCGCACCGACGAGCTTCCCCATCTCGAGCGTCATCAATCGGCCGAAAGCATGCCGATCGTTCTCGAGGATTTCGCCTGCGCGCGCCACGATCTCCGCCCGCTCGCTGAGGGGGCGGCGGCTCCAGGTCCGGAAGGCTGCCGCCGCGCGCGCCAGCTTCGCCTCGACCGCTGGCGCGCGCTCCGGGTCGAAAGTTCGCAGACGCTCACCGGTGGCCGGATTGACGCTCTCGATCCTCATTCCACTTAATGTAATGCAGGCCCGATGGTTCCGGCTGAGGCCGCTAGGGCCAGTCGCCAGTCGCCAGGCATTAGTAGACGTCCGCCGTCACCCACCTTGGAACAGGACGATGGCAAACGCGACCGCTGCGAGGGCGAAGGACAGGGCAATCGCCGTCGTGTCCAGCCAGCGCGGCGTCGGGCGCCGCACCGCCACGCGGACGAGGCCGATCGCCGCCCCGGCGCAGAGGCCGCCGATGTGCGCTGCGTTGTCGACCAGGCTGATCCCGCGCGCCGACAACGACAGCCCGACCCCGAGCACGAACAAGATGTTGAAGGCGAGCGCCTTGGCGGCGGCGCGCTGCCCGCTACGCCAGGCGAACGTCGCCGCCATCCCGATGAGCCCCATGATGGCGCCCGACGCGCCAACCGCGACGGTCATCTGCGGGCGCCCGGCCGCGAGCACCGTCGAGAGCACATTGCCAATCACGCCGGTGACCACGTACGTGGCGGCGTAGAGACCGCGGCCGAGCGCCCGCTCGGACAGCACGCCAATCTGGCCCAGCACCCAGAGGTTCATCACGATGTGCAAGAGATTGGCGTGGATGAACGCCGCGGTGAGCCACCGCCAGTGCGACAGGTCGGCGCCGCCGCCAGAAACCGACGCCCCTGCCGCGATCAGCGTCGTGCCGTCGAACGACCAGCGCCACCCGGACGCTACGAACATGATCGCGTAGACGAGCAAGTTGGCGGCGATCAGAGCGCATGTCACGGGCGCTTCGCGCAGACGGAGGAACCACTTCATGGGGCGATACAGGAATGTTTCACTGTGTAGGTCTGGTTATCCAGGGCGTTGCGGCGATTCGCAAGAATGCACCCCTGGCGGGCATCCCACTCGCCTTGACAGCTCATCCAACTCGATACAAAGGAACGCTATGAACCGGACTCGTCTGCGCCTCGTCTTTTGCCTCTCGGTGCTCGGCGCCGCGGTCGGCCTCGGTCTCCGCACGCCGACCTCGGTTTTCGCCCCGGCCACCGCTCAGGCGGCCGGCCCGGCAGTGACACCGAAGACCGAGGCGCCCAACGAGGCGCGCGCCCTGTCGCACGCTTTTTCCAACGTGGCGAAGGCGCTCGGTCCGTCGGTGGTCAGGATCGAGGTCGAGATCGGCGGCGGACGCGGGATGGGGCCGCACGGACGCCCACAGCAGATGCCGAACGACGACGGGGACGATGAGGAAGGCGGAGGTAACGACAGTCAGGTCCCGCCGTTCTTTCGGCATTTCTTTCAGTTTGGCCCGGGCGGGGGCGGAGGGATGCCGGCGCCCGGCCCTGCGCACGGCGTCGGCTCGGGCTTCATCGTCGACACCAGCGGCGACGTGGTCACCAACCGGCACGTCGTCCAAGGGGCGACCAAGGTGACCGTGACGATGAACGACGACAAGGAGTACAGCGCCCACGTCGTCGGCAAGGACGCGCAGACCGACGTGGCGGTGGTGCGGCTCGACCACCCGCCCTCGAACCTGGTGGTGGCGCGCCTCGGCGACTCGGACAAGCTGGATGTGGGCGAGTGGGTGGTCGCCGTCGGGAGCCCGCTCGGTCTCGAGCAGACCGTGACCGCCGGGATCGTGAGCGGCAAGGGTCGCCCCGGGCGGCACGTGCAGATGTCCGGCCGGCGCGTGCGCGGCTACATCCAGACCGACGCCAAGATCAACCCCGGCAACTCGGGTGGGCCGCTGGTGAACCTCGAGGGCGAGGTGGTCGGCGTCAACACGCTCATCCAGGTCGGTGCGGGCGGCGCCTACGGCTTCGCCATCCCGGTCAACGAGGTGCGGCGGGTGGCAGAGGCGCTGGTCAAGAACGGACGCGTCCGCTACGCCTACCTCGGGCTCATGCTCACCGACGTAAAGGATCTCGACGACGCGCAGAAGGCCAAGCTGGGCAAGGCCGTGCCACCGTCGGGAGCCTTCGTTGCCGAGACGACACCGGGTGGCCCGGCCGGCAAGGCCGGGATGCGTCCCGGCGACGTCATCACCGAGGTGAACGGCCAGAAGATTGTCGGCGCGGGCGATGTGGTCGACTACGTATCGAATCAGCCGATCGGCACCCGGGTCCTCCTGCACTACGTGCGCGACGGCCACCCCACGCAGACGCAGGTCGCCCTCGGCGAGCTTCCCGACGAGGACCAGCGACAGAACGCCGACGTGCAGGGTCAGGGCAAGATCGGTCTGGCGCTGCAGACGCTGACGCCCGACGTGGCGGCCTCTCTGGGGATCGATCGCGCCACCAAGGGGGCGGTGATCACCGACATCGTCACGGGCAGCCCAGCTGAACAGGCGGGCCTGCGCCCCGGCGACGTGATCGTCGAGATCGATCGTCGGCCGGTCGGATCGGCCGATGAGGCGGTCTCCGCGCTTCATGGAACCTCGAAGAGCAGCGGGCATCTTCTGCGCGTGCGCGGACCGAACGGGACCCGGTTCGTCACCGTCAAGTGACGGTCGCGGTCGGGCGCGGCCTGCGCCGGTAACAGAAGTCGGCGCGCGCGGCCATTTGGGCGCGTCGAATCGCAACCCCGGCGGGGGCACGGCTGATGCTTTGCCTGACGGCGAGGGTCGCCGATGCAAGCATCGTGGTTGTGCGCAGTCGCGCTCGTGGTTTTGGAAGGCTCGGCCGCCCGGCCCGCACGCGGCCGGACGCCGCCGACTTCGGAACCGCCGCCGGCGCATGCGCTCTCTCACGCGTTCGCCGCGGTCGCGCAGGCCATCGGGCCGTCGGTGGTCCGGTTGGAGGTGAGTGGGAAGCGCGAGGACGCGACCGCTTCGGGGGTCATCCTCGACACCCGGGGGGACGTCGTCACCAGCAGCCATGTGTTCGACGGTTGGTCGCCGCCCGTCGGCGGCGAAGCGGAAGCGATCGCCGTCGTCCTCGTCGATGGGCGCAGGCTCTCGGCAGAGCTGGTCGGCCTGGACGCCGGCAGCGACGTGGCGGTCGTGCGGCTTCGGCAGCCGCCTCGCGATCTCTCGTCGGCCCGCTTCGGCGATTCGGACGAGGCAACGGTGGGCGAGTGGGTGCTCGCCTTCGGCAGTCCGCTGGGGCTCGACCAGACCATCACCGCCGGGATCATCAGCAGCCGGCCACAGCAGGTCGACGAAGCGGGCAGCAGCGCTCAGCGCCGCTATCTTCTGACCGACGCCAACGTCAACCCCGGCGATTCCGGTGGGCCGTTGGTCGATCTGGAGGGGGAGGTGGTCGGGCTGACCACGTCGATCAGCGCCGGACCGGGCGGCAGCTACGGATACGCCGTCCCGATCAACCGCGTCCGTCGCGTCGCTGTCTCGCTCATCAAAGAGGGGCACGCTTTGCATCCGTATATCGGCGTCGGCCTGCGCGATCTGCGGGACCTCGATGCCGGCGAGCGGCGCAGGTTGGGGGCGATGCCTGGGAGCGGCGCTCTGGTGAGCAGGGTCTGGCATGACGCGCCGGCGGGGCGGGCGGGTCTGCGCCGCGGAGACGTCATCACCTCGGTCAACGACCACGAGGTGCCGACGCCGGCCGATCTGGTCGAGCTCATCGCCGAGCAGGAGGTCGGGGCGCGGATCATCATTGGTTTCGCGCGCGGGGGGGCCAATCGCACCGTTCCTATGTCGATCGCGGGGTATCGACCCGCCCGCTCTCCAACCGAATCTCGGTGATCTCGGCCGGCGCGCCGAGCCGCATTGGTGGCCCCCAGTAACCGGTGCCGCGGCTGACGTAGATCTGCGAGCTTCCGCGGCGATGAAGCCCCGCCACGAACGGTTGCTGGAGCCCGACCACGAAGTTGAAAGGCCACATCTGACCGCCGTGGGTGTGGCCGGAGAGCTGGAGACCTATCCCGAAGGGCTCGGCGTCGAGCAGCGTCCGAGGCTGGTGCGCCAGCAGCACCAGCTCGCGACCGGGATCGCGATCGTGCAGGGCACGCCCGAGGGCCTCTTGGGGCGACGGCCCACCGTAATGAACGGCCGAGCGATCGTCGACCCCGGCCAGATCGAAGCCAACGGACCCGTTGCCAATCGATACCCGCTCGTTGCGCAATACTCGAATGCCCAGGCGATTGAGCTCGTTCAACCAGGCTTCCGCACCGGAGAAGTATTCGTGATTGCCGGTCACGAAATAAACGCCGTGCGGGGCCTTGAGCCTGGCCAACGGCTCGATTGCCGGAGCGAGCTGTCCGACCGTCCCATCAACGAGATCTCCGGTGATGGCGATGAGGTCCGGCGCGAGCGCGTTGGCGCGCGCGACGATCTCTTCGACGAACGCCCGACCGATGGTCGGCCCCACGTGAATATCGGTGAGCTGGACGATTCGAAATCCGTCCTGCGCGCTTGGCAGGCGGTCGAGTCGGACGCTCACCCTTCGCACCTCGACCGGTTTGCGCACCGATCGAAGGGCGGCCGCCGCCAGGCCGGAGACCAGAATTCCGGTCACGCCGGCGGTCAGCCGGGCGAGCAGCGTTCGGCGCTGCGAATCGAAGGGTGGGGCCGCTGCGACGCGCCGCCCGATCACCGCCAACAGGCGCAACAGATCGGTCGAACAGACGACCGTGAGCAACAGAAACATGACACCGAGCCAGACATAACCTCCCCAAACGAATCCCCGGCGGAGATCGCCCTGTCCGCGCCCGAGAATCAAAGAGAAGGGGACGCTCGCTGCGAGCAACGAGAGAAGCGTGCCACCGACGGTTATCCAGGGGGCCGCCCAGCGTGGATCGCGTATCAGTCGGGCCCACAAATAGTAATGAATGCCGGCGAGCAAAGTGAGCGCGATGGCAATGAATGCAAAGAAGCGACTCACCATCTCGTTTTGACACGAACCGCCGGGGATTCAAGCCTTTTACCTTTGCATCGCCGATCGTTCGCAGCTAGTCTCCGCGCGCAACCAGGGGGAGAAAAATGGCTAGAACGACTGATATTCAGGACCTCGTACAGCAGTTCGTCGATAGTTTGTCGTCATTGATCGAGCAGGACACCGTGTCGCGCGCGCGCGACGCCGTACTGACCGCGTTCGGCGGCCACGCGCCGGGCGGATCGGCGCGCGGCGCAGGCAGGGTCGCCGGCAGCGGTCGTAAGCGGCGCAAAGGACCGATTCAGCTCTGTCCGGTGCCCGGCTGCTCCAACCGCGCCGCCCCGGTGTTCGGGATGGTCTGCTCCAAGCACAAAGATCTGCCAAAAGCGGACATCAAGAAGTACCGGGAGCAGCGGCGCGCTCAGAAGGGCAAGGGCAAGGGCAAGGGCAAGGGGAAGAAAGGCGCCTGATCGGGCGCCGCCTGGCGCTCCGACCGCCGCCGAGCGGGCCGCCCCAGGGCCTATTTTTTCACGGCCGGTGTGGCGTGCGCGCCACGTCCACACCGCGCCGGGCCCGGCGGCTTCGCAGAATCCCTAATAGTTTCGGTTCTGTGGCGTTGGCACCGCCGTTGCGATGGAGATGCGGCCAAGCCTAAGGAGGCGCGCATGGCCATCGCACCAGCAACACTCGATTTCGATTCGCTCGGTAAGTTGATGAGGCCGGCCGTCCCGGCCGACGCACCCATCATGGAGGCGCTCAAGGCCTGTCCGCAGCTCGAGCGGGCACCGGCTGAGGCGCTCCGACTGCTCGCCCGGGACGCCACCCTGCGCCCGGTTGGCAGGGGCGCGAACATCGCAGCCCAAGGAGGGCGGCTCGACGTCGCCGTCGCCGTGGTGCGCGGGAAGGTTCGCGCTGTCTGCCGCGCCGTCAACGGTCGGGAGATCTCCATGGAGATCTTTCGCGCGGGCGATCTGATCGCCGATGGTGCGCTGGCACCGGAGACACCGCTCGCCCACGACTGGGAAGCGGTCGAGGCATCGACGCTCCTCATCATTCCCCGCGAGACCTTTCTCGCCTGTCTCCGGGCGACGCCGGAGCTGGCGCTGGCGCTGGGGGCTGAGCTAGTGGCACGGCTCGAGCGGTCGAAGCAGTTGGCGACCGGGCTGGCGCTGGCCGGGGTGCAGGAGCGCGTCGTCTCGCGCCTGGTCGCCATTGGCCGCCAGGATGGGACGGCTGGACCGGAGGGGCTGCTGATCCGCAACCGTCCCACCCAACAGGAGCTGGCCAATCAGATCGGCGCCTGTCGGGAGACGGTCTCGCGCACGGTCTCCGAGCTGGTCCGTCAGGGGCTGCTCACGCCGCGCGGACGCTCCCTGCTGGTGAGCAGACGGCTCGTCGAAAACGCCGCCTAACACGTGCGGTCGCGCTCGGCGTGTGGCCGAGATTCGAAACGCACGGCAAGAATTGACGCTGCGTCGAGCGCGGGTGAAACTTTGCAGGGATTGGCCAGCCAACCCAAAGTCGGTGGGGCTGCGGTGGAGGGGATCCGCGTCCCGTTTGCCGAAGTCGACATCCGAACCTCCATCCGTCCCACGGTCGCCGAGATCGATCTCGGTGCCGTGCAGCGGAATCTGGCACGCGTGCGGCAGGTGGTGGGGCCTGGTGTCCGCCTGTTCGGCGTGGTCAAGGCGGATGCCTACGGACATGGCGCCGTGCCGGTGGCGCGGGCGCTCGAGCCGCTGTGCAACGCCCTGGCGGTCTCCCTGGTCGAAGAAGGTCTCGAGCTGCGCGCGGCGGGGATCCGCGCCCCCATCATCGTGCTCGGCGCCTATTACAACCGTCACCAGGACGAAGTTCTGGCCGAGCGATTGACACCGGTCGTCTACGATCCGGGGGAGCTCGAGAAGTTCGCCGCGGCCGCCGCGCGCCGTGGACGTCCGGCCGACGTGCACGTCAAGATCGACACCGGAATGAGCCGGCTGGGGATCGCCCCGGCCGATCTCGAGGCGATGTTGGCTCGCCTCGCCGATCTACCTTCGTTGCGGCTGGCGGGGATCTGCACGCACTTCGCCTCGGCGGACCTGGCGGACCCCGGCACCACCGAAGTGGCGCTGGCCGAGCTCGGCAAAGGGCTCGCTCGGGCCGCCAAGCTCGGATTTCGCGATCTCGTCAACCACGCCGCCAACAGCGCGGCGGCGGTTCGCTTTCCGTCTGCGCGGCTCGACGCGGTCAGGCCCGGGCTGGCGCTATACGGTGCGATGCCCTCCGAGATCGTGACGCTGCCGGGCCTCGAGGGGGCGCTGGCTTTGCGCACGCGCGTCATGGCGGTGCGCGACGTCGCTGTCGGGGCCGGCGTCAGCTACGGAGGGATCTGGCGCGCGGCGCGTCCGTCGCGGGTGGCGACCCTGCCGGTCGGGTACGCCGACGGCTACCCGCGCCACGTCCGCGGCGCCGAGGTGCTGATGGGGGGGCGGCGCGTGCCGATTGTCGGCGCGGTCTGCATGGACATGTTGATGATCGACGTGACCGATCTGCCCGCCTCCGCGCTGGACGGGCCCGTGACGTTGATCGGCCGTGACGGCACCGAGGAGATCACTGTCGACGATCTCGCCCGCTGGGCTGGGACGGTGAGTTACGAGATCTTGTGCGGGATCTCCAAGCGCGTGCCGCGCGTCCTGCGGGACGCCGCCGTGACCGTCTCTCCGAGACCGGCACGGCCGCTGACAGGCACGCCATGACCGCCCCCTCCTCGGTGGATGGCGCTCCGGGCGACACGGCGGAGACGCGTCCCACCATCGCCGCCTCATTGATCGAGGCGGCCCTCGCGCCGATCCGCTCCGTGCTGACCTACGCCGGCGATCGGACGCTGCTGCTCTCGGGCGCGATGGCTGGCCTGTTTCGCAAGCCGTTCCGGTTGCGGCTGTTCCTCGAGCAGATGGACTTCGTCGGGGTGGGGTCGCTCCCCATCATCTGCCTCGTCGGTCTGTTCTCGGGGGCGGTCTCGGCGCAGCAGGCGATCGCCGCGCTGCGCATCTTCAACCAGGAGCGGTTCGTCGGCGCGACGGTGGGGATCTCTCTGGCGCAGGAGCTGGCGCCGGTGTTCACCGCGCTCATGATCACCGCGCGCGCCGGGTCGGGCATGGCGACCGAGCTCGGCTCGATGCGCATCACCGAGCAGATCGACGCGCTCACCACCTTCGCCGTCGATCCGATTCAGTATCTCGTGACGCCCCGGATCGTGGCGACGATCTTGATGATGCCGGTCATGACGATGGTCTTCAACATCGTCGGCCTGCTCGGAGCCTACGGCTACTCGATCTACTTCGAGCACATCGACCTCGGGCAGTTCCTCGAGCAGTTCACCTACTGGACCGACCCAAAGGACTACATCATCGGCGCAACCAAGGCGGCGGTCTTCGGGGTCACGCTCTCGGTGGCCGCCTGCTATCAGGGCTTCCACGTTCGCGGCGGCGCCAAAGAGGTGGGGCTTGCCACGACGCGGGCTGTGGTTGCAGGCTCCGTCTCGGTTCTGGTGTCCGACTACTTCCTCATCGACATATTCCACATCCTTTGGCCGTATCAGCCTTGAGTCCTCCCAGCGCGAATCAGCCCGCCGTCGTCGATCCCAGCAGTGCGGGCGGCGGCGCCCTCGCGCGACGTGATGACCGCTGGCAGATCCGCGTCCGGGGGCTGCACAAGAGCTTCCCCCCGCAGCACGTGCTCCGCGGCCTCGACCTCGACATCGAGCGCGGCCGCACCAACATCATCATCGGCGGTTCCGGGCAGGGGAAATCGGTGCTGATGAAGCACCTCATGGGGCTGCTCAAGCCCGACGCCGGGGAGATCTGGGTCGACGGTGTCAACGTCGTGCCGTTCGGTGACCAGGAGATGGCGAAGCTGCGGCGAAAGTACGGAATGGTGTTCCAGTACGCGGCGTTGTTCGACTCGATGAACGTGGTCGAGAACATCGCCTTTCCGTTGCTGGAGCGCTATCACTTGCCGAAGTCCGAAGTGATGGACCGGGTGCGCGATCTCCTGAAACGGCTCGATCTGGAGAACGTCGGCGGCATCGAGCAGAAATTTCCGCCCGAGCTGTCGGGCGGGCAGCGCAAACGCGTCGGGCTGGCGCGCGCGCTCATCGATCGGCCGGAGATCCTGCTTTACGACGAGCCGACCACCGGTCTCGATCCGGTGGCCACCAAGAACGTCGACGAGATGATCCAGCGAACTGCGCACGAGTTCGGCGTCACCTCGGTGGTGATCTCGCACGACATGGCGTCGACGTTTCGGATCGGCGATCGCATCTCGATGCTCGCCGGCGGTAAGATCATCGTCAGCGGCACGCCGGAGGAGGTGCTGCAGAGCCAGCTCCCGCCGTTGCGTGAGTTCGTCGAGATGTCGGGCCTCGTCGCGCCGGGCGCCGGATCGGGAGCGCAAGCGTGAGGCGAAGCTGGGCTTCGGTGACCGTCGGCCTGCTGGTGTTGGTCGTGGCGTCGATCAGCTACTTCCTGATCCGCTCGACCTCCGAGCACAACTCGAACGGGAAGGGCATCGCCGTCTATGGGCTTTTCCACGACGCCTCCGGGCTGTTCGAGAAGTCGCGGGTGCAGACCGCCGGCATCGCGGTCGGCCAGATCGACAAGCGCGAGCTCGATGCCACCACGGCCAAGGCCAAGATCACCATCCGGATGCTCCCCGGCATCACCCTCTACGAGAACGCCGTGGTCTCGAAGAAGTCGGCCTCGCTGCTCGGTGAGTACTATCTGGAGATCGATCCAGGGACGCCGATCGGGCTCGACCACGGACAGCGCCGCGACATGCGACCGCTCAAGGACGGCGAGCGGATCATGAATGTCCGCGAGCCGACGGCGATGGGCGACATCATGGACGACGTGGGGACGCTGCTGCCGATCCTGCACGACATCCTCGAGGACGTGCGCAAGCTGACGTCGGGGACGATCACCGACATCGCCGACAACATCAACAAGCTGATCGAGAGCAACTCCGACACGCTGGGACGCCTCCTGGAACGGGTCGACAACATCGCCGCCAACGTCGAGGGGGTGACCACCGCCGAGGCTGGCGACGTCAAAGCGTCGATCAAGAACGTTCGCGACATCACCGAGTCGATCAAGTCGCTCGTGGGGACCACGCAGGGGCAGATCGCCGGGACCGGCAACAAGATGCAGGGGTCGATCGATCGCCTTCAAAACACGCTCGACAACCTCGACAAGTCGATGAAGAACATCGAGGAGATCACCGATCGGGTGAACGGGGGACAGGGGACCATCGGGCACGTCCTCAACGACGACACGATCGCGCGCAACGTCGAGGACATCACCGAGAACGCCAGCGGCTTCATCCGCAGCGTCACCAAGCTGCAGACCATCGTCGGGCTGCGCACCGAGTACAACATTCTCGCCAACACGCTGAAGAACTACCTCTCCGTTCAGATCATGCCCCGGCCGGACAAGTTCTATCTGATCGAGCTCATCGAGGATCCGCGCGGCTACTCGAACACCGTCCTCACCGCGACGCACAGCTCGGCGAACGGCTTCGTCAGCAACATCACGACCACCACTTCGGACGCGCTCCGCTTCTCGCTGATGTTCGGCAAGCGGGTGAGCTTCGGCGGGGTGACCGTCGCGGGGCGCTTCGGGATCAAGGAATCGACGGGCGGCGTGGGCGGCGATCTCTACCTGTTCGACGACAAGCTCGAGCTGTCGGCAGACGTCTTCGGGTTTGCCCAGTCGACGGTCGGGCAGAACCCCCGCGTGAAGACCAGCGTCGGGTGGGAGGTCTGGAACAAGACGCTCTTCCTGATCGCCGGTGCCGACGATCTGCTCAACTATCGCCGCGGTGAGGCGGGGACGGGCGGCGGGTTCGACTGGTTCGTCGGCGGGCAGCTCCGTTTCAACGACGAGGATCTGAAGTCGCTGCTGCTCGTCGGCGGGGGCGCCGCCGCTGGGTCCGCCTCGAAGTAAAGCCAAGAGGCAAAAACTGAACGGTCCCGGGCTGGCCGCGGTGCGCCGAGTCGCTCGGCTTGACTCCGGAGGGCTCCTTCCTATAGTAACTCACCTTTTCGACCCACCTCCGGGTGGCGAGTTGTTTCAAAATGCGGTTTAAAATCAACGAGATCGGAGCTGAAGGGCTTCCGCTAAACGTGCCGGTGACATCCGATTGGATGGCTGCCGCATGCCCCGATCTCGATGCCCACCCGGGACCGAAGGGGTTGGCGCTGCGCGGCCGGCTCGAAAAGATGGGCGAGGACTACCTGCTGCGCGCCAGCCTGCAGGGCCAGATCGAAACGACCTGCGCGCGCTGCCTCGAGCCGGCGCAGGTCGGGCTGAACGTGCCGCTGACGGTCACCTTCGTCTCGACCGAGGCCGACAAGACCGGAGACGACGAGGACCCCGATGTGATCGGTTTCCTGGGGAACGAAATCGACGTCGGAGACGAGATCCGCGACGAGCTCCTGCTGGCGCTCCCCATCAATCCGTTGTGCAAGGAATCTTGCCGGGGGCTCTGCACAGAGTGCGGCGGCAACCGCAACGTCACGGCTTGCGCCTGCAAGACCGATGTCGCGCCGGCCGGCACGTTCGCCGCGCTCGGCAAGCTGAAACTTTCCAACTCCCAGTAGGCACATTAAGAAAGGTTTCGACCCATGGCCGTTCCGAAGAGAAGACAGTCCAAATCACGCTCCGCGATCCGGCGCGCGCAGGTGATGAAAAAACCGGTGCCGAACTTCGTTCCCTGCCCGCGTTGCGGCGAACCGAAGCGCACCCACCGGATGTGCGCGGGTTGCGGCTACTACCGCGACCGCCTGGTGATCGCGCCGAAGGAAGAAGAGCAGGCGTGAGTCTGGGAGCGAGCGGCCACGTTCGATAGAACCGCTCGGGCCGCGAACATGCCGCGTATTGCCGTCGACGCCATGGGGTCCGACGCCGCACCTCGTGTCGAGGTCGAGGGCGTCGTGGCTGCCGTGCGCGCGCGCGGAATCGAGGTCGTTCTCGTCGGCGACGAGGCGCGCCTGCGGGCCGAGCTGAAGGCGCTCGGGGCGGAGGGGGCGCCCATCGTCGTGCGCCACGCGCCCGACGTGATCACCATGCACGACGCTCCCTCGATGGCGGTGAAACAGAAGAAGAAGTCGTCGATGCGGGTCTGCTTCGATTTGGTGAAGTCGGGCGAGGCCGACGCGGTCGTCTCGGCCGGCAACTCGGGCGCGATGATGGCCTGCGGTCTGTTCGTGCTGGGGCGGCTGCCCGGTGTCGAGCGGCCGGCGATCGTGACCACCTTCCCCACGCGGGCCGGCGAGTGCGCGCTGCTCGACATGGGGGCCAACGTCGATCCCAAGCCGGCGGTGCTGGCGCAGTTCGGCGTGCTGGGATCGGTTTACGCGCGACTCCTGCACGGCAAGAAGCGCCCCAAGGTGGGCCTCCTCTCGAACGGCTCCGAAGAGCACAAGGGGACGCCGCTCACCCGCGAGGCGCATCAAATCCTGGCGCGCATCCCTGCGGGCAACCCGGACTTCAGTTACGTCGGCTACGTCGAGGGGCGCGACATCTTCGAGGGGCAGGTCGACGTGGTCGTGACCGATGGGTTTACCGGCAACGTCCTGCTCAAGTGCGTCGAGGGTGCCGCGGAGACGATGCTCGGGATCGTCAAAGAAGAGGTTTCGCGCTCGGGCATCCTGGCGAAGATCGGCGCGGCGCTGATGACCGGCGCGCTCAAGCGGCTCCGCAAGCGGACCGACTACGCCGAGCACGGCGGCGCGCCGCTCTTGGGCGTCGACGGCATCGCGCTCATCTGTCACGGAGGCTCGAACGTCACCGCCATGCAGAACGCCGTCTACGTCGCCGATCGCTTCGCGCAGATCGGGCTCGGCAAGGAGCTGTCGGCCGCGGTCGCGCGCCATGGCTTCCTGATGGACACAGCCCCCACCTCGGCGCCGGGCGCGGAGGCGATCTCGTGATCCGCAGTCGCATCATCGGGACCGGTCGCGCGGTTCCCCCCAAGGTCCTGACCAACGACGATCTTTCGCGCATGGTCGACACCTCCGACTCCTGGATCGTCGAGCGCACCGGCATCCGCGAGCGCCACATTCTGGATCCCTCGCAGGCGGCCAGCGACCTGGCCGCCGAGGCGGGGCGGCAGGCCTGTCGCAAGGCGGGCGTCGATCCTTCGGCCGTTGACTGCATCATCGTGGGGACCGTCACCGGCGACTGTCCCTTCCCGGCTACCGCCACCTTCGTGCAGAAGAAGCTGGGCGCGCCGGCCGGCAGCTGCGCCTTCGATCTCTCGGCGGCCTGCGCCGGCTTTCTCTACGGGGTGTCGATCGCCGACGCCTTCATTCGCGTCGGTCAGTTCAAGCACGTTCTGGTGATCGGCGTCGAGGTGCTGTCGCGCATCGTCGACTGGACCGATCGCTCGACCTGCGTTCTGTTCGGCGACGCCGCCGGCGCCGTCCTGATGACGGCGGGTGACGACCAGAGCGCCGGGCGGCTTCTCTCGACGCACCTCTTCGCCGACGGAAGCTTGGCCGAGATCTTGTGGCAACCGGTCGGTGGCAGCCGCGAGCCGGCCACGCCTGAGGCCGTCGCCGGCAAGCGCCACTTCGTCCAGATGAACGGGCGCGAGGTCTACAAGCACGCGGTGCGCAACATGGCCGCCTGCGCGCGCACCGCCCTGGAGGCCAACGGCTACTCCGCCGACGACGTTGCCTGGGTCATCGCCCACCAGGCGAACCTCCGGATCCTCGAGGGGGTCTCCGACCGGGTCGGCATCCCGATGTCTCGCTTCTTCACCAACGTGGATCGTTACGGCAACACCTCCTCGGCCTCGGTGCCGACGGCGCTCGATGAGGCGATCGAGCAGGGGAAGCTCAAGCCGGGCGATCTGCTGGTCTTCGCAGCGCTGGGCGGCGGTCTCGCCTGGGCCTCGGCGGCGGTCCGGTGGTGAGCGCGGCCTCCTCGCCGGCGACCGCGCTGCTGTTCCCCGGACAAGGCTCACAGAAGGTCGGGATGGGCCGCGCGCTCCACGAGGCGGACGCGGGGGCGCGAGCCCTCTTCGAAGAGGCCGACGCCGTGCTCGGCTACCCGCTCTCCAAGATCTGCTTCGAGGGGCCGGAGACGGAGCTCACCTCGACCGCCAACGCGCAGCCGGCGATCTTGACCGTCAGCATCGCCGCGCTGGGATTCCTTCGCGCCCGCATCGCGGTGGCCGTCGCCCCCTTGGCGGTGGCCGGCCATTCGCTCGGCGAGTACAGCGCACTGGTGGCGACGGGGGCGTTGCGGTTCGCCGACGCCGTTCGTTTGGTCCACCTGCGCGGGAAGTTCATGCAGGAGGCCGTTCCTGCTGGGGTCGGCGCGATGGCCGCCATCCTGGGGCTCGGCGCCGACGAGGTGGCCGCCGTTTGCCGCGAGGTGGCCGGGGCCGAAGTGGTGAGCCCCGCCAACCTGAACGGAGGCGGTCAGGTGGTGATCGCCGGCCACAAGGCGGCGGTGGAGCGCGCCTGTGTCGCCGCCAAGGCGCGCGGCGCGAAGCGCGCCGTTTCGCTCGCCGTGAGCGCCCCCTTTCATTGCGCGCTCATGCAACCGGCCGCCGACAGGCTGGCGGCCGAGCTCGAGCGGGTCGAGATCGCCGCCCCCGACGTGCCGGTGGTGACCAACGTCGACGCGGCGCCCAACCAGGACCCGACGCGCGTGCGCGAGCTCCTCACCCGCCAGGTGACGGCACCGGTGCGCTGGGAAGAGTCGGTCGAGCGCCTCGGGTCGATGGGCGTGACGCGCGCGATCGAGGTCGGCGCGGGGAACGTCCTCGCCGGGCTCGTCCGCCGGATTGCGCCGACGATCGCGGTCGGGTCCGCGAGCGATCCCGACGCGATCCTGGCGCTGGCCGCAAACGCAGGGGAGGATCGTCCAAATGCGTGAGCAAACGCGCGAACTGGAAGGGAAGATCTCGGTCGTCACCGGCGGTTCCCGCGGCATCGGGCGCGCCATCGCCGTTGCGCTGGGGCGCGCAGGCGCCAAGGTGATCGTCAATTACACCTCCAACGAGACGGCCGCTGCCGAAGCCGTGGCCGCCGTCGTCGCGGCCGGCGGAACGGCAGCCGCCAGGCGATTCGACGTGGCCGACTCTGCCGCGGTCGACGCGGCGTTCAAGGAAATTGTCGCCGCCGAGGGGGCGTTGCACATCCTGGTCAACAACGCCGGGATCGCCGTCAACGGCCTGGTCCTTGGGGGCAAGGACGCCGATTGGAAGCGGTCACTCGACGTGAATCTGAGCGGCACCTATCACTGCTGCCGGGCGGCACTGCGTGCTTTGATGAAGGCGCGTGAAGCCGGTCGCATCATCAACATCACCTCGATCACGGGGGAGGGGGGCTCGGCCGGCCAGGCGCCCTACGTCGCCGCCAAGGCGGGGATCATCGGGCTGACCAAAACCCTGGCCAAGGAGTACGCCTCGCGCGGCATCACCGCGAATGCTGTCTCGCCCGGCTACATCGAGACCGACATGACCGCCAGCGAGCTTCCGCCCGCCCGCCGCGAGGAGCTCATGAAGACGATTCCGCTTGGCCGCGTGGGGACGCCAGATGACGTGGCGGCCGCGGTCGTTTACCTGGCGGGCCCCGGCGCGGCTTATGTCACGGGGCAAGTCTTACGGGTCAACGGCGGACTTTTAATGTAAGGTACGCGCCTTTCCGAAACCGGATTACGAAACCAGAAACACGTCATCGAGAGGACAAGAAACATCATGGCAGACGACATCGAAGAGCGGGTCAAGAAGATCATCATCGAGCAGCTCGAGGTGGCACCCGACAAGATCAAGCCCGAGGCTTCGTTCGCCGAGGACCTCAAGGCGGACTCGCTGGCGGTCGTCGAGCTGGTGCTGGCGCTCGAGGAGCAGTTCAAGCTCGAGATCCCGGACGAGGACACCGAGAAGATCAAGACCGTCGGGGACGCCATCAACTACATCAAGTCGCACGCCAAGTAAGCGATCGAGCAATCGGCGAGCGGTAACGCTGCGCGCCGATGAGGCGCGCCACTGATAGGAAAAAGATAGGAAAGAGGACGCTAAATGGCACGTAGGGTCGTCGTCACCGGAATCGGGCTCGTCACGCCGATCGCCGTCGGCACCGAAGAGACGTGGCAGGGGCTGTTGGCCGGAAAGTCCGGCATTGGCCCCATCACGAAATTCGATCACACCGCCTTCGCTACGCACTTCGCGGGCGAAGTGAAGGACTTCGATCCTTTGCGGTGGATGACGGCGCGTGAGGCGAAGACGCTCGACCCCTTCGTTCGCTACGCGGTGGCGGCCGGCTCGCTGGCGGTCGCCGACTCCGGCCTCCAGATCTCGGGCGAGTTCGCCGAGCGGGTCGGCTGCTTCGTCGGCGCGGGCCTCGGTGGTGTGACCACCATCGAGGCGACCTGCAAGACGCTCTGGGAGAAGGGGCCGCGGCACGGCTTCTCGCCCTTCTTCGTGCCGATGATCATCGTGAACCTGGCTTCCGGGAACCTCTCGATTAAGTTCGGCGCCAAAGGGCCGAACCTGTCGCAGGTCTCGGCCTGCTCGACCGGGACACACGCCATCGGAGACGCCGCCCGAGTGATCGAGCGCGGCGACGCCGACGCCATGATTTGCGGTGGCACCGAGGCGACCATCACCCCTCTCGGCGTGGGCGGCTTCAATGCGATGCGGGCGCTCTCCACGCACAACGAGGCGCCACAAGAGGCCTCGCGCCCGTTCGACAAAGACCGCGACGGGTTCGTGATGGCCGAGGGGGCCGGCATCCTGGTGCTCGAGGAGCTGGAGCACGCCAGGGCACGGGGGGCGAAGATCTACGCGGAGGTGAGCGGTTACGCCGCCAACGCCGACGCGTACCACATCACCTCGCCGGCGCCCGGTGGTGAGGGCGCGCAGCGTTGCATGCGTCTCGCGCTCAAGGACGCCAAGCTCGCGCCGGCGGACATCGGCTACATCAACGCGCACGGGACGTCGACGGAGATCAACGACGCCACCGAGACGCTCGCCATCAAGAAGGTCTTCGGCGACGACGCGCGCAAGGTCATGGTCAGCTCGACCAAGTCGATGACCGGACACATGCTGGGGGCGGCTGGCGGTGTCGAGAGCGCCATCTGTGCGCTGGTGCTGTCGCGCGGGGTGATCCCGCCGACCATCAACTACACGACGCCCGATCCGGCCTGCGACCTCGACTACGTGCCGAACACCGCGCGCGAGGCGCGGGTCCAGCACGTACTTTCGAACAGCTTCGGTTTCGGCGGCACCAACGCCTGCCTCGTCCTCAGCCGCTTCAGCTGAAGCTCAGCTGCCGAGCTCAGCTGCCGAGCAATTCAGCTTCGGCGCGCGCCCAGTCTTCCTCGGCGTGGCCGTGCTCGCCGCCACGCTCGAGATAAATCTCGTACGAGCGCCTGGCGATCTCTTCGTACGTCGCCGCTGGCTTGCTTGCCACGCTCGACGTCTTGGTTTTCCCCGTCCCCGCCTTCACGGCCTTGGGTGCTGAGGTCTTCTCCCCTTTGACTGTCTTCCGCCCGATGATCTTCATGAAGTCGATCATATAAAACCACCTTGAGTGCGGCGCAAAAAAACTGCTTGCTTGACGCAAACGTTACTCAATCCGCGCCGATCTCCATGTTTCCAGATCGTCATCTTCGAGCATTTCGCTCTCTTCTTCGAGCTCATCGGCGATCGCCACGACCAGACCCGTCGCCAGATCGCGCGGCCGCGACAGGGTCCCGGTCATTATCTCTGCCAGCGTGAACGACCAGCGGCGGTCGAACTTCGCCCAATCGAGAATCTCGTGCGGCGCTTCGATTCGCCGCCGCGCCAGCTCGTAGAGCTGCGCCCGCGGCCGTCGATCGGGGCGTCGCAGCTCGGCCCGCAGATCGCGGATGAGGCCTGGCAGCGTCTGCGGTTGCAACTTCTCCACAGGGACCTCCTGGAATTTGGCAACGAGGCCCGAGATCGCAAGGGACTCACCCAATGCTTCTCAGAGCCTAGATTGAGGCGGAGGGCGGCGAAGCGAGGCGAGACGAAGCGAAACGAGACGAAGCGACGTTCAGCTCAAGCGACCGATCCAAGAGAACCAGGGGAGGGAGATCAGATGCTCGGACGTGGGGTACGTGTGTGGCTGCGACCTGCGATTTTCTTCAGCGCCGTCTGCGGGAGCGCCGCCATCTGTTCGGCGTCCGCGTATGCGCAGGACGAGGGACCAGATTCCATCTCAGCACTTCCCACTCCCAACGGTCCAGATGAATCGACTCCCGCCGCAGACTATGTGAGAAGGCCAACGGATCCGCCGCCGTTCAATCCAAGAGGCGCGCAAGCAACGGCAGCCCGCAAGCGGGAGGCCGCGAAGCGCGAGGCGGCAACGCGCGAGGCGGCGAAGCGGCAGCTGGCGGAGGTGCCGACGACGGACGGGACCTCGGTCGTCGCGCCTCCCGGCAGCGCGAAGGTCATGACCTCGCAACTTCCGGTGGCGACGGCGAGGCCGGCCATCCCGATCCCCTCCACGGCGACGCCGCCGTTCGCTGCAGGACCCACCATACAGCCGAGCAGCGCCACGTCGGTGTCGCCGGTGACCGCCACACCGTTCGCCGCACCCGCGTCCGAAGCGCCAGCGACCGCGCCCTTGACGGCACCGCCGGCAACTCCGGCAGCGGCGACTCCGTCAGCCGCTGCTCCGCCCGCCACCACCGTGGTACCGCTCTATGCCACCCCAGTTCCGGCCGGTCCGCCTGATACGGCCGCCGCCCCCGAAGCGGCCCCACCGCCCCAGGCAGCCACGCCGCCCGAGATGGCTCCACCGGCGGCCGCGGCTCCGCCGGCGGCCGCGGCCGCACCGCCCGGGGCCCCGGTGGCGGCGCCGGAGTCTGCGGCCGAGGCGCCCGAGGCACCCCTGAGCGGGCGCCGCCCGAACGTGGTCGGCGTCGACTCTTACGGTCAGACAAGCCCGCCGGCGCAACCGCCGCCGGGATCGATCGGCCAGCCTACCCCCACGACCGCGCCCAACACGGCAGCCTTGCCCGCCACCGTGGCGCCGCCGACCAACCCGCCGCCGGCGGATGTGCCGTGAGCGGGTGCGACGGGTTCAGCCTCAGCCGATGGCGCTTTCGACCGCCTCGATCGATTTGGGGATCGCCTCGGTAAGGACTTCTCGTCCAGTCTCCGTCACCAGGACGTCGTCTTCGATCCGGATGCCGCGAACGTCGGCGAAGGCAGCAAGTTTCTTGCGATCCAGTCGATCGCCCGCCACGCGGGTCAGCGCGGGGTTCTGCAGGATCGACTCCACCTGATAGAGGCCGGGCTCGATCGTGATCGCCATGCCAGGGGCGAGATCGCGGTCGAGGCGGAGCGCGCGCAGGCCGAACTCCTTCGATCGCTCGCGCCCCGGCGCGTAGCCGGCGCGATCGCCGAGGTCTTCCATATCGTGCACGTCGAGCCCCAGGAGGTGCCCGACGCCGTGGGGGAAGAGCAGCGCCACCACACCGTCCGCCGCCAGCGCGATCGGATCGCCGCGCAGGATGCCGAGGTCGACCAGCCCCGACGCCAGCGTCTGGCAGGCGATCACGTGGACGTTGCGATAGCGCGTGCCGGGCCCGACCGCCGCGATCGCGCGCCGCTGCGCCTCCAGCACCAGTAGGTAAAAATCGCGCTGTGTGGGGGAGAAGCGCCCCGAGACTGGCCAGGTGCGGGTGACGTCGCCTGCCCAGCCCCCTTCAGTTTCGGCGCCGACGTCCGCCAGCAGCAGATCGCCTTCGCGCAGCTCATGGTCGTAGCGCTCGCTGTGCAGGATCTCGCCGTGCGGCGTGACGATCGAGGGGTAGGCGCAGCCCATCCCGCGCGCGATGAGGGCGGCCTCCATGGCCGCGCGGACCACGGCCGCCGTGCGCCCAGGGCGGGTGGCCGCCATGCCGGCGCGATGCGCCGCGGCCGTCGCCTCCGCGGCGCGCCGCAGCTCGGCGACGGCGGCCTCGTCGTGCTGCAGGCGGAGCGCGATCATCGCGTCGCAGAGGGGGGCGTCGAGCACGTCGATCACCCCGGGGCGGATCTCGCGGTTGAGAAGGCGGCTCTGCTCGAGACAGGTCTCGACGTCCGGCGCGGCGAGCGTGGCGACGGCGCGCCCCCGGACGCTGGCGGCGAGGCGGGCGAGCGGCCGAACCGGGCAAGCGGTCGCGGCGGAGATCTCCTCGAAGGTCGGCGCCGGCCCCTCCCAGAGCGCCAGATCGGGGTGCGGTTCGGGCAGGTAGAGCGTGAAGGCGGAGCCGTCGTAAACGGCGATCGCGCCCCGCAGCTGAAGGCCGAACAGATAGAGAAAATGGCTGCTGGCGCGGTACGGGTAGAGGTTCGCGGCGTAGTTGCGGGGGCGCGGGAGGCCGGCCGCAATCAACGCCGGCCGGTTGCCCAGCAGCTTGGCGAGACGGGCGCGCCGCTGCTCGCAGGCGCGTCGTTGCAGATCGGGATCCCGCGTCATCGTTACCAGTATAGACCGTCGGGATCGCGTCGGACGGAGCTCGGCCTTGCCGAGCGGAGTCCATCGCGGGGGGGTACGGGGACCCTCTTAGGGTCCCCGTCTTGCTGGCGGACGGGCGGTGGCGCCGTCCTCGGGCCAGGCGTGTCGCGGGTAACGCCGCCCCAGCTCGCGGCGGAGCGCTGGGTAGTGCTGCGTCCAGAAGCCGGCCAGATCGCGGGTCACCTGGACCGCTCGTCCGTTGGGCGCCAGCAGATGCACCGTGAGCGGCACGCGGCCTCCCCCGATCGCCGGCGCGGCGCGCGTCCCGAAGAAGTCCTGCAGGCGCGATTCGATCCAGGGTGGGCTGGTCGGGTCGTAGTGGATCGGCACCGTGCGGCCGCCGGAGAGGGTGATCTGCAGGGGGGCGAGCCTGTCGAGCGCTCGGCGCGCTTCGTGCGGGAGCGCGGCGAGCACCGCAGATCCGAGATCGGCCCCGGGCATCGCCAGCTCGGCGAAGCTGTTTCGCCCGACGCAGGCCAGCCGCACGAGCTCGCTCACGGCGTCCGCGCCGAGCGTCGGAAGCGGCGCCTCGGGCGCGGCCTCGCGGGCGAAGGTGATCCGTTGCAGGAGCGCAGGGATCGTCTCGCCGCCCGGAAGCTTGTCGATCCCTCGCCCGAGCGCCGCCGCTGCGAGCAGCCGCGCCGTCTCTTCGTCGGGAGGCGCCGGCTCGGTGCGCGAGTCGAGCGCCAGCGCGCCGAACGCGAGGCCGGTGGTGCGCTCGACCCGTTCGGTGCGTGGGTCGAACGCGCGGCGATCGATCTCGACGACGCGCTCGGAGAAGAGATCCAGCACCCAGTCGGGCTCGATGCGCGAGCTGAGACGGACGACCGGGGCGCGTCCCGACAGGCCACCTCGGCCGGACTTGCGATCCTCGACGACGTCGACCGCCACCAGCCAGTCGCCGGTCTGCTCGAGGCCCAGCTCTGCGCTGCCGCCTGCCGCGAGCAGCGCCGTCTTGCCGCCGGCTTCGCGCCGGCGCGCGACGCGATCCGGGAACGCGGTGAGAATCGCCATCCGCAAGGACTGCGCCTCGGCCGCGGCGTCGACCCGCGCGCGGCGTCCGTCGACCGCCGAGGTGAGCTGCCGCCGGACCCGGCCCACCTCCTCGACCGCGCGGGCATCCAGCTCCATCCGGCGAAGCAGGTCGGAGCGAAAGCGCCCGGCCTCGGCCTCACGGTAGAGGTCGACCAGATCGGTTACGTCGGCGCCGCGATCGGGGCGTCCGCCGGCGCTGGGACCGCCGCCAAACGACGCCCGGGCGCTGGCGCGGATGTCGCGCTCGCCGATCAGCGCTGCCGCCAGGGCGGCGGCGTCGCCCGCGCCACGCGCCTCCCCCTCGACCACCAGGCGCGCGAGCCGGGGATGGGTCGGAAAGCGGAGCATGCGCCGGCCGACGTCGGTGAGATCGCCCGATGCGGCGATCGCCCCCAGCCGACGGAGGAGCTCCCGCGCTGCGCCCCACGACGCCGCCGGCGGCGGGTCCAACCAAGAGAGCGCGTCGGCATCGCCGACACCGAGGGCCCCCAGGGTCATCGCCAGGTCGGTCAGATCGACGCGCGCGATCTCGGGCGGATCGTAGGCCGGGCGCTGATCGAAGTCGTGCTGGGTGTAGAGCCGCAGCGCGCGTCCGGGGCGCGTTCGTCCGGCGCGACCGGCCCGCTGATCGGCCGCGGCACGGCTGATCTTCGCCAGCGCCAGCGTCGGGAGGCCAGTCCAGGGCGAGTGCGCGGCGACGCGCGCCAGCCCCGCGTCGACCACCGCCACCACGCCGTCGATCGTCACCGAAGACTCGGCAACGTTGGTCGCCAGGACCACCTTGCGCCGCCCGGCGGGTTGCACGGCGCGCGTCTGTTCCTCGAGCGGCATATCGCCGTGAAGGGGCAGGATCGCCAGCGCGCTCGCCTGCGGCAGCTCGGCGAGCGCCGCCTGCGCGCGCCGGATCTCGCCGGCGCCTGGAAGAAAGACCAAGAGGTCGCCGTCGGGCTCCTCGCGCAAGAGCTGCCGGACCGCCCCCGCGATCCGCCGCTCGAGCGGGCGGTCGTCGCTCGCCTGCGCCAGGGGCAGGTGCTCGATGGCGACGTCGAAGCGCCGTCCTTCGCTCCGCACGGTGGTCGCTCGCCGCCCTGCTTCGCCCGCGAGAAACGCCCGCACCGGCTCGGCCTCCAGCGTCGCCGACATCGCCACCACCGCCAGATCCGGACGTGCCCCTTCGCGCAGCCGGCGGAGCCAGGCGAGGGCCAGATCGGTCGCCACGTGCCGTTCATGCAGCTCGTCCAGCACGACCGCCGACACCCCACGGAGCTCCGGGTCGGCCAGCAGGCGGCGCACGAAGAGCCCCTCGGTCATGAACCTCAGCCGGGTGCGAGGGCCTCCGGTCTCGTCGAAGCGGACGCTGTAGCCGACGGTCTCGCCGACCCGCTCCCCGCGCTCGGCTGCCACCCGGGCGGCGGCCAGGCGCGCCGGCAGCCGCCTCGGCTCGAGGACCCAGATCTCGCCGCCGCCCGCCAGGCGCGCGTCGAGCAGCGCGCTGGGCACACGGGTGGTCTTTCCCGC
>Ga0209890_10000111_pt1 | contig 37099 bp, 32 predicted proteins | sample OrgsoiDNA2013049_FD_185799 | JGI IMG/M metagenome (GOLD analysis project Ga0209890, IMG submission 185799) | Permafrost soil microbial communities from the Arctic, to analyse light accelerated degradation of dissolved organic matter (DOM) -... | ecosystem: Environmental > Terrestrial > Soil >... | reverse complement strand
GGCGCAGTTGTCGCACGAGCCACGGCGCGAGGATCCGGCCAAGATTTCTCATGAGCGGATCCTAGGCAACTTGGTTGTCCCAGGCAACGGTTAGATGCGAGCCCGCCAGTGGGGGAACAGGCCACCGCATCTGTGGCTCGACCTTCGGGCGGCCCACCCTGGTCGCGGACCGCACGTCTACCGATGATCGGACACATGGGAGCCAAGCATCAGTGTTCGTATAGCCGATCCCCTGTGGTGTTGGCGTGCCAGCGCAGTGGGTTTGGTGTCCAGCTCGCTCACCTCGCAGCCGTTTGTTGACCCAGCTCGATGGCTACCTGCGCAGGGCCCGCCCTCGCCGTCCAGGGGCCCCTCTGCCGCGGCGCCCAAGCTATGTCACCCAGCCACTTGCCGTCCGCGTGATCCGGGCCGGGTCGGGTCCGGGTGCCTCGGCTAGGAGATTAGCTCTGGAATGGCACCGGCCGTACGGATTGGGGCTGACTCTAGAGCGGGAGCGCGGTTTCCAGGGCCGCTGTGCCCTGTTGGCCGGTGGCGCCCCCGCGACGGCGGAACGACTCCTGGCCGAAGGCAGCCTCGACCTGCTCAGCGGGCATCGCCAGGAAGGGGCCGAAGTCGCCCACCTGGGACTCGTGCGCGGCCATCGCCGCGCGCTTTGCGGCCATCGCTGCGCGCACGTCCACGACGGTGGTGATCTCCGACTCGGGCAGGCCGAACTCGGCGACGTCCGGCGGTTCGGCCTCGGCCGACCATTGCGGGTTGCTGGCCATCAGCTTGACCATCTGGTCCCGATTCACAGTCGCCTCATAGACGTGGGTGACCCCGGCGAGCTCCGCGGCTCGGACCCCGACGACGTGCACCTGGACGTGATCGGGGTGGCCGTAGTTGCCGTGCGGGTCATACACAGTGAGCACGTCGGCACCCTCCTCGACCAACAGCTGGGCCAGCCGCGAGGCGACGTCCTCGACGTCCACGTTGCAGAACGCGTCGACCCGCTCGTTCTCAGGGGTGCCGGCCATCCCCGAGTCCGGGTAGCCGAGCATCTCCAGCCTGTGCACTCCCAGTGCGCGGGCCGAGGTCTCCAGCTCGCGGCGGCGCCGGTCGACGAGCCGCTCGCCCTCGGCGAGCAACCCCTCCGGCACCTCCCCCAGCGCGCCGTCGGTGGCAGTCACCAGTACCACCCGATGTCCGGCATCCGCGGCCAGGCGCATGACACCACCGGTGGTGAAGACCTCATCGTCGGGATGGGCGTGGAAGCACACCAGAACGCTCGTGGGGGGCACTAGGCTACGGCCATCGGTTGGTCGTGTCATGGCTGCTCATTCCTGGTCGCGGCGGTCGGTCGGTGTCGCTGTGGCGCAAAACCCTCCCGTTGCTGTGGGCGTGCCCGCGTGGCTGCTGAGAGATTTGCGGGCGCAATTAAGAGGCCTCCTGCCCGGCCGGTTGGTTGATGCGGGCTCTGGGTTTGGTCTGGGTGACCGCCCGGAGATCGCCAGCCACCAGGCCACGGACTCTGGCGAGCCCATGTCGTCTTCGGTACTCGGCGGCGCGCAACCCGTCAGCTCGGTAGGCGCGCAGTCCAAGTGCCTGTGCGCCTCACCCAACCCACGGCGGATCAGTTCATGGCCACAAAACTCGAACGCACCCTACTAATCGCCTGGCCATGCGACTTTCAGGGGCTCAGCCATCACGCCCTGCCCCTGAGCGTATATGGACAAGCCCACCACGTCGTGACTTTGCCCTCCGGACACGTGCAGCCCCCGAGCTGCAGATATTCACCATCACCGATGGCTTTGCCCGATTTGTCCCCCAGACGGTCGGAGGCACCCCGAGTTGACCCCCCAGACTCACAGCCCTAGGGCCGGCAGCTCATTTCTTCGGCTATGAGGCACCCGGCGTACAGGCTCTGACGTTCCGGCCTCACCTGCGGGCTACCCAGCCGGCCTTGAAGGTCGGTGAAGGCGTCGATGATGTCCGGAGCCTGCGAATGCACGGTCTTCCTCGCCCCCCGTCACCTGGGCCAGGATGCCCCCCTCGACCAGTCGAGCGACTGCCTGGTTGGTCTGGACGAAGCTGTGTCCGAAACAGGTCGGCGGCGCGATCACCGTCTCCACCCGTTCCCTGACCTCTTCTTGGGCCTTTCAGCGGGTCAGGCCCGCGAGGACTTTCGCGGTGCCGGACAGGCCGAGGCGGGTCGCGCCGGCAGCGATCATCTTCAGCGCGGTCTCGGTCGAGCGAATCCCGCCGGAAGCCTTGACGCCCAGGCGTCCGCCGACCGTCTTGGCCATAAGTTCGACGGCGTGGGCGCTGGCCCCACCAGCGGGATGGAAACCAGTTGACGTCTTCACATAGTCGGCACCAGCAGCTTCGGCGGCCTGGCACACTCCCACAATCTGCTCATCGGTGAGCACTGCTGACTCGATGATCACCTTCAGCACCCGCGGGGCGGGAACGGCGGCACGCACGGCGGCTATCTCATTCTGCACGCCGTCGTACTGACCCGTTGTCGCAAGAGCGAGGTTGATGACCATGTCGATCTCGTCGGCACCTTCGGCCACGGAGCGCGCAGCTTCGGCGGCCTTGACCTCGGCCTTGTGCGCGCCGGAGGGAAAGCCGCACACCACGGCAACTTTGAGCGAGCCTGTACCCTTCAGCGGCAGCTGGTTTGGGCTGACGCACACCGAGTACGCTCCTAACTTCTGAGCCTCGGCCACAAGTCTTGCAACCTCTTCGGCAGTAGCCTCAGACTTGAGCAGCGTGTGGTCGACCAGGTGGGCGACCCCAGAACGGGTAGGGCTCAACATCTTCTCTCCCTCGTTTTCGACGGGCGTGTCGCCCCGCCATCGGTCAGACGCCACCTTGAAATCCCTGATGCTGGCCCTTGATTGGGGTTCCACTTGAACGCCATAGGTTTGCCTGCCGCTTCACACCTGAGCGAAGTTGGTGCGCCCCCAGGCTGCGGGGCGCACCCACTTGCGCTCCTAGCAGAGGCCGCGGGCGCGAAAGGCAGGGCGGTTACTTGCAGGTGGTGGTGTCGCCGAGATCGGCCAGCTTCTTGCAGTACGAAGCGACGTCCGCCGACTTTACGAGGTAACCCTCCAGGACCTTGTTCTTTTCCACCTGAGTGCCGTTGGCCACCTTGCCGGCCAGAGCCATGACTTCGGAGCCTAGTGAGAAAGGCGACTCGGCATTGGTCGCGTACAGCGTGCCGTCCTTGATGGCCTTGACGGCGTCCGCGATGCCGTCGTTGCCCACGACCTTGACCTTGCCGGACAGACCCGCCGCCTTCAAAGCCGCGATGACTCCGAGCGCCATTTCGTCGTTGGCGGCGTAGACGCCGACAATGTCTCGGTTGGACTGAAGGACATTGGTCATGACGTCCAGAGCCTTACCACGGTCAAACTCCGCGGGCTGGGTCGCGACGACCGTGATGCCAGGGAAGGCCTTGATGCCCTCCTTGAAGCCGTTGCTGCGCTCCTGGGCGACGCTCGTGCCCATGATGCCCTGGATCTCAACGACCTTACCCTTGCCACCGACGGCCTCGCCGAGAGCCTTGGCACCGTTCTTGCCAGCCTGGACGGCGTCATAGCCGATGAACGCCTTGAGGGCGCCACCGGTCGGCAGGCGGTCGAAGGCGACGACAGGCACGCCGCCTGTGTTCGCCAGCGTGACGATCGAGCCACCGGACGCGCTCGAGACCGGGTCAATGATGAGCACGGACGGCTTCTTGCTCAGAGCCGCAGTTGCGAGGTCGAGGGAGGCCTGGTCTGCGTTGTTCGCGTTCTGGACGTCGATGGTCATGCCTAGGGTCTTGGCCTTGGCCTTTGCACCGTCGGCTACGGAGACGAAGAACGGGTTGTCGAGGGTGCTGATCACCAGCGTGGCGGACTTACCGCCACCGGCCGACGTGTCGGCTGGGCTTGTGCGGTTGCAGGCCGCGAGGGACAGGGTCATGGTCGTCACAACAGCCAAAGTGACAAGGGTCTTCTTGCGCATGGTTCATGCCTTTCTGCAGGGGTCGGGATCTAAGCCGCAAGTCCGTGTGGGACCGGGAGGTCCTCGGGGACTGCGGGGTCATGGAGTGGGAGCTGACTCCTTTGTTGGCGACTGAGTTCGCGGGATGACGCGTTTGAGCGACTGGACGACAGCGCGGATCGGACCGGCGTTGCGGTCGACAAAGACCGCGAAGAGGATCACCGCGCCTTTGACGACGTCCTGCAGGAAAGGCGAGACGTTGAGCAGATTCAGCCCGTTGTCGATCGTGCCGAGCAGGAGCGCACCGATCACCGTTCCCAAGACCGCGCCCCGACCACCCGTGAGGCTGGTCCCGCCGATGATCACTGCGGCGATGGCAGTCAGCTCAAGGCCCTTACCGGCGGACGGCTGGGCGGTCCCGAGTCGCGCCGTGAGGATGAACCCGGCGATGCCCGCCAGGACTCCGGAGATGACGAACGCCGCCACCTTGACGCGGGTGACCGGCATTCCGGACAGGTGCGCCGCCTCGAAGTTGTCCCCCGTGGCATAGACCTGACGCCCGAAGCGGCTGCGCGCCAGCAGGATCCCGAAGACGACCGCACAGACCAGAAGGATCCAGATCGGTGCTGGCACCGCGAGGATACGGGCCTGTCCAATGCTGCGGAAAGCGTCCGAGCTGACTCCGACCGGATTGCCCTGGGTGAGGTAGAGGGTCAGACCGGACAGTATCGACATCGAGGCGAGCGTCGCGATGAACGAAGGCATGTTGACCTTCGTGACCAGCAACCCGTTGATCATTCCGGTGCAGATGCCGGCTGCCACCCCGGCAAGCAGACCCATGACGAGACCGGCTCTCGGAAGCACCATCGCTGTGATGACCGAGCAGAAGCCGAGCATCGCTCCGACGGACAGGTCGATCTCGCCCAGGATGATCACGAAGGTCTCGCCGATCGCAAGCAGAGCCGTAACGGACGCTGCCATGGCGATCGCCAAGAGGTTGGAGCGGGTGAAGAAATACGGCGTGGCAATGAACAGGATGAGGGCCACACCCAAGAGCATCCACACGGCACGAAGCTGCAGGGCGAGTGCTGACAGACGGTTCATGGCGTTGCACTCTCCAGAGCGTGGTGAAGGACGGACTCCTGGCTGATGTCGTCACCTGCGAGCTCGGCAACGACACGACCCTCGCGCATGACAATCACCCGGTCGCTCATCTCGACGAGCTCGGGCAGATCGGAGGAGACCAGGACGATGGCGACCCCCCGGGACGTCTGTTCGTTCATGACGCGGTAGATCTCGGCCTTGGCGCCCACATCGACCCCGCGCGTTGGCTCCTCCATCAGCAGTACCTTGGGGTCGGCCATCAGCCAACGTCCCAGCAGGACCTTCTGCTGGTTGCCGCCGGACAGTGCAGACACCGGTGTGCGCACCGAGGGAGCCTTGATGTTCAGGGCGGACCGCATCTTCTCACCACGAGCCTCTTCGGCTTGTGCGTTGACCATCCCGGCCGAGGTGACCGCATCGAGTGTGGCCATCGAGATGTTTCGGGCGATCGACTGCTGCACGGCCAGACCCTCGTTCTGGCGGTCGGGTGTCAGATAACAGATGCCTGAGCCGATGGCCGCCCGGGGGGTCGTTGGTCGAAACACGACATCCTCGAGCTGAACTTCGCCCCCGGTAACCGGGAGCAACCCGTAGAGGCTGCGCAACAGGCTGCCCTTGCCGCACCCCTGGACACCACCGATCCCCACGACCTCGCCGGCACGAACCTGAAGGTCGACGTCGGAGAAATGACCGGCGCTGGACAGCCCCCTCAGTTGCAGCACCGTGTGGTCGGTGGCGTGCTGCTCCTTCGGGTAGAAGTTCTCAATGGGTCGGCCGACCATCGCCGCCACAACTTCTCGCTCGCTGCTGTTGGCAGGGATGGTCTCCAGCGCGACCACGCCGTCCCGCAGCACCACAAGGCGGTCCACCAGGCCGAACACCTCGGTGAGCCGATGGGAGATGTAGACGATCGCCACACCCTCTTCGCGCAGGCGACGCACCTGCACGAACAGGGCCTCCGACTCCGCCTGGTCGAGCGCAGCTGTCGGTTCGTCGAAGATGACCATGCTCGCGTCCTCACCGATCGCCTTGGCGATGGCCAACATCTGCTGCTGCGGGACGGAGAGATCGCGCACGAGCGAGCGGGGACTCATCGCCATGCCGAGGCTCCTGAGGACCTCGTCGGCGTCTTTCTGCATCAGGACCCGGTTGCTCCACAGCCGGCCGTGCCGGCCCGACCTTTCGCCGGCATACAAGTTCTCCGCGACCGTAAGCTGCGGGAAGAGGTTGTGTCTGAACTCCTGGTAGATGACCTGGATTCCGGCCTTCATGGCGTCCTGTGGCTTGTGGAAGGCGACCCGTGACCCGTCGATCTCCACGGTGCCCTCGTTGGCCGGGTAGGCACCGGAGATCACCCGAGCCAGCGTCGACTTGCCGGCTCCATTCTCGCCAAGCAGGGCCACGACCTCGCCACCGTTGACGGTGAGGTTGATCCCTTTGAGGACCTCGTTTTCACCAAACTGCTTGCGGATCCCCCGCAACTTCAGCTGCATGGACATCGCTCCTAGTACACGACACCGCACGTCAGGATGACGTTGGCGTAAGGGGTGAACTCACCGGACCGGACGGCAGCGCGAGCATCGCCGCTGCGCTTCTTGAACTCCACGTGCGGCACCAGAGTCAACTCGACCCCGAGACGGTCAAGTCGCTCGCGCAATGCGGCGAGCATCTCCGGGCTGTGCTGCTCGATCTCGGCAGGGGCCACGGCACCCTCGACGGCAATCTCCGCGAGTGTCTGGTCCAGCACCTGCAGGAAGCCAGGAATCCCAGCCGCCAATGCGAGATCGACACGTTCGACATGCTTGGGGATGGGAAGTCCGGCATCGGTGACGACCAGTTGGTCGGTGTGTCCCAGCTCGGAGAAGACCCGCGACAGCTGCGAGTTCAAAGTTCCTGAGTTCTTGCGCATGCCATGTCCTCCCGATCTTGGTTCTGGGCGCCGATGAAGGCATCGACGGCGTCGGCGGTCGGCAGGCTCGTGCTGGCACCCGCCACGGTCACGGCGAGCGCCCCGGCATGGATGCCGCGGGTCACTGACTCGTTCCAGGTGAGCCCGTTTGCCAGTCCTGCCCCCAGGTTGCCGGCGAAGGCGTCACCTGCCGCGGTCGTATCGATGACATCCACGGTGGGCGTTGATCGGCTTTGCACTCCCGCCTCGTTGACCTCGATGACCCCCTTCTCGCCCAAGGTGATGAGCGCCGCGTGAACGCCTCTTTGAAGGAACCACCGGCCGACCACCCCGGCGGATTCGGCGTCGGAGACCGTTATGCCCGTCAGCACGGCTGCCTCGGACTCGTTGGGGGTGACGACATCCACGACAGACCAGATCTGGTCCGGAAGGGTCGCCGCCGGAGCGGGATCAAGGACAACGGTCATCCCCAGCTCATGGCCGACCACTGCCACCCGGAACGCCGTGTCCAGCGGGATCTCCAGCTGCAGCAGCAGCACGTCGCCGCTTTTGGCCACTGCCCGCAGCTGCTGCTCTGCGAGATCGGGAGTAAGTGAGGAGTTCGCGAGCGGGACGATAACGATGTCGTTCTGGCCGGTGTTGATGTCCACCCGGATGTGTGCCACACCTGTCGGGCCCGCCACGGTCGTGACCGAGCTGGTGTCAACGCCGCCATCACGCAGACCGCCAAGAACGATGTCGCGGAACAGGTCGTCACCAACACAGCCGATCATCGTGGAGGAGGCGCCAGCTCGAGCCGCGGATAACGCCTGGTTGGCGCCTTTACCACCGAGCACGAGCGTGAACGACTCACCTATCACGGTCTCACCCGGCACGGGCAGTCGATTGCCGAATGCGGTGACGTCAGCTGTGATGCTGCCGACGACGACGACCTTGGAGGCGACCGTTGTCACGATGACTCCTAACTTGGGTAGAGGTGATTCGAAGGATCCGCGGGCGCGGGGCCAGCCGGATCGGACTTCAGCTGGAGCTTGGCCGGGGCGGCGATCTGCGTGGCCGACGGCGACGGATCGGCGCGGTCGTTGACCCACGGACAACCAGCCGGACGGGAAGGGTCAGGTGCTGCTGTGCTCGGTCAGGTGTGGCCAGTCGAGCGCGCAGCAGCTCGGCTGCACTGGACCCAAGGGCGAAGGTCGGCCGGTCGATGACAGTCAGGGGCGGGTTGAGCAGCTCGCTGAGATCCAGGTCGTCGAACCCGACGATGGACACCTCGCCCGGGATGGCGACTTCGCGGTCTCTGAGCAGTCGCAGTGCGCCGATGGTCATCAGGTTGTTGGCGCAGAAGACCGCTGTCGGCGGGATCTGCTCGTCAAGAAGGCTGGCCATTGACTTGTAGCCACCTTCGAGGCGGAAGTCTGACAGACGCACGTGCTCCGGTCGTGGCGGCTGACCGAAGTCGGAGAGCGTCTCTAGGAAGGCCTCATGACGCTCACGCCCAGGAAAGCTGGATAGCGGACCGCTGATGAGCGCGATCTCGCTGTGCCCCAACAAGATCAGGTGTTCGGCGGCAAGCTGGGCCCCATGGCGGTTATCCACCACCACGAAGTCGACGTCGGGGCCTGTGCTCAGGACACGGTCCACGAGGACCACGGGGACCCCTACCAGCGCAAGCTGGTCCAGCACAGGATCGGTCTCGATCGGCGGGATCAGGATGAGTCCGTCGGTCCTGGACACGAGGTCGGCCACGAGGGCCGCCTCACGGACCGGGTCCTCTTTGCTGTTGGCCAGCAGGACCCGGATGTTGTCGGCGGCGAACACCGACTCGATGCCATCCACCAGCTCGGCAAACAGAGGATTAGTAATGTCTGGGACGATCACCCCGACACAACTGTGGTGTCCGGAACGCAGTCCCCGAGCAAGCTGGTTGGGCCGGTAGTTCAGGTCCTTGATGGCCGCATCGATACGTTCTGCCCCGCCGACCTTGCCGCCAGACATGTGTCGCGACACAGAGGCGGGAGACACCCCTGCCCGTTTCGCGACATCGCTGATCCTGGCCACCGAACATCCTTCACGTCATTGTGAAATGTGAAATCGATTTCAGAAATCGATTTCACGATACTTTCAGGTCGACCGGTCTGTCAAGGGTCCTGGCTGAATAGGTCTTCTCGCGTCCTGGGTCCTGCGCGTGGGACGAGGAGTCGCAGTGAGAACAAACCCAACGAGTTCTCGTGGTAGGAGCTGCACTCTGGTCGCGAAGTGAGCTCGCCACCCGTGCACTCACCTGCCGGCCCACGCGGTCGGCCTTCGAGCATGGCCACACTCACCCTGCCGACCGCCGACTTCGCCGCGTGTCAGAATTGGCGACCGAGCGGCGGACACCGCGACCAGGCGACGAAGTGCTCCCCGCAGATGAGACGCCCCGGTCAGTGTCGGGTCCGGATCGGGGTCAGCGACGCGATCTGCGCCCCAGCAGATAGCCCGCAAGAAAGGCCAGGGGCCCAAGGACGCGGGCGGCATACCGGGTGAGCAGAACGTGGCCAATGGTGTGCAGCAAGTTCAGCTCGACGTCTGCAGCCGGAGCAGGAGCTGTCGGTCTGTATGCCGGAGCCGAGGTTCGCGGGACTGCCCTGACACCGTTGGCGCTGCCAGTTGGGGTCGCCAATGAGGCGGGGTCTGTGGCGGCGGCGGCGTCCGCGGCCTCGTGTGCTCCCAGTTTGGTCTGCAGACAGGCCAGGAACTGTCCGAGCAGCTTGTCGCTGACGTCCTGCATGACGCCTCGGCCGAACTGCGCCGGCTTACCGGTGACGGCCAGATCCGTCATGACGTGCACGGCAGTCCCCTCGCCGTCGGCCCTCAGCTGCGCCGTGACGGTCACGTTGGCCGTGCCGTTGCCCCGCCTGTCCTTGCCCTTGGCCTCGAGCAGGACCCGGTAGCTGAGCTCATCTCGCTCGAGGAAGGTGCCGACCCCGTTGTACTGCAAGGCAATTGGCCCCAGCTTGATCTTGGCAGACCCGGTGAACGCGTCGCCGTCGACAGAGATCAGCGTCGCGCCAGGAAAGCACGGCACGACCCTTTCAGGGTCATTGAACGCTGCCCACGTCTCACCGATCGACGCCGGGACCGTGAAGCGGTGCTCGAGCTCCATGGGTCCCAGCTCAGCTTGCAGCTGCCAGCACGGACCGGCGCGCCAGCACAGGTGCCAGATGGCGGCGGTAGTCGCCGTCACCATTGAGGTCGCTGGGCGGTCGGGTCCCCTCGGCGATGTCGGCCACCGCTGCCGCGATTGCCGAGGCGTCGACGGCCACACCCAGCAGGGCCTGCTCGGTGGCTGATGCCCGGATCGGGCCAGAACCCATGTTGGTCATTGCCACCCGAGCCTGTGCGATGGTGCCGTTCTCGACTCGAACCGTGGCGGCCACCGCGACGATCGACCACTGCTGGGCGACCCGGGCGAACTTCTCGTAGTGCGCGCCCCATCCGGTGTGCTTGGGCACGCGGACCTCGGTGAGGATCTCGCCCTCACCGATGGCGGTCGTGAACAGGTCCTGGAAGAAGTCCGCGGCCGGGACGGTTCGCGAGCCGGACGGCCCGATGATGACGAACGACGCATCCAGGGCCAGCGCCGGGGCCGGCAGGTCACCCGCGGGGTCGGCGTGAGCCAACGCCCCCCCGAAGGTCCCGCGGTGGCGGACCTGCGGGTCGGCGACCGTCTGGGCGGCCCTGCTCAGCAGCAGCGCATGCGTTGCCACCAGGGAGGATCGAGCCACGTCGTCGTGCGAGGTCATGGCGCCGATCACGAGAGCGTCGCCGTCCTCGCGGATCCCGCGCAGGGACTCGATCCGACCCAGGTCGACGATGACCTCCGGTGCGGCCAACCGCAGCTTGAGGATCGGGATAAGGCTCTGGCCGCCGGCCAGAACCTTGACGTCACCGGACGAACCCAGTAGCCGCAGGGCCTCCTGCAGGCTCGTCGGGGCGTGGTAGTCGAAACTTGCCGGGATCATGCCGCACCACCCTTGGTCGAAGCTGCCTGGAGCGCGCGCCACACCTTGTGCGGAGCGCATGGCATGACGACGTCCGCTACGCCCAGATGCCTGATGGCATCCAGGACACCGTTGACGATGGCCGGTGTCGAGGCGATCGTGCCCGCCTCGCCGACACCCTTGACCCCCAGGTCATTGGTCGTCGAGGCCGACACGGTGCGGTCGGTGATGAACGACGGCAGGTCCGCGGCGCTCGGCACCAGGTAGTCGACAAAGGAACCCGAGACCAAGGTGCCGTACTCGTCATACACGGCCTCTTCGAACAGTGCCTGGGCGATGCCCTGCGCGAGCCCCCCATGGACCTGCCCCTCGACGATGAGCGGGTTGACCACGTTGCCGACATCGTCGACGCAGACGTACTTGCGCAGCTTTGTGGCGCCCGTCTCGGTGTCAACCTCCATGGCCGCGAGGTGGGTGCCGTGCGGGAACGAGAAGTCAACCGGGTCGAATGTGGCGTCAGCGTCGATACAGGGCTCGAAACCATCGGGCAGGTTGTGCGCCTGGAACGCCGCGAAGGCCGTCTCGCCAAGGGCCATACCCTTGTCGGTGCCCTTGACGGTGAACCGGCCGCCGGCGAACTCAAGGTCATCGGGATTGGCCTCGAGCTGGTGCGCCGCGACGGTGCGAGCCTTCTCGATGACCTTGTCGGCAGCCTTGAGGACAGCCATGCCGCCCACCACCAGTGACCGGGAGCCATACGTGTCAAGGCCTCTGGGTGAGATTGCGGTGTCGCCATGCAGGACCTCGACGTCGTCGAAGGCAACGCCCAGCCGGTCGGCCACGATCTGGCTCCAGGCTGTCTCATGCCCCTGGCCGTGCGAGCTCGTGCCGGTGACGACCTCGACCTTGCCCGTGGGCAGGACACGAATGGACGCATGCTCCCAGCCGCCGCCAACGTAGTTGAGTGCGCCCAGCATCCGCGAGGGCGCGATCCCGCACATCTCGGTGAAGGTCGAGACGCCGATGCCGAGCTGGACCGGGTCACCGGACTCGCGGCGTTGCCGCTGCTCGGCGCGGAGCTCGTCGTAGCCGAAGAGCTCCTTGGCTCTGGCCGTGGCAGCCTCGTAGTTGCCCGAGTCGTAGGTCATGCCTGCAACGGTCGTGAAGGGGAACTCCTCGTGCTTGATCCAGTTCTGCTCACGCAGCTCGATGGGGTCTCGTCCCAGCTGCGCGGCGAGGTCGTCCATCAGCCGCTCGATCGCGAAGGTCGCCTCGGGACGGCCCGCGCCGCGGTAGGCATCGGTCCACGTCGTGTTGGTGAACACGTTGGTGGTGGTGAAGCGATACCCGGCAAACTTGTAGATCGAGTTGTACATGAACGCGCCCAGCACCGGGATGCCCGAGGTCACGAGACCGAGATAGGCCCCCATGTTGGCGAGCAGGTCGACCTTGAGCCCGGTGACGGTGCCGTCCTTGGTCGCGGCCAGGGTCAGCCGCTGCAGCTGGTCGCGGCCGTGGTGGGCCGAGACCAGCGACTCCGAGCGCGTCTCGGTGTACTTGCACGGCCTGCCCGTGTGCCGCGCGGCGAGAACGGTCAGAACCTCCTCGGGGGTGAACTGCAGCTTGCCCCCGAACCCACCACCGACATCCGGGGCGATCACCCGGATCTTGCCCTCCGGGATGCCCAGCACCAGCGCGAGGAAGATGCGGACGAAGTGCGGCACCTGGGTGGCGCTCCAGACGGTGAGCTGCTCCCCCGTTGGGTCGACCAGGATCGACCGGGGCTCCATGAATGCGGGGATCAGCCGCTGCTGACGGTAGGTCCGTTCGATGACGACCCCGCCCTCGCGCGCCTTGGCGATCTCCTCGTCGACGTCTGTTCCCGTGCCCGCCTGGCCCGAGTCGTAGACCCATGTGGCCGAGACGTTGGTGCCCAGCTCGGGATGGGCGTATGGCGCACCCGCCACCGCGGTCTCCAGGTCCAGGACCACGGGCAGACCTTCGTAGTCCACGTCGACCAGCTCGATCGCGTCCCTGGCCTCGCGGGCACTGCGAGCCACGACTACGGCAACCACCTCACCAGCGAAGGCGACGTGATCCACAGCAACCGCTGGGTGACTGGGGGCTTTCTGATCATCGGTAATGGGCCAGGCGCAGGGCAGGCTGCCTTGCTTGCCAGCCAGATCGGCGCCGGTCAGCACTGCGACCACTCCCGGCGACGCCTTGGCCGCAGCGGTGTCCACCGCGATGATCCGGGCGTGTGCCAGGGGGCTGCGAACCATCCCGAGGTGGAGCATGCCGGACAGGGACAGGTTGTCGGTGTACCTGGTCCGTCCGGTGATGAGGCGCTGATCCTCCTTGCGTCGCCGGGCCCTGCCGATCTCTGGGCCGGCGACCTGCGGTGCCTGCTGGTCGACGGCGGTCATGCCGAGGTTCCCGTCACTGCCGACGCGCCGGCCACCTGCTGCACGGCTTTGACGATGTTCTGGTAACCGGTGCATCGGCACAAGTTGCCCTCGAGGCCCTTGCGGATCTCGGCCTCGGTAGGGTTGGCGTTGTCTTTGAGCAGGTCGATCGAGGCCATGATCATGCCCGGCGTACAGAAGCCGCACTGAAGCGCGTGACTGTCGTGAAAGGCCGCTTGCATCGGATGCAGGACGTCATCGTGAGCGAGTCCCTCTATGGTGATGACAGCGTGGCCGTCGGCCTGAACCGCCAACATCGTGCAGGACTTGACGCTGCGGCCGTCGAGGTGAACCGTGCAGGCCCCACAGTTGGTCGTGTCGCATCCGATCACCGTGCCGGTCTTGCCGACTTGCTCGCGCAGGTACTGCACGAGCAGGGTGCGATTCTCGACCTCGTCAGAGCACACAACACCGTCCACATTGACGCTGATTCGGGTCATCCTTGGCCTGCCCTCCGAAGTCGCCGGTGCATCGGCTCCCACCGCGGCGACATTGTCCAGTGGGCGTGGGTCAAGACAACCGTGCTGTGACCTGGGACACAAGAGCTAGCAGCGATGACCTCAGATCAGCGGACCCAACTTTCGGCGGACGTCAGGTCGGTTGCTGCCCATGGTGGATGCGCCCACCCATCTGGGTCAGGCGTCCACCACCCCCGCCCCACCGCAGGGCGATGATCTCGGCGGCGATGGACACCGCGGTTTCCTGGGGAGTCCGGGCGCCGAGGTCGAGCCCGATCGGGCTGGAAAGGTGAGCCAGCTCGTCCTCGCTCAGCCCGGCCTGGCGCAGTCGCTCCACCAGATCGGCGCCGGTGCGCCGCGACCCCATAGCTCCGATGTAGGCCACGTCCGGCAGCCGTAGGGCGACCTCCAGCAGCGGCACGTCGAACTTGGGGTCATGGGTGAGCACGCACATGACGGTGCGCGGGTCGATGGCTCCGGCCGCAGCCTGTTCGCTCAGGTAGCGGTGCGGCCAGGCCACGATCACCTCGTCGGCGTTCGGGAAACGCGAAACCGTCGCAAAGATCGGCCGAGCGTCGCAGACCGTGACGTGGTAGCCCAGGAATGACCCCAGCCGCGCCAGGGCTGCAGCAAAGTCGATCGCGCCGAAGACGAGCATCCTTGGCTTGGGTGCATATGAGGCGCAGAAGACGCGCATGCCCTCGCCTCGGCGCTGACCGTCGGGGCCGTAGGTGAGCAGCTCGCAGCGGCCGCTGGCCAGCAGCCCCCGCGCATCATCGGCGATCGCCGCCTGTGCCCGGTCGGAACCCAGGTTGCCCGCCGGCGGTATGTCGACCCCTTCGGGACGCACGACCAGTCGCCTGCCCAGCCACGTGGGATCTGGGTGCTCCACAACGGTCGCCACGGCGACCGGGCGCCCCGCTTCGACGTCCTGGGCCACCGCGTCGAGCTGGGGGAACGTCTCCTGGGACACCTTCTCCACGAACACATCCAGGATGCCGCCGCAGGTCAGGCCCACAGCGAAAGCGTCGTCGTCGCTCACGCCGTAGCGCTGCAGTACCGGATGGCCCTCGGCCACCACCTGGCCGGCGAGCTCGTAGAGCGCGCCCTCGACACAACCGCCGGATACCGAACCGACCACGCTCCCATCCGGACCGACGAGCATGCACGCACCAGGCGGACGGGGGGCCGAGCGCCACGTCCCGACAACGGTCCCGACACCGATCGCCTCGCCGGCGCGCCACCAGGCCATCAGCTCGGGCAGAACGTCACGCATGTGCCACCACCGTCAACAGCTGCGCGAAGGACGCCAGCGAGTGCCCGGCGACAAGCTGGTCAACATGTGGCAACACCGCCGCGATACCGCCCTGGACCGGCTGGTAACCGTCCTTTCCCCGGTGCGGGTTCATCCACACAACGGCATGGGCGAGCCGCTGCAACCGGGCGACCTGCTCGCCGAGCAGCCGCGGGTCGGCGCGCTCCCACCCGTCGGAGGCGATGACCACGACCGAGCCGCGCGCCATACCACGTTGGCCCCATCGCCCCGTGAAGGCTCGGATCGTCTCTCCCAGCCGAGTACCTCCGGACCAGTCCGGGACGCTTCGGCCTGCGGCCTTGAGCGCCTCGTCGGGGTCACGAAGGCGCAGCGCGGTGGTCACCCGGGTCAAGCGCGTGCCGATCGTGAAGACCTCGACGCGGCCGGGCACCGCCTGGGACATCCGGTGCCCCAACCGCAGCATCGAGTCGGCATACGGTTCCATCGACCCTGAGACGTCCACCAGGAGCACGATCCGGCGAGCCCTGGTCCGGCGGCGCCGATGATGCAGTGGTCCGGGCTCTCCTGCCCGGCGAAGCTGCTCGCGCAACGTGCGCCGGGGGTCGATCTCACCGCCATGGGACTTACCTCGCCGTGGGCTGCGCCGCAGCGGAGGATCGACCCGGAGCCCGACGAACAACGTTGCCAGGGAACGGCGTTCGGCCGCGGACAGCTGGGCGATGTCGCGGTGGCGCAGCACTTCGTTCGCGCTGGCGCGGGCGCGCGCGACGTGGTTCTCGCCCTGCTCGCCGGCCGACTCCCCGGCCACCAAAGATGCCCGTTGGACCATGCGCGTCAAGGGCTTGCTGTGCACGCGAGGCAAGTCCTGCGCTGAGAACCAGGCGCGGAACGCGCCATCGTAGCGTTCCAGGTCCTCCGGTGAGCAGCAGAGCGTGCAGCGACCAGCCCAGAACACTGCCTGGCGCTCGCCCGCGTCCACGATCGAGGATGCGCGCAGAAAAGCCTGAGTGCGGTCAGCCGTGACGGCGACACCCGCATGGCGCACCGTGCGGGTGAACGCCACCAGCATCTCGTCAGGTGCCAGACCGGCGTCGTTCGCCTTTGTGCCCGCCTCAATGCTCACCATTACGCTGACCACCGTCCCACGTTGGTGCTCATCCAGCCAGGATCAGGTCCAGGCCGTCCCGTACCCTGTCGGCGTCCTCGCGATACTTCAGCACCGCTCCGAGGGTGGCGCTCGCGGTCTCGATGTCGAGGTCGTCGCGCCCGAGCTGGTGCAGTGCCTGCGCCCAGTCCAGTGTCTCGGCCACTCCCGGAGGCTTGAGCAGGTCGCCCGAGGCTCGCATCCGCTGCACGGCCCTGGCAACCTGTTCGGCGAGCCGTTGCGACACCTCGGGCAACCGGCTGCGCACGATCTCGACCTCGCGCGCCAGGCCCGGGTGGTCGATCCAGTGATAGAGACAGCGCCGTTTGAGGGCGTCGTGAAGCTCGCGTGTACGGTTCGAGGTCAGGACGACCACTGGCGGCGTCTTGGCGCGAACCACGCCGTACTCCGGGATAGTCACCTGGTTGGTCGAGAGCACTTCGAGCAGGAACGCCTCGAACTCGTCATCCGCGCGGTCTATCTCATCGATCAGAAGAACTGCGTTCTGCTCGCGCAGCGCCCGAAGGATGGGCCGGTCGAGCAGGAAACGGTCAGCGAACAGCGAGGCCTCAAGGGCCTCGGTGTCCATCCGATTGCTCACCTGGCTCGTCGCCTCGACCGCCCGCAGATGAAGGATCTGACGCGGGAAGTCCCAGTCATACAGAGCCTGGCTGGCATCGATCCCCTCGTAGCACTGCAGCCGGATCAGCGGAACCTCCAGCAGCGTGGCCAAGGCCTCGGCCAGAGCCGTCTTGCCCGTGCCCGGCTCGCCCTCGAGCAGCAAAGGCCGTGCCATGGCCAGCGCCAGGTAGGTGATCGTGGACAGACCCTCGTCAGGCAGATAACCGGTCGCCCGCAGCCGCGTCGAGACCTCCTGGGCTGACTCGGGTACGTGCGTCATGAACCAACCGTAGGCGATCAACTGGCTATCGCCGTGAACGTGCCTGCACTCGGCCGGGAGCCGGCAGCCGTCGGTGGCGGCAATGCAGCATTGGCGCCGGTGGCTGCCTTGCTCAGAGGTGAAACGAGAGTGCATCTGGGTCGAAGCCAGCGACGTGGCGCCGCCGTGCTCAGAGGTCCATGATTCGAATCTGTTAAGAGCGATGGCGTGTCGGTCGTCCCGAGTCGGACGCGTCGTGGGGGCTGGTCGTGGATTCCAGGTGCGCCGTGGAGACCGCGGGCACCACGTCCGAAGCTGCGTTCTCGCGCAGGGCTCGCAGGCGCAAGGTCCAGACCCCTGGTGTGCCGTCACCGATGGGCCGGCCGTCGACACTGGTGATGGGTACTATGCCGGCCACCGAACTGGCCAGGAAGGCCTCCTCGGCCACGAAGAGATCGTTCGGGATCAGGTGGTCCTGACGAACAGCTAGCCCCAGCTCGGGCCCGCCCGAGGAAATTACCCACTTGCGGGTCGTGCTGACGAGGATGGCGCAGTCCAGCGACGGGGTCGCGAGCCCCACCCCCTCGACCAGGAAGAGGCTGGCTGAAGTCGCCTCGGCCAGGTGCCCGTCAGTGGTCAGGAACAAAGAGTCATCGGCACCGCGCCGGTGGGCCTCGATCTGCGCGTAGACGAACTCGGCCCTGCTGGTCGTCTTAACCGCAGTCAGCGGGCTGGCCGGGTCACGCCGAACCTTCGAGATGGCCAAGCGCAGACCTCGACTGAGTAGTTCTGGCGGTGGGGGGTCGACCCGCCACGCCTGGACGACCAGGTTCGGCCTGACCTCATCAGGGGGGAGCAGGGCGCGCCCGTCGACGGCCCCGCGGCTCACCGTGACCCGGACCGCGACCCGGGTCTGGCAGCCGTCCAGCCCGTTGGCCTTACAGAGGTCCGCTATGGCCTGCCCCAGGCGGCGTTCAAGATCGTCCGGAAGAGGGATGGCGAGCACCGCGGCCGAGGTCTGAAGCCGGCTGACGTGAAGTGCAAGCTCGAAGACTCGCCCGCCGACCACCAGGAGCGTCTCGAAGATCCCGTCGCCGACCTGAAAGCCGCGGTCGGTGACGGTCAGCAAGGCACTTTCGGCCGGCTCCAGCCTTCCGTTGATCCAGACCGTGCTGGGCCGATTCATGGTGCCACCTGACATATCGCACGCTCGCCCCCGCCGGTGTTGACACGCACGGATCCCGCGAGGAACCGGTGGCACTCGCGATCTCCGGTGTCGACCCGCGGGGGCCCGTCCAGCGCGTGGAGCCTGTCAAGGGCGGCGATGACAATGATGTTGTCGCGCCCGAGCGTCTGGACGACGTGCGGGCTCAGCTGCTGATTGCCACACCCGAAGATGGTCCCTCCTCGCCTGGCGTTGCAGGGTTGAACGATGATGCCGGATGGCGGGCAGAGCCCGTCGGTCGCTCTGGCCTCACAGAAGCGCCAGGGCGGCCAAGATCGGCCACCTTCCGTAGACCGCTCAGCCCCAAGCATGCGGCCAGGACAAGAACGAGGCCAGCAGAGCCCAAGCCGCGTTGCTATCCATCGATGAGCGCGGTGTTCTGGCCAACTCCCGCCTCGAGCCGGTGGGTGGTGACGGGCAGAATGCCGCCGAGAGCATCCAGGCCCTGCGGCAGTGCCACGGCAATGCGGTTGCCGCGAAGCTCGCGCTGCGTGACCGGCTCACCCGTGTCGGCGCTGGCCGCCGCCAGCGCCGAACTGCCACGCCGGCCAGGGTCGATCAGCCCGAACACCTACCCGGGCCCAGTCCCGACCCACCCAGACACGCCCTCCAGCTACCCAGAGGCACCTGTGGTGGCCCCTGGGGCCCCCACCGGGACCTGAACAGTGAGGCGTCACACCGCCGGGCACGCCCCCTTGCCCGCAGTGAAGGTCGCCTGCTTTGGTCCCCTCCTCATCAGCGGGTCCGGCCTGCTGCGCCTCCTGCGCACCCGAGCAGCGCCCTTGCCGGTAACGATTCCGGGCACGGGAGCTGCTGTGTTTGGGTCACGTGGTGTCGAGGAACCGTGCCGTCTGCAGGAGTGCGGTCGCGAGCTCGCGGCAGCGCTGCGCGTCGAACTCCGTGTAGGCGTCGATGCCGTAGAGCCTGGCAAGCACCGGCTCCCCTGTGCTGGTCCCGTCGAGGTTGATGTACTGGTCGACCTTGATGGAGACCGGACCCACCGTGGTGACCGTTCTCGCGTGCAGGTCTTCGGGGACGTGTGGCCAGCTCTGGCACCAGGGCGGGCACTCAATGGTGTTCAGGTCGATGGCGTTCATGCCAGGTCCAGCGGGTCAGCGGCGGCCCCGAGCTGGGCTGCCAGTACCCGCGCCTCACCTCCGCTGATGAGCAGCCCGCACGCCTGCGTGATGCCCGCACCTGCGGTGTGCAGCGAGATGAAAGGCCAGCCGTTGGGCTGTGGCCCGACATCGAGGTCCCACCAGTGGCCCCTCTCGCGGATCACCTCGATGTCACCTTCGCGCAGCTCGCGCAGGTCACGCGACCCGGCCATGGCCCAGTTCTTGCGCGCAGGGTCCGGGTCAAGGCCATCGTCTTCGAGGTCGTTGAACATGCCCGGGTGGCTGTCGACCTCGCGCCACTTCGGGTGCGGGGCGAATAGTGCGAACTTTGTTGCGCCGTTGGGGCCGTGGCCGTTGGGGTACGTCATGCTGGTCCTCATGATCGGTCTCCATTCCGTTGGCTGATCGGTCTAGGCCCTGGCTGGGTTCATACCCCGGCCGGGGCCGACCTGCGTTGTCTACCGGCTCCCCACGACACCCGCAAGGGCATCGGGGGTGCTGTTTGTCATACTTCGCGTGAATTGTCGCCGAGGCTTTAGATGTCTGGGCGGGCTCGCGGCGGTAACGGATCCCTCGAACCCGTGCCCCCGGAGCACAAACCGGCACCTACGCGTACCTGCCTCCTGGTGCCGGGCGTGAGGTTCACGTCCCCCTCCGGACACCTCACCGATCCTTCCGCTGCGCATGGGACCGCCGATAAGGCCACCGGTGACTACGTCCGTCATGGCACGACGTCCCTGTTCGCGGGCGCTGGAGGTCGCCACCGGCAGGGTCAGCGACGCCTGCTACCAGCGGCACACCCACATGGAGCTCTGAGACTTCCTCACACTGGTGGCCAAAGCCCGTCCCCGGGTCAAGCTGCACATCGTGGCCGACAACTACGCCACCCACAAACATCCCAAGGTCAAGGCCTGGTTGGAACACAACCCGCTGATCACGATGCACTCCACCCCCACCTCGGGGTCATGGATGAACCTGGTCGAAATCTTAGTCGCCGTCATCACCGGTCAAGCCGCCCGCGGCGGCACCTTCACCAGCGTCACAGAGCTCATCAAGGCTATCGAGGTCTTCATCGACGGCTGCAACGATCGGTGCGAACCCTTCGTGTGGACCAAGACCGCCGATGAAATCCTCGCCAAAGCAAACCCCGTCAAGGGCTTCAAACGCGCGACACTAGTAGTCGCTCGGCAGCGCGCCCGTCAGTGACGGTCCGGCCAGCGCTAGATCAATGGTCGTCCACAGCAGGTGGTTGCGCCCCCATCTGGGATCGATGACCCACACCTGGCAGGCGTCCACCAAAGCATCCACAGCCGACGCAGAACGCAGATCAGCCCACAGGTGATTGATGTCTTCGACATCCATCGACATACCCGCCCACGTATGCGCCTTGCCGAAGTCGAGTGAGACCGGCACGTTGAGAAAGGACACAGCTTCGGGCCAGTAGCAGACGCATATGAGATCCGTCGGCATGCAGGCCGCCGCAACCGTTTGGGCCACTTGTTCATTGCAGAATCCGGAGACAAAGGCTCGCTGCGTGCACCCGTCGACGTCTTCACCGGGCTGCGAATTCACGGTCACCAAGCCGGCGCGATTGAACCTGGCCAGGACCGGGAGCAGGTTGGCGGTCTCTGCGTTGAGGGTGCCTTTGTATCCGCTGTGGGCCGTCAGAGAGCCTTCAAGCCAGCGCGCGGTTAGGGCACCGAGATCCGCGAGCGTATTGGCCGACATCCAGGCGACGATCCCTTCGCCCACGTCCCGGTCCGTCTCCATTGCGTTACCTCCCCCTTTCAAGGCCAGCGTGCTGGAGGACCCGCCATCGGGCGTGATGAGCACCGGGATGGTCTGGGTCGTCTTTTGTCCGTCGCCGTTAGTCACCTAAAAATCTTCTCTCCGCTGCGGCGGGGGTGATGGCGTTTCCGCGGATCTCACCCGAGGTGCTGTCGTGGGACGAGGATCGTCGATGATCCCAGTCGGCCTGGCAGCGGGCAGATTCGGCCCCTTGATACGACCTCGGCATGCTCGAACCTCACCGCCGAGCCTGGCCGAGGCGGCACCCGAGCACAGAACATCCCTGCGCGTACCTGCACGGTGATCCGGGGACGTGAACCCAAGCCGACCCCTTGACGCGACCTGCGGCCAGCTGGAACCAACAGGTCGATCAGATCCTTGACCCGAGTGCCGGGCCGCTTCGATGGGCCGCAAGCCGCCAGTGTGGCGGCCGCCTTGTTCGGCGATGTGGTCGCTCAGCGGCCCGAACGGTGGACAGGCGATCAGGTGGCTTGTGCCCGCAGGAGTTGGGAAGTTTCCAAGTGGGCAAGACCAGACTTTTCAACAGTACGAGTCGCCCACGGGACGTACGATGCGCGCATGCCGGAACCCGAGGTTACCCCCAAGGTCAGCGCCCCCACCGGGCCGGCTGCTCCTGGCCCAGGCCACAACAGCCGCCCGCCACGGATGGCCGATGTGGCCGGCGTCGCTGGCGTCTCTCAACAGACCGTCTCGCGGGTGCTCAACGACTTCCCGAAGATTCGTCCGGCCACGCGCGACCGGGTGCTCGCGGCGATTGAGCAGACTGGCTACCGGCGCAACGTCGCGGCCCGGACGCTGGTGACCCGCCGGTCGGGGACTATTGGTGTGATCACCGCTGACATGAACCACTTCGGTCCCTCAAACATCCTTCTGGGGCTCGAATCCGCTTCTCGCGCGGCGGGATACAACTTGTCGCTCGCGGGGCTTCCCGAAATCTCAGGGACTGCGTTGCGGGCTGCCGTGGATCAAGTTCTGGATCAGGCGGTAGAGGCGGTGGTGATGCTCGTGGCCCACTGGACAGCCCTCACTCTCGCGCAGTCACTGCGTATCGGAGTACCGCTCGTTCTGGTCGAGGGCGACCTGTCGGCCACGCCCCTAACGGCTGGGGTCGACCAGATCGCGGGTGCTCGCATGGCCACTAACCACCTGCTCGACCTTGGCCATGACAGTGTGGTGCATCTGCCTGGGCCGGCCGACTGGCTGGAGGCGTCGGCTCGTCGCGAAGGCTGGCGGATGGCGCTGGAAGAACGCGCCCGGCCCATACCAGCGCTCATGGCAGAGGGCGACTGGTCTTCGCACAGCGGCTACGAGGCCAGCACAGCGATGCTGCGCCAGTGCAGGCCAACCGCGGTCTTCGCCGCGAACGACCAGATGGCGCTGGGGCTGCTGCGCGCCCTGCACGAGGCTGGGCTGCGCGTACCCGAGGACGTCAGCGTCGTGGGTTTTGACGACCTGCCCGAGTCAGGCTACTTCACGCCTCCTTTGACAACCGTGCGTCAGGACTTGCACGAGCTCGGCCAGCGCACCATGGCCCTGGTGCTGCGCGTACTCGCCGGCGAGCTTGACGCCTCGGTGCCGCTGGTCGAGCCGCGGCTCATAATCAGGTCGTCCACGGCTCCCCCAGCGCATCTGCGGTCTGCCAAGAAGTAGGCCGCCCATCGCCGTGGCGGCTCAGCCGGCCTCCCCGGGCAGCCGCTGGTCAGGGTCCGGCTCGCGATCTGCTTTGAGCATGAGTGGGCCGTCCTTCCACCTCCCGGGCCTCTCATGTCACGATGCGCGCGTTTCCGGCTTCGTTGACTCCCCAGTGGATGGGCCCGTATCGGGCCGCAGTCGTGCTGGTGTTCACGGTCAGCAGCTCGGCGGTGAGGCTTTGATCTGGCGTTGGTGGCCGCGGGCCTGCGTGCTTTGAGGGTCTCGTTGATGTTCGTCATTGCTCGACACTGAGCGTCCACACAGGTGAGCAGGTCACGAGGATGCCCACCGCCTGACCCATCCAAGGGTCGGCGACAACCGCCAAAGTGATCCCGGCCCACCGCGCTCCACCTGGCTGCTGTCGTTCTTCACTGGGCCTCTGATATCTCGCTCAGACGTCGACGACGATCTTGAGTCCGGTGCGGGCCACCGCGGCGTCGAAGGCATCCGACACCGAGTCGAGCGGGTAGTGGGCGCTGATCACGGAGGTCACGTCGATGCGACCGCTCTCGACGAGACTGATCGCACGGTCGTAGACATCATTCATCCGACGTGACATCAGTATGGTGAGGCCTTTGCGACGGGCCAAAGCTGCGGTGAAGCTCGTGCGGTCCAGATCGGGGATGCCGAGCTCCACCACCCGCCCACCAGGGCGGGTGGCCATCAGGCTCACGTGCAGCGCGTCGTCTGTCCCGGCCGCCTCGAAGGCCACATCCACACCCTCACCGACCAAGCTGCTCAGGCTGTCTTGGTCGGCCTCATCAGGGCGCAGCGCGACGTCGGCGCCGTATCGGCGGGCCGCGTCGCGGCGATGTGCCAACGGCTCGACGGCGACAACGGCGCTCGCTCCGGCTGCACGGGCGGCCTGGACGAGCAGCAGTCCGATCGGGCCGCATCCGACGACGATCACCGAGCTACCCAGTCGAACGCGGCCGAGGTCGATGGCGTGGACGGCCACGCCCAAAGGTTCCAGGAGGGCGCCGTCATCGTTGCTGATCATGTCCGGCAGTGGGAACAGCAATCGCGTCGGCCAGGCGATGTACTCCCGCAGCGCGCCGTCGGTGACGCCGTGACCGGCAAAGACGACCTGAGGGCAGAGGTGGTGCAGTCCGCGACGACACGTCGCACAGATCATGCAGGGATCGGCCGGATCGATGGCGACCCGTCGTCCGGCCAGCGGACCGGACTGGGCCGTCCCGGCGAACTCGTGACAGATCACCAGGGGATGCTCCAAGCGGGCATCGCCGATGGCACCTTCGGTGTACCAGTGCAAGTCTGAGCCGCAAATCCCGACCGAGGTGATCCGGACCAGGCTGCTGCCCTCTTCCGCTTGGGGGATCGCCTCCTGCCCGATGCGCAGGTCACCGCGTCCGTGCAGTCGTACAACCTTCATTGCCGTGTCTCCGATCGAACCGGGTTGTTCGGACGCCCCGGCCAGTGCAGCGAGCGCTGCACAAGATCTGCGGATCGCGCTGACGGGGATGACGAAGAATCTGTCACAACGCGCCGCCAGCCCCGCGTGTGGGTGCATGAGACGGCCGGGCAGCGCGGTGGCCCTCGCAGATGAGCCGATTCGGCCCGCTCCTGCTCCCGGCCGGTCCGGCAGGGCGATGATCCCCGCGCCGCGTGCGCTGATCTCAGCTCATGGCGACACGGCTACCTCTGCGGGATCGTGATGAAGGTAGGAGAACCTTGATGGTCAACGGCCGCGGCGTGTCCGCGCCGCCTTCCACCAACTACCGGGTGTCGTCGTGCAGCGCGCCGCCGGCTGCCCCTTGCCCGAGCCTTGGGTTGTCTCCCACCTTTGACTCGCTTTGTCAGCGCCTCACGGCGCCCGGATGGCAGCCTAGGCACTAACGACCATCGCGGGCTTCATTGAGAAGCTGACCGCGATTTCCCGCAAGCTTGCCGCCCCTGCGGTACTCCTTCGACACGAGGTCAAGCAGCTCCTCGACCGACGTCTCGGACGTCCGTTTGTTCAGTGTTATCTCGCCATGCTGCAGGAGGTTCACCCGATCGCACACGTCGAGCACCTGCGTATAGTTGTGGCCGATCAAAATGATCGAGACCTCACCACGCTCACGCAACATGGAGATCAGATCGAGGATAATCCCGCCCTCCTTGGCCCCCATGGCGGCGAGTGGCTCATCCAGTAAGAGAATACGTGCATGTGAATACACCGATCGGGCGACCGCGATCGCCTGGCGCTGGCCTCCTGACAGGCTGGCGACGTCATCGTTGACAGACCCGATCTGAATACCGATATCGTCCAGGTAGCGACGAGAATTCTCCTGCATCAGCTTCTTGCGAAGGAAGGGCCCGAATCGGGGCTCCTTGTTCAGATGAAGGTTCAGGTAGACCGGCAACGTGTCAATCAACGCCAGATCCTGGAAGACCGTCTCGATCCCTTGTGCGCGGGCGTCGGCAACGTTGGAGAGCGTTACCGGCTCTCCATCCAGAAGAATCTGACCATGCGTGGGCTGCTGGAACCCAGTGAGAATCTTGATCAGCGTGGATTTCCCGGCACCGTTGTCCCCGATGAGGCCGAGAACCTCTCCTTGACCGACCTGAAGACTGATGTCCCGTAAAGCGGTGACCGCTCCGAACGACTTGCTGATATTCCTGGCCTCGATCACGGGCGCCCGACTCGCCGACCCAGCGGTCGGTTCGTCAACACCCACATTGACGGTCATGTCAACCCACCTTCGCTCGCGCACGGAATCGCGTGAAATATATGTTCAACGTCATCGCCAGCAGGATTGCCAATCCCTCGACAATGACGAACGTGGTGGCGCTGATGCCCTGAATGTTAAAACCGTCCTGCAGCACTGCAAGTAACAGCGCGCCCAGCGCCGCACCGACCACGGTTCCAGAGCCGCCAAGCAACGCAGTTCCGCCAATGACGGCGGCCGCAACCGCCGTGAACATCAGGTTGTTGCCACCAGCGTTGGGATCGAACGACTTCGCAATATTTGTCCCGTCAAGGATCCCAGCCAATCCGGAAAGGACCGCGGTGAGCACGAAGGCACGGATCTTGATCTGACGCACCTTAATGCCGGACTCGGATGCTCCAATCATGTTAGCGCCCGATGCCACAGTATGGGCACCCCACCGGGTCTGGGTGAGAACCACCTGCATGACAAGAACCATTAACACCGTCCAAGTCAGCTCCGACCATTGCCAGACGCCAAAGATCCTGGGGATGATCCCTTCTTGTGGTGCCGGCAGCGGGGTGCTGCCGGCAAGGGTCAGGCTAATGCCGTGCAACAAATACAGGGTTCCCAGCGTTGTAATGAACGACGGCAGCTTCAAGTACTGCGTGACCAGACCATTGAAGAGCCCGATGACTGCCGCGACAAGCAGACCTATGAGCATCGCCAGCCACAACTGCATTCCATCGCCATTGAGGGTGACCATGACCACCGGGACGAGTGCGAACGTCATTCCAGCCGATAGGTCGATCTCTCCGCAAACTAGAAGAAATACCTCGCCCACCGCGATCAGTGCAGCGGCGCTGAAGAAGTCTGAAATATTCTGAATGTTGGACAGCGTGAAGAACGCGGGATTGGCGACCCCGAAATAGATGATTAGCACGATGTCGACCACAAGTACCGACAGCTCGCGAATCCGCAGGACACGATCGACCACGAACTTCAGACCACTGGTCTTCGCCGGCTGCGGGGCAGGCGGATCTGGGGAAATCGGCGCAGCCGAGTGCACTGTCATCTGCTCATCCCATCCGTCATGTATGGACTACTCTCCGCGCGTGTGACGTCGATAGCTGTCAAAACGACCTGGGCCTGGTGGCGGGCGCGCGACGGTCACACGGTCAGGGCGTTGATGTACACCTGTGTTTTTGCCGAGCTAGGTGATGTACACCTGTTTCGGCGAGCTGCCCTCATAGCGGTTGATCGATTTCAGGTACGGCGCCACATTGGCCTTCGTCACGAACTTCAGGCCCGTGTTCGTGGCCGATGGTGAGACCAAGGTCCCGGAGAGCTTGTAGAGGTACAGGTAGACCGTGGGCAGGAACCCCTGCAGGTAGGCCGACTGGTCGATAGTGAAATCGAAGACACCTGCCTGAATCGCCGTCAGAGTCGTCGTCAGCAGGTCATAACCGCCGCCGTGGTAACCACTGTCGGCAAGCTTGTACTTCGTCATGACGGCCGCAACGCCGGCAGTGCTTCCGGCATCAACCGCGTACAGGCCCTTGACGTTCTTGTTGCCGGTGTAGAAGGCATCAATGGCAGACTGCTCGCCGCTTTGATCCGCACCCGTCGCGACCTGCTTGACGGTGATGTTCTTGCCACTGGCCTTGATCGCCGAAACGGCTCCGTCCGCGCGCGGTTGAATATTCAGCGATCCAGGCGTCGCGATGAAGATTGCGACACTGCTGCCGTCTGGCAGGGTCGCGGCAATCTTCTCCCCCATCGCCTGCCCGGAGGCGAACAAATCCTGGCCTATGTAGGCCAGGCGGGCGTTCGTGGGCACGTCGGCATTGTAAGAAACGACCGGGATCCCGGCCGCTAGGGCGCGTTGTACCGGCTCATTGAACGCCTGCTGATCGACCAGTGATACCGCAATCCCATCGACCTTAGCCGATATCGCGGTATTCATCGCCGTCACCATTTGAGAAACGTTCGACGTCTCAGAACCGGTCCACTGTGGGGTCGGGAAACCCAGCAACGCTGCAGCGTCCGCCATCGCATACTGAGTCGGCTGAAAGAATGTGTTCGTTGTCACGTGATTGACGAACACAAATTTGAACTTTGGCGTGCTCGGATAATTCCCCGGGCCCGCACCACTGCCGGCGACAGTTTTGGCCTGGGAAGAACAGGCGGCCAGCACGGCTGCCGAGGCGGCCGCCGCTCCGGTGAGTCCGGCGCTGCGCAACACCCCCCGACGCGTCAACAGGCTTGCTAGCTCATGAGCATTCTGGTCTGGAGCAACCATTTCGACATCTCCGTCTACTGGTAGATCACGAAATACATCTGCAAGGTTCCGTCCGATGTTCTCGTGCTCGTCGGTATGTGGGATTACGCTGTCCCGACGGAACCCCTTCTCACCTCGCGGAACAGGCGAGTTTTATTGAGCAGACTAGGATGCAAAGTTTGACGTGTCAAGGACTCGCGTTAGGTCTTGACACCGGAAGTGTTAGCGCTCACACTCGATTACTAGTGTCTCGTTGCCAAACCCTGCCTGGTCTGCGCGCCAGCCACCGGAAAGGCCAAACGTGAAGTCTGTATCGCGCGCTGGCGCGGGCGCCGTCGTGCTCGGCATCGACTACGGCACGCTCTCTGGTCGAGCCGTCGTGGTCAGGGTCATCGACGGACGGGTCCTGGGCAGCGCGGTGTACGACTATCCGCACGCAGTTCTGGACGATGCCCTGCCGACCGGGGAACATTTGCCTCCGGAGTGGGCGCTGCAGGTGCCGGCCGACTACATTGGCGTCCTGAAGGTTGCCGTGCCCGAGGCCCTGCTGGTGTCCGGCGTCGAGGGTGCTGACGTCATCGGGATTGGCACCGACTTCACCGCCTGCACCATGGTGGCAACCATTGCCGATGGCACACCTCTTTGCGAGGTGCCCGAGTTCGCTTCCAGCCCCCACGCATTCGTCAAGTTGTGGCGCCACCACGCCGCGCAGCCACAGGCGGACCGGATCAACCTCCTGGCCCGTGAGTCCGGCCAGGAGTGGCTGGCGCGTTACGGCGGGCTCATCTCCTCGGAGTGGGAGTTCGCCAAGGGCCTGCAGATGCTTGAGGAGGCCCCCGAGCTGTATGCCGCCATGGACCACTTCGTCGAAGCCGCCGACTGGATCGTGTGGCAGCTGACCGGGACCTACGTCCGCAACGCCTGCACCGCCGGCTACAAGGGCATGTACCAGGACGGCGCGTATCCGGACGAGGCCTTCCTGTCCGCGCTCAACCCGGGCTTCGCATCTTTCGTGAGCGACAAGCTCGACCACACGATCGGCCAGCTCGGCGATCGTGCCGGGTCACTGTCGGCGCGAGCCGCCGCATGGACCGGGCTGCCCGAAGGCATCGCGGTAGCCGTCGGCAACGTCGATGCCCACGTGACCGCGCCGGCGGCGCAGGCGGTCGAGCCCGGCCAAATGGTCGCCATCATGGGCACGTCCACGTGTCATGTCATGAACTCCACGGAGCTGCACGAGGTGCCCGGAATGTGTGGCGTTGTCGACGGTGGGATCGTCTCGGGCCTATGGGGTTACGAAGCCGGCCAGAGCGGAGTGGGCGACATCTTCGGCTGGTTCGTCAAGCATGGTGTCCCGCGGCAGTACTACGAGAAGGCTGACGCCGCAGGGGTCTCCGTTCACGAGCTGCTGACCGAGCTGGCGCGCCGCCAGGGCATCGGCGAGCACGGTCTGATCGCGCTCGACTGGAACAGCGGCAACCGTTCGGTGCTGGTGGACCACGAGTTGTCCGGCGTCGTCGTGGGCCTGACCCTGGCGACCCGGGCCGAGGACACCTACCGTGCTCTGCTGGAGGCGACGGCGTTCGGGACCCGCACCATCATCGAGGCCTTCAACAGCTCCGGAGTCCCGGTGACCGAGCTCGTCGTGGCGGGGGGCCTGCTGAAGAACACCCTGTTGATGCAGATCTACGCCGACGTCACCAAGCTGCCGCTGTCCACGATCGCGTCCGCCCAGGGCCCGGCCCTGGGCTCGGCGATCCATGCAGCCGTCGCGGCCGGGGCCTACCCCGACATCCACGCCGCAGCCCGTGCCATGGGGCGGTCCAACAAGGCCGTCTACCAGCCCATCGCCGCGAACGTGAAGGCCTACGAGGAGCTCTTCGCCGACTACACCGAGCTGCACGACCACTTCGGCCGGGGTGGCACCGACATCATGCACCGATTGAAGGCTCGCAAACGCAAGCTCGCCTCAACGCGAGCCAAGACCATGAAGCACCAAGGGAACTGACATGACACCCACCCCGCGACTGACTGTACCCACCCAGGCCCGCGACGCCGTCGACGCGCTGCGCCAGAGCGTCGCCGACCTGCACCGCGAGCTCACCCGAAACGCCCTGGTGGTCTGGACCGCCGGGAACGTCTCTGCCCGGGTGCCCGGGCACGACCTGATGGTGATCAAACCCTCGGGAGTTGCCTACGACGAGCTGAGCGCGGCCAACATGGTCGTCACCGACCTCTTCGGCACACTGATCGAAGGCGACTACGCACCTTCCTCGGACACCGCCGCCCACGCCTACGTCTATCGACACATGCCGAAGATCGGCGGCGTGGTCCACACACACTCGACGTACGCCACCGCTTGGGCAACCCTCGGCGAGCCGATCCCCTGCGTGCTGACCATGATGGCCGACGAGTTCGGAGGAGACGTGCCAATCGGTCCCTTCGCGTTGATCGGCGACGAGTCGATCGGGCGCGGCATCGTGGACACCCTGACGGGCAGCCGTTCCTGCGCGGTGCTGATGGCCGGCCACGGTCCATTCACGATCGGCAAGGACGCCCGGGCTGCAGTGAAGGCGGCGGTGATGGTCGAGGACGTCGCGCGCACGGTCCACATCGCCTGCCAGACCGGGACGCCAACACCCCTTGAGCCCCAGGATATCGATAGCCTCTACGCCCGCTACCAGAACGTCTACGGACAGACCCAAGGAGCGAACTCATGACGATCGGCCAGGCACTACAGGCCACAGAGGTCTGGTTCCTGACCGGTAGCCAGGGGCTCTACGGCCAAGACGTCATCAGCCAGGTCGAGCAGCACTCCCGCGACATCGCCCGGCAGCTGGATGCCGCCGAAGCCGTCGCGTCGCGCATCGTCTGGAAGACGGTGCTCACCGACGCCGACGCGATCCGGCGCCTCGCTCTGGCGGCCAACGCCGATGACGCCTGCATCGGCATCATCGCCTGGATGCACACGTTCTCGCCGGCCAAGATGTGGATCTCGGGACTTGACGCACTGCGAAAGCCGTTGCTGCACCTGCATACCCAGGCAAACGTCGACCTCCCGTGGGGCGAGATCGACATGGACTTCATGAACCTCAACCAGGCAGCTCACGGGGACCGTGAGTTCGGCTACATCCAAACCCGAATCGGGGTGGTCCGCAAGACCGTCACCGGTCACGTGAGCGACCCTAGCGTCTCCGACCGGGTGGGCACCTGGGCTCGCGCGGCCGCCGCCACCACAGCACTGCGGAGGATGAAACTTGCCAGGTTTGGCGACAACATGCGCAATGTCGCCGTGACCGAGGGCGACAAGGTCGAGGCCGAGCTGCGGTTCGGCGTCTCCGTCAACACCTATGGGGTCAACGACCTCGTCGAGTCCGTGGAGGCCGTCCCCAACGCCAGCATCGACTCACTGGTCGCGCAGTACCAGGACCTGTATGCGGTGTCCGACGAGCTGTGCTCCGGTGGCGAGCGGCACGAGTCGCTACGGTACGGCGCCCGAATCGAGCTCGGACTAAGGTCCTTCTTGGCCGATGGCAGATTCAGCGCGTTCACCACGAACTTCGAGGACCTGGGCGGGCTTCGCCAGCTTCCCGGCCTGGCGGTCCAACGTTTGATGGCCGAGGGCTACGGCTTCGGCGCCGAGGGCGACTGGAAGACGGCGGTCATACTGGGCACCCTGAAGGTGATGGCCCACGGGCTGCCGGGTGGCACATCTTTCATGGAGGACTACACCTACCACCTGGCTCCGGGCCATGAGCGGATCCTGGGCGCTCACATGCTCGAGGTCTGCCCCTCGATCGCCGCGGCGACGCCGACCCTGGAGATCCACCCGCTGGGGATCGGTGGCCGTGAGGACCCGGTGCGCCTGGTCTTCGACGCCCATCCCGGTGACGCCGTGATCCTGGGCATCGCCGACCTGGGCGAACGGTTCCGGCTCGTGGCCAACGAGGTCGAGGTCGTCAAGCCCGACCACCCCTTACCGAACTTGCCCGTCGCTCGGGCCGTGTGGAAACCCGCCCCCGACCTGCGCACCTCAACCGAGGCGTGGCTGACCGCCGGAGGCCCACACCACACTGTTCTGTCGACGGCCCTGAACGCCGAACACCTGTGGGACTTCGCCGAGATGACCCGCACCGAGCTCGTCATGATCGACGCCGACACCCGCCCCCGACGGTTCCTGCAGGAGCTGCGCTGGAACCAGGCGTATTACCGCCTAGCCCAAGGCCTGTGAGCCGAGGCTACCCGTCGTGTGACGCGTGGGACCCCTGCCGAGCAGGGGTCTCATCCCATTGACCCCGGATCCCTGGGCGTGCCACCACAGACCCAAGCCGCTGCCTGGCGCCGGGCAGGCGTGGCGCCAGGACGCTCAGCTGACGAGCTCGTTCGCTCCGAAGTCGAGCTCACCCTTTCTTTCCAGCCAGTGCACAGCCTCCGCGACCGCCTGAAGCGAGGTGTAACGCGGGACGTACCCCAAGAGCCGCCGGGCCTTGTCGATACTTACGCTCGGACTGCGGGAGATGTGTTCCCAGGTCGCCTCGGCGTCCTCGAGCTTGGTCACCTTTCGGAACTCTTCGAAGGGCATGAAGCGCAGGTCGGCGTCACGACCGAACCAATGTGCCACAGCCTCAGCGAACCCGCGCAGGGTGACGGCACGCTCAGAAGCGACGTGGAAACTCTCTCCGACGGCAACATTCTGTCGTTGGAGGGCCAGTTCGAAGGCCTGCGCGACGTCGTCGGCATGAACATGGTGAACGGTCTCCAGGCCGAAGTTAGGCAGTGTCACTGTCCGGCCGGTTGCCAGACGTGTCCAGACGTCGAGGGCGCGATTGCCGGCGGGATTGATGACTGGCCATCCCGGCCCGCTGATATGACCTGGGTGAAGGACAACCGATCGCAGGCCCGAGCTGCGAGTTTCGCGCAACAGCAGCTCCTCGATCGCTGCCTTACCGACTCCGTAGTCCCCGAACGGCCGGCGGACGGCATCCTCGGTGACCGGCACCTCCACGGCCGGGCCGTGAACCCAGATCGACCCGCAAGCCAGCAGCAGCTCGATGCGGCCCCGCAGACCGTCCACGAGTTGCTGGGCGGACTCGGGAGTGAAACACACCATGTCGATGACCACATCGGGATGTAGGTCAGCAACTCTGCCGGCGAACGTGCCGGCGACGTCCTCAGCCTCACGGTCGGCGGTGACCCTCGTGACCTCTTGCCAGGCCCGATGGTTTCGATACGGGACTTGTTGGCCCCGGCTAATGGCGATGACCTCGTGCTTGGCGCCCACCAGGCGCGGGATGAGATATCCCCCCACATGACCCGTTGCCCCGATAACGACTAGTCGCATTCCCAGCTCCTGTTCGATTGATCGTGCCCGCGGGCGATGCCAGGCCTGTGCTGACCATCCTCTTGGCTGCCCGGTAGAGCAAAGCGCAGCAGAGCAAGCGGTGATCGCAGGCGACCCGCTGGATCATTTCACGGCACCGAGGGCCGGGCCGTCGGGGAGCAGTGGCTTGGTGGCAAAGAAGAGCCCGGTCGGCTGGTTTCGACTAGGGTGCCGCGGTGCCGGGCTCCGCGTTGCCCAGCACGAGTGAACAACACGCCCGGCGGCAACCTCGGAGCTCGTCGGTCACCCGCGCGGCCGCTTGGTGGCACAAGTCCGGCTCCTGCACGTCGGCGGTGGCCCAGGGTGAGGCCACCGACGCGGACCGACCGCACCACGACCGCAAAGCAGCTGAGCAACCGGTGGCCCACAGTCGTAGGGTCGGGGGCATGGAGTCGAGACAACTGGGTCGCACGGGATGTCAGGTCGGGGTCATCGGGATGGGGTGCTGGCAGCTGGGCGCGGACTGGGGGGCGGTCAGTGAGCAGGATGCGCTCGCGACGCTGCACGCCGCTGTGGACACCGGGGTGAGCTTCCTGGACACCGCTGACGTGTACGGCGACGGGCGCAGCGAGGAGCTGGTCGGGCGGCTGCTGCGCGAGCGCGGCGACGCCGCCCTGACGGTGGCCACCAAGATGGGGCGGCGCGCCGACCCGCAGGTGCCCGAGGCCTTCACCGGCGAGGCCCTGCGTGCCTGGAACGACCGTAGCCGGCGCAACCTGGGCGTCGACACTCTCGACCTGGTGCAGCTGCATTGCCCGCCAACGCCGGTCTACTCCAGCGAGGAGGTGTTCGACACGCTGGACGCGATGGTCGACGAGGGTCGGATGAAGGCATACGGCGTCTCCGTCGAGACCTGCGACGAGGCGCTGACGTGCATCGCCCGGCCGCACGTCGCGAGCGTGCAGATCATCCTCAACGCCTTCCGGCGCAAGCCCCTCGAGCAAGTCCTGCCGGCAGCGGCGGCGGCCGGTGTGGGCATCATCGTTCGGGTGCCGCTGGCCAGCGGCCTGCTTGCCGGCAAGTACACCGAGTCGACCACCTTCGCCCAGGACGACCACCGTACGTACAACCGCTCGGGTGAGGCCTTCGACGTCGGCGAGACTTTCTCGGGGGTGCCCTTTGACGTGGGAGTGGCCGCGGCCCGCGAGGTCGCCGCGCTGACTCCGCCAGGGGTGAGCACCGCACAGCTCGCGCTGCGCTGGGTGATCGATCAGCCCGGCGTCAGCGTGGTGATCCCGGGCGCACGGACGGCCAAACAGGCCCGCGCCAACGCCGAGGCAGCCGACCTGCGCCCGCTGGACGCTGCCACGCTGTCGGCTCTGCGGGCCATCTATGACAAGAGGGTCCGCGGGCACGTCCATGACAGGTGGTAGGCAGCCACTGCCGCCGCAGCACCAGGGCCAGCCGACACAGATCATCGTGGCGGCGACTGCTCCCTGTGCCATCGTGCGGTGGTAGTGCCCGTCTGAGTCGACAACGATCCGGCACTGAGACCGCCTCAGGGCGGCACGACAGCTGCACATCCACGTCAGCCAACCCGGTCTGGGTCCGATCCGCGGCGTCCGGGTCCTCGAGGAGTTCGGCGCCGACCCACAGCGACCGCGATGGCCAAAGCTGGGGAGAACGACGCCGGCACCTCACCCATCACCCGCGCCTCAGGCACCAAGAAAGTCGTGCTGGCACGTCAGGGCACGTAACCGGCGACTGGCTGACGCAACCCAACAACGGGCCTTCTGGGCAAGGGGTGGATCACCGGCGCCAAGACGCATAACCGGCAGCGACGGCCCAGCTACATTGGCCACCAGGGTGGCCTACGACAACTGGCCAACCGGCTCGTCGGCATCCGGCCCGGCTGACGGAGATCCCACACCCGCTACGACGAACCCAGCGCCTGGGCCCACCAGACAACGGCCGCAGCTTGACTTCCCAGGACCGGGGATCTCTGGCGCAGACAGCGCGTTGGCATCACCACCGATCCTCGGGTGGACAGGAGCTGGGCCACCGGGTGCCCATCTTGCGCTGGTTCAGCTTCGGCTGCTCACCGCGCAAGCACCCTTCGATCTTGGCGACCTTCATCAGGGCAACGCCGCCAAAGTCAATTGGAGAGTATCGCCTGGACCCGGCTGGCTGAGGTAGCCGGCGAACTCTCGCTAGCTGTGGAGCCCGACCCGTCGCCTCATGTTCCACCGCCACAGTTCATCGCTGCCCCAGACCAGGACAGGAAAGGGCAGAATCACCAACATCTGCCATAGATCGGGTGTGGCGGTGCCGAACACGCCTTGCAGCGGTGGCACGGTGGCCAGTGCGGCAGCGAAGACGATCTCGTAGGCGACTCCCCATAGCAGCAGCCGGTTGGTGAAGATTCCCACCCGGAGAAGCGATGCGTGCTGAGTGCGTGAGGCCATGGCGGTCCCGATCTGGCAGGCGACGATGCCAAGAAAGGTCATCGTCGTCGCCTGTTGCCAGACATGGTGCAGCGGACCCGAGCTGACGTCGGCGCCAAGATGCCACCCGCCCTGCTCGAGGGTCACCAGGAAGACCAGCATCACCAGCGCCGCGGAGATGCCACCCAGCAGTCCCCAGGCTCTGGCCAGCATCGGGGCGTCTATCACGCTCTGGGTACGTTGTCTGGGTGGGCGTTCCATCAGCCCGGGTTCGGCCCCCTCTCGTCCGAGAGCCAGGGCGGGCAGGGTCTCGGTGCCGAGGTCGATCGCCAGGATCTGCATGACGGTCAGGGGCAGCGGAATCCGGCCGCCGGACAGGGCGTAGACCAAGAATGGGACAACCTCCGGGGTGGCGTGCGCGAAGATGTAGATGATGAACTTGCGGACGTTGTCGTAGACACGTCGCCCGGCTTCGACCGCGGCCACGATGGAGGCGAAGTTGTCGTCGGTGAGGACCATCGTGGCTGCTTCACGGGCGACCTCGGTTCCTGACTTGCCCATCGCCACGCCGATGTCGGCTCGCCGCAGTGCCGGCGCGTCGTTGACGCCGTCACCGGTCATGGCGACGACGTCTCCCTGGTCCCTAGGGCGTCGGCGATGCGTAGCTTGTCCTCGGGTGAGCTGCGCGCAAATATCAGCTCCTCGCCCGTGGCCAGCAGCGCGTCCAGGTCGGCTTCTGGCAGTTGCTCGAGGTCGGCGCCGGTAATGATCCGCAGGCCGCCGTGGCCGATGCCCACTGATTCTGCAATGCCCTGGGCGGTCAAGCCGTGGTCGCCGGTGACCACGATGAGTCGGATGCCGGCCGAGTGGCACCGGGCGACCGCGTCGGCAACCTCGGGCCGGGGTGGGTCGATCATCGCCACGACGCCCAGCAGCGTCAGATCGTGTTCTGCCTGCTCGCGGGTCAGGTCCGCCAGGTCCACCTGGTCCAGATCGCGCTCGGCCACCGCGAGCAGGCGTAGACCCTCCTGCGCCCATCGGCTGACGAGCCGATCGAATGCCGCCCGGTCCTCATGGGTCAAGCGCCGTTCTTCGCCATCGCCGGTGGCCACCAGGGTGCACAGGGGCAGCAGCTCCTCGGGCGCCCCTTTGGTGTGCACCCAGACCCGGTCGAGCTCCTGGTCGATCGTGGACATCCGGCGCAACGCCGGGTCGAAATGGAACTGGGCCATCCGTTCCCTGGGCCAGGAGCCGGGGTCGACACCCAACGACATGGCCGCTTGCAGCAGGGCCAGCTCGGTGGGGTCACCGTGCACGGTGTCGGGCTGGGTTGGGTCGATCCCGGCGTTGTTGCAGGCCACGACCGCG
>Ga0209890_10000110_pt1 | contig 37116 bp, 32 predicted proteins | sample OrgsoiDNA2013049_FD_185799 | JGI IMG/M metagenome (GOLD analysis project Ga0209890, IMG submission 185799) | Permafrost soil microbial communities from the Arctic, to analyse light accelerated degradation of dissolved organic matter (DOM) -... | ecosystem: Environmental > Terrestrial > Soil >... | reverse complement strand
ATCGCTGCCACCGGCGTCCGGATCGACGGCGAGGTAACCGCCGAGATGCTGGCGACCATCTTCATGCCGGGAACCTCGCTCCACGACGGTGCGGTGATCATCCGCAACGCCCGCCTGATCGCCGCCGGCTGCGTGCTGCCACTCGCCGAGACAATCCCCGGTGTCGGTCGCATGGGCACCCGCCATCGCGCGGCCGTCGGCCTGACACTGCAGAGCGATGCCGTGGTGCTGATCGTGAGCGAGGAGACGGGGTTGATCAGCGTCGCCCGCGAAGGTCGTATCACCCGCGGACTCGACACCAAGGCCCTGCGCGATACGCTGGTCGGCCTCACCGGCGTCGGCGCCCCGGAGCGCCCGGGCATCGTGCCCCGCCCCGCCGTGCTTCGGGCGATCCGGCGCAGGACACATCCTTGAGGGGTCCCGGCTTCCTGACGCGCAACCTGCGGCTCAAGACGCTGGCTCTCGCGCTGGCCAGCGTCATGTGGGCGGGCGTCGCATACGCCAACAACCCGCCGGACACGCGCACCGTCACCGTGGCGGTCCCGCAGGCGGCGGCCGACCTGTCGCCGTGGGTGCTCGTCCATGCCATCGCCCCGGTCACGGTCAGGGTGAGCGGCACACGCCAGCACCTCGCCGCCTTCAACTCCGGCGACCTCGTGGTCAGCGTCAACTACAAGGCGATCACCCAGGCCGGCAACCAGACCCTGCCGGTGTCGGTCGTCAACAATGATCGCGACGTGGTCCTCGACGGAACGCCGGCGCCGATCATTGTCAACGTGGACCGGCACGGCTCCCGGACAGTTGACGTCACAGTTGACATCATTCAGCCACCCCCTGAAGGGTATGTTGTGATCAGCACCGCGACCGTGCCAAGCACGGTGACCCTGCTCGGACCCCAGCATCAGCTTGCCGGCGTTGAGGCGCGGGTGACACTCAACCTCAGCAGCCAGAGAAGCAACTACCAGGCCAACAAACCGGTGGCTCTCGTCGACTCCGGCACCGACCAGCAGGTGAGCACCTTCGGCGTGACCATCGCGGGTCAGCAGACCCAGGAGGTGTTGGTGACCGTCCAGGTCGCCGCCAGCCTGACCTCGCGGTCCAGCGCTGTGATACCGAAGACAGGCGCGCCCTCGCCAGGGCACTACCTCGCCGCAGAGACGGTCAGCCCCGCAAGCGTTGTGCTCAACGGGCCGCAGGACCTGCTCAACACGGCCAACTCCGTGTCCACCTCTCTCATCTCCCTCACCGGTGTCACGGGGACGGTGAGCTTCACGGTGCGGGTCACGCCCGGGGCAGGGGTCACGGCTTCTCCCGTCAGTGTCATCGTCACAGTCACCGTCGACGCCATCCCGCAACCGCCGCCGACTGCGACGCCAACGCCAACACCTACGCCGACGCCCTCGCCACCGGTACCGACCTGACGCGCGCGAACCGCGCCGCGCGGCTGACCCGGCCGCTGCTGTAACCACCCCCTCACGGAAGACGTTCACAGATCGATATGTGTGGAATCATCGGCTACTCCGGACCACGCCTGGCTGCGCCGGTCCTCCTGGACAGCCTCACGCGGCTCGAGTACCGCGGCTACGACTCTGCCGGCATCGCAGTCCTCGACGACGAGGGCGGGACCGTCGTCGCCAAGAGCAACCTCAAGGTCGCCGACCTCGTCCACCAGCTCGACGTGGTCGGCATCCCTGATGGGCACACCGGCATCGGCCACACGCGCTGGGCGACGCACGGGCGGCCGACGGTCGTCAACGCGCATCCGCACAGGGATTGCACGGGACGGATCAACATCATCCACAACGGCATCATCGAGAACTACCGCGAGCTGCGCGTCGAGCTGATCGCCGCCGGCCACGTCTTCACCAGTGACACAGACACCGAGGTGGTGCCGCACCTCATCGAGCAGTACTACGACGGCGACCTCGCCGAGGCGGTGCGCACGGCGCTGCAGCGCATCCGTGGCGCCTACGCGCTGGTTGCGATCACCGCGCTGGAGCCGGGACGCATCGTCGGCGCACGGCTCAACGCGCCGCTGGTGGTGGGCCTCGGCGACGACGAGATCTTCGTGAGCAGCGACATCACGGCGCTGATCCCGTACACCAAGCGCGTGGTCCTGATCGGCGAAGGGCAGATGGCCTCGGCGACCCCGGCCGGCGTCACCGTCACGGGGCTCGACGGCTCGGCCGTCGAACCCCGTGTGATCGCCGTCACCTGGGAGGCGGAGCAGGCGCAGAAGAACGGCTATCCGCACTTCATGCTCAAGGAGATCTACGACCAGCCGGTGGCGCTGCGCGCTGCCTTGCAGGGACGGATCGACAGCAGCGGGCTCGTGGACCTGCCCGACGTCCTCCTCGACGCCCGGCACCTGCGCGACCTCGACCAGGTGACCATCGTCGCCTGTGGGTCGGCATGGATCGCGGGCCTCGTGACCAAATACGCCATCGAGAGATTGGCACGGGTGCGCTGCGACGTCGAGCCGTCCAGCGAGTTCCGCTATGGCGACCCGCTGCTCGACCGGCGCACGCTGGTCATCGCCTTCTCCCAGTCCGGCGAGACCGCCGACACGATGGCGGCGGTCCGCGAGGCCAGGCGCCAGGGATCAACGGTCATCGCTGTCACCAACGTGGTCGGCAGCGCACTGTCGATGGAGGCGGACGGCGTCATCTACATGCAGTCGGGGCCGGAGATCTGTGTCGCCGCGACCAAGACGATGCTCACGCAGATGGCCTGCGGCATGCTCCTGGCGCTGCGCCTGGGGTCGGCGCGTGGCACGCTCGACGACGAGGAGCACCGCCGTCTCACCACTGCGATGTTGGATGCTCCCGCGCTGATCGAGAAGGCCCTCGAGCTCGAGCCGCAGCTGGCCGAGATGGCGCAACGCTACGCGCATACGCGCAACGCCATGTTCATCGGTCGCGGCGTCAATTTCCCGGTCGCCCTGGAGGGCGCGCTGAAGCTCAAGGAGGTGTCGTACATCCACGCCGAGGGGTACGCGGCGGGCGAGCTGAAGCACGGCCCCATCGCCCTTCTCGACCCCGATGTGCCAGTGGTGGCGATCGCGACACGGTCGCGCACATTGGCCAAGATGGTCGGCAACATCCAGGAGGTCAGCTCGCGCGACGCACCGGTCATCGCGCTGGTCAGCGCTGGTGAGAACCCTTTCGACGACGGCTTCGTCCGCGATGTCGTCGAGGTGCCGCTGGTCGACGAACTGGTCTCGCCACTCGTGAACGTGGTGCCCCTGCAGCTCTTCGCGTACCACGTCGCCGTGGCCCGCGGCTGCGATGTCGATCAACCACGCAACCTCGCCAAGTCGGTCACGGTGGAGTGATCAGCGGCGCCGGGATCGACATCGCCTCGGTCGCGCGGGTCACCTCTCTGCTCGATCGCCGCCCCGAGGTGCGGGGCAGGATCTACACCGACGCGGAGGCACGTGACTGCGACGGACACCCTCAGCGATGGGCAACACGCTGGGCGGCCAAGGAGGCGGTGCGCAAGCTCTGCGGCGCCGCCGGCGTGCCCCTGCCTGCGTACAGGGACATCGAGGTGGTCATCGGCGCCGGCGGGGCACCGTCCGTCCGCCTCCACGGCCGCTCCAGCCGCCTGAACCTCTCCCTCAGCCACGAGGGTGACCTCGCCGTCGCCGTGGTCACCGGCAGCGCCGCGCCGGCCACCTTCGCCGAGGTGCCTGCCACGCTGAGGCTCGCCGATCGCCCCGAGGACGCCCACAAGGGCACATTCGGCACCGTCGTGGTGGTGGGCGGGGCCATGGGTTTCAGCGGCGCACCCCTGATGAGCGCCCTGGCCGCCGCCCGCGGCGGCGCGGGGAGGGTGCGGCTCTGCGTGCCCCAGGCCATCTACACGGCGGTGGCGGCGCAGACGCTCGAGGTCATGGCCCACCCCCTTCCAGACGCCGATGGGGGCCTGGCAGCCGCGGCGCTGGCGCCGCTCCAGGAGCGTCACCTGGCGGGCGCGTCGGCCGTGGTCGTCGGCCCTGGCCTCGGCCGCGCGACCGGCACAGAGCGACTGGTCCTCGAACTGCTCCCCCGGCTCACCGTGCCCACCGTGGTGGACGCCGACGCGCTGAACATCGCCGCCGCTCACCACCTCGACTGGCGTTCCTGTGAGCAGCCCGTTGTCCTCACCCCCCACCCTGCTGAGATGGGCCGCCTCTGCGGACTGGCCACCGCGGACGTCCAGTCGCGCCGCCGCCGGCTGGCCATCGACTTCGCGACCGACAACGGCGTCGTGGTCGTGCTCAAGGGCAGCGACACCGTCGTGGCCGCCCCCGACGGGCGCGTCCACGTCAGCGACGTGCGCGTGGTCGCGCTGGCCACCGGTGGCAGCGGCGACGTGCTGTCCGGCCTTCTCGCCGCCTTCCTGGCCCAGGGCCTCGACGTCTTCGACGCGGCGGTGGCCGCCGTCTTCGTCCACGCCGAGGCGGCGCTGGGAGTGCAGGACGTGCGCGGACGTGCCGGGGGGCTTCCGCGCGACCTCCTCGACGAGCTGCCCGCCGCCCAGGAGCGGACCCGCCGCGTCCTCGAGGAGCGGCTCAGTCCGTGATCGCGGCCGGTCGACAGACGCCGGCCGGCGAGACGCTGCAGGCGGTCATCTTCGACGTTGACGGCGTGCTCATCGACACCGAGCCGGTCTGGCGGCGCGTGGAGACCGACGTGTTCGGCTCGCTCGGCATCCACCTCACCGAGGCCGACTGCCGCGAGACGATGGGCGTTCGCATCGACGAGGTGGTGGACCTGTGGCACAGCCGAAGACCCTGGCTGGGCGCCTCCCGCCAGGCGGTGGTGGACCGAATCGTCGCCGGCGTCGCCGACGAGGTGCGCCGCAACGGGACGCCCATCGATGGTGCCCTCGACGCCATCGCCGTGGTGCGCCGAGCAGGCCTGGCCTGCGCTCTGGCGTCGTCGTCGCCCCTGTCGCTGATCCAGGTCGTCATGACGGCGCTGCACATCACCGCCGAGGTGGACGTGGTCTGCTCAGCAGAGCAGGAGGCGCACGGCAAACCGGCGCCCGACGTCTACCTGCGCGCGGCGTCGTCGCTGGGGGTTGCGCCGGCGGCGTGTCTCGCCGTCGAGGACTCGGTCATCGGTGTCCTGTCGGCCCGCGCGGCCGGGATGTGCTGCGTGGTCGTTCCCGATGATCACACCGCGACCGACCCCAGGCTCGAGGTGGCGATGCGCCGGTTCAACTCGCTGCGTGAACTCGACGAGCACACATTGGAAGAACTGCGCGCAGCCTACTTTGCGTAGATGTAGCCCTGGACGCCCGAGGAGTTGCCGGGAAGCACGCGGTAGTCGACGCGGTTCCAGCCCGCGTAGTTCATCTCCGAGAACTTGAAGTAGCCCGCCGGCACGCCGGCTGCCGGGCCCACCGCCTCGACGTAGCCCACGTGACCGATCCAGCTGGCTCCGTCACCACCGGGCCAGAAGGCGACGACGGCGCCGACCGCGGGAACGTGGCCCTCTGGGTAGCCCATCCTGGCCGCGTTGTAGAACCACTGGTTGGCGTTGCCGAGCCAGGGGATGCAGCGCCGGCTGGCGACGTACCAGGTGCACTCACCGTACGCGAAGTGGTTGCCGCATGAGGACGAGGAGTGCGAGACGGGCACCGCGTTGCCCGCGATCTCCTGGTCGATCTCGGCGATCCGCGCCCCGATCGCCCGCGCCGGGGCGCTGGCACGCTGGAGCGCGAGGTTGCGCACGCTGACAAGCATGAGCAGGGCGTTGCTGTCGGAGGAGAGCTGGCCTTCCAGCGCCGTCGATGAGGCCGCGTCCTTGTGGATCTCGTTGGTCTCAGCCGTGATCGCCGCTTCCTTGGCCCGCACGTTGGTCTGCATGTTGTTCACCTGCTCGGCGACGTGGGACGTGCCGGTGAGCCGGTCCATCGCCTGGGAGAAGGTCTTGGCGCTGAGAACAGCCGCCACCCATGAGTCGGTGCTGGTGCTCTCGTAGCTCTGGCGGGTCAGGGTTGATAGTTGCTGCTTGGCCTGGACGACCGTCGCCTGGTCATCGGCGACCTGGCCGCTGAGCACGAGGAGACGGGCATTCAGGGCTGCCAGCTGCTTCTGCGCCGCCAGCAATTGGGCCTGCTCGGATGCGAACGCGCCCTCCGCGGCCGCGAGCGCTGCGGAGGCACTGTTCTTGGCGGGCTCGAGGGCAACGAGCTGCGCGAGCAGCTGTGCGCGTTTGGCCCGCAACGCGTCGGTCTGGGTATTCGCCTGGCCCGTCGGGATGCTGGTGATGCCGATGCTCAGGAGAGCACCGCACCCCACCACGATGGCCACAAGCTTTCGAGTACCCCGCAATAGATGCCCCTCCGGTCCCCGTTTTCGAGGTCCCTCGATGGTGTGGTGTGCGCGCCGGGTGCGGGCCCCTGCGGCAGGCGGCACGATAGAGAATCGGAGGGCGTGAATGCAACCGGCGCAATCGCGAGCGCAGTGTCGACGGTCGATTCTCGCCCGCGATCCTCCGGTGACCGTGAGGCCCCCCCGGCGCGGCGGGCTGGCCCGGCCAACCCGATGACTAGAGTATGAGGCCGACGATGCCCGCTTTCCCTCGCGCGCTGTTACGTAACGGGTTCGGCGCGGGCGGACCCACCCTGGCGGAGGTGGGGGAGCGCGCCCTGCTGGAGAGGCTGATCGAGATCGCGGAGGCCGGCGCCGGGCCGGCTGGGGAGGACCGCAACGGCGACGATGCCGCCGTATGGCGTCCGCCCCCCGGCCACGACCTGGCGGTCAGCATCGACGCCGTCGTCGAGGACGTCGACTTCCGGCGCGACTGGATCAGCCCGCGTCAGCTGGGCAGAAAGGCCTTCGCCGTGGCGGTGTCGGACCTCGCCGGCATGGGCGCGCAGGCGGTGAACTGCGTCGCCACCCTCTGCGCGCGCGGATCCGAGCAGTTCGAGGACGTCATCGAGATCCAGCGGGGATTGTGTGAGGCGGCCGCCTCATGCGGGTGCGCGCTCATCGGCGGAGACGTCAGCGCCATCGACGGGCCGCTGGTCATCGACGTGTGCGTCACCGGCAGCCTCCCGGCCGGCCGTGCGCTGCGCCGGTCCTCGGGTCGCGAGGGCGACGTCCTCATGGTCAGCGGTGTGCTCGGTCGCGCCGCCGCCGGACTTCGCCTGCTGCGTGAGTCGCGCGCGCCGGCCGACCTGCTGGAGACGCGGTGGATCGAGGCCCAGCTCCAGCCGCCATCGCGACTCGCCGAAGGTCGCCGTCTGCTCGACGCCGGCGTGCTCTGCGGCGGTGACGTCAGCGATGGCCTGCTCCTCGATGCCGCGCGCACCGCCCGGGCGTGCGGGTGCGCCGCCGAGCTGTGGGCCGACAGCCTCCCCGTGGACGCGCCGCTCCGCGACCGTTTTGGCGGGGAATGGCTCGAACTGGCGGGCGGCGGCGGCGAGGACTTCGAGCTTCTCGTGGCGGTCGCCCAACAGGACGCCATGCGCCTGCTGACCGGCTGGCCGGCCGAACTTGCGCCGTTGACGGCGGTGGGCATGCTCCGAGCTGGTTCCGGCGTGCAGCTCCTCGACCGCCGCGACGGTACCCCCCTGGCCACGCCGGCGTCCGCTGCGGAGCATTTCACGTGAGCGCCCGGCTCGCGTCGCTGCACAGCGATTCCCCTGCCACCACCGAGGATTTCGGTGCCGCGCTCGGCGCCGTCCTTGGCCGCGGCGACCTGCTCGTGCTCGAGGGACCGCTCGGCGCCGGCAAGACCTGCCTGGTGAGGGGCATCGTCGCCGGAGCGGGAGGCGACCCCGCTGCGGTGCGCAGCCCGACCTTCGTGCTCCACCAACCCCACCGCGGCAGCTCGATCACCGTGCACCACATCGATCTCTACCGGCTCGGACCGGGCGCGTCGATCGACGTGCTCGACGTCGACGCACTGCTGGTCGACGGCGCGGTCGTCGTCGAGTGGGGTGGCTACGCCGACCTCGAGCATCTTGGTCCGGCCACGGTGTCGATCAGCGCTTGCGCGGACGCAGACGACCATCGCCTGCTCCATCTGGCCATCTCCGCCCCCGCTCCCCTCGCCTCCGCGTGGAGGGCGCTCGAGCAGCGCCTCGCCGTGCCGTGAGCGTCCTCGCCATCGACACCGCGTCCCGGAGCCGCTCGTCGGTCCTGCGCACCACCGCGGACGGGACGATCCTCGAGCATCGAGAGGTGGCGGGGGGCGCGCTCGACCGTGACCTCGCCGCAGCCCTCGCCGCCATCCTGACCGACGACGTTGCTGCCGTGGTCGTGCTCACCGGCCCGGGCTCGTACAGCGGCGTGCGCGCCGGCATGGCGGCGGCGCTCGGGGTGGCCGGCGCCCGCGGGGTGCCGCTGCACGGCCTGGGCAACCTCACCGCCCTGGCCCATGCGGCACCTGCCGCCCCCGGCAAGCGCTTCAGCGTGGCCGCCGATGCCGGCCGCGGCGGTGTGTACGTCGCCGGCTTCGAACGCGGCGACGCCCTGACCAGACAGATCTCACCGCTGCGGCGCGTCGAGGCGGGCGATGTCGATGGCGGGGACGGCCTGTTCGCCCCCGAGGCGGTTGCCGGCCTGGCCGCGGTCATCGTCGACCCCGTGCGCGCCCTCGCCACCGCCGTCCCGGTTGCGCTGGCGTCGCCGCCGCTGGCCGCGGCCGGCCTCAGCGCCACCCATGCGGTCGCGGCGGCAGGCGGGCGGCCCGCCGTGGTCATCGCGCCGGCAACGGCTCCATGACCGCCGAGGACAGAGGGCGACGCCCTGTTAAACTCGGCCTTCGCATCAGCTGTCTGCGGTGAGTCTCATGCAGGTCGTGCCGCGCGTCGCCATCGAGCGTATGCGCCCCGAGGACATCCCCGCCGTCCAGGTGATCGAGCGGGAGATCTTTCTGTCGCCGTGGCCGCGCAACGCCTACGCGACCGAGCTTGCCCAGAACCGTCAGGCGTCCTACATCGTGCTCCGCGAGAACCGTGAGCTCGTCGGCTACGCGGGCCTGTGGAAGGTGGTGCATGAGGCTCACGTCACGACCATCGGCGTGCGCGGCCAGGACCAGGGCAAGGGCTACGGGAAGACCCTCTTCGCGGCCCTCATCCAGCGCAGCTACGAGCTCGGCGCGCGCTGGATGACCCTCGAGGTGCGCGCCGGCAACCTGCACGCCATCCACCTCTACGAGTGGTTCGGGTTCAAGTCGATCGGCCGGCGCCGCGGCTACTACACCGACAATGGTGAGGACGCGGTGATCATGTGGAGCGACAGCATCCACGCCCCGGCATTCAAGAGCCGCTTCATCGAGATCTTCTCCTCCATCGACGTGGCCGGTATCGGCAGCGCTCCCGACCGGGAGTACCCGCTCTGAACCTCCTCGCGGTGGAGACCTCGTGCGACGAGACCGCGGCGGCGGTGTTGCGCGACGGGCGGGAGGTGGTCAGCAGCGTCGTCTCCTCGCAGATCGCCCTGCACGCGGAATATGGCGGGGTCGTGCCCGACCTTGCCGCTCGGGCCCACCTCGAGGCGATCGGACCGGTCGTGGCCGAGGCCCTGAGCGCGCTCGACGGTGGCTGGGACGGCATCGACGCGGTGGCCGTGACGCGGGGCCCGGGGCTGGCCGGCTGTCTGCTCGTGGGCGTGCTCTATGCGCAGGGTGCGGCGCTGGGGCGGGGTGTGCCGATGGTGGGCGTCTCCCACATGGCCGGCCACGTGTACAGCGCGTGGCTGAGCGACACAACCCTGGAGCCTCCCTACCTGTCCCTCGTGGTCAGCGGTGGCCACACCGACGTCGTCGAGCTGCGCGGCCACGGCGACGCCAGGCGCCTCGTCTCGACGCGCGACGACGCCGCCGGTGAGGCGTTCGACAAGGCCGCGCGCCTCCTCGGCCTCGCCTACCCGGGCGGACCGGCGATCGAGCTGGCGGCGCGCGGCGGCGACCCCTCCAGGTTCCCCCTGCCGAACACCCGCCTCGACGACGCTCTCTCCTTCAGCGGGCTGAAGACGGCACTGCGCTACACCGTCCGTGACCTCGGCGAGGGGTCTCTGACAGACGATGGCACCCCCTCCGACCCGGTCGTCGTGGCCGACCTGGCCGCCGCCTTCCAGGCCACGGTGGTGTCCCAGCTGCTCCACGCCCTCACCACCATCGCCGACCGCACCGGCGCGGAGCGGATCGCCGTCGTGGGCGGGGTGGCGGCCAACCAGGCGCTGCGCGAGGCGGTCACCGTGCACTTCGCGGGACTACCGGTGAGCATCCCGCCCCTGTCGCTGTGCACCGACAACGCGGCCATGATCGGCGCGGCGGGCTGGCACAGGCTGGCCATCCACGGAGCCGACGCGTCGGGCATCCTTGTTGACCCGGTGCTCGACGAGTACGCCTGAGGGTTCGGTGCCCGAGCGCCCCGGTTACCATCGCCGCGTGAGCATCCCCGGCGCCAGCGGCCCCCGGTCCGAGGTCGCCGACCGGTACCTCGAGGCCATCTACTACATCGAGCACGAGGGCGAGGTACCGAGGCCGGGGCGGATCGCGGAGTGGCTTGCGGTGAGCGCCCCCACTGTGACGGTCACCCTGCAGCGGCTCGCGCGAGCTGGGTGGGTGACCGCTGCGGCAGATCGCAGCGTCCACCTCTCCGATGCAGGGCGTGTCGCCGCGGCCGCCGTGGTACGGCGCCACCGGCTCATCGAGCGCTGGCTGACCGACGTCCTCGGGCTGGACTGGGCGGCAGCCGACCTGGAGGCTGCGGCGCTCTCCCACGGGGTCTCCGAGACGGTGCTCGAGCGGCTCGACGAGCACCTCGGGCGGCCGTCAACGTGCCCGCACGGCAACGTCATCCCGGGCCGGCGCGCGCCGGCCGGGCGGCCCATGCAGCGCCTGGTCGACCTCCCCACGGGCGTGGAGTCCCGCGTCTTCCGGATCTCAGAGGTCGCCGAGCACGACGCTCCGCAGCTCCTCGCCGTCCTCCACGACGGCGGGGTGGTCCCGGAGGCAAGGATCCTGCTCACCGAACGTGCCGACGGACAGCTCCGCCTCGTCGTGGAGGGGCACCCCGTCGTGCTCAGCTCCGGCGTGGCGGCCGCGGTCTGGGTGGAGTCGGCTCCGGCCTGACTCCAAGGTTAGATTAGGCTAATCTAAGTCCATGAGCTTCGCAGGGACGGCGCTCCTCGGCGCGGTGTCCGGCCTGACCATCTTCTTCGGTCTGCCCATCTCGCGGTGGGGGCGGCCGGGGCCGCGCATCATGGCCTTCCTCACCTCGGCGTCGGTGGGCGTGCTGCTCTTCATCTTCTACGACGTTCTTCGCAACGCCAGCCAGACGGTGGAGAGTCACCTCGGCGGATCCACCGGCGAAGGCGTCGTCCTCGGTCTCCTCCTCGCCGCCGGGCTGGGTGTGGGCATGTTCGTCCTGGTTGGCTTCGAGCGCGTCTCCCGACGCCGGCCGCTGCCGACGGGTCCCGGCGCGATGATGGCGACGGCGACCAGGGCACCCGCGCGGGCGCCCATGCAGGCGCCGATGCGAACCGCACTGTTCATCGCCGTCGGGATCGGCCTGCACAACTTCTCGGAGGGGCTCGCCATCGGGCAGTCCGCCGCCGCAGGCGCGTACAGGTTCTTCCTGGTGCTGGTGATCGGCTTCGGCCTCCACAACATCACCGAGGGGTTCGGCATCAGTGGCCCGCTGCTCGGCGCACGGCCCAGCTGGCGCTTCCTCGCGCTGCTTGGCGCGGTTGGCGGCGGTCCCACGTTCATCGGCACCGTGATCGGCTACGCGGTCACCCATCTGGGGGGGTCGACGCTGTTCACCCAGGCCGTGTCCGTCCTCTTCCTCGGGCTCGCTGCCGGGGCCATCGTCTACGTCGTCGGCGAGCTCCAGCACGTGAACCGCAAGATCGGCAGCCACCAGGTTGGGATGCTCGGACTGCTCTGCGGCCTGCTCGCCGGGTACGGCACCGACCTGCTCCTCAAGTCGCTCGGCGCCTGACCCCGGTCCCGCCCTTGGAGTTGCCAGGTTGGCACTCGCTGGCGTACAGTGTTAGCAGTCTCCACATGAGAGTGCTAACCATTTTCACCGAGAAGGGAGGTCACCTGTGGCCCTGAAGCTTCGCCCCCTGGCAGATCGCGTCGTCGTCAAGCCCCTCGAGCGTGAGGAGATGACCAAGAGCGGCATCGTCCTCCCCGACACCGCCAAGGAGAAGCCCCAGGAGGGCACGGTCGAGGCGATCGGCAGCGGCCGCTACAACGAGCAGTCCGGCAAACGCGTTGAGCTCGACGTCAAGGTCGGCGACCGCGTCATGTACGCCAAGTACGCCGGGAGCGAGGTCAAGATCGACGAGGTCGAGTACCTGATCCTGAGCGAGAAGGACATCCTCGCCGTCGTCGGCACCAACGGCTCCAACTGACCCAGCGACGTCGCGCCACGCCGCCACCCGCCGGTGGTGGCCGCGCGCGCGTGAGCACCGGAGGACCTGACCTCTCATGACTGCCAAGCAGCTGCGTTTCAGCAACGAGGCGCGTGAAGCGCTGCATCGCGGTGTCGATGCGGTGGCCAACGCGGTGTCCGTCACGCTCGGCCCACGCGGCCGCAACGTGGTCATCGACAAGCGTTTCGGCGCCCCGATGATCATCAACGACGGCGTCACCATCGCCCGCGACCTCGAGTTCAAGGACCACTTCGAGAACATGGGCGCGCAGTTGCTCAAAGAGATCGCGGTCAAGACCAACGACATCGCCGGCGACGGAACCACCACGGCCACCGTGCTCGGCCGCTCCCTCATCAATGAGGGCCTGCGCAACCTCGCTGCCGGGGCGTCCCCGACCGAGTTGCGCCGCGGCATGCTGGCCGCTTCGGAGGTTGTCGCGGCGGCGGTCCGCGCCCAGTCACACCCTGTGGCCGGCAACGAGGACCTCAAGCGGGTGGCGATCATCAGCTCCGGCGACGAGCTCATCGGCACCATGATCGCCGAGGCCTTCGAGCGCGTCGGTCGCGAGGGTGTCGTGACCGTCGAGGAAGGCACCAGCATCGACACCGAGGTGGAGGTCGTCGAGGGGATGCAGTTCGATCGCGGCTATGTGTCGCCGTACCTGGTCACCGACCAGAAGGCGATGGAGGCGGTGCTCGACCACCCGGCTGTTCTTGTCACGGACGTCAAGATCTCCGCGGTCGCCGACCTGCTCCCCGCCCTCGAGTTGATCGTGCAGTCGGGACGGCCGCTGCTGATCCTTGCCGAGGACGTGCAGGCCGAGGCGCTGGCAACCCTGGTGGTGAACCGAGTGCGTGGTTCATTCACGGCGGTCGCCGTGAAGGCCCCCGCGTTCGGTGACCGGCGCACAGCCATCCTCACCGACATCGCGGTGCTGACCGGTGCCACGCTGATCACCGAGAAGGTGGGCCTGCGCCTGGACGCCGTCCGCCTCGACCAGCTGGGCAGCGCCGAGCGCGTGGTGATCACCAAGGAAGACACCACCATCCTCAAGGGTGGCGGCGATCGCGCCGCCGTGGATGCACGCGCCCTGGATCTTCGTCGCGAGATCGAGGAGATCGAGTCGGACTGGGACCGCGAGAAGCTCCAGGAGCGACTTGCCCACCTCGTCGGCGGCATCGCTGTGATCCGCGTCGGCGCCGCCACCGAGACGGAGTTGAAGGAGCGCAAGTCGCGGGTCGAGGACGCCCTGGCCGCGGTCCGCGCGGCTCTCGAGGACGGCTACGTCGTCGGCGGTGGGGTTGCGCTTCTGCGCGCCGCCTCCGCCATCGACGCTCTCACGTTCGATGGCGATGCCGCCACGGGGGCCCGGATCGTGCGCCGCGCCCTCCAGGAGCCGCTGCGCATCATCGCCCAGAACGGCGGCTTCGACGGACCCACGGTTGCGCAGCACGTGGGGGAGCTGACCGGCGACGAGGGCTTCGACGCCCGCACCGGTGAGTACGCCGACCTCGTCAAGAGCGGTGTCATCGACCCGACCAAGGTGGTGGTCAGCGCACTGTCCCACGCCACATCGATTGCCACCATGGTGCTCACCACCGAGGCCCTGATCGCCGACGCGCCCGAGCCCGAGGAGGACGAGGCCGGTGGCGGTCACGGCGGCCACGGCCACGGCGGCGGCATGGACGCGATGGGTGGCATGGGTGGCATGGGCGGCGGCATGGGGATGGGGGACGACCTCGACTTCTGACGCGGCGCCCGTGCCCACGTGCCGCGGCCTCGCGCACCCCGCCTAGACTGGCCAGCGCATGTGCGGCATCGCCGGGTTCACCGGCATCGACCAGGATCTCATGGGCCGGATGCTCGACTCCATCGTGCACCGTGGTCCCGATGGCTTCGGCATCGACGTCAACGAGCATTTCACCCTGGGCATGCGACGCCTCGCCATCGTCGACATCGCGGGCGGCAACCAGCCTCTGTACACCGAGGACCACCGACTTTCGCTGATCTGCAACGGCGAGATCTACAACGCGCCGGGACTGCGCCTCGAGCTGGAGCGCAAGGGGCATCGGTTCAGCACCGACCACTCCGACACCGAGGTGATCCTGCGTGGCTACGAGGAATGGGGCCGCGACGTGGTCACCCATCTCGCCGGGATGTTCGCCTTCGCGCTCTGGGACTCGACGCGCTCCGAGCTGGTGCTGGCGCGTGATCGCCTCGGCATCAAGCCCCTCTACTGGGCGCAGCACGGCGGCCGGTTCATCTTCGCCTCGGAGATCAAGGCGATCCTTCAGGATCCGGCCATCCCTCGACGCGAGGACCTCAAGGTGCTGCAGCGGTTCCTCATGTTCCGCGTCCATGACGCCACCGAGGACACGTTCTTTGCGGGCATCAAACGGCTCCTGCCCGCGCACACCATGACGGTCGGCCCCGAGGGTGTCCGCAGCAGCAGCTGCTACTGGAGACCCGAGGTCAACCCGGACTTCTCGGGGAGCCGCAGCGATGACGACTACGCGGCCGAGTTCGCGGCGCGGTTCGACAGCGTGGTCGCGCGCCACCTCATCTCCGACGTCCCTGTGGGCGTGCCGCTGTCCGGAGGGCTCGACTCCAGTGGCGTGGTGTGCACGATGGCCCACCTCATGGACCAGGGCACCGACCTGCACACCAAGGGCAGGCTGCACACCTTCTCGGCGCTCTTCCCCGGCCAGAGCATCGACGAGAGCGAGTACATCCACGAGGTCGAACAACGCACCCACAGCGTGCCTCACTACGCGTATCCCGACCGCGACGAGTTCTGGGCGGAGATGACCGACTGGATCTGGTACCAGGAGGAGCCGACGATCGCGTCAGCGCCCTACGCGTACTACTGCGTGTACCGCATCGCCAAGGAGCACGTCACGGTGATGCTGTCGGGCAACGGCGGCGACGAGTTGCTCGCCGGCTACATCCCGTACTTCCGCGCCTACATGACCTCGGCGCTCGACCAACACCGCTGGCTTGCCCTCTCCCGCGAGCTGTTCTTTGGCCGGGACCTCTATCGCGGCTACCTCGGCGAGGCGCTGCGCTCGCGTCTTCCTCGCCAGGGCGGTCTGCTCAGCATGCGCCCGTTCCTGGCCGACGAGGACGGCACCCTCGACGGGGTCACCTTCAGCGCCGACCGCAACCTCAACGCCCGCCTGGCCAGCGACGTGCTCGCCTACTCGACCCCCAACCTGCTGCGCTACGAGGACAAGAACTCGATGGCGTTCTCCATCGAGGCTCGCGTTCCCTTCCTCGACCACGAGCTGGTCGAGTTCATCTTCAACCTGCCCATCGACCAGAAGATCGACGGTGGCTGGAACCGCGCTGTGTACCGTCGTGCCATGCGTGGGCGCATCCCCGAGAAGAACCGTCTGCGGCGCAGCAAGATCGGCTTCACCAACCCCGAGGTCACCTGGATCCGGGCGTACTCCGCGCGGATGCGAGCCATCTTCGACTCACCCGAGTGCCGGGCGCGCGGGATCTACGACAACGACCGCCTGGTCAGGGATTTCGACGCGTGGCTCGCCGGCGCGGCGGGCGATCCGCTCATCTTCTGGCGGACCATGGTCACGGAACTGTGGATGCAACGCTACATGGACCAGCCCGTCGCACTGGCGGCATGACCATGGTGACCGAGCCGGTTTCCTGGCAGGAGAACAGCGTGGTCGGCGGGCGCACCTACCGCCGCGCCGCCATACGCACCCACCTCGTGCACGTCAAGGAGCCGATCGTCGACGTGCTCCAGACCTACGTCTCCCCGGTGTTCGAACCGGGTGACTTCCTGGTTCTCTCCGAGAAGTTCGTGGCCATCACGCAGGGCCGCGTCATCCACCGCTCGCTGGTGCGCCCCGGTCTGCTGGCCAGGTTGCTGGTCAAGGGGGTGACCAAGCTGAAGGACGATGTCGGCTTCTCCGACCCCGCCAAGATGCAGGTGGCGATCATGCGCGCGGGGTGGGCGCGGATGGCGATCGCGATGGTGGGCGGCAGCATCACCCGCCTCTTCGGCCGCCACGGGGACTTCTACCGGATCGCGGGCAATCGTGTGTCTGAGATCGACGGATTCAATCCCCACACGGTGCGCCCCTTCAACGAGTTCGCCATGCTGGGGCCCGAGGATCCGCCACGGGACGCGCAGGCGATCGAGGACGCCACCGGCTGGCCGGTCGTGATCGTCGACGCCAACAACATCAACGTCGAGGTGCTCGGAGCCAGCTCGGGCGTGGGCGTCCCACTTGTCGACGTGCGCCTCGCGGTGCTCGACAATCCGCTCGGGCAGGGGGAGGAGCAGACCCCGATCGTGCTGATGCGCCCGGTCGCGGCGCCCCAGACGCCTCCGCGATGACCTCGAGCCCGCCCCACGATGTGACGTCCGCGCCGGTGGGCACCAAGTGGGCGGAGGTCGACGTCGCCGCACTGCGCGACAACGCCGCCGCGCTACGCCGCTGGGCGGGGGAGGGGTGCGCGCTGATGGCCATGGTCAAGGCCAACGGTTACGGCCACGGCGCCGTGCACGCCGCCCGGGCCGCGCTGGCGGGCGGGGCGACGTGGCTGGGCGTCTCGTCGATCCCGGAGGCCGTCGCGCTCAGGTCGGCGGGTCTCGCGGGCCCCATCCTCAACGTGGGCTGGACCATGCCCTCGGAGATGGCCGCGGCGGGCGCGGCGGGCGTCGACATCGCCGTGTTCAGCCCGGCCGATGTCGCGGCTGCGCGCCAGGCGGCTCGCGACATCGCCGCGCCGCTGCGCGTCCACTGGAAGATCGACACGGGCATGGGCCGCCTGGGCACGCGCATCGAAGACATCGCCGCGATGCGCGACGCGCTTCTCACCGCCCGCGGTGATCTCGAGGTTGCCGGCCTGTTCACCCACTTCGCGTCGGCGGACGACGCGTCCACCGACTTCGCGGCCAGCCAGCACCAGAGGTTCCTCGACGTTGTCGCACATCTCCGTGACGACTTCAGCGGCGCTCTCCTCCACACCGCCAACAGCGCCGCCGCGCTGCGCGTGCGCGCCACCCACCACGACATGGTCAGGCTGGGTATCGCGCTCTATGGGTACCCGCCGGACCACTGCGAGGGTGTGGTCGACGTGCGACCCGCCTTGAGCGTTCGCGCCGCCGTGACCATGGTCAAGGAACTGCAGCCCGGCGACAGCGTCGGCTACGGCCGGGAGTGGACCGCCGAGGGGCGCACACTTGTGGCCCTGGTGGCGGCCGGCTATGCCGATGGGGTCGATCGTCGCAATGGCAACCGCGGCGTGGTCATCGCCGGTGGCGCGATCTGTCCGATCATCGGGCGGGTGAGCATGGACCAGCTCACGATCGACATCAGCGACGCCGGCCCCACGCGCGCCGGCGACATGGTGACGTTGCTGGGCGCAGACGGCGGCCACGTCATCGACGCCGCCGCCGCCGGGCGCCGGATCGGCACAATCTGCTACGAGGTGCTCTGCGCTGTTTCGGCGCGCGTGCCCAGGATTGCCGTCAACGCGAGCGAGGTGGTGAGGTGAGCAGGTCGGTGCGGATCGCGGTGGCGCAGTACGAGCCCCACGTGGGCGACGTCGCCGGCAACCACGCGTCTGCCGTGACCTGGGCGCGCCGCGCCGCGGCCGCAGGGGTGGGCCTGCTGGTGCTGCCCGAGCTCGCCTCCAGCGGCTACGTCTTTGCCTCGGATGCCGAGGCGTCGGCGAGTGCGGAGGACGCGCGCACGGGCGGTCTCGTGGCGGCCCTCACCGAGGTGTGCGCGTCGGCCGACATGTACTGCGTGGTGGGTCTCAACGAGCGCGACGGGGAGCTGCGCCACAACAGCGCCATCCTCATCGGTCCCGAAGGGCACATGGCCACCTACCGCAAGCTGCACCTCTTCAACGACGAGCAGTCGTGGTTCGAACCCGGGGGCGAGCTGCCCGTCATGGATCTGCCGTTCGGCAGGGTGGGCATGGTGATCTGCTACGACCTGTGGTTCCCGGAGGCGGTGCGCGCCCTGGCACTGGCCGGTGCGGAGGTGATCGCGGTGCCCACCAACTGGGTGGCCTCCTTCCGGCGCAAGCTCCACGATGACGCCGGCTACTGCATGGGCGACATCGTCGCGATGGCGAGCGCCAGCCAGAACGGCGTGGTGATGGCCTGCGCCGATCGCGTCGGCGTGGAGCGTGAGGTGCGGTTCCTCGGCGCCTCGGTCATCGTGGGGTCGGACGGCTGGCCCGTGGCCGGCCCGGCGAGCCCCGAGGAGGAGGTGCTCCTGGTTGCCGACGTCGACCTCGACGGCGTCGCCGCGGCAAGGCAACGGACGCCCCGCAACAACCTCCTCGAGGATCGGCGCCCCGACTCCTACAATGCTGTGGTCGTTCCCCCTCCGCGGCCCGCCGGCGCGGTCCCAACTGCCACTGCACCCTGAGCGCCACCACCCCCTCCGCGCCCCTCGTCCGCGACCTCAACGACGCCCAGCGTGAGGCGGTTGTCGCGCCCGATGGGCCGCTGCTGATCTTCGCGGGCGCGGGCAGCGGCAAGACGCGGGTGCTCACCCACCGCATCGCCTACGTGATCGCCAACCGCGACGTGCGCCCCCATGAGATCTGTGCGGTCACCTTCACCAACAAGGCAGCCCGCGAGATGCGCGGCCGGGTGGAGGCACTTCTCGGAGGCAGCACGTCGGGGATGTGGATCGGCACCTTCCACGCGCTGGGGGCGCGCATCCTCCGCCGCGATGGCACGGCCATCGGCGTTCCACCCGGCTTCTCCATCTACGACGAGGCGGACCGGGCGGCGGCCCTGCGTCGCGCCATGGCCGTCGAGGACATCGACGAAAAGCGTTATCCCGTCAACAAGGTCGGCCACGCCATCAGCGCGGCCAAGAACGAGCTTCTCGACGCCGCCGGGTACGCCGCCCGCTACACCGGGGCGTACTACGAGGCGACCATCGCGCGGGCCTTCGCCGCATATGAGGCGGAGATGCGCGGCGCCGACGCCCTCGATTTCGACGACCTGCTGGTGCGCACCGTGCAGCTCCTGCGCGAGTGCGAGCCGGTCCGCGAGGACTACCAGACACGCTTCCGCCACCTCTTCGTCGACGAGTACCAGGACACCAACCTCGCCCAGTACGTGCTGGTCACCATCCTCGCCGCCAAGCACCGCAACCTCACCGTTGTGGGCGACGACGATCAGTCGATATATGGATGGCGCGGAGCGGACGTGAGCAACATCCTCAGCTTCCGCCGCGACTACCCCGACGCCACCGTGGTCACGCTTGAGCAGAACTACCGCTCCACCCAGGTGATCCTCGATGCGGCGCACGGGGTGATCCGCCACAACACCGACCGGGCGGCCAAGAAGCTCTGGACCGAGCGCAGTGGCGGCGAGCCGATCCGGCTGATCTCGGTGTACGACGAGCAGGAGGAGGCGCTCGCGGTGTCGGCCGAGATCGAGATGCTGATCGGCAGCGAGGGCTTCTCGCTCAGCGACTGCGCCGTCCTGTACCGCACCAACGCCCAGTCCCGTGCCTTCGAGGATGTGCTGCTGCGCAGGGGCATCCCCTACCGGCTGGTCGGCGGTCTGCGTTTCTACGAACGTCGCGAGGTCAAGGACGTGCTCGCGTACCTGCGCCTGATCGCCAATCCCCGCGACTCCGTGTCGTTCGCGCGGGTCGTCAACGTGCCCCGGCGCAAGCTCGGCGACCGCACCGTCGCGGAGGTGGAGCGCCTGGCACGCCGCAAGCGCATCTCACCCTTCGAGGCGGCGGGAGCGCTGGACGACAGCGCGGAGATCACACCCGCCGCGCGCCTAGCCCTCGCCGGTTTCGGGCGCCTCATCGGCGAGCTGCGCGACCTGTCCGAGCGCATGCCCCTGCCGCAGTTCCTCGACCGCGTCCTCGACGACACCGGCTACGAGCGGATGCTTCGCGATGGCGCGCCGGAGAACGAGGAGCGCTGGGCCAACGTCACCGAGCTCGTCGGCCTTGCCGCCGAGTACGCCGACGTTCCGCCGCCCCAGGGCCTCGCTCAGTTCCTCGAGAACGTGGCCCTCGTATCGGATGTCGACACCCTCGACGACTCCGCGGTCGGCGTCACCCTGATCACGCTCCACCAGGTCAAGGGGCTGGAGTTCCCGGTTGTGTTCATCGCCGGCATGGAGGAGGGCCTGCTGCCCCACGTCCGCGCCCTCGAGGAGGGCGACAGCGGTGTCGCCGAGGAGCGCCGCCTCACCTACGTGGGTGTCACGCGGGCGCAGCGGCGCCTCTACGTGCTTCACGCCTTCCGCCGCCACCTGTACGGCACGCCCCAACTGGCGGAAGCGTCCCGCTTCCTCGCCGACCTCCCGCCGGAGCTGCTCGACATCGTCCGCCGGCCGGGCGCGGGCGTGCCGTCGCCGCCGCGGACGCCGGGGGCGGTGCGCGCCGCAGTGCACGCCCACGCGGTGCGTCCCAACCCCGTTGAGCTGGCCCCCCAGCGATACCGCGAGGGAGCGCGCATCGCCCACCCCAAGCTGGGAGAGGGCACCATCCTCAAGAGCACCATGACCCGCTCTGGTGAGGAGGTGGTGATCAGGTTCGACGACGCTGGGGTGAAGATCTTCGCCGTCGCGGACTCGGCCATCTATCCCATCGACAGCGGAGTGACGGAGCCTCCCTCATGACCACGACACGGATGGCTGACGCGGCGGGCGCACGCGCGGCCGAGCTGCGCGCGCTCATCGACCGCCACGCCCACCGCTACCACGTGCTGGACGCCCCGGAGATCAGCGACGCCGAGTACGACCGCCTCTTTCGCGAGCTTGTCGATCTCGAGGCCGCGCACCCCGAGCTGATGACCGCTGACTCACCGACCCAGCGCGTCGGCGGAGCACCGCTGGACAGCTTCACCAAGGTCAGGCACAGGACCCAGATGCTCTCGCTCGACAACGCGTTCTCCGCTGCGGAGGTGGAGGCGTTCTTCCGGCGCGCCGAGCGTGGCGCGGGCGTGGTGGACGCGTATGTCTGCGAGCTGAAGATCGACGGCCTGGCCATCTCTCTGTCCTACCGCGACGGTGTCCTGGTGCGGGCCGCCACGCGCGGCGACGGCGTCGAGGGCGAGGACGTCACCGCCAATGTGCGCACCGTCCGCACGGTCCCGATGCGACTCGAGGAGGGCAGCGGCCTGCCTGATGAGTTCGAGGTGCGCGGCGAGGTGTACCTGCCCAAGGCGCGCTTCGGCGCCCTCAACGCGCAGCTCGAGGAGGCGGGCAAGCCCACGTACGCCAACCCCCGGAGCGCCGCCGCGGGAGGCGTTCGCCAGCTCGATCCCTCGGTCACCGCCAAGCGGGGGCTGTCGACCTTCATGTACCAGCTCGAGCCCTCCCCCGGGGCGCACACCCAGGCTGAGGTCCTCGACCTCCTGGAGCGGGCCGGGTTCCGCGTCAACCCGCACCGCCACGTGGCTGGATCGCTTGATGAGGTGCTGGCATTCATCGAGCACTGGTCGACCAGGCGCCACGCGCTCGACTACGAGACCGACGGGATCGTCATCAAGGTGTCTTCGCTCGCCCTGCAGGCCGAGCTCGGCAAGGTGTCGCGCTCGCCGCGCTGGGCGATCGCCTACAAGTTCCCGCCCGAGGAGGTGGAGACCGAGGTGCTCGACATCGCGGTGCAGGTGGGTCGCACCGGCGCGGTCACCCCGGTGGCGCACCTGCGCCCGGTGCTCGTGGCCGGGTCCACGGTGCGCCGCTGCACGCTCCACAACGAGGACGAGGTGGCCCGCAAGGACGTGCGCATCGGCGACACGGTGCTGCTCCACAAGGCGGGCGACGTGATCCCGGAGATCGTCCGCACCATCCTCGAGAAGCGCCCCGCCGGGTCGGCTGCGTGGGTGATGCCCGGCCGCTGTCCCGCCTGCGCCACGGAGCTTGTGCGCGAGGCGGGCGAGGTGGTGCGCCGCTGTGTCAACCCGCTCTGTCCCGCCCAGCGCCGCGAGCGCCTCCGCCATTTCGCGTCGCGCGGCTCGATGAACATCGAGGGGCTCGGGGAATCGATCATCGACCAGCTGGTCGACGCGGGATTCGTCGCCGATGCCGCCGACCTCTTCTCTGTGACCGTCGACCAGCTGCTCACCCTCGAGGGCTTCGCCCAGCGCTCCGCCGAGAAACTGCACGAGGCCATCGCGGCACGACGCACGGTGCCGCTGACACGCCTCATCAACGCCCTGGGGATCCGTCACGTCGGTGACCACACCGCCACTCTGCTGGCGCGGCATTTCGGCGGCATGGAGGCGCTCGCCGCCGCCGGCGCGGAGGAGTTGACCGCCGTCGAGGGCGTCGGCCCCGTCGTCGCCGAGAGCGTGGCCCGCTGGTTCGCGACGGGTGAGGGGCGCGAGCTGATTCACCGCCTCGATGCTGCCGGCGTTCGCGCCGAGGGGGTTCGCGCCGCCGCCGGCGGTGCATGGCACGGCCAGTCCTGGGTGCTGACCGGGAGCATGGAGAGAGTGACCCGCCCCGACGCCGAGGAGCGCATCCGCGCTCTCGGCGCCAGCCCCGGCTCGAGCGTCAGCAAGCGCACCCACACCGTCGTTGCCGGGGCTTCCCCGGGCAGCAAGCTGGCCCGCGCCCAGGAGCTGGGCATTCGCGTCATCGATGAGCAGACCTTCCTCGACGAGCTGACGGCCGCCGGCGGCTGAGTCCGGACCGGGCAGCCCGCGGCCGTACAGTGAAGACGTGAGCACGCAGACCGCATCGCGACACGCTCGCCTGGTTGACAACGCCGACCTTCTGCGGGCGCGTCTGCGCGCTGCCCCGACCGGCGCGGGTGTATACGTGATGCGCGACCTCGAGGGACGTGTCGCCTACGTGGGCAAGGCGGCGAGCCTGCGCAACCGGCTGCGCTCCTACTTCACCGGCATCGAGTCGCTGCCCCCGCGCACGCGCACGCTGGTCGACAGGGTGTTCGACTTCGAGGTGATCACCTGTCTCAACGAGCGCGAGGCGCTCATCCTCGAGAACAGCCTGATCAAGCAGTATCGGCCGCGCTACAACGTGCGCCTCAAGGACGACAAGAGCTACCTCTACCTCAAGATCCCCAAGCCGGGAGCGGGCCCGCCGCACGCCCCCGGCACAGCCCGCGAACGACTGCGCGCACCGCGCGGCGAGCGCGGCGTCCGCGCCACCGAGTTCCCGCGCCCGTACTACACGCGCCGTATCGCGCGCGACGGGGCGCGCTACTTCGGGCCGTACACGAGCGCGCAATCACTGCGCACCACGGTGAAATCGCTGCGCACCATCTTTCCCTTCCGCACCTGCAGCGACGAGATCTTCCGGCGCGGCCGGGTGTGTCTCGACTACCACATCAAGCGCTGCAGCGGCCCCTGCGAGGGACTCATCGAGGCCCCCGAGTACGCCACCCTGCTCGACCAGGTCGACCTCTTCATGCAGGGCCGCAGCGACACGCTCGACGCGCAGCTGAGCCGCCAGATGGAGGACGCCGCGGGCAGGCTTGATTTCGAGCTCGCGGCGCGCTTTCGCGATCGCCTGCGGGCCACCCACCGCATCGCCGAGCGGCAGAAGATGCTCACCGGAGCACGTGCCGACCAGGACTGCGTCGCCGTCGCGCTCGAGGGCGGCCGGGCCATGGTCGCGCTGCTGTCGGTGCGGCGCGGACGGGTCATGGCCATGGAGACCCACGAGCTCGAGGGCGTCGCCGACCTCAGCGCCGGCGACTGCCTAGGCGCCTTCGTGCCGCAGTACTACGGCAACGCGCCCACCGTGCCCCGCAGCGTGCTCGTATCCGACGCCTTCGACGACGCGGCGTTGGTGGCGGACTTCCTCGGCGAGCAACGCGGCGGCCCGGTCGAGGTCCGCCAGCCGCGCCGCGGGCCCAGCCGCGAGCTGGTCGAGCAGGCGCGCACCACCGCGTTGAGCGCACTGCGACAGCGGCGCATCGTCGACGACTTCGACGCCGAGCGCACCGAGGCGCTGCTCGTCGACCTCGCGGAGCGCCTCGGCCTCGCCGGTCCGCCGCGACGCATCGAGTGCTACGACATCAGCAACACCATGGGCACCAACTCGGTGGGCTCGATGATCGTGTTCGAGGACGGCCGCCCCCGACCCTCGCACTACCGCCACTTCGGCATCCGCACCGTCGAGGGCAGCGACGACTTCGCGTCCATCGAGGAGACACTGCGGCGCCGCTTCGCGCGACTGCTGCGCAGTCGCACCGAGGGGGCCCAGGCAGACGACATCCCGGTCGACGACCCGGCCGGCAGCAACGGGGAGACGACGGAGAACTCCGAGGTCGCGGAAGGTCAGGCCAGGGCGGCGGACACCGAGGACAGCTTCGAGGTGCTGCCCGACCTGGTGCTCATCGACGGGGGCAAGGGACAGCTCGCCGCGGCACACCGCGTCCTCCGCGAGGCCGGCCTCGGCCAGGTGCCGGTGTTCGGACTCGCCAAGCGCAACGAGGAGCTGTACGCGCCCGGCGTCTCGCGGCCGACGATCATCGACAAGGACAGCCCGACGCTTTTCCTCGTGCAGCGTGTTCGCGATGAGGCGCACCGCTTCGCGATCACCCACCACAGGGGGCGGCGCGCCCGGAGTGCGCTACGCTCGCGCCTCGACGCTGTCCCGGGTCTCGGACCGGTGCGCAAGCGAGCCCTGCTCCGCCGCTTCGGCAGCGTGGACGGCATCCGCGCCGCCAGTGTCGACGCGTTGACGGAGGAGGTGCCGCGCCCGGTGGCGCTGAGCATCAAGGAGCTGCTCTGACGAGGGACGATCAGGCGGGCTGAGGCGGCGCCGGGGGCGCCAGCGCACCGCCCCCACCGGCCACGATGCCGTGGCCGGTGGGGGGGTCGCCGGCTTGCATCACCGCCTCGGTCTCCGAACCGCCGCGGATCAGCGGTGTCCAGGTCACGGCCATGCTCGCGCCGCCGGCGGGGGCGGTGCCCACGTCCCATCGTCCGCCGCTCGCCCCCACCACGGCTGCCGCGATGGCGAGGCCGAGGCCGGAGCCGCCCGGGGTATCGCTGGCACGCCGGAACCGATCGAAGATCTGGCTGCGTGCCTCGGGTGCGATACCCGGCCCGGAGTCGTCCACGGCGAGGCGGACGCGGCCGTCGCGCCTGCCGACGCTGACGTCGACGGTGCCGGCGGCGGGCGTGTAGCGGCAGGCGTTGTCGAGAAGCACCCCGAGGAGCCGGTCGAGCCACTCGGGCGGGGCGCTGATCATGGTGGACACCGGTTCCACCGCCACCCGGAGAGTGAGGCCGCGCGTCTGCGCGACCGCCGCGAAGCGCTCGGCGGCCTGCTCGGCAAGCACCCCGAGGTCGGTGGCCTCCGACGTCGGCGCTGAACCACCGCTGTCAAAGCGCGCCAGCCAGAGGAGGTCGTCGACGAGACGGCGCATCCGTTTGCTCTCCACACCCACCGCCTGGAAGGCGTTGCGGTACCAATCGGTGTCGCGATCGCGCTCCAGCGCCAGCGAGGCGTGCGCCTCGATCACTGACAGCGGGGTGCGCAGCTCGTGTGACGCGTCGGCTGTCATCTCGATCTGTCGCTGGCGGGCGCGCTCGATGGGTGCGCCGACCCGGCGGCCGATCGTCAGGGCCCCGAGGAACACCGAGATGAGCAGCAGCGGTCCGATGAGCATCTCGGCGGTGACGATGTTGTGCTGTGTGGCCGCCACGTTGCCCAGCGACTGGCCGACCACCAGGTGCGCCCCCGAAACCGGGGTGCCGCCGATGAGCACATCGGTGACCGCCCCCACCACGCGCAGGTCGGCGCTTCCCGGGAGAGGCACCGTCGTGGGTGAGGCCACGGTGCGGGCAGTGTCCGGGAGGGCCACCGACCCCTTGGCGGACATCGGCAGGAGCAGCCCGACGGGGTTGACCTCTCCCACCTGGCCGCTGGGCAGCACCACCCAGGTCAGCAGCGGCTCCTGGAGGAGCTGACCCGGTGGACTGGGGAAGGTCTCGCCGTTGCCGGTGGGCAGGGCATGTCCCCTCGTCAACAGCACGCTCATGTACGTCTGCAGACGATCGTCGACCGAGGTGGTGAGGTTGCGGTTGACGATCATGACCACGCCGGCCGCGATGAGCACGTAGGCCACCAGGACCACTCCCGTCGCGATCAGCGCCACGCGCAGCGACGCGCTGCGAACGTCACGGACCGGCCGCGTGACCACGCCGGCGACGCGCCCGAGCGCTCCGCGGCCGCGTTCCCAACGCATCGACGGGCCTCTCATGCCTGCTCGAGGCGGTAGCCGGAGCCGCGCACAGTGACGATGCGCACCCCCGAGTCGGGCAGTTTGGCTCGCAGCCTGCTGAGCCGGACGTCGATGGCGTTGGAGCCGAGCGGGTCGGTCTCGTCGCGCCACGCATGCTGGGCGATGCTGTTGCGGTCGACCACCTGGGGCGCACGGCGCATCAGCAGTTCGAGGATGTTGAACTCGGTGGTGCTGAGACGAACGGCGCGGCCGTGGGCGGTGACCTCGCGGCGGTTGGGGTCGAGCTCCAGCCCGCCGCGCACCAGGATCGCGGTGTCGGTGCCCGCCGGGCGGCGTTGCAGGGCGCGGATGCGGGCCAGCAGCTCGCCGAAGTCAAACGGCTTGACGAGGTAGTCGTCGGCCCCTGCGTCGAGGCCCTCGATCCGATCCGCCGTGGTGTCGCGGGCGGTGAGCATGAGCAGGCGGGTGGGTTTCTTTTCGCGGCGCACCCACGCGACGACGTCGATGCCGGGCGCACCGGGCATCCGCCAGTCGATGACGGCGACGTCGTACTCGTAGAAACGGAGCTGGGCGATCGCCTCATCGCCACGGGACACGGCGTCGACGAAGAAACCGTGGTCCTGGAGGCCCTGGGTGAGCACCGCACGGAGCCCCGGGTCGTCCTCGGCCACGAGGATGCGCACAGTCAGGTCCTCACCGAGGGGCTCATGGTGTTTTTGAGGATAGGTCACATCTCGCCATGACGTGGATGTGCTCGATGTCTGAGCACAGCGATACCCCCGGGACGACACCGTCCCGTGGGTGATCTGTGGGCAGCAGGCTACGCGGACCACCTTTCGCTTCCATGACAGCGGCTGTTGGTCCGGGCATTGCCGGCCACCCCGGTACACTTCGGATGGTGAGCAGGGCCGACGCGGAGACCACGACGTGGGTCCTCACCGGGATGAGCGGCGCCGGCAAGTCCACCGCGCTGCGCGCGCTCGAGGCGGCAGGCATCCCGTGCATCGACAACCTGCCCGCGCCCCTCCTCGAGGCGTTCACCGCTGTGCCGCGGACTGAGCCGGCGGTGGCCGTGGTCGACGCGCGCAGCGGCGCGGCGCTGGCAGACCTGGAAAAGGTCAGCGGTGCCCGGGTCGTGTTCCTCGATGCGCCGGACGCCGTCCTGGTGCGCCGGCTCGCCGACAGCAGCCGTCCCCACCCCTGCGCGGCGGCCGGGGCCGGCCAGGCGGCGGTGAGCGCCGAGCGGGCGATGATCTCGGCGCTGCGCGCCGCCGCCGACGTGGTCGTGGACACAGGTCCCCTCTCTGACGCGCAGCTGGCCGAGCGGGTGCTCGAGGTGGTGGCGCCGGGGCAGGCCGCCAGGCCCGGGTTGCACTGCACGGTGTCATCGTTCGGGTTCAAGTACGGGCCCCAGATCGAAGCCGACTGGGTCATCGACAGCCGCATCCTGCCCAACCCCTTCTGGCAGGCGGCCCTGCGCCCGCTCACCGGCCTCGACGACCCCGTCCGCGATTTTCTCCTCGGCCACGAGGAGTCTCGCGACTTCATCGACCGGACCTCAGAGCTGCTGGGGTGGGTCGCGTCGGCGGCAGAGGATCGCGGCCGCCGAGCTCTTCACGTTGCGGTGGGCTGCACCGGCGGTCGCCATCGATCCGTGGTCATCGCGGTCGAGGTGGCGGCGCGCCTCTCCGCAGCCGGCCTCGCGGTGGACGTCCGCCACCGCGACGTCAACCGCCCGGACCCGCGCTGAGCGTCGCCTCGATGCGCGGCGGATCGTTCACGGACACAGTGGTCGCCGAACTGGCGCCGCATCTCCCGCTGCTGCCGCATTGCCGGGCGGCGCTGCTGGACGGCATGACGCTCACCGGCGACCCGGCCGCCGGGGCAGACGTGGTCGAGACACCTCGGGCGGTGGCGGCCCGGTGTGCGGTTGCGATCCTCCACGCCGACGGGCGTGTCGGGCACGCCTCGCGCGTGCGGACCGCGCGACGCCTGCACTATCGCGTGGATGTTCCCGACGGCGGACCCGCCGTGACCCCGGGCAACTGTTGCCGGAGGAGCCGGCTGCGTGGCGCATTCATGGCGCTCGGCTCGGTGAATCGCCCCGATCGTCCGCCCCACCTCGAGATCCCCACCCGCGACGCCGCGGCGGCCGCGCAGCTGGTCGCGGACCTCGTCGCGCTGGAGGTGCCGGCCATGGTGCGGATGCGGCGGGCGCGACCGGTGGTCACGGTGCGCAGCGCAGCGGGCGTGGGGGCCGCGCTCAGCTCGATGGGCGCGCAGGGTGGCCGCCTGGCGTTCGAGGAGGGCCGGGTGGTGCGCGATGTGCGCGCCGCGGTCAACCGCACCCTCAACGCCGAGACCGCGAACCTGCGCCGTACGGTCTACGCCGCCGTGCGCCAGCTGGAGGCCGCCGACCGGCTGGCCGCCGACACGGGCCGGTGGGATGCGCTCCCGCCCGCGCTCCGTGCGGCGGGTGCACTCCGCCGCGCCCACCCCGACGCCGCGTTGGAATCGCTCGCGGTGCACGCCGGGATCAGCCGGCCTGCCATGGCCGGGCGCCTGCGACGCCTCGTCGAGGCCGCGGACGCCTGAACGTGGCACGCCCCCGGCGCGGCCGGTGGTACTCTCGGAAGCCTTCGACCTCGCGCGTGGGGCCGGTCAGTCGAGGGAGATTGCGGCATGGGAATCAAGGTTGGCATCAACGGGTTCGGCCGGATCGGGCGGAATGTCTACCGGGCGGCTCGCGAGCGCAACTCCTCGCTGGAATTCGTCGCCGTCAATGACCTGACCGACGCGGCCACACTCGCGCATCTCCTCAAGCACGACTCGATCCTGGGCCGCTTCCCCGGACAGGTCGCCGCCGAGGGCGACGACATCGTCGTCGACGGCGGCCGCCTCACCGTCCTGGGCGAGCGCGACCCGCAGCGCCTTCCCTGGGGCGACCTCGGCGTCGACGTGGTCATCGAGTCGACCGGCTTCTTCACCGACGCCACCAAGGCACGTGCCCACATCGACGCCGGCGCCCGCAAGGTGATCATCTCGGCGCCGGCCAGCAATGAGGACATCACGGTCTGCATGGGCGTCAACCACACCGCGTACAACCCCGCCGAGCATCACGTCATCAGCAACGCGTCCTGCACGACCAACTGCCTCGCGCCCGTCGCCAAGGTGCTGAGTGACAGCTTCGGCATCGAGAACGGGATGATGACCACGGTGCATGCGTACACCACCGACCAGGTGATCCTCGACGCCCCGCACAAGGACCTCCGCCGCGCCCGCGCCGCGGGCCTCTCCATCATCCCCACCTCGACCGGCGCCGCAAAGGCGATCTCGCTCGTGCTGCCGGACTTGAAGGGGAAGTTTCACGGCATGTCATTGCGCGTGCCGGTGAGCGACGTCAGCCTTGTCGACCTCACCGTCAACCTCAGCCGCGCGGCCACTGTCGAGAACGTCAACGCGGTGCTGCGCGAGGCGGCAGACGGCGCGCTGAACGGCATCCTCGCAGTGTGCGACGAGCTGCTCGTGTCCATCGACTTCCTCCACGACAGCCACTCCGCCACGGTGGATGCACCATCGACAATGGCTGTGAGTGACCGCACCCTCAAGGTGCTCGCCTGGTACGACAACGAATGGGGATATTCCTGCCGCGTCGTCGACCTCGCCGAGCACATCGCCGGGCGTCTCTGACCTTTCCGCGATGACCAAGGCCACCATCGACGACATCGACGTCGCCGGCCGGCGTGTGCTGCTCCGTGTCGATTTCAACGTGCCGTTGCACGGCAGGCGCGTCGTGGACGACCGCCGCATCCGCGAGGCGTTGCCGACCATCAACGCGCTTCGCGACCGCGGCGCGCGCACCATCATCGCCACGCACATGGGCCGTCCCAAGGGACACATCGACCGTGCCCTCAGCGTGGTGCCGGTCGCCGACCGGCTCGGCGAGTTGCTCGGCGTCGACGTGCCCGTCGCCGCTGACGTTGTCGGGCCGTCCGCGCTGGCGACCGTCGAGGCTCTGCTCGATGGGGACGTGGCCATGCTGGAGAACCTGCGCTTCGAGCCGGGAGAGGAACGCAATGACGCCGATTTCGCCACGCGCCTGGCGTCCTTCGCCGACGTGTTCGTCAACGACGCATTCGGGACAGCACACCGCGCCCACGCGTCGACCGAAGGGGTCACCCACCTGCTCCCGTCCGTTGCCGGGTATCTCATGGCCCGCGAGGTCGAGGTGTTGACGGGCGTCCTCGACGATCCGCGGCGTCCCCTGGTCGCGGTGCTCGGCGGCGCCAAGATCTCCAGCAAGCTCGGCCTGCTCACCAACCTGCTCCGCCGCGTCGACGGTGTGCACATCGGCGGCGCCATGGCGTGCACGTTCTTCCGCGCCATGGGCGCGGGCACCGGCCGCTCGCTTGTCGAGGATGACATGGTGGACTCGGCGCGGGCGGTGCTCGAATCGGCACGGGCGGGCTCCCGCGTGGTGAGCTTGCCGATCGACGTCGTGGTGGTCGATGAGCCTGTCGCAGGCGCTGCGATCGAGGTCGTCGAGTGGGACGCGATCCCCGACGACCGCATGGTCGTCGATGTCGGGCCGCGGACCGTGGCGGCGATCGCGGCGTCCTTTGTCGACGCCGGCACCGTGATCTGGAACGGCCCCCTGGGCATCTACGAGATCGAGGCCTTTGCGCGGGGCACCCGCGACGTCGCCCGCGCGCTCGGCGACAGCTCCGCGTACAGCATCGTCGGTGGCGGCGACCTCGACGCCGCCGTCGACGCCGCCGGAGTTTCTGACAGGATCGACTTCATCAGCACAGGTGGGGGCGCGACTCTCGAGTTCCTCGAGCTCGGCAGGCTGCCCGGCGTGGACGCGCTGCGTGACCGCGACGCGGTGACCACGTGAGCGGGACGCCGCGGCTGCCCATGGTGGCGGGCAACTGGAAGATGAACACCACCGTTGCCGAGGGCGTGGCGCTCGCCGCGGCCGTCTTGGAGCGCTGCTCGGCGGAGACGGCCGTGGACGTTGTTGTGCTGCCGCCGTTCGTTCACCTCCAGCCGGTCCACGAGGTGCTTGCCGGGAGCCGGGTGCGCCTGGGCGCGCAGGATGTGTTCTGGGAGGACGCCGGGGCGTATACAGGCGAGGTGTCCGCGGCCATGCTCGCCGACCTCTGCGACCTCGTTCTGGTGGGCCACTCCGAGCGACGCCACCTCCTCGGAGAGACCGACGTGGAGACGGGCCGCAAGCTGGCCGCCGCTGTACGCCACGGGCTGGTCGCCATCGTCGCCGTTGGGGAGACGGAGTCCGAACATGACGCGGGTGACACACTCGCCGTTGTCGATCGCCAGCTCGACGCGGTTCTCGCCGCCCAGTCGACGGCGCTGACGCCGGACGGGTGGGTGATCGCGTACGAGCCGGTCTGGGCGATCGGCACCGGCCGCACGGCAACGCCCGAGCAGGCCCAGGAGGTCTGCGCCCATATTCGCGTCCACGTCGAGCGGCGCCTCGGTGCCGCTCCCCGCGTCCTCTACGGCGGCAGCGTCAGCGCCGCCAACGCCGCCGAGCTCTTCGCCTGCCCCGACATCGACGGCGGCCTGGTCGGCGGCGCCAGCCTCAAGCCCGACGTCTTCGCCACCATCGTGGCCGCCGCCGGAACGCGGTGAGACCGGGCAGGCCGTTCGTCCTCGCCGTCCTCGACGGCTGGGGACACTCCGACGATGCCTTCGGCAACGCCATCGCGGCGGCATCGACGCCAACCGTGGACCGCCTGCTGGCGAGGTGGCCCGCCACGACGGTCGCCGCCAGCGGCGAGGCCGTGGGGCTGCCGGACGGCCAGCAGGGCAACTCCGAGGTCGGCCACCTCACCATCGGCGCCGGCCGGGTGATCCTTCAGCCGCTGTCGCGGATCGACCGGGCCATCCGCGACGGAAGCTTCTTCGACAACCCCGTCCTCTGCCGGGCGGTCGACCGTGTCCTCGATCGCGGCAGCACCCTGCATTGCATGGGGCTGGTGTCTCCCGGAGGAGTGCACAGCAACCAGTCACACGCCGTCGCCCTTGCCGACCTGGCGCGGCGCCGCGGCCTCAAGCGCGTGTGGTTCCACGCGTTCACCGATGGACGGGACGAGCCGCCGTCCAGCGCGGCGGGGTTCCTGCGCCAGTTCACCGACGATCTCGCCACCGTCGGCAGCGGTCGCGTCGCCACGGTGCAGGGGCGCTACTACGCGATGGACCGCGACACCCGCTGGGATCGCACCCAGCGCGCCTACGAGCTGCTCGTCGGCGACGGCGGCGCGGTGGCGTCTGACGCAGTGGCGTACATCGAGGCGCAGTATGCCCGGGGTATCACCGACGAGTTCATCGAGCCGGCCGCGATCTTTGCCCACGGTGGCGACCGTGTGCGCATCGAGGACGGCGACTCGATCGTCTTCTTCAACTTCCGCCCCGACCGGACCCGCCAGCTCAGCCACGCGCTCGTCGACCCCGGCTTCTCCGCTTTCACCCGATCGCGCGTCGTCGAACACATCGACCTGGTCACCTTCACCGAGTACGAGCGCGAGCTCGCCGCGGAGGTGGCCTTCACCCGCCAGGACGTCTCCCACACGCTCGCCGAGGAGGTGGCCGGCGCCGGGCTGCGCCAGTTCCACATTGCCGAGACCGAGAAGTACGCGCACGTGACCTACTTCATCAACGGCGGGCGCGAGGATGCGTTCGACGGCGAGGGGCGTCTGCTCGTCCCGTCGCAGCGGGTGCCGACGTACGACACCTCACCGGAGATGAGCGCGGTGGCGATCACCGACCGCGTCGTGGAGCACGTGGAGCGCGACGACGAGGCGCTCATCGTGCTGAACTTCGCGAACCCTGACATGGTCGGCCACACCGGCGTCTTCGAGGCGACGGTGCGCGCCGTCGAGGTGGTCGACGGTTGCCTGGACCGCATCGAGCGCGCGGTCCTCGCGGCCGGTGGTGGGCTGCTGATCACCGCCGACCACGGCAACGCGGAGCTCAAGGTCGACGCACGCGACAACTCGCCGCTGACCGCTCACACCACCAGCCCTGTGCCGGTGATCCTGTGTGGCACCGACGCAACCAGCCTTCGCGAAGGGGGAGGCCTGGCCGACATCGCTCCCACGGTGCTGACGGCGATGGGCCTCGAGGTGCCCGCCGAGATGACCGGGCGCAGCCTCGCCCGAGACGGGCTGGGGTCAGCCACTTGACATCCAGTCGCTGCTGAACTGCTGCTCGAGGGCGGTGGCGATGGCGGTGTCGCCGGGGATGGCCACGTCCAGCTCATGGTTGTGCTCGAACCCGCTCACGGTCCAGTTGGCGCTGCCGAGCACAACCGAAGCGCCGTCTGCGACCACGGCCTTGGCGTGCAGCTTCTCGCCGCTGCTCCGGTAGAGCCGCACGGCCACGCCGTGCGCCTCGAGCGACGCGGCCGACGGGTCGCTGGGGCGCTCACTGGGGTCGAGGAGGACGCGCACCGCGACGCCCCGCGCTCGGGCCACCTCCATGGCGTCGACGGCAGCGGCGTCGGTGAGCGTGTACATGGCCACGTCGAGACTGCGTTGCGCGCCCGCGATCGCCGCCAGCACCATGGGCAGGATCTCCGCACCGGGCAGGGTGGCGCCGACCAGAACCGCCCGATCGGGCTGCGCCGCCGGCACCACGACGTCGCGCCCGCACGTGACCAGATCCCGAGTGAAGACGCGCGCCAGGTTGGTGACCGCCGGGCCGCGCACCTCGACGTCGAAGTCGTGGTTGGCGGCCGAGCCGGCGCCCCAGTTGATGCCGCCGACGACCGCCACCGTGGCGTCGACGACGAGCAGCTTGACGTGGTCGATCATGCGCGCGCGGACCGGGTAGTCGAGGACGTCGATGCCCGCAGCCCGCAGGCCGATGGCGGTCGATGCCGTGGCCGCCTCTGAAGGATCGTCGATGACGGTCACGGCGACGCCGCGATCGTGGGTCCTGACCAACGCGGCGGCGAGGTCGGTGCGACCGAATTCGTAGACCTCGACGGCGATGCTGGCGCGGGCCCCGTCGACGAGGCGGTTCAGCTCTGCGAAGGTGGGCTCCCCGGAGCGCAGAACCGTGACGGTGTCGGCGCCGTCGGCCACCGCCGCCGCGGGGGCGAGCAGGGGCGCCTCCGTGGCGGTGGGACCCTGCAGGCCGGCCACGGCCGGGGCCGAAGCGCACCCGCAGATGGCGAGGGAGACTGCGATGACCGCGGCAACGAGGCTGCGCATATGGCGGTCAAGAATACACTAATCAGTGTAGCAAGCACGGCGCTCGAGATGGGTGGAGAAGCGGAGGCACGTATACTCTGCGTCCGTGGAAGCTGGAGGTTTCGTTGCGTGAAGGTCGGTTTCGCCGTCGCTCAGGACGTCCTCGGAGTGCTGGTGATGCTTGGCGTGTTGCTCCAGACCCCGAAGGCGACGGGCCTCGGCGGAACCATCGGGGGCGGTGGGGACTCGGGTGGCGGCTATCGCCGCCGCCGCGGCCTGGAGGCCAGCCTGCTCCGGGTGACGATCATCTTCATCGTCCTGTTCGTGGGCGTGTCGATCGTCCAGACGTACGTCGGCGCCCACTAGCCCGCCGACACCGCCGCGCCGAGATCGGTGCGGTGCTCGTCCTGGTCATCGTCGCCATCGCCGTCCTCGGCGGCAGCGTGCTCTCCCGCCTGCAGACCACCGTGCCCGACTATCGCGAGGGCCTGGTCAGTGACGAGCGCCCCATCTCGCTGAACCCCCTGGTCGGGGCCAGCGATCCCTCGGTGCACGACCTCGGCGCGCTCCTGTACCGGAGCCTGCTGCGCCTCGACGGCCGGGCCGTTCCAGTGGCCGACCTCGCCCTCGGGTACACGGTCAGTGCGGACGGCCTCGTCTACCACCTGCCCCTCCAGGTCGCCCAGAGGTGGTCCGACGGCCACGCACTCACCGCCGCCGACGTCATCGCCACAATCGACTGGGTGCAGTCGCCGGGTTTCGGTGACGCGGCCACCGCGTCGGCGTGGCGCGACGTGCACGCCCGCATCGAGGGCGACGGCGTCAGCTTCGACCTCGCCGGCCCTCGCGCCTCCTTCCTCGCCCAGCTCGCCCAGCTGCCCATCCTACCGATCGCGTCGCTGAACCATGCGGCACTCCTGGCACTGCCCAAAACGGCGGCGGTGCCGATGGCGACCTCGGGCGCGTTCGAGGTGGCCGGCACCACGGCGGGGACGGTGCTGTTGTTGCCCAACCCCCACGCCGCCGCGGCGCCTCACCTCAGACAGATGGCGATCGTGCTCTTCGGGACGTTTGCCGACGCGGCCGCGGCCTTCAGCGCGGGCAACGTCGATGGCGTCCTCGCCACGGATCCCCTGCAGCGGGCCGAGCTCACCGCCGCCGGCGGCATCTCGCACTCCATCACAACCTTCCGCTTCGTCGACCTGCTCTTCAACGAGCGTAATCCTGTGACCGCGGACCTCACGGTGCGCCAGGCCGTCGCCACCACTCTCGATCGCCGGGAGCTGATCGCCGGCCCCCTGCGCGGGATGGCCGTGCCCCAGGTGGGCGCCATCCCAGCGGGCGTGGTGTGGGCGTCCTCGCGACCGCCGCAGCCGGTGCCCGACCCGGCGGCCGCAGCCAGTGCCCTGGACGCGGCCGGATGGGTGCCTGGAACGGACGGCGTGCGCTTCCGCGGAAGCACACGCTTGCAACTGCACCTGGTGGTCGCCGACATCATCCCGCTGCCCGATGTGGCGGCAGGCGTGGCATCACAACTTGCCAAGGTGGGCATCTCCGTGGAGGTGACCTCCATGCCGATCGCGTCGCTCCGGCAACTGCTCATCGGCGGCGTCGGCTATGACCTCGCCATCGCCGACTGGGACAGCGGCCCGGATCCTGACGTCAGCTCCTTCTGGCGCTCGACAGCGGTGCCGCCGGCGGGCTTGAACGTGTCCGGCGGCCCGGCCGACCCGTTCCTCGATGAGTCACTGGACCGGCTCACCACCACCACAGACCCGGCCATGCGCGCGGCAGCCGCCGCGGCCGTCTCGTCCCAGCTCGCCGAGGACCTGCCGGCCGTGTTCCTGGAGACGCCGGAGGTGGCGCTGGTTGTACGCCCAGGCCTCACGGTGATGACTCCGCCCGCGGGGTCGAGCGCTTCGCGGTTCGCCGACATCAGCAGCTGGCGGCGTGGCTGATTGGGCGCCCTGCTAGGATCGGTGGCCGCCGTCACTCGCCGGGGTGGTGGAACTGGTAGACACGCAGCGTTCAGGGCGCTGTGCTCGTAAGGGCGTAAGGGTTCGATTCCCTTTCCCGGCACTCCGTTTCCGTTCCAGCGGCGCCAACAGCGTCTGCCCGAGCCGGGCTGCCCATCGCCGTGGCGGCTTGACAGACAGTGGAAGCATCACCGGAGCCGACTTCGCATCAGTGGCTTGCCCGGTCAGCGCGGCTCAACCGAATGCGAGCCTTCTGGGGTCCGCAACGTGCTGTAACCTGAGCCGACTGCGACGCGTGACTTACTCAGGCAATACACCGCGCCGCAGTCGATGGT
>Ga0209890_10000109_pt1 | contig 38289 bp, 33 predicted proteins | sample OrgsoiDNA2013049_FD_185799 | JGI IMG/M metagenome (GOLD analysis project Ga0209890, IMG submission 185799) | Permafrost soil microbial communities from the Arctic, to analyse light accelerated degradation of dissolved organic matter (DOM) -... | ecosystem: Environmental > Terrestrial > Soil >... | reverse complement strand
TTACCCGGGCTCGCTCCGTTCCATCCCGGCAGGCACCGGGAAATAGTCACCCTTCGGCCCGATGGCGTGCCCCGCCGGGATGGGCACCCCCAGCTCGTCGATGCTAAACACCGTAGCCGGCAACCGCAGCGACTCCCGCAGCCGGTCCATGGTCCCGGGCACGAACGGGTAGAGCATGATCATCAGGTTCTTCAGCACGTAGAACGCGCTGAAGAGGGCGTTGCGGCGCGCTTCTTCCGGGTGTCGATCGTCGTGTGGTTTGTACTGCGCGAAGAGGCTGTTGATGATGCGGGCGTAGTTTTCCACCTCGAAGAGCATGTTCGGGTAGTCGGAGCGGTCCATCGACTTCACGTAGCGCTGGACCATCCGGACGGTGTCTTTGAGCACGCCGTCCACCAGCACACCGTCGGGGACGCGCCCGTCGAACTTCGAGTGCGCCGCCGAGATCGGGCGTTCGAAGGCGGCGTTGAGCGGACCGGCCAGGAAACGGTTGCGCTCGTCCAGCTTGCCGAACTCGAAGTCCGACGCCTTCTCCGACAGCCCGAGCAGCGCCAGGTAATAGCGAATCTGGTCCGGCGCGTAGCCTTTCTCGTCCAGCAGCTGATCGCCGCTGTAGAAGTTGCCGCGGCTCTTGCTCATCTTTTCGCCCGACACCATCAGGTGGAAGGCGCTCACGATGTCGGTCAGCTGCAGCTCGCCGGGCAGCGGCATGCGCTGCGGATCATCCTGCGTCCCCAGCCACATCGCCCCCTGCATCAGCACGTAGAAGAAGACGTTGTCCTGGCCCAGGAACTGCGTGACCCGGGCTTCGGGATCGCGCCAGTACTGGGCGTAGGTCTCCGGGTCGAGGCCCTTCTTCGCCAGCGCCACCTGCGTGAACGCGATGGGGGCAATCAACGAGTCGGGCCAGACGTACAGGGTCTTGCCCGCCAGATCCGGATCGATGGGCGGCACCGGCACACCCCAGGCGATGTCGCGGGTTATTGACCGGTGCGCCCACTCGTTGGCGATGGTCGACGGGATTCCGGCGGCGGCCAACGCCGTACGGCCCGTCTCCAGCGCCGCCTTGTCGCCAAACTGCAGCACCACCTTCTTGCCCGGGGCGTACTTGCTCTTGTGCGCGGGGAGCGTGGCCTTGAGGGCCTTGTAGGCCTCCTCGTGCTCGCCGTCGAAGCGCAGCGAGGGCAGCACCTTCTCCAGCGTGTCGGCGATGACCGAGGGGCGCCACGCCTTCTTCTTGGCCTTGCCTTCAATCCAGACGCGCAGCACCTCCGACACCTTCCACATGTCCAGATACCAGTGGACGGTGTCGCGCATCTCCGGCGTGGTGTTGGACAGAACGCTCTTCGGGTTGATGAGCTCGGTCGGCTCGTGCTGGTGGCCGCAGCGATCGCACTCGTCGCTGTAGGCGTTCTCGTAGTTGCACTTCGGGTTGGGGCAGGTCCCCCGCACCAGGCGGTCGGGCAGGAAGCGCCTCTGCTGGGGGTCGTACCACTGCCGGCTGGTGCGCTTTTCCAGCATGCCGTTTGCGTGCAGGCGGGTCAGGAAGAAGTCGCACAGCTGCTTCTGGATCGGAAACGTCTCGGGCTGTGAGGTGCCGGTGTAGACGTCGACGCTGATCGCGTAGCGCGCGAGCGTCACCTGCTGCTGCGCCTGGATGCCGTCGATGAACTGGCGAATCGGGATCCCGGCCGCCGCGGCCGACACCTCGCTGGTCGAGCCATGATCGTCGGTGCCGTTGACGAACAGGACGTTCTCGCGGCCGATGAGCATGCCCATCCAGCGGCTGTAGATGTCGGCCGGCAGATGCGCCCCGGCCAGGTGGCCCAGGTGAAGCGGCCCGTTGGCGTAAGGCATCCCCGAGGTGACGAGAGCGCGCCGCGGACGCTGGACGGTCTTCAAGACCGAAGCCACATCAACCGGGACATGCGGGTTCTTGCCGGCGAAATCGGGTGCTTTGGGACTGTTTGGGCCTGCCACGGGACCGGCGAGCTTGCCTTGAGAATTACGGTCGTACAAGGTCGCCCCAAGGTCAGCCCGAGCTCACCAAGTGTCGGCTGCGCTCCCTGGAGTTCCCAGGCTCCCGGCCGTCGGCTAGTATCCACTCCGCCATGGGGCAGGAGAGAATCGCGAACCCGGAGCGTGCTGGCCAGCGACACCGCGTCGACTACGCGCTCGTCGAGGGTCGTGGATACGTCGCCGACGGGGAGAGCGTCGAGCTATGGGCGCGCTTCGATGCCGAGGGGTACCTGTGGCTCGACTTCGTCACCGTCGGCACGACTGAGCCGAAGAAGTCGTATCCTGTTGGTGGCGAGAAGTCTGCCGTCCAGAGGATCGATCCGATCCTCTTCGTTTAGCTCACCCGCCGGACCTCAGATTCAGGGCAGGACGTACCGGCCCACCATGTCGGCGCCCGGCTCGGTGAACCAGATGTTGCCGTCCGGGCCCACCGCGATCCCCACGGCTCCCGCCGACAACGGGATCCGGGTCATCGTGCCATTTGGGTCGACGCGTCCGAGGCTCCCCCCCGCGTCCGCGAACCACATATTGCCGTCGGGCCCAGCCGTGATCGTCACCGGGCCGACGAGCCACGTGTCGCCGTACTCGACAAATGTGCCATCGGACCGCAGGTGTCCGATCTTCGCTCCGAACAGCTCGGTGAACCATATGCTTCCGTCGGCCGCCGTGGCGATGCCGGTGGGCATCTTCATCAGCGAGATTTGCCGAACCACGTTTTCATCCTGATCGAAGGCCACGATCGCTTGGCCGCCTCGTTCCGCACACCAGACGTAACCGCCGGGACCGCTGGTCAGATCTTCCGGGTAAACAGAGCTTCCCAATAACGTTTCGCCGATCCTACCGTCGGTGTCGATTGCACCGATCTTGCCGGCGGAGAACTCGGTGAACCAGATTCGGCCGTCAGGCCCCACGATCGTTGACCCCGGGGTCGAGCCCGGAGTCAGCAACGGGTACTCATGGATGAAGACGCCGTCAGGGGCGATCACGCCGATCTTGTTTCCGCTTTCTTCGGCGAACCAGAGGTTGCCGTCGGGACCGGCCACGATTGCCTCTGGCTTCGCGCCGGCGGTCGGGATGGGGAACTCGACCACGTTCGTTCCCGCCGGATCGATCCGGCCGATGGTGTTCGTGCCCTGGACGGTGAACCAGATGTTTCCGTCGGGGCCGGCCGTGATCATCTGAGGTTCGCCGCGGCTCGGGACCGGGAACTCCGCGAGGCGGCTCCGGCACGCACCGCTGTCGCAGTAGGTGCCATCGGCACAGCCGGGCGCGCAGGAGCTGGAGGCGCCGGCCGCGCCGCCGCTGCCTGCCGCGGCGGCTCCGCCCAGCGATCCCGCCGCGCCGCCTGCGCCGGCCTGCCCACCTGCGCCGCCGTTTGCGCCAGCCTGCCCGCCCGCCGCACCGCCTGACCCGCCCAGCGATCCCGCCGCGCCTGCTGGGCCGCCGGCCGCCCCAGCCGCCCCGGCCTGCCCGCCCGCACCGCCGCGTGCGGCGTTGCCGCTGGCTCCGGATTGGGCGCCGCTCGCTCCACCGGTTGCGCTGGACGTCGACGACGAGGAACAGCCGAGCAAGATGCTCGCCCCGGCAACCAGCAACCGCAAGGCCGCACGCCACGTCACCTCGGCCATTGACGCGACCGCCTCCGCGTTGTCACCTTTTCGAAGCCGGGCTTTCAAGGACGCGCTCGCCCGTCCCGATCCGAGCGTCAGTTGCTGGTGAGTGGCGGGCCCCAATGCGAGCTCCCCAGCCCGTCCTCCTGGACGGCCCGTCGATGACGCCGTGAACTTTCCGTCCCAATTAACGGTCCCTGGGGACAATACCTCCTGAGCCCGACCGGTCTACGGTCAAGTTACCCAGCGCCCGGGATCCTCTCGGGCACTCTCGCTCGCCTTCACACGAGGTACCCTATGTCGCGGAACAAGAGCTCGGTCGTTGGAACGCGTTGTCATCCTCTGATCGGTCTGGGCCTGGCGATCGCGCTGGGCTGCAGCGCCAGCGACGGCTCTGGGACCGGCGGCGCCTCGGGCGGTGAAGGCGGGACAGCGGGCGCGTCAGCCACGGGCGGAGCAACCGGCTCCGGAGGCGCCGCCACGGGTGGCAGCTCGGGCGGGTCCGGTGGAAAGACGGGCTCGGGCGGGACGATCGGGACAGGCGGCACCCCGGGTACCGGCGGCACCCCCGCTACGGGCGGCAACCCCGGTACCGGCGGAAACACCGGGGTGGGTGGTCACACCTCCGGGTCCGGGGGTGATGGCGGCAAGGCCGGCGGGGGCGGAGCTGCCGGTTCGGCGGGCAGAACCGGCGGGACCGGTGGTTCGGCCGGTGCGACCGGCGGTGGTGGCGCCGTAGCTGGCACCGGTGGCACGGGCGGCAGCACCGGAGCCAAGATGAGCGCAGGGTGCGGCAAGGCGCCCCCCACGCTGAAGAGCGCCACCGTCGGTCAGGCCACCCCCGTCAACAGCATCTCGGTCGGCGGCATGGACCGTCAGTTCCTGGTGCGGTGGCCCACCGACTACGCGAACACCAAGGCCTATCCACTTCACATCGGTTTGCACGGGGCCAATGGCAACCTCGCCGAAAACGGCAAGGACAACTTTGGCCTGTGGACCCTCTCCAAGAACTCGACGATTTTCGTGACCCTCGCGGCCGTGAGCGGACTTTGGTCCGGCGCTCGGGACCTGGAGTACACCAATGCGGTGCTCAAGCAGGTGGAAAGCGAGCTGTGCATCGATACTTCGAAGGTTGTGCTCGAGGGCTTCAGCCAAGGGGGGGCCATGTCGTGGTACCTCACCGGCTCGCTTCCGGGCGTGTTCCGAGCGGTGGTCGGTCACTCGGGCGGAGGGGTGTCGCCCATCCCTGCCCTGTCGCCGGTCGCCTACCTCGGCTCGCTCGGGACGCAGGAGATGCCCAACAACAGTCAGACGACCCAGACCGATCAATTCGCCAAGGTGAACGGATGCACCATCGAGACCTTGCCGACCGCGGGCACGGGGACGCATGTCTGCACCCCGTACAAGAACTGCAAGGACGGTTTCCCGGTCACCTGGTGCTCCTACGACGGCGGCCACGGCTTCCAAGACACCGATACTGGGTCATCCACGACCTGGGTACCGGCGACGGTGTGGGCGTTCCTGATGCCCCTGCTCTTCTAGCTGGTCGCACACTGCCGACATCGAACGCGCGCGCGATCAGATCACCGCGAACACGCCGGGGAGCAGCGGGGTCGGTAGCGTTCGCCCACCCTTCACGCGGACGACGACGTCCCCACCGTCGCGCGCGATGCGCTTCAGCTCGGTGGTCAGAATGCGCAGGCGATCGTAGCAAGCACGGTCGAAGGAGGTGTCGGCCGGTGCCCCAGGCCCCGGCCGCGGGACGTGCTGGTCGGGCGTGCTGACCTGACCCGCCCGGATTCGCAGGCGGCGGGTCAGCGTGGCGCCCGGCTCTCGGTAGACCACCTCTGCGTCGTCCAGCAGCTTCAGCCAGCGTGTCCGGCGGTAGGCGCGATAGGCTTGGGCCGCCGCACGTTCGATGTGCCGAGCGACGCGCGGCGGATCCCAGGTGCGCGTGGACGGAGCTGGGCTGTGCCCAGCGGAGTCGTCGCGGGAGGGTCCGGGAACCCTCCCAGGGTTCCCGGTTGATCGATCGCCTTCTTCGTCATCTCGCGGAGGATCCTTCTGCGCCGCCACCACCGCCAGCAGGTGTCGGGCCAGCTGCAGCGCCCGCGTGCGCGCGGGCAAGCACGCGAGATCGTCCGGCAGACCCGTGGCCGCCGCGTGGCGCGCCATCAGCTCGGACCAGCCTGCCGTGAACACCGATTCGTCCGGCGTCCAGAGCGCCGAGACACCGACCGCGTGCGCGCGCACCGGCAACTCCGGCGGCGCTCCGGCCAGCAACGCACTCAGCGCGCCGAGCGGCCGCAGTGAGTATTCCGACGGGAGCGGCCCGATCACGTGCTCGTCGCTGGGCGTGGCCGCCGCCGCCTCGAAAGCCGCGCTGCTGTACCAGACCCGGCGGTCGCCCGTCGTCAGCTGAACGTTGTAAGGCGGATTGAGAGCCTTGATGGTTTCGTTCTCCAGCAGCGCGGCCTCCAGCGCGCTCGCGGTCTCGGTCACCGCGATGTCGCTGACCTGAGTCAACATCTCGGGCGCCAGCAGCTTGCCGGACCGGCCGATGAAGTGGCTGGTGACGCGCTTCTTCAAGCTGGTCGCCTTACCCACGTACAGCAGGTCCCCGTTGCGGCGCAGGAATCGGTACACGCCGGGCTGGTCGGGAAGTGAACGAAAACGCCGATCGTCGATGGGGTACGTCGGTTTCTTGGGGCGCGCGCGGATGGGAACACGCTGGCAAAGCCACCGTTGCAGATCCTCCCAGGTCTCGATGCCGAGCACCGCCAGATCGCCGCACAGTCGCTGCCACACGAACGCCGTCGCCTCCACGTGGCCCAGCGCGCGCCGCTGCAGCGCCACGCTGTGGCCCAGGTAGCCGGCCAATGCGCGCAGGGACAGACGCGGCAGCTCGGAATAGAGGCGGCTGGCGATGGCGTGCAGGCACACGGCGTCCAGCGGGAAAGCAACGTCGGGCTCGAAGCGCGCCGACCATTCGCGCAGGAACGGCAGCTCGAAGCGCGCGTAGTGGATGGCGGTGGGAATGGGTTCTGCCTGCGCGACCGCCGCGCGCAGGCGGCGCCACGCTTCGTGGCCGGCCATGGCATCTGCCGCGGCCGCCGGCTGCCAGCCGGTCAGCTTGCGGACCTCGCCGGGAACCATGTGCCCCTCCGGCAGCGCGATCCAGTGCGCCTCGAATCCGCGCGGACCGCTGTCACCGCGCACCACGCCCCACCCCATCTCCAGAACGTGACCGAAGGCGGGGCTGGCTCCGGTAGCCTGACAGTCGACCACCAGCACATCCAGGGCGGCCAGCCTGCGCACCGTTCAGTCATGTGGGCCGCGGCCGCCGCCGTCAAGTCGCAACGCCGTGCTGGACTCTTTGCAGCGGGGCACCTGGGGATACGGAATATATGGCGCCAGCACCACGACGGTTGCTGCGGGCCTCGACAGGAACATCTGGTTCGTCGAGCAAGCTGCGGACTACCTGGGCCACATCACCCCCCAAGGTGAGATCACCGAGCTCCCTCACCGCCTTCTCCCAGGGTCGCCGACCTGCTCTGGTCACGGTTCGAGGCGAGCGACCACGACAGAGTGTACCCCTGCCGTCGTTCGGTCGATCCACGCCGCGACCAACCGGCCGTTTGGGTCGACGGCGAGCGCCGGCATGTCCAGGTAGTCCCCAACCGTCCCAACCGGGGCAGGCATTTGCCAGGAGGCGCCCGTCCATTGATACGTAAAGAGCTGGTTGGCCGGCGAGAGGTACTCCGAGTCGGCAACGATAGGAAGACCGTTTGGGCCCACGGTCATGGCGTAGTCCCTCGCGCTGCCGCCCTGGATGAGCGCTCCGCCCAAGCTCTGCCACGAGGCGCCCACGAATTGGGAGACACCCACATGGTAAAGGGCCCCCTGGATCCTTGTCGTCATGGACGCGAGGAAGATGTCCCCGGCCCCGTTGGTCCGCACGATTGGACCGTTGCCTTCGCCGGCGCCGAAGATAGTTGTCGGCGCGGTCCCGAGCATGGTCCAGTTCGTTGCAGAGACGAACTTTGCGACCAGAGTAACGAAGCTGGTAGACGCCCACGCGACGACGGGCTGCCCGGAGGGAGTCATGGCAATCGAAACCTTTCTGCCCGCGCCTCCGTAAACGTAGGCGCCCAGAACCCCTTGCGGAGCACTGAGCGTCACCCAGTTCGCTCCATCCCAGTGCGCCACCTGGACGTTCGACGTCAGCGACCCGTCGCCATCAACCCACGCGACAGTCGGGTTGCCGCTGGAATCAGCGGCGATCGCGGGCAGGCCCAGCGAGCGACCCGGGTCCGTGAAAGGGTTTCCCATGGTCTGGAAACCCGCGTCGGTCCAGCCTCGGGTTGCGCTCTAACGAGCCGGTTGGCCCTCGGGTGCCCCGGTCGGCTTGAACCGCGTTGACGGCGCTGGTGTGCGGTGTCGGAGCGATGCCAGGGACGCCCGCAGAGACGAGCTGAGAGACTGAGTCAGGATGGCATCGCGGGCTGAAGAGCTTGCGGCCCGGATCCGTGCTCTACCCTTTGTCGTTTAGGAAGTGGCCTGGGATCACAATTCGGAATGTGGTCCCTTCGGGGCCACCCTCGAACTCGATCCGGCCCTTCATCGAATTCACGATATCGCGGCTGATCGTCAAGCCGAGCCCAGATTTTCCGTTGGTCGTGAAGAACCGCTCGAATAGGCGCGGCACGAGCTCGGGCGGGACTCCGTGGCCGTGATCTGAGACCAGGATTCGCAGGTCTCCATCGACCGAGTCGGCGCTTACCTCGAGTCGGCCGTCCGGGTCGCTTGCATCGAGCCCATTTTGGAGCAGGTTCACAATGACCTGGCTCAGCTGTCCAGGTGACCCGCTGACGGCCGGCAGCGCCGAAAGGCGGAGGTTGACGCGGCACTCGCCGCGTTTGGCGGCCGCGAAAAGCCGGACCGCGTTCCGGATCGCCGGGGCTGGGTCGAACACCACGTCCTCATCGGCTGTGAGGCCCCCCATGTCCCGTAGAGAGGTCACAAGTCGGCTCATCTGCTCGGCGGCTCGCTCGCACTCGAGCACTTGGTCCCGGATATCCTTCATCATTACCGGCCCGCCCTCCTTGGGTTCGGCGATGAGGCTCCTCATGGTGCCATGCATGCGAGCCATTCTGGCCAGCGGATTGCCGATCTCACGCGCTACGCCGGCTACCAGACGTCCGAGGCCGGCGAGCTGATCGCGGCGGCCGATCTGGTGCTGCATCTGCTCGATAATCAATCGGAGCTCAACAATCTCGCGTTTGAGCTTGCGCTCGTAGCTGCCTCCATCGGCCGGGGCTTCGGAAGCCGGGGCCGCGATCACTGGCGTTTTGTGGCGATTCCGTCCCGGCAAGCGTAAACCCATCGAGTCTCCACTGTACGGCTTGTGAAGCTGCGCCGACGGCATTTCGTACTTTATTACCCGTTTCGGCCTCTTCGTAAGGCCGCCCTTCTCCAAGAGCCCTTCGAATCGACCGTGACTACCAGCTTGAGCGGCCCCGCGTCCCCTTCGATGTGAGACAGCGTCTCGACCGGGAACTTCTCGCCCGAGATGGTGAGCGCGACCATCGTACGCATCAACCGATCGACCGGCGAAGAGACCGGCAGCACGCCGTTCTCCCAGCGCGAGATCGACTCATGGACCACCCCGATGGTCTTCGCCAGCGCCCGGGCCGACATCTCCAGCTGAGACCGAAGAAATACGAATTCCGGCCCTGAAAGCCGCGCCGGCTTCCGGATGACCTCCGCCGCGATCGTGCGATGGAGGGCATCGGGCCGGGGAATCACGACCTCGAAATACCCGCACTGCGGACAGCGCCGAATCTCCGCGTCCGCGATGGTGATCGCCCACTTCGGATGAAGGGTGTACTTGTGCGGCTCTCGCGAGACCCGCAGGCCGCCGCCGCAATCGGGGCACTTCATCGAATGTCCCTCCAGGCGGTCACGACCACGGCGGCCGCCTCGGACCGAAAGCTCGCGACCACGTAAGTGCGGCGCGCCCTCACTCGGTAGCGCCAAGAGCCACGCTCGAACTCGGCAGGTTCCACCACCCCGCTCCCCGGTCGCCAGCCTGCGCCGCATTCAAGCGCCACGGCGTGAAACGGGTTGTCGACATCGGGCCGTTGGGCCGCGGGTTGCCGGTCGCTGCACGCGCCGGATTTGTCACCGCGTCGTTGGCGATGGACGACTTGATCGCGAGCACGGGCGTCCACTTTCGGGCGCTGACGATGCCCTCGTTCATGGACAACATTCTCATGCAGCTGGGTCCGATAAAGACGAAGGGAATGTTCTTCTCGCCCATCGACGGAGACCGCAAGCTCCCTGCCTGCGCCACCCGCGATATCGCCGCCGTCGCCGCCAGGCTGTTGCTCGACCCCTCCTGGAGCGGACAAGGGCATGTCGCCGTCCTTGGACCCGAGGACGTTTCCTTCAACGACATGGCACAAGTCATGTCCGAGGTGCTGGGGAAACCGGTGCGATTCCAACAGATCTCCCTGGATGCCTACCGGGCCAGGTTTGTCGAGCTCGGCATGTCCGCGGCCATGGCGCAAGGCATGACCGACATGGCGGCAGCCAAGAACGAAGGCCTCGACAACGCCGAGCCGCGGACGCCCGACAACACGACGCCGACCCGCTTTCGTCAGTGGTGTGAAGAGGTGTTGAAGCCAGCGCTCCTCGGCTAACGAACGACGCGAACGGCCGGCGCCAGGAACTTTCACCCTCTGTCCGACGGATCAGGTGTGCGACTTCGTCCCCGACACCACCGCGGGCTGCGTGGCTGGAGGCGTGTGCGCGCAGTGCCGCGGCCTGCGCTGACCGCCCTTCACGCATGGCCGGGCGCGAATGCCCGGTTTGACGTGGCACCGCGGACCTGGCGGCCTTCGACCTTTGCTGCCCCCGCCTTGTGGCTCGGAGTGCCCCCTCGAAGACTTCGCGGAGGCCTTCAGTGCGCCAGCTGTAGGTCGAGAATCGCGACACTATTCGTCGCGACGGTATTGGCGCTCAAGTTCATACTCACTGAGTTTCCCGTAAAGCTGATGTTCGTGGGATTGAAGTTGCTAGACGAATCCAGAGTGACACCGAGGATCGTCGGTGCGTTCGCAAACACAAACACGAAGCCGTTAAATGTACCGCCGCCGTAAGTCAGATTCGCCAGCGGATTGTAAATGATCTGATTGCTCGTGATGTTGATTTCAAACGCGCTATTTCCCACAATGCGCCCGTTCGGGAAGGTCGGGCTGGATGCGCCCACCACAGCCGTGGCTGGACCGCCCAAAATGGTCTGGAGGTCCGGGTTGTAGAGCGTCGCTGTTACCGTCGATCCGCTCAGCCCTGCGCTTCCGGTGCTGCCCGCAGCTCCGGTCCCGCCGGCGCCTCCGTTTCCAGCTCCAGCTGATCCACCAGCACTGCCGCCGTTGGATCCCGCCGCTCCCGCCACACCGCCCCCGCCGCCGTGGCCGCCAACACCCGCGACCCCACCCCCACCGCCGCTGCCAACGGACCCAGCCTGTCCGGCAGCGCCCGCTGCGCCTCCGGATCCGCCGCTTGCGCTGGCTCCGGAACCTCCGACAGATCCACCCGCGCCACCTTTGGAGCCTCCTCCGCCAACAGATCCTCCGCTGGCAGCCGAGCCTCCTGCCCCCGACCCGCCGGTCCCGGTGTGGCCGGCCTGGCTGCCCCCGGTCCCGCTCGTGTGACCGGCGCTGCCGCCGGTGCCACCCGAAGTGCTGCTGGACCCGCACCCGAGGAGCATCAGAATTCCGCCGATGACCACGCCCTTAAGTCGTCCAGAAAAGAGGCTATCCATTTCCCGGGATGGTACAGAGCCACACCTGTGCCGTAAAGCTCTCGCGGTGGAGCTCCGAAGCGGGACGCCCGCAGAGACGAGCTGAGACGCGAACGAGTGCCGGAGGTTAGTAAGCCGGTGGGAAGCAGCAGGATCGCAGTGGAACGGCGGCTGGCACGCAGTACGGCTGACGACGTAGCCGTACCAGCAGTGATCGGCGACCTCGCCGTCGCAGGAATCGAAGCTCGACTGCCCGCCAGCGCAGCCGAATCCTCAATGATGTTTCCGACGCGTTGGTGAGAGCGTGTCGCCGCCTCGAGCTCGCGGCCGGGGCGCGGCATTCGGATGGATGGTCTCTCCGCGCGCCAGCATCGCGACCAGGGCCGCGATCTTCTTGGCACGACCTTCAGGCGTCCTCATTGCGTTGGTGCGAAATACGAGCGAGAACACGTTTTGTTTATTGAGCGTGCTGAAGGTCTTCCGCGCACGCGGGCTTGCATCAATGGCGGCGCGCAGGTCAGCGGGGATGGTCGACGCGTTGGTGGCGCGCTGAGGGGCGTAGGCCGCGTCCCAACGGCCGTCGGCCTTGGCGGCGTCGACCTGGCGCTGTCCGTGCGGGGTCATCCGGCCGGCCGCCAGGAGACGCGCGACGTGAACCCGGTTGATCTGGCTCCAGATGCTTCTCGGCCCGCGGGGCGAGTACCGCTGCAGGAATGACCGCTCGTCGAATCCCTTCCGGATGCCATCGATCCAACCCCAGCATAGGGCGAGGTCCAGTGCCTGCGCCGGCGTCACCGACGCGAGCCCCGACGATCTCTTGTGGAATTTGATCCAGACCTCACGCTCAGTGTCGTGGTGGGCGCTGAGCCACCTCTCGAACGCCGTATCGGTCGCGAAGACCTTGATACGACGCGGATCTGGGACGACGGGCGCGATGCCCCCAAAAGTAGCACGCCGTACTGCGCGCGCCGGAGGGCCCTCAGACTCCGCGCTGACGTTCGGCCACGCCGCGCGTCTACGCCGCTCGCAGCGCCACCACGTCCACCGCCCGGATCGCCTTCCAGACCGGCTCGAACAGTCCCTTCAGCACGACCGCATCCGACGAGATCACCTTGCTTCGACTTTACCGTCGGATCTTGCGCGACGGGAGTCGCTGGCCTGCCGCGTGCCTCTTGTCACCGAGGAGAAAGCGTCGATGGCACGTGGCTCTGTCGAAACCGAGCGGCGTAGAGGACATGGAACGCCCCCGACACCAGGGAGATGCTGGCCCCGAGGGCCACGACGAGAACCAGGCCTGCCCCCAACAGCGCGCTCACGTCACTCGCGAGACAACCGAACAGGACCGAGTTCAGAACTGCCACCACGCTCGAGGTCGTCGTCAGACTGTTGGCCAGGTTGACGAGACGCTGCCGTGCGCCGTGGCCAAGCGACAATCGATCAGCCTCGGGATCATGACCGGTCACGAAAAACGGCTCCAGGTCCGGAACCATCTTTAGGTAAGCGTGCCGGAGCAGGTTCATACCGGTGACCCAGCGAGCATCCTCGTAGTTGATCGCTACGCTCCGGACAAAGGTCGCGATGCCGATGAGGAGCGCGACGGAAATCAGGGGCAACGCGAACGACAGTGTCTTAGGGCCGAAATTGGTGGCCTGAGCGAGCAATGCCAGCGCGACCACGGTGCCGGACAGGGCCGCCATGAAGATCGTGGCCCGACCGAGCATCTCCTGATAGCCGAGTGTCCGTGTCGACAACAGACTCCAGTGCTCCGTGGTCAGGATCTGGAGGGCTCGTGGATCTTCGAGCCCTCTCTTCCGTCGATCGTCGTCGGTCAGCGCGCTATCCGTCTGCTCGCTATTCATCCTCGACCTCCCCTCGACGTGGCGATAGATGGCGAGCCTACACGATCACCAGCGCGACAGACGTTCCACACCGCAGACCTCCTTCGGGCAGTAGGGTGCGCCTTGTGTGCCGCGCCGGGGTGCTTACGCTCCTGGCCAATGGCCATTGGTCGGATCGGGCAGGACGACGCGCGCTATGCGGACCTGGTCCGCAAGAACTTCAACAAGCGCGCGGCCGGCCGTCCCGATCATTTCTATCTGGCGCGCTCGACGGCCGACGTCATCGAGGCGGTCGAGGCCGCCGTCCGGGACAAGCGGCGCGTCGTCGTTCGCAGCGGGGGGCACTGCCTCGAGACGTTCGTCTCGGATCCGGAGGTGCGGGTCGTCATCGACCTGTCCCTCATGACGGTCGTCGAATTCGACGCCGACCGGTGCGCGTTCGCCGTCGACGCCGGCGTCACCCTGGGCGAGGCGTATCGCAAGCTCTTCCTCGGATGGGGCGTGCTCATTCCGGCTGGCGAGAGCCCCGACATCGGCGTCGGCGGACACGTCCTTGGAGGCGCCTTTGGTTTTCTGTGTCGGCAGCACGGCCTCGCCGTCGATCACCTCTTCGCCGTCGAGGTGGTGGTCGTCGACGAGACGGGCGCCGCACGCAGCGTCGTCGCGTCGCGCGCCGACTCTGACCCGCATCGTGAGCTCTGGTGGGCCCACACGGGAGGAGGAGGAGGAAACTTCGGCATCGTCACCCGCTACTGGTTCCGCTCGCCGGGTGCGGTCGGAAACAGTCCGGCGCGTTTGCTGCCGACGGCGCCCGCCCGGATGACGACGTTCAAGGCCGAGTGGACTTGGCCTCAGCTCGACGAAGCCACCTTCGCGTCGCTCGTGCGCAACTACGAGGGCTGGTGCGCGCGCAACGTCGGCGCCGACGCGCCCTCGGCGCAGCTATTCAGCGTCCTGTCGTTCGGGCGTCCGCCGCACGGCTCGATCGTCGTCCGCGGCGTGATGTCCGCGGGCGGTCCCGAGGCCGAGCGGCTCGTCGCCGAGCACCTCGACGCGATCAACGAAGGGACGGGGGCGGCTCCCACGCGGCAGGTGGCGGGCAGCTCTTGGCTCGAGTTCGCCCTCAACCCCTTCCCCGATCTGTTCGCGATTGGCCCGGGCGGCGTCGCGGCGTCATTGGGCCTCATGAAGCTGAAGGACGCGTTCCTGCGAAGGCCTCACGATGACCGACAGATCGCCGTCATGTACGACTATCTGACGCGGAGGTACCCGGAGGTCGCGGGCGGAACGCTCGGCTTCGCGACCTACGGCGGCAGGGTCAATACGGTGGCGATGGACGCAACGGCGTCGGCGCAGCGCGCGGCGATCCTCACGACCTCGTACAGCGCGGGGTGGCGGCGGCCCGAGGAGGAGCTCCCAAGCGTGACTTGGGTCCGGGAGCTCTATCGCGATATCTTTGCCGACACGGGCGGCGTTCCCGTTCCTGGCGACGCGAACGATGGCGCGCTCATCAACCATCCCGACGCCGATCTGGCGGACCCGCAATGGAATCGGTCCGAGGTTCCTTGGTCGACGATCTACTACAAGAGTAACTACGCGCGTTTGCAGAGGGTCAAGCAACGCTGGGATCCCGGCAACGTATTTCACCACCAACTCTCGATCGTCGGCGCGCGGAACAGCGACGGCGACCGCGGAGCCGAAGAGCGATCTTCGCCTCGATAGCACACCTCGACCAGTTCCGTCAGGAGGCGAGCTTCACCAAGCGCCGGGCACGTCAGGAATGCGTGGCCCTACTCCGCGCCGGCACTTTTTGCGCAGCCTCGTCGAGCAGTCGACGCGGATCGGCGGGCGCGGCAGGAAGGGTGCACGGCACGCCCCGTGCTTATCCCTTGTCGAAGGAAGGATACTCATGGAGCGCTACAACTACGTCCGGTTCTTCGATGAGATCGGCATTGCCGATGTGCCCCTGGTGGGCGGCAAAAATGCGTCCCTCGGCGAGATGTACCGCAAGCTCTCCGAACAGGGCGTCCGGGTGCCGAACGGATTCGCGATCACGGCCGACGGCTATCGCCATATGCTGGAAAAGGCCGGAGCTTGGGGCCCGCTTCACCGCGTGCTGGATGAGCTCCGCCCCGATGACGTAGCAGATCTGGCCCGCCGCGCGAAGACCGCGCGGGAGATCGTGTATGGGGCCGGAATCCCCGACAACCTCGCCGCCGAGATTCGCACCGCCTATCGCCAGCTCCGCAAGCAGTACGGCGACGATGTCAGTCTAGCGGTGCGCAGCTCGGCGACTGCCGAGGATCTGCCCACCGCCAGTTTCGCGGGGCAGCAGGAGACCTTCCTGAACGTCAAGGGCGAGGAGAGCCTGCTCGACGCCTGCCGGCGCTGTTTCGCCAGCCTCTTCACTGACCGCGCGATTCACTACCGCGTTGACCAGAGCTTCGATCACTTCAAGGTGGCACTCTCGATTGGCGTGATGAAGATGGTCCGCTCGGACCTCGCCGCCTCGGGCGTCATGTTTACGCTCGATACCGAATCGGGCTTCCGCGATGTCGTGTTCATTACCGGCGCCTACGGCCTGGGCGAGAACGTCGTGCAGGGCGCGGTCGACCCCGACGAGCTCTATGTGCACAAACCGACGTTCGCCAAGGGGCACCGCGCCGTGTTGCGCCGGCGGCTGGGCGACAAGGCCGTCAAGATGATCTTCGTCGAGGGCGAGACCAAGCAGACGACCCGCAACATTCCAACGCCCAGGGACGATCGAGCCCGCTTCTGCCTCACCGACGAGGACGCCCTGGAGCTCGCCCAATGTGCGATGGCGATCGAGGCGCACTACGGACGCCCCATGGACATCGAATGGGCCAAAGACGGCGTCGATGGCAAGATCTACATCGTCCAGGCCCGTCCCGAGACGGTGGCTTCGCAGCGCCGGGCCAGCGCGCTCGAAAGCTACGTGCTCGACGGCACCGGCGACGTACTGGTCGAGGGCCGGTCGGTCGGAGAGAAGATCGCCGCCGGCGAGGCGCGGGTCATCAGCAGCCTCACACAGCTCGCCGAGTTCAAGCCGGGCGAGGTCTTGGTCGCCGACACCACCACGCCGGACTGGGAGCCGGTGATGAAGACCGCGGCCGCCATCGTCACCAACCGGGGCGGGCGAACCTGCCACGCCGCCATCATCGCGCGCGAGCTGGGCGTGCCGGCTGTCGTCGGCACGGGCGACGCGACTTTGCGAATTCCGAACGGGAAGGCCGTGACGGTCTCTTGCACCGAAGGCGACACCGGGCGGGTCTACCGAGGTCAGGTTGCCTTTCACGTGGTCCGAACCGAGGTCGGCGAGGTCCCGCGACCGAGCACCGAAATCATGGTCAACCTCGGAAATCCGGACCTGGCCTTCAAGACCTCGTTCCTACCCAACGATGGCGTCGGTTTGGCCCGGATGGAATTCATCATCAGCGAGGCAATCAAAGTCCATCCCCTGGCGTTGCTGCATCCCGAGCAAGTAAAGGATCCCAACGCCCGGGAGACGATCGCGCGGCTGCTCACCGGCTATGCCAATGGCGAGGCCTTCTTCGTCGAGCGGCTGTCAGAGGGAATCGGGACGATCGCGGCCGCCTTCTGGCCAAAGCCGGTGGTGGTCCGGATGTCGGACTTCAAGACCAACGAGTACGCCAGCCTCGTCGGAGGGGCGGACTTCGAGCCCCACGAAGAGAACCCAATGCTCGGGTTCCGCGGTGCCTCCCGCTATGCGCACCCCGGCTACGCGGAGGGATTTGCGCTGGAGTGCCAAGCGATGAAAAGGGTGCGAGAGACGATGGGCCTGACGAACGTGATCCTCATGCTCCCCTTCGTCCGCCGGGTCGAAGAGGCAGAGCGCGTTCTCGAGCGCATGGCGCAGCTTGGCCTCAAGCGCGGCGAGAACGGCCTCAAGGTCTATGCGATGTGCGAGATCCCCAACAACGTCATCCTGATCGATCGGTTCGCGAAGCTGTTCGACGGCTTCTCCATCGGCTCCAACGATCTCACCCAGCTCACGCTCGGCGTCGACCGCGACAGCAGCATCGTCGCCTTCGACTACGACGAGCGGGACGAGGGCGTCAAGCAGATGATCCGCCTGGCCGTCGAAGGCTGCCGGCGAAACGGCATTCACAGCGGTCTGTGTGGCCAGGCGCCGTCCGACTATCCCGACATGGCCGCCTACCTCGTCGAGCTCGGGATCGAATCGATGAGCCTCAACCCGGACACCGTGCTCAAGACCACCCAGTCAGTCCTGGCGGTCGAAGCGCGCCTCGGCCGCCCACCACGGAGCGACGGTAGGTTGCAAACCTGACTCGATCGTTCTGGGTCTCACGCCTTGGACCATCTCGGAAAGCATGGACACGTCGCGGTAGGCCGCCGACACGCCGACGAGCCGGGAGGCGACTTCGCGATCGTCGCGCCCTCTTTGGACGGCCATGTCTTCTGCCTCCTCGGTGACGTCGCCGGTCACGGCAGGAGCGCCGCGCGTTTCGCCCGCGAGCTGGACCAGCTCGTGCGCGACTTCGGCAAGCGGTTCCATCCAGGGGCGCTGCTCGGAGAGCTCAACGCTCGCATCGAGGCGGGGTGGGTCCCCAACATCTTCGTGAGTGCCGTCTGTCTCTCCCTCGATGCAGAGCACGGCTGCGGGGCGGTCGCGGTCGCCGGGCAACTGCCACCCGTCGTGCGAACGGCGACCACGCAGCAGCTGCCGATCGTCTCGGGCCCGCCCCTGGGCGTCGTCTCGGGCCAAGCTTACCTGGACTCCCCGTTCGAGCTGGCGGACGGCGATGTGATGGTGCTCGTGACCGACGGGATCACGGACCCTCTCCGCACGGACCTGGACATGCTCGGCGTGGAGGCCCTCATCGAGCTGATCGACGGCGCCCCACGGAACCTCACGGAGCTGTGCGCGGGTATTTTGAAGGCGACCGAGGCGCGCGGATCGTACGACGACGCGACCGTCATCGCCATCGCGCGGAGTACTTGGGCGCTCGGCCACCCGCTCTGCAGCATCGGCCCCTGATGACGGGTTCAGTCCTCACGCAGGCGTCTCCCCCGCGCAAACTATTCGCGAGCCCCCGCCCGCCGGGCAGCTGGCAGCATAGCGACCTCTTCGCGGCCGCCTACAGCTCCTTCGCTTCGATGCGGCGGTTCTTCTGGCGACCCTCGTCGGTGTCGTTGGGGGCGATGGGGTGCTCGTCGCCGAAGCCGATGGCGTCCAGCCGCTTCTTCTCGATGCCCTTCGACACGATGTAGTTGCGGCAGGCTTGCGCACGCTTTTCCGACAGCGTCTTGTTGGCCTCGGCGTTCCCCACGTTGTCGGTGTGGCCCGAGATCTCGACGCGCGCGTTCTTCTTGTGGACCATGAACTCGACCACCGCGTCGAGGCGCGAGAACGACTCGGGGCGGATCGTCGCCTTGGCGGTGTCGAAGTTGACCCCGTCAAGGATCAGAGGCTTCGGTGCGACCTCACGCTTGTAACGCAGGGTCAGCTTGACGGATTGGCTCGGTTCGTCCGCCACCGGAACCGTGGCCGCTATCTCCCGCCGGCCAAGACTGAGATAGGTGATGTCGTATGTCCTGCCCACCGGCACCAGCACCTCCGCGTACCCCTCGCTGTCCGTCGGCTCGGCGTAGTATTTCGTCTTGTCCGGCCCGGTCAGGAAGATGACCACCCCCTTGACCGGCCCCTTGTCCTTGTCGACGACGAACAGCTTCATCGCCGCCTCGGTCCTCGTCGGCTTGATCTTCGATGCCGTGGCGCCGTGCGCCTCCTTGGCCGTGTGCGTGTCCTGAAGCTGGAATTCGCTCTTATTGTCGGAGGCAGGGGGGGCCGGCGACGCCGCGTACGCAGCGGTCGTGGCGGCTAGGACCATCGCAACGATTGTCGTGTTCGAACGGTGACGCATGGGGGAGCCTCCGTCGTTAGAGCTCTGCACTTGGACGGTAACACGAAGGCACGGGCGTCGCGCCCTGCCTTGTGGCGTGCCGTGGCCCCTATTGTACGGCGCCGAGCGCGCGGGTCGCCGCGCCATCCAGGAACCGGAGCGAATCGGCCAGGTGCAGACGCCAGTAAAGCCAGTCGTGGCCGCCCGCGAACTCCTCGTACTGGTGTTCGATGCCGCGCGCGTCGAGCGCGGCGTGCAAGCCACGGTTGCTGGCCAGCAGCGGATCGTTGGCGCCGCAGTCGAACCGCAGCGGCGGCAACCGCGGGGCGTTGACCTCCAGCCAGTGCAGCGCGGTGCCGTCCGGCTGGCCGAAGCCGGGAAGAGCATCCAAGTGATCGCCGGTCGTCTCGGCGAGCCTACCCAGGGTCGTGACCGCCGAGTGCGCGGAGATGCCGCGGAAGCGGTCCGGGTATTTCGCTCCCAGCCGAAGCGCTCCGAACCCGCCCATCGAGAGGCCAGCGATCGTGAGCGGCGACGAATCAGTGACCCGGTCGTCGAGCAGCGCCGCCGCCGCCGGGACCTCTTCCACGATCCAGCGTTCGTAATCGGCATCGGTATGTGGGACATAACCGCTGCCGAGGCCCCAAAGCCCGTCGGACGGCATCGCCAGCGCGACGGGCGCAATCTCCCCGGTCTCGACCAGCCGCGATGCGGTCAGGTGGGCGCTCCCGATCAGCGGCCACGACCAGGCACCTCCACCCGAGCCATGGAGCAGGATCAGCAAGGGGAGTGTCTTCGGAGACGTGCCGATCGGCGGCGCCCAAAAGCACATGTCGGCGCGACGCCCGAGCGCACCGCTCGATACCGTGATCACACGCAGCCCGTCTCGTTCGAAGCGCGGGTCGGAGCGCTCCACCGACGCGAAGGAGATCCGGTTCACGCGCGACAGCTTACCAGCGCTCTGGCGATAGCCGGCGTTTCTATTGGCCCCAGAGCTCGACGTGCGCGCGCGTCCCGGGCGGTACGCTTCCGCGGACCAGCTCCACGCCCCGGATGAATCGAACGTGGCCCGGAAGCTCGATGGCGCGGCTGCGCGATCCGTCGGCGAAGGAATGCCGAAGGCCCGGCGACCAGCGCTGGCCGTCGCCGGACTGGAGCACCACGTCGCCGACCTCCAGACTGCTCTCGGTCACCACCAGCCCAACGCGCGTAGTGCGCCCTTGGTACTTTCCGATGCGGATGATCTGGCGCTCGAATTGACCCGTGACGATCGCATCTCCCAGCAGGCGCCAGCCCGTCATGTCAGGGCGGCCCGCAACCAGGGGGGGAGAGGCGGGACCCGCAGGGGGCGGCGCGTAGCTGGCCGTACATGCCAACAAGGCGACCAGAAGAACGGACGGCAGCCGCAGCATCGACACGGTACCGGGATCGTAACACCTGTCGGCGCACGCCGTGTGACCCGTCGGATCATGCGCGACGGGAGCCGCTGACCTCCGCGCCGGCCGCCTTCTGACCTGTTCGCCCACACCCATCCAAGCGACGCGTAGTTGAACGCGAACGCCATCGCCACCAGGTATCCGCGTTCCACCTGACTCCGTAACAACTCCGCCACGCCGGGGACAAATGCTGATGTGTCGCTTGCTCCCAAGGCGTCGTTCGGCTCGAGCGCCGTGAAAGGCAGAGCCCTGCCCCCCATCGTGGCGGTCGTTGTCTCGCTCTTGGTCTCGCTCTTGGTCTCGCTCTTGGTCTCGCTCTTGGCGGCGGGGTGCGGAGGCCGCACCCACATGGGCACGAGCTCGATGGGCGCTGGTTCCGGCGGAACCGGACCAACGGGCGGCTCTGCGGGCGCGACGGGCGGAGCGCCGAGAGACGCGGCGGCTCCGACCCCTGGGGATGCGCAGGGCGGGGCTGGCGCAGGCGGGGCGGGAACGGGTGGGACCGGCACGGTGGGAACCGGTGGCACCGGCACGGTGGGAACCGGGAACGATGCGGGCACCGGCGGCACGATCGATGCCGGGGGTGGCGGAGGTGTCGTGGGCACCGGAGGTGCGACCTCCAGCGGTCAGGGCCCCTGCGACATCTACCGAGATGCGGGGCAGCCTTGTGCCGCGGCGTACAGCACCGTACGACGCTTGTTGAGCACGTATACCGGCCCGCTCTATCAGATAAGGACCGGGAGCTCCAATCAGAACACCGGCTCGGGTGGCGCGACGCACGACATCGGACAGACCGCCGACGGGTTCGCGGACGCGGCCGCGGTGGACGCCGCCTGTGCAGGCACGATCTGTACCGTGTCGCTGCTCTACGACCAGTCCGGGAAAGGAAGCGATCTCCCGGTTGCGAAGGCAGGCATTCAGTTCGCCGGACCTAACGGAGCGTTGGATGACTTCGAGTCGAGCGCGACCCAGGAACCGCTGACGGTTGGCGGCCACAAAGTCTACCCACTCTACATGGAGGCGAGACAGGGATACCGACTCGCGCGACTGGGGGACGGTATGCCGCGCGGGATGGTGCCGCAGGGAATCTACATGCTCGCCGATGGCACGCGTGCGGGCGTCGGCTGCTGCTGGGAATTCGGCAACGGTCCGATCGATGCGCTTTCGTTCTATAGTCCGAGCGCCCTGTTCTACGGAAGCGGAGTCGGGGCCACCGGGGCTGGCGATGGCCCTTGGTTCATGGGGGACCTTTTCGGAGAGCATTGGGCCGGCAGCATGCGGGCAAGTGCTGGCCCTCCGCCCAACCTGAACAACCCTTCGCTCAAGGTGAAGTTTGCCCTGGGCCTCCTCAAGACCCATCCGAGCGCCTCGGCGACCACGATGACCGACTGGGCGCTCACGATGGCCGATGTGACAACGGCCGGGACGCTGACTACCGCGTACCAAGGCGTTATGCCCACGTTCATTATCCACGCGGGCAGCGTCATCCTCGGTATCGATGGCTACAACAGCAACTATTCCTGGGGCACCTTTTATGAGGGCGCCGTCGTTGCAGGCTTTCCCGCCGACGACACCGAGCTCTCCGTCCTTCGAAACATCCAGGCGGTCGGCTACGGAAGATAGGCGCCAAGAGGCGAGGTTGTCCCACCGTCGTTCTCCGGCAACCTTTTTCCTGCTTCTTCTCACCATCGCGCTTCCGCTATGGCTGGTGAGCGGCCGGCTGGGTGTGATCAGTGCGCTGCGGATCCCGACCAGCGACCTGGCGCTCGCGTTCTCGCCAATGACGGCGGCGTTGGTGCTGACCGCATGGCGGGAAGGTTGGCGCGCCGCCGCAACGCTTCTGAAGCGCGCCTTCGACCCGACTTCCATGCGGGGCGGGCGCTGGAACGTCGCCACCGTTCTCATCCCGCCGTTGGTCTACGCCACCAGTTGGGCCGTCATGCGCCTGGCGGGCTCCGGAGCGTCCCCGCCGCCCTTCGAGCCGCTTCGGCTCGTCCTGCTTCTCGGTCTGTTCCTCATGCTCGGCGCGGGCGAAGAAATCGGCTGGATGGGCTACGCATTCGAGCCGATGCAGCGCCGATGGGGCGCATTCACGGCGAGTGCTATCCTCGCGGGTCCTTGGTGGCTCGGACACCTACCGTCGATGGCCGAGATCGGCGCCACCCACGCCGACATGGCCTGGTGGGCGCTGGGAGCGCTGGCCCTCAGGATCGTCATGGCTTGGCTCTACAACAACACCGGAGCGAGCTTGTTCGCGATGGTGCTCTTTCACGCGCTGCTTAATCTCAGTCGCATCGCCACCTTTCCGGTCATCGGCTCGCATTACGTGACCGCGTACCAGGCGGCGGCCTACCTGGGCGTCGCCGGCTTGGCGGTCGCGGCGTTGATAACCACGCGAGGGCGGCTCGGACAAAGCGACGCACGATGACTCTCGCGAATGCCCTGCGAGATCACCAAAGCGTGGAGGCTCTTGATTGGCACGCTCCGAACTTCACCCGGAGCCCTCACCTCTTGACGAGGCGGTCAGGCCCGACCGCGTTCTTACGGCTTCGGCGCAGTGGGGGCGACTTTCCACACGGCTGTTGGAACGGGGGCCGTCATGGCGTCCGCACTTCGCGCGACGTTGGTGCCGTGGAATCCGATCGCGAGCGCAGCAATCAATCCACCCACTCCGACGAGCGCCGCGATCAGGATCAGATCCCGCCTTCCACGACCCACCTTCCGGATCTTCTTCAGGTCCGCTTCGGGGCCGTTCGCAATAGGTGCTTGGCTCATGCCTACAGTGAGTGCACCCTTCGTGCCAGCGCCCGCGCCCGCCACAAGCGGCGGTGAGCTGGGCATTTCGCTGCAGTTCTTGCGGCGAGCACCACGAACACGCAGAACTTGCCGGAAGCGAACATGGGCGAAGCGGCCCAACGTTCCTTCGCCGCCGGCGGGGAGGGTCTTAGGCTCGTACGAGATATGGCCGAACGGCCGGCGCGGTCTCGCCGCGCCGGCCGTTCAGCCGTTGCCGTGGGCAATCTTCGTCAGCGGATCGCCGAGGGCCCGCCTTTCCCGATCTCCTCGATCTTGCCACCGACGCCGCTCTCGTTCTCGAGCGGAGCCGGTGTCTCCGTCGGCAGCGGGACGTCGACCTTGGCGGTCCGAATGACGGACTTGACCCCCTCGAGCCGGCTCAAGCTGGCGCCGGCGCGGTCGCTGTCCATGGCGACGGCCTTGTCGTAGGCGTCCCGGGCATCGTCGAGACGATCGAGTTGCTCGTAGGCCATGCCGAGGTTGTTCCACATGTATCCTTCGACAGGCTCGAGCTCGATAGCTTGCTCGAGCGAGTCGACGGCCTGCTCGTAGCGCCCGTCGTAGATGAGCGCGAGCCCCAGGTTGTTGCGCGCGTACGAGCTGCGTGGGTTGAGATCGACCGCCTTTTCGAACGAGGCGATGGCGTCCTTCCGCTTGCCGGTGACGAGTTGGGCGCGCCCGAGCACGTTCCAAGCGCTGGAGCGCCTGGGCGTGCGCAGCACGGCGACCTTCGCCATCCGGAGCGCGCGCTCGCCGTTGCCGGCAGCGAGCAGCTTGCGCGCGCCGGCGAGCGCCTCCGACGGCTCGATCTCTTGATCGTCGTCGTCATCATCGCCCTGGGCGGCCGTCGGCTGCGGCTTGGACTGTTCGTCGGTCGCCAACGGCGGCGTGGGCGTCGTCATCACCACCGGCGGCGGCGGCAACTCGGACGGCCGCGCGGGCGCTGCGGCGATCGGCGTCGCCACCTCGTGGGGTGACGGCGTCAGGTCGTTGCAGGCGGCGAGGCCGGCGGCGACGATCAGGGCCATTGAGAGTCTCGTGATACGAACTGGGTTGGTCATTGGGAACGGTCTCCTTTCGGGCAACCGAAATTGCAGCGCTCGTGCCAGCCACGCTCGCCCGCGCGGCCGGCCCTTTTCCGGGCGCCACCGCAACGGACAGCTCGAAAGATGCAGAACGTAGAGCGCTCCTCTACGTTTTTCGGCGAGTACGCAAGGCTCGTCCGCGATCCGAGCGGTGCTACACCGCCGCAGTGTCGAGCGGGGGCAAGGAGATCGGGTCGGAGCGCGCGCAGACCGACGAGAGCCTGCGGACCGAGCGCGCCAACACCGACCGCGCCCTGCTCCGACCGGAGCGCGCAAGCTCTCTCGACGCTGCTCCCGCTCGAGTTCTGGCAGGCGGGGAAGAACGACCGGCGCGGCCTGGGGCTGGGGCTCTACATCTCCCGGTGCATCGTCGAAGGGCACCACGGACGGATCTGGGCGGAGAGCACCCTCGGGGAGGGGACCACCCTCGCCTCTACCATTCCGGCCACCGCAGCCCCCGCAGCCAATGCCGGCGCTACCTCTCGAGGCTCGGAATGATCGAGACGGGCCGACGTGAGCTATCGACGACGGCGTGCGATACCGAGCCGAGGATCGATCGCAGCGCCCCACCCTCACCATGCGACGCCATCACGATCGCGTCGACGACGAAGCGCTCCGCCACCTGAACTATCACCTCGGCGGCGCGGCCGCCGTCCACCACCGTGATGTGCGTCGTGATGCCGCGTTCCTCGGCGTCGCGCGGGATGAGCGCCCGAAGCTGACCCTCGATGCGTTCCCGTTCATCGGCGGTCAATCTCCCCTCGGTCCGCACATCGACGTGACAGAGCTCGACCACGCCTCCCTGGGCCGCCACCATGCCGTAGGCGAATGAGATGGCACGGTTCCCTTCCCGCGACAGATCCGTGGGTGCGAGGACATTCATGATCGCCGGTACGCTCTTGCCGGGCGCCGACCCTTCCTTGTGGGGAACGAAGACCACCGGAATCCCGGACGCCTCATGCGCGATCCGGTTGGCGACGGCCGGGTGCCTGATTCGCGACAGGCCGTGCCGGCTCTCGGCCCCTACAATCACGAGGTCGTCGCCCTGTCTGCGCGCGACCTCGAGAATCTTGGCGGCCAGCTCTCCCCAGGCCGGCTCCACGACGACCGAGGTGCTCCCGGTCCCTGGGAGGAAGGCAACCGCCGTGCGAACCTCACGTTCGAGATCGGCGACGACCTCCGCGTCGGGCTCGAAGGGATCGCGAGGGCCTGCCAGACCGAGGCGGGCATACTCCTCCATCGCCGAGTAGAGACGCAGAAACGTCACGTCGCAGGGCGTCTGCGACCGCAGCTCACGCGCGAACGCGATCGCGGCGGCGCCGCCCGAGCGTCCGTCCAATGCGACGGTTACGCGCAATCGCTTGGCTGCGTCGTTCGTCGACCGGAGCTGATCGACGCCTGGGGGGACGACGAGGATCGGCCGATTGGCGATGCTCACCGCTTCGTCGCCGACGCTCCCGAACAGGAAGCGCCGCAGGGCCGATCGCCCGTGAGCGCCGACCACGATCAGATCGGCGCCGATCTTCTGCGCGCGCTTCAGAATCGACGGTTCGACCTCGCCGTCGCAGACGTGGGCCGACACCTGCACGCCCGCCGTGGCGATGCGATCACATTCTGCCGCCAGTCGGGCGTCGATGTTGGCCCGCACCTCCTCGTCGACAATGGTCGCGCTCCCAGCTATCGCCAGGATGTCCGCCGCCCTCGGTCCCGTCACGTGGATCAGCTCGACGGATCCTCCGGTACGACCGGCCAGATCGACCGCAACCTTGGCCGCGGCCTGGCCCCGTGGCGTGAAATCGACTGCACACAGAACCTTCATGGTCTCCCGGTTTCCATCGGTCCTGTCTGGATGCAACGGGTATTCCACGGGGAGTGCCGGGGATCTGTACTGCTAGAAAGCGCAGGTTTTGCGCCCCAGCCCCCTCGTTCGGCGTCGCAGGCGAATCGTCTGCGTGGATCGCGCGCGAACCGTCTAGCGACCCCGGTGCGGCGCCTCGAGCAAGTCGGACAGGAACACCGCGGGCGGACGTCCGCCGGAGGTTGAATGCATCAGCTCTCCTTCAGCGGAGAGGTAGAGGCACAGCGGTGTTCGATCGTGCTGCGGCATCCGCGCCACCAGCGCGGCGACGGCGGGTTCGGGCGAGTCGGCGTCGCCGGCCACGCCTACGTAATGAGAGTCGAGGTATTCGAGGATCTCTTCCTTCGCGATCGTCTTCTCCACCAGGGCGCGGGAGCCACCGCAGGATTGTCGGCCGACAACCAGCAGCACCGCCCGCTTGGATTCGCGGGCTGTGACCAGCCCCTCGGCGAGGCTGGCGTGCCAAGACAGTGGCGAGATGAAATGCGGATGTCGGCCGGCCGCACCCATTGCACCTTCCTATCACGAGTTGATTCGCCGCTTCGGGGCGGCGGGCTTCGCGTCCTCTCCCCTACTGCTTGGTGAGGATGATGTCGCCCATCGCGGTCAGGCCGCCGTCCGACGACCCGGGGATTTCATGGAGGACGCCGCCTTGCACGCAGTAGGAGTCCGTGGACGTCGTGCCGCCTGCCGTGGTGGTGAGCATGCCGCCCGAGGTGGCGTAGGTGCCAGGCGTGTTGGCGCTGCTCTCCGGGGTAACCGACTCGCAATTGCAGGCCCCTGCGGCGTCGGTCGAACAGCTGTACGAGGTGATCTTACCCGCGTCTATGGCCTGCCTCCCCGACTGCTCGTGCTGAGCGCACGTGAGCCCGAAGGGAGCGCACCCGCTTGGATAGTGCTCATGGGCCGTGACCGTGGCGCTGAGCGCGGAGCTGTATGTCCTGTCGGCGTTGTAGGTCACGGTGCCGGTGAACAGGTACGCGAGGTCCCCCGAGGCGCCCGCGCACACGCTGCTGAGGTCCTTGGTCGCGGTGAGGCACGACTGGGTCGACTGGGTCACCTTCCAGGTGCCGACGATGTCGCCGCCGCACGCGGAGACCGTGGGGCAACCCGCGCCTCCGCCCCCCGTGCCCCCCGTCTGATTACCGACGCCGCCGGCGGCGCCGCCTCCGTCCCGACCGCCCCCGCCGTTTCCGGCAGCCCCGGTCTGCCCACTGCTGCCGCCACACGACATCAGAAGGAGAGCAGCGCCCATCACCGCATGACCGACGGGAGGTCTTGTCATTGCGGCATTGTCGTTGCGATACGGCTCTTCGGCAACCAGCGCGGACGGCGTGCGGCCACTCCGCCCGTTTCGTTCGTTTAGGCGCCGCCAGATTGCGTGAAGGCCGCCATGCGCTTCTTCATCTCCTCGGGCGACACGTCTTCGACGTGGGTTCCGATGGTCCAGACGTGGCCGAACGGATCCTCCAGCGTACCGGTTCGGTCGCCGTAGAATTGGTCCTGCACCGGGCGTTTGACCTTGGCGCCGGCATCGAGCGCCTGCTTGAAGCGCGCGTCGACCCCGTCCAGGTAGATCATCAGCCCGCACGTCGTCCCGCCGAGCGTCTGCGGACTCTTGGCGACGGCGTCGGCCATCTCCGGCATCTCGTCGGCGAGCATGACGTGCGAGTCGCCGATCTTGATCTCGGCGTGACCGACGCGGCCGTCGGGCATGTCCATGCGGACGAGCACCTCGGCGCCGAACGCGCGCTGGTAAAAGTCCAAGGCCTTGGCGGCGCCCTTCACGCTGATGTACGGGGTGACGGTGTGGTATCCGGCGGGCACGGGATTGACTTTGCTGGCCATCGCTCTCCTCCTCTTTCTCGGAGCGTGAGCCTAGGTCGCGATTCGCGAAGGCGCCACCCGTCCGAGCGCGTTGTCTTCCCCGCGCACCCGTCAGCCGAGCCCGGCGGCCCTCGCGAACAAGCACAGTCCGGCTCCGACGAACACGACGCCGGTGCCTCGTGCGAAGCGCTCGCCAGCCGGGGCGACGCGCTCGACGGTGATGGCGGCCGCCACGACCACCATCGCGCGCAGGTCCATGACCCCTATGCAGAGAAGGATCGCCATCAGGCCAGCGCAGCAGCGGCCGCAGCGGGCGCCGAGGCGGAGTCCGTGTCGCCATGCCGTGCCGACGTCGGCCGGCAGCGTGCGGCCGCACCCCGGCACCTCCCGGCAGCAGGCGAGCTGGCGTGCCTTCCACGCGGTCCACTGGAGGAGACCCCCGACCAGCGCCGCCCACGCCGCCGCTCACCGCGGTGACCGACCCACCTGTACAGTCCACTGTCCGAGCGGTGCCCGACTGACCCGATGGTCGGGCACCGCTCCTCCCCAAGTCCTCGACGAAACCCCATCACGCCCCTCCCCTTCCTATGTCTCACGGGCCGAGCCGACATTCGCACGTCCGGAGCTGCGCAGCGGCAACGGCTGCGCGACATCCCGTTCACAATTACGGTTCGCCGGCTATTCGAGCAACGGTGACTTCGGCGGGAGATAGCCTAGAAAACGACGGGTCTTGATGACCTCGGCGACTTGCGGCGGCACCATCGATTCCCAGCTGGCATCCCCGGCGCGGATCTTCCGCAGAGCGTCTCGCGAAAAGATGTGCAGGTAGTCCCGGTTGACGTTCTCCAGCTGTTTGATGGAGCCGCTGTCGACGAGGTAGCCGTAGAGTTTGTGCAGGTGCGGCGCCACCTCGAGGTTGTCGACGGTGACGAGCTTGCCCGTCGCCTGATCGAGCAGGGGGTAGATGTAGAGGCGCAGCTCGTTCTTGAACAGCCGTCCGAACGACTCGAGAATTCCACCCTCGAGCGCGGCGTAGTACTTCTCGTCGAAGAGGTCACGAAGGCTCGAAGCGCCCATGGTGATGGCGATGCGCTGGTTCGTGTATTGCGACAGATAGGCCGCGAGGCGGTAGTACTCGAAGTAGTCGGAGATGAGCACCGTCTTGCCCGAGGCGGCCAACATATCGGCGCGCGCCAGGAAGTCCGTACGGTCGACCTCGCCCCCCTCTTCGCGGAGGTTGCGCATGGTCAGCTCCATCAGCTCGACGACGTCGCCAGTTGATGCCGGCAGCGCCAGATCGCGCTCGAAGTTCTCGCGGGCGCTGCGCAGCATGTCCATGTTCACGTGACAGACGGGGCGGAAGCTCCCGCGTTCGACCAGCACGTTCTTCTTGTAGAGCACCTCCGACGGTTGCAGCACCGCGCCGCTCGGATCGAACATCGCCGCGCCGGAGAGCCCCAGCTGGACCAGCTTCATGCTCATGAGCCGGTTGTCGACCTCGCGGAAGGCGATCCCGGAGAGCTCGATCATATCGATGGCGATCCGATGGGTGGTGAGACCGTCCAGCAGCGATTCGATGAGGAGCTCGGGATCCTCGTCGAAATAGAACGCGCCGTAGAGGAGGTTGACCCCCACGATCCCCAGCGCCTCCTGCTGCAACGCGTTCTCGCCGTCGAGCATGCGCACGTGAATGACGATCTGGCTGTCGCGATCGTGCGGGCGCGACTGGAAGCGGACCCCCATCCAGCCGTGACATTCGTTGGTGCCGTGATAGTTGCGCGCCGACACCGTGTCGGCGAAGGCGAAGAACGCGGTGGTGTCGCCGCGACTCTCTACGAGGCGGTCGAGGTTCAGCCGGTGCTCATGCTCGAGCATCGCCTCGAGGCGCGGGCGACAGACGTAACGCTCCGCCTTGCCGTAGATCGCGTCGCTCACCGTCATGTCGTAGGCGGACATGCTCTTGGCAACGGTGCCGGCCGCACCGCCGACGCGAAAGAACCAGCGGACGACCTCCTGCCCCGCCCCGATCTCGGCGAAGGTGCCGTACCGTCGCTTATCGAGGTTGATTCGCAGAGCTTTGGCGTGGACGTCTATGACCCGCTCGCCATCGTGGACCATCCGCACAGACTAACGAAGTCTCGCCTCGTTTCGTAGCCTTTGGGATCCTGTTGCTAGTAGGAGCCCAGGACGTGCGGGGCATAGAGATCCAGCGTGTGCACATAGATCCCTGGCTTGTCCGCAGACTCCACGAAACGCATGCAGAGGTTCATGTCCATGCCAGGGCTGCCGTCGCCGTAGGTCACCGACAGGGAGCCGGAGAATCCCGAGCTGAAGTTGTCGAGCGCGCCGACGCATCCCGCCGCCGTCACGCTGCACCCGGCATTGAGCGCCACGCTCCAGCCACTCGGAAGGCTGCCGAGGTCGACAGAGGCGGGAGGCATGACGCTCGCGCTTGCTTCCACCCGCCACTGCACGGCGATCGGCTGCGCGAAGTCGCCGGTGGTGACCACGAACTTGCCAGCGCGGCAGCAGTCGAGCGGCAGAAGCTGACCGGCGACAGTTGGCGTGGTCGTCACGCCATTGACCACCATGCGCGGCGTGCTGCCCGTACAGAAGGCCGACAGACCGCAGGCAGTCCCACCGAAATCATCGAACAGCGGCGGCTCGCAAGGGCAGCAGCCTGAGTACTCGACCGGTCCGCCACAGGTGCGCACGCACTCGAAGGCTCGTAGGCACTGGCTGACCGCGCATGCGCCGCCGGCGCCGCCCGCTCCGCCGGCGTTTCCCCCGCTTCCAGATGTACCGCTCGTACCCGCGCCGCCCAGACCGCCGCCGGCGCCTGCGCCGCCCATTCCGGCGCCCGCCCTTCCGCCCGCGCCGCCGCTTGCTGCTCCGCCCGCGCCGCCGCTTGCAGTTCCGCCAGCGCCGCCGCTGGGAGTGGCAGTCGATCCACCGCAGGCGCCCAACAGCAGCAGGCTCAACACCAACCGGGCTCTCACGCTTTGCACGGCTATCCTCATCGACTGCCCAAGCATCTCACGTTGTCTCAGAAGCGGCCATCTGGCCGATCCACGGCCCGACGATGACGCAGACGATCCCGGTGATTTCGGAGCCGGCGGCGGCACCTGATCGGGTATAGGAAAAGACGTGCCGTCCGCCAATTCGCCGCGCGATCGGATCTTCCTGGAGGCCGCCCTGCTCCGCGAGCTGGCCCAGACCTGGCGCGAAGTCGCCGAGACCCACTTCCGCGGCGCCCTGCACGCGCCCGTCCTGACTCTGTCGGACGGTCCGCATCGCCTCGGGTGTTGGCACCGCCTACAGCGGACCATCTCGCTCGCCCGCGGGCTGGTCTTCGACCAACCGTGGGGGCTCGTCCGCGAGGTGCTCAAGCACGAGATCGCGCACCAGTACGTCGACGAAGCGCTGCAGATCCACGACGAGACTGCGCACGGGCCGGCGTTCGCGCGCGTCTGTCGCGAGCACGGCATCGACGCCAGTGCCGCCGGGCTGCCCGCCGGGCTGCCGGCCGGGGGCCCGGCGGGCGGACCGCACCCGGTGCTGCGTCGGATCACGCGGCTCCTCGCGCTGGCCGACAGCCCCAACTTGCACGAGGCGGAAGCGGCCATGAACGAAGCGCGCCGGCTCATGCTCCTGCACAACGTCGACGCCGCGGCCACCGCCAGCGCGGACGGATACGGTTACCGCCACGTCGGCCCGGTGAAAGCGCGCACCGAGACCAGCGAGCGCATTCTGGCCGGCATCCTCGGTCGTCACTTCTTCGTGAGCGTCATCTGGATCCCGTCGTACCTGGCCGAGGCGGGTCGGCGGGGCTACGTGCTGGAGCTCTGCGGAACCCCGGCCAACCTCGAGGTCGCCGCCTACGTGCACGCCTTCTTGACCGACACCGCGCTGCGGCTCTGGCGCGAGCACAAGCGCGCGCTCGGCATCCGCTCCGACCAGGAGCGCCGTCGATTTTGCGCGGGCGTGATGGCCGGCTTCGACGAGAAGCTGCGCGCCGGCGAGCGAGTCAGCCAGAGCCAGGGCCTGGTCCGTCACGCCGATGCGCAACGCGAGGCCTACCTGCGGCGCCGGTACCCGCGCCGCACGACCCGCAGCGCGAGCGCGATCTTGCGGACCGCCGCCTACGAACAGGGGCGCGCGGCCGGCGGAAGAGTCGAGCTTCACCGCCCGGTCGCCGGCTCCGCTGCGGCGATTCGGATGCTTCCCCCCCTACGGCCCTGACGGCGCCGCCCCCATCCGAGAACAAGGCAGCATGTCATCATCTGGGCAGTTGAACCTTGCACCTGCCCGGAGAACACAACGACGACCGGCGAGAGGGATCAAATTCCGGAAAGTCGGGCATTATCTGGTGGTGCCTCCTCACTCAAGGATTTCAATGCGACAGAAAGACTTCATTTCCCTCGCCCCCTTCGTCCTCGGAGTGGCATTGCTCGGCGCCTGTTCGTCGAACCCATCCGGCCAGGGCGGCTCGGGCGGAAGCAGCGGTGGAAGCACCGGCGGAAGCACCGGTGCGACAGGCGGGAGCAGCGGTGCGACAGGCGGGAGCAGCGGTGCGACAGGCGGGAGCAGCGGTGCGACAGGCGGAAGCACCGGTGCGACAGGCGGAAGCACCGGTGCGACAGGCGGGAGCGGCGGGACGGCCCAAGGAGGTTCGGGTGGCGGCGGCGTCGCCGGCATGGGGAGTGGCGGTTCGTCGCAGACAGGTGGTACGGGAGGTGGCGGCGCGGGTGCGGGCGGAGGCAAAGCGGGGAGCGGCGGGGCTGCGGGCGGGGCTGCGGGATCGAGCGCCGGAGGCGCGACGGCCTCAGGGGGCGCTGGCCAGGGAGGACACGCGGGGACGGGCGGAGCGGGAGCCGGCGGCACGGCCGGAACGTCGGGCGCGACGACCCTGGTCTCGTGCCCGACCCTACCGGGCGCAACCGCGAGCCCGCTCTATTCCATCACGGTGAACGGCTCGCCGCTGTTCGTCGAGCAGCTGACCAAGTTCTCGCCCGAGATGCAGGTGCACTATGCGCATGCGTCCCTGGCAGGCTCGGGCACCGCGACCATCGCCGTGACCGTCAAGCAGAGCTTCAGCTCCTTCACCCTCAGCCCCAAGAGCCGAAAACTCGCTGCCACCAAGAGCGGCAACACGATCACCTTTAACAGCGGGCCCAACTATCTGATCCTTCAGGTCGACTCGCTGGATCTTCTCTTCATCCTGCTCGACGCCGCGGAAGCCAGTCCACCGAAGGTCGGGGACGCCGACGTGAAGAGCATCGCGGACTACTCGGTGGATGCGACCGGCGCGACGTTGATGACCTCGAAGATCCAGTCCGCCATCAATGCCGCGTCGAGCTCGGCCCAGAACATCCTCTACTTCCCGCCCGGCAAATATCTGGTCGGTGAGCTCTGGATGAAGAGCAACGTGACGATGTATCTCGCCTGCGGCGCCGTTCTCTACGGCTCGAGCAACACGGGGGACTTCAACACCGGTGCTGGCGGGATCGACATTGAAGGCGCCCAGCACGCGCTGGTCCGCATGTATCAGATCAAGAACGCCAAGATCCTGGGACGCGGCGTTCTCGACAGCAACGGTCACTACATCCGCGGTCAGAGCCTGAACGCCAACCTGCTGAAGATCGAGCAGAGCTCCAACATCTTGGTGGACGGGATCGTGTCGAGGGATCCGAGCTACTGGAACACGCTCGTCTATCGGAGCGACCAGGTCACGATCCAGAACTACAAGGTCGTCAACTGTCGACCGAGCGCCGCCGGCGCCTACAACCAGACCGACGGCGTCGATTTCGACGAATCGACGAACGGCCTGCTCAGCAATGCCTTCCTCTACACCGGCGACGACGGCATGGCGCCGAAGAACGAGGACCCGAGCGGCACCATCAACTCGAAGAACCTCACGCACCAGCACATCGTCGTCTACAACAACTCCGTGGGTTGCAAGATCGGCACGAAGAGCATGGGTCAGAGTATGGACACCATCACCTTCGACGATGTCGACGTGGTCAAGGCCGGCCGAGCGATGACCATCGAGGCCTACGACACGGCCCTGGTGAGCAATGTGACCTTCTCGAACATTCGCGTCGAGGCCGCGGACAGCATGCTCATCAACCTGGCCCTGGACGTGCCGCCGACCTGGCGAACGGCGGCCAACACCGGCAGCTACAAGGACGTCTACTTCACCAACGTCAGCTCCGACGTCAAGAAGGTCATCAGCCTCCACGGGAAGTCATCAGCCGTCAACATCAACGGCGTTCACTTCAAGAACCTCACGGTCCAGGGCAAGACCATCACCAGTCAGACCGATTCGAACGCCAGCTGGGACATCAACCAGTACGTCTCCGGCATCAGCTTTCAGTAGACGGGTGCGGCTGGAATCGCCAGGGCCGTTCCCTCGATTCGTCTCGTTGAAGCTCCTCAGTCCGCGCGGTCAGAACTCCGCGCGCACGCCGATCGAGGGGAGCACGATCTGGTAGCTCTTCTGGACCAGCTGGCCGGTGTAGATCTGCATGACGCTGTAGACCTGATTGTTGAACGTCGCGTTCTCGAGCTCGGCATAGAGGTCGAGGGTGAACCTGTTGTAAACGACGCGGCGATCGACGCGCAGGTCGAGCTGGTAGTAGGTCGGCAGCCGCTGATACTGATCGCCGCCGGTGTCGAACAGGAAGTAAGGACGGCCGGTGTTGAGGTGCGCGCGCGCGCCGATCGTATAGCTGCCGAGCTGGTAGCCGAGGACCAGGTTCAGGACGTGCCGTTGGTCCCAGTCTCCCGGTCCGATCGCACCGCCGCCGTACGCGCGAAGGCTCTGGGACAGCGTGTACGAGAGCCAGCCGTGCAGCCGTCGCGTGAGCGGCCGGCGGGCGAGCAGCTCGACGCCGTAGGCGAGCGCGTCGCGCCTGGCCAGGAAGTCGTCGGCGAGCGGGTCGGGATTGGTCGTCGTTGGATTGCGCAGCTCGGTGAGCACCAGGCTCTGGATGAACCCGGTGACCGACAGCTCGATCGCCGCGAAGTGCCTTGTTTCGACCCCCAGCGACCCCTTCCAGGAGGTCTGAAGCCCGAGCAGACGAAGGCCGAAGTCCTGCATGCCCGGGATCTGAAGCGGCAGACTGGGCAGCTGCGAGAAACGGCCGCCGCTCGCCCGCAGCGCGGTGTCGTCGCCGAGCGCGACCCAGGCGCTCAACCGCGGGCCGAGCTCGCGCGCAAAAGCACCGTTCTCGTCGTAGCTGTCGAGCCGCAGCTCGGGCGTCACCGTCAACCACCGGCTGACCGACACGGTCGCCGAGGCGTAGGCCGCCAGCATCCGCGTGTCGCGGCGCTCGAACAGGTCCCAATCTCCGGTTGGTTGCATCGGACCCGTGACGACCGGGTCGTAGTGGGCAAACTTGCCGTCGAAGCCGATCGCCATGTTCACGGGCCCGAAGGCGCGTCCATACGACAATCGGGGCGCCGCGCTGAGCGCGTCGACGGTGACCGGGTATGTGTCCAGGACCGGCGCGCGGCTGTGATCGGTCCCGAACGTGATCGATCCCTGCAGCGCCCCCCCCGCGAGCGGAACGGCGGCGCGAAGACTGACGCGATGAAAGGCGAGGTCCAGCTCTTTCGTGCTGTCGCTGCGATTCGGCGAGAACTGGTCACTCGACCCAAACGCCAGCACGCTCAGCTGGAACGGGCCGAAGCGCCGGTCGGCTCGCACCTGGTAGTCCCAATATTGGACCCGGAGATTCTCTCTGAGCAGCGTGATGAGCTCGCCCGTGTATGAGTAGCGCGCCGCCGCGGCGACAGCCCCGCCGGCTATGGGCGCCGAGACCATCGCCCCCGCGTCGAACAGCCGCACGTCGACCGACGCATGGGCCATATCGGACGGCGGGGCACGGGTCTCGGCCGCGACGATCCCCCCGACGTAGCGTCCGAAGCGCGCCGGGTAGCCGCCCGGGAAGAAATCGAGGCCACCGAAGAAGTAGGGGTGGATGACCGACGGGCCGAGCGCCAGGTGAAACAGCGCTGGAATCTCGACGCTGTCCAGGAAGAAGCCGGTGTTGCCGGGGTTCGATCCCCGGATCGCATAGAGCGGCGCCGGCCAGGCGACGTTGGCGACGCCGGGGAGCGACTCGATCACGCGCAGCGGATCGCCCAGCGTGCCCGGCGTCTTGATCAGCTCTTCACCGCTGATCCGCACCACGGGCTGCGGAGAATTTGCCCGGACGACCGTCTGGTGCCCGGCGGCGCCCTCCCCGCGAACCAGTCGAAAAATGAGCGGCGCGGGTGCCGCCGCGCAAGCGTCGATCGTCGTCGTGAGAAGCTCGAAACCGACCGCCTGGATCGAGAGCGCCGTCGGCCCGCAGGGCAGATCGAGGGAGAAGCCTCCATGATCGTCCGTCGTCCCGACCTCGGCGAGGCCCGCCATCAGGAAAGCGCCCGGCACGACCGCTCGGCCACCCTTCGCCAGCACGCGTCCAGCGAGCCGTCCGACCGGCACCGCGACCGGGCGCTCGGGCGCCTTCGCGTCGCCGGCGCCACCGTCGGTGCGGCCGGCGGCGCGACCGCCGGCGTCGGGACCGCCGGCATCGGGACCACCCGCGTCGCCCGCATTGACGGCGGCAACCCGCGCGGACACGCCGCCGTCCGCGGCACCGGCGCCGACATCGAAGAGCAGGGTCGCGCCGAAGAGAGCGGCGAGGACGGTCACGGGGAGTTCACGACCCAGATGCCGTCGTAGGGGGAATCGGTCCGGGCCTGGAACTGGTAGACGACCCGCGTCCCCGGCGCGACCAGATCGGCCCCCTGCGGTTCGATGAAAGCCGTCACCGCGAACTCGGGCGCCAGGATTGTCTGCCGCCCGCTGTCGAGCTCGACCGTCGTCAGATCGCCGCGATAGTCGCGGTCGTAGTGGAACATGCCAATGAAGCGCGTCTGGCCAACCGCGGCGACCCGCCCGCGCTCCGCCAGCTGGACGCTCTCACCGGTGTCGAGGTTGACCGCGAAGACATCGCTGCGTGGCTGAAAATCCGTGTAAACGGAGGTCAACATCCGACCGTCGGGGAGCAGCCACGCATTGGTGAGCAGAGTCCCCTGCGGAATGAGCTCGAAGCGGGGTCCCGTCGGATCGTCCGCCCGGCCGACCTCAATCACTGGCACGGTCACGTCGGGCCCGGACGGCGTGGAGAACCAATGCGCTCCGTCCGCGGTAAATATACTTTGCTGCCACCCGAAGCCCTGATTGCCCACCGAGGTGAGGCTGACGCCGGGCACGGAGATCGGGGACCCACCGGGGCTCACGATCCAGACAGTTGGCGTCGTGTAATACGAACCGGCCGTGAACCAGACCTGGGAGCTTCCCGGTCGCCACGCCGGCTGGATGAACGAATATGGGCCCAAGCCCGAAACCTCGACGACCTGCTGGGTGTCGGAATGGGAATTGAAAAACGTGAAGCTGCCCGAGGATATGTCGGCGTGGAGCAGCCACTGCCCATCCGGCGAAATGCCGAAGTCGACGGAGCTGAACGGCAAGACCGTCTCCACGCCGGTTAGCGGATCGCGAATGGAGAGTGCCTGGACGTTCGGATCGGACGTCGCCCTGATCAAGATCAGCAGGAGTCCATCGGGCGTCGGAGTACCCAGGAACCCAGCGATGCCTGTGGCGATTTGCTCCTGAGCGCCGGATGGCGGGATGCGGATCAGCGCTGCCTGTGACGATACGTAGTAAAAATCCTCGCCGAAGAAAGCATAAGGACTGCCGTAGTTGGTGTAGTAGCCGAGTCCACCACTTGGGGGAGGGAGGAGGTCGATCGTCATCGTGCTCCCGTCGGGTTCGTACAGAGTCCCCACGTCCAGGTTGGCGACGAAGAACCGCTGACCACTCGCGGAAGCCGGCCCCAGGAACGACGGGATCGGGCTCTGAGCTCCGGTGAAGGGATCAACCCGCACCGCTCCGGTCTTCGTGTAGACCAGGAGCGTCCCATCCGGCGCGATGAGGCTGCAAGGCGCCACCATGTCGATGCACCCGAAGTCGGTCTGGGGGTCGGCGTCCGGGACCAGGAGCTTTTCCGCCGGCGCCCCGTCCCCCGCATCCACCGACACGAGGTAGAGATC
>Ga0209890_10000108_pt1 | contig 38394 bp, 32 predicted proteins | sample OrgsoiDNA2013049_FD_185799 | JGI IMG/M metagenome (GOLD analysis project Ga0209890, IMG submission 185799) | Permafrost soil microbial communities from the Arctic, to analyse light accelerated degradation of dissolved organic matter (DOM) -... | ecosystem: Environmental > Terrestrial > Soil >... | reverse complement strand
ATAGGCCGAGCAAGGGACTTTGCTCGGTAACCCACGAGAATGTGTGAGCGAGGCCCCGGCCCGCAACCGATCAGCGACCGGTCACTACATACCGTCTAGTCGTCGCCCCGGTCGGAGTCATCCTCGAGACCGTCCGCAGAAGCTGGGACCAAGGCGCAGGCCTTGTCATAGGTCAGGCCGGTGAGCATCAACAGATCGACGACAGCGGACCGCACCTGGGCGCGGATGACCTCGGCGGACAGACCTGCCTCGGGCGCCACGAGCGAGGTCGATCGCGCGATCGTGGCCAAGGCTTCGCGAGAGCCCGTGGCCAGCCGTCGCTCACTGAGCTGAGCCGCGATCTCGGCAGTAACCTCAGCCAAGGACGAGATCAGGTCCACGTAGGCCTCCGGAACCTCCTCGCCTTCCCGGACCGCAACAGATGCACGCCTGACCAGGACACGGATGTTGCGAATCGCCAAGTCCAGCGGTTCGAGCAGGTCGGCGATCGCCTGGACAGCCGGCAAATGGCGGCGCCGGAACGGTGAGAGTCGCACCACGGCAATGCCTTCGGCGGAGAGGTCACGCAGCTCATCCAGGGCATGCTCGGAGTGACGCGCCCGGACCAGTGCGCTGGCTGCCAGGTCCGTGTCGGCCTGCCGCAAGGCCCTCGCCGTGGATGCCAGGATCCCGGACAGCTCCCCGACGACGACGGCCGCCTGGGCACGCGGCCTGCGCCATGGGGAAGCAGGGACGATCGTCGTGGCCAGGAGTGCCACGCTGCCACCGACCACGGCGTCCAGCCAGCGGCTCAAAGCCAGGCCCTGTTGGGCTACCAGAGTCGTGACGATGATCGACTGAACGCCCGCCTGCGACACCAGCATCGTGCCCGCCCCGAGAAGCACCGCAATCGTCATCGCGGTGATGGCCACGACAGCGATCTGCCAGACCCCCGAGCCGAAGACGTGCACGAAGATGTCGCCCACGAAGACCCCGATCGCAACCCCAATGGTCACGTCGATGACGCGCCGAAGTCGTTGCCCGTAGGACATACCCAGGCTGATCATGGCTGTGACCGGCGCGAAGAAGGGAATGTGGTGATGCAGCAGGGTCGTGGCGACCCACCAGGCTGCCGATGCGGCCAGTCCGCACTGCACGATGAAGAAAGCCCGGTGACGAAGCCGGTTCACCCGCTCGCGTACCGACGCCCTGGAACGTCGCGCGGCACGGGGAGCCAGGGAGGCGCCCCGCGAGCGCCACTGATCGATCGACGAGGTCATAGGCTCAGCCGTTCAGGTCGTAGGCCGGGAGCATCGGCGCCAGCGAGGGTACGTCGTCCATCGGAGTCGGCGTCGACGTGCAGCCAGTGTGTCACCCTGCTGCTGCGCCCTACGATGACCAAGGCGCGCTCGTCCTTGGTATAGAAGCGCTGCACCTCTGGCGCCGGTAGCGCAGGTCCTCCTACAACCAGTGCTCTTAACCGTTGGTGGAGAAGATGTCGGCCGCCGCCGGCATGTCCTTCTCCAGAAGGACCGGGCATATCTGGCCTGCTGCTGGCCGCCGATGCCGTCACGCCTGGCGCCCTTGGCCTCCGGTAAAGCACGGGGCTTGTCGTGATCGCCCCCCAGCACGTAGTCGACAAACCTGTCACCGCCGCGACCGTGTGCCCACCCCGGCTCTGCTTCGAGACCGCCCAGATCCTCACCGAAACAGGGGCGAGCCCACCATGACCCGCCAGCAACGGCGATGAGGTCCGTCAACCGCCCCGTACCTGAAATGGCTCCTGACCAGTGGTCGGGAGCCATCGGACATGTCTGGCCCCGTACCCGAACAAGTCCGGGATTTCGGAGAATAGTTTCGCCGAATTCGGGGAAGACCCCTCGGTGGAGCTGAGGGGACTCGAACCCCTGACCCCCTCGTTGCGAACTCGGAGCATGGCGGTCGTCCGGGCTTAGCTGAACAGCCATCCGTGCGATCGAAGGCATCGGAAGGCGGTGGAACGCGATCACGTTGCTGTACCAGACTGCTGTACGTCAGGCGATGCGGGTTCGACAGTCCACTTTGGATAGGTGGGAGGGCACTGACCTTTGTCTCGACCCGACCGAGCACAGCCGGTCATCCAGCCACAATCAAGCCCGGGCCCGAAGACCGGGGAGACAAGGCGCCTCAGCTGAGGCTGGCCGGCGCCTCCGAGGCAGGGCACACCCGCTAAGGCCTTGCTTTAGGCCCGGCCGCTGGCTGCAGCGCGACGACGACTCAGGGCGTCCACGCTGGCCGCGATGAGAAGAACCAGACCAGTGACCATGTAGACCCGGCCGGACGACTGGTTCAGCAGCGACATGCCGTTGTCGATGACGGCCACCACGAGCCCGCCGATGATCGCGTCAACGATCCGCCCCTTGCCCCCGAAGAGGCTGGTGCCACCAATGACGGCCGCGCCCACGGCGTACAGCAGGGTCGAGGACCCACCCGTTGTCGGCGACACCGAGTTGTCGCGGCTGGCCAGCAGCACACCGGCGATGGCGGCGAGCGTCGAGCAGATGACGAAGCAGGACAGCCGTACGCCAGGCACGTTGACGCCCGCCCGACGGGCTGCCTCCGCGTTGCCACCGACCGCGTAGACGTGCCGGCCCCACGAGGTGCGGGTCAGTGCGAAGGTCAGCACGATCAGCAGGCCGAGCAGCACGACCACGACCATCGGCACGCCCTTGAGGGAGGTGACGTCCGGGTTCTTGCTCCGCTCGACGCTGAGGTAGTACGTCGCCAGGCCCAGGATGACGACCATCGCGGCGGTCTTGAACGCCCACACCGACATGACGTCGCCGACCAGGCCGGCCTTGCGGCGGGAGACGGAGCGGCGAAAAGTCAGCAGCGCGTAGAGACCGAGGCCGACGACGTAGATCGTCCAGCCGAGCCACACCGGCAGGTTATTGTTCATGATCGCCAGCACGGTCTCGTTGCGGTAGGCGATCGTGCCGCCCTCTCCGATTAGCACGAGCAGCAGTCCCTGCAGGCCGAGGAACGCGGCGAGAGTGACCACGAACGACGGGATACCCAGATAGCTGACGAGCAGGCCGATGCACGTGCCGATCACGACGCCGGTCAGCAGGCACAGGGCCAGGGCGAGTGGCCAGGCCAGGCCATCGTTGGTCATGAAGATGCCCATGACCGCGGCCGCGGTGCCGCCGGCGAAGCCGGCTGACAGGTCGATCTCGCCGAGGAGCAGGACGAAGACCAGGCCCATCGCGATGACGATGACAGCGGCGCTCTGGTTGATCAGGTTGGCCACGTTGAACGCCGTGGTGAAGGTCGACGGCCGCAGCGCGGCGAACACGATGACCAGCGCGATCAGGCCCGCGACGGCCGGCAGCGCACCGACGTCGCCGCCGCGCACCTTCTGGCCGTACGCCCGGGCGGCGTCGCCCAGCGACTGCGCACCCGGCGTGGTCGAGAACCCAGACTGCGGCTCGGGCGCCTGCTGCTCAGTGACGGTACTCATGACTGCGTTTCCGGGTCGGTGCCGGCCGTTGGTGCAGCCGAGGCGGTGTTCTCGGGGCGCTTGAGGCCCAGGTCACCCGACCGGCCCCCGGTGATCAGCTCGACCACCTGGTTGTTGGTCACGGACTTCGCGTCGAACTGGGCGACCATCTGCCCGAGGTAGAGGACGCCGATGTCGTCTGCGACCTGGAAAACGTCGGTGAGGTTGTGGCTGATCAGTACGACGGCCAGGCCGCGGTCGGCCAACCGGCGTACGAGCAAGAGGACCTGCTCGGTCTGGGCGACACCGAGGGCGGCGGTCGGCTCGTCGAGGATGACCAGCCGCGAGTTCCACAGGACGGCGCGCGCGATCGCGACGGTCTGCCGCTGACCACCGGAGAGGCTGGCGACCTGGGTGCGCACCGACTTCAGGGTGCGCACCGACAGGCCGGAGAGCGTCTCCTTGGCGCGTGCCTCCATCGTGTCCTCGTCAAGCAGTCTGGCCTTCTTGAGCTCGCGCCCGAGGTACATGTTCTGGACGACGTCAAGGTTGTCGCACAGCGCGAGGTCCTGGTAGACGACCTCGATGCCGAGGGCGTTGCTGTCCTTCGGGCTGTGCACGGTGACCGGCTTGCCGTCGAAGGTGTACTCGCCCGTGTCAAAGGTGTGGATGCCGGCGATGCCCTTGATCAGGGTGCTCTTGCCCGCGCCGTTGTCGCCCACGAGGGCGGTGACCTTGCCGGGGTGGACGTCGAGGTCCACTCCGCGCAGCACATCGACTGCGCCGAAGCTCTTGTTCACCCCACGGAGCGAGAGCAGGGGGACCGAGCGGTTTGCCACCGGTGCTGTCATGGTCGTCATCGACGCCTCCACGTAGGGCGGTTGGATCCAGCCACGCTATCTGGGCAGCGAGCCGAACCTACCCCCGGGCGGATACCGGAGGCTCGGGGAGAGGCTCGGGGCCGGCCCGCTGCGCGAGCCGGCCCTCTCGCGTCTCTAGGAAACGCCGAACTTCGTGCAGGCGGCAGCGAACTGGGCGGTGCAGATGTCCGATGCCTTCTGGAAGCCGTCGGAGATCACCTTCTTGACGCTGTCCTGGAAGATCGCCTGCGGCGTCGCCAGCACCGACTTGACGTCCTTACCGGTCACCGTGTCCTTGACCGAACCGGTGGCCAGCGCGTCAGCAGAGGCTTTGTCGCCCTTGGTCAGGTCGATCGCCAGCTTCGACGCCGCGCTGGCCTCGAGGTTGGTGTTCTTGTAGACCGTCATGCACTGGCTGCCGGCGAGGATCCGCTGCAGGCCCTCGACACTGGCGTCCTGACCCGTGACCGGCACCTTGTCGGCGAGGCCGTTGCGCTTGAGGCTGGCAATGATGCCACCGGCCATCGTGTCGTTGGCGGAGATGACGCCCTGGATCTTGCTGCCGTACTGGGTGTACAGACCGTCGAAGGCAACGCCGGCCTTCTTGGCGTCCCAGAAACCGGACTTGTCGGACGACAGGATCTTGACCTTGCCGTCGGCCTTCAGCTGGTCGTCGTAGCCCTTCTTGAACAGCGCGGCGTTGTTGTCGGTCGGGTCGCCGTTGACGTAGACGACGCCGGCGCCCTGGGCCTTGGCACCCAGGCACTGCTCGAGACCGGTCGCCATGAGAGCGCCGACCTTCACGTTGTCGAACGACACGTAGTACGACGCGCCGCCACCGAGGGTGAGGCGGTCGTAGTCAATGCTCTTGATACCGGCCGCGGCGGCCTTCTTGAGGCACGCACCGCCGGAGTCTGAGTCGAGGTTGACGATCATAATGACCGCGACGCCCTCGTTGATCATGGAGTCGCAGATCGTGCCGAACTTGGCCTTGTCACCGCCGGCGTTCTGGATGTCGGACTTGAGGCCAGCGTCAGTGAACGCCTTGGTCAGGCTGGGTCGGTCGTTGGCTTCCCAGCGCGGCGAGGTGGTTGCGTCGGGCAGGATCACGCCCACGGTTTTGGCCTTCGTACTGCTGCTGCTGCCTGACGAGCCACTCGTGCTTGAGCTGCCACAGGCAGCCATCGCGAGCACCACAGCGGTCGCAGTCACGATAGGCAGCACCCGCCACTTCTTGCCAGAACTCATCGATCGTCCCTTCGCAGTGGGTGGCCGTCATATGAAAACGATCACGCCGTGTGTGATGTTCTGCAATATAGCCCGGCTACGTTGAGTTGAGGAGCCCAACTGTTACCGGAAGTCAATCTGTTACTTTTGTGCTCCCTTGTCTTGTTCGAAACCAGCTCTGCGCGGCGTCATTCCAACCCAGCTCGCCGAACACATCGACACCGGGAGGGTCTATGACTGGGACCTTCCCGCCCTCGCCGCAGCCTTGAGCGACGTCCTGTCGGCCCTGAAGCGCCGCCCCGCTTGGCGCCGTCAACACCCGTCGCAAGCCACTCAGGATCAGGGCCCATCTCGACCACCGCCGGCGTCGACAGAGCCTTGGCTGGATCAGCGGGTTCCGGGTTCGAGGCCTCTGATATCTGCGCCGACCTCACCCGAAGAGTTGACGGTCCTTGCGACGTCCAGCTCAGCCCAGAGCCCGTGCTGCGCGGTCTGACGCTGGGCCACCTGTTCTCGTGAGGACGGCTCCCCACCCAAGATCGCCGCGCCACTGACCTGCCACCGGTCGCGGTAGGTAGCGATCGTGTTGAGCCGTTGCAGCCAATCCTCGAGCCGGGCGGCATCGGCCGGGGGGTCGGCAGAGATTCAGGGTCCAGGTCTGGCGATCTTGGAGAGTGGTCGTTGTACTTGCTGCTGTGCTTTGGTCCCAAGACGGCCCAAAGGCCGTCTTTCCGGATGGGAAAGGGCCTTTGACCTGCAACGATATCGGTGGAGCTGAGGGGACTCGAACCCCTGACCCCCTCGTTGCGAACGAGGTGCGCTACCAGCTGCGCCACAGCCCCATGCTGCGGACGAAACGATAACACCGAGGAGCGCCCCTCAGAAATGAACCAGTCGTGGGCCGGCTGGCCGCGACCAAACGGACCGGTTGGCTTGACCATCTTGCAGGCGCCACCACACGCGCAGTGAGGTCACATGAATGGACCCAGGGCCCTGTGGGCTGATATGACCTCAGGAACCGCTGGCCATCTCGGGCCCGGCGCCACGTCTCAGGTGGCGGCGGTACGACGGCGGTCCAAAAGCCCGTCGAGCTCGCCTTCGTCGACCAGGCCGTCAAGGCTGGAGGGCTCTTCCGGAGCGGGCTCGCTGACCGCTGGGACGGGCTCGGGCCCCAGTACGGGCTGCGCGGCCTTTGCCTTGAGGGTGTACGTGGGTGGTGGCACGGGGACCGGTGCCCAACCCGACGGGTCCACTCCCGCGGAGGACCCGGTCCGCTCAGCGACCTCTCCATCGGCCGACAGCGATGGTGGACGAGCAGGACCGGCAACAGATCCGTTCGCCAGCGCCTTGGCCCGGCGAACGTCGCGCTGGGACACTGCTACGTGACGCAACCAGGTGACGTCGGCCACCAGGACCGCGAAGGCGACCGGGGCGCTCCACCAAGGCAGGACAGAGAGGGCAGCCTGTGATGAGACCAAGACCGTCAGTAACAACGACAGGAGCAACGACAGGCCGCGACCGCGACGAGCCGACACGCCGGCCAGGGCATGGAAGAATCGCGTCGGGCGCACCGCAGCCTCAGGGCGCGTGGGGATATTAGGTGTCAGGGAATGGGCACGCTTCACGACAACCTCCGGACGAGAGGGACGCGCTGGGCTAACGGCATACGAACGCGGGCGCGGCGCCGAGAGGTCGAGCTCGGGCAGCACAGTGCGACGCTCCAGGACACGCATGGCATCTGAGAACCTGTCGACCGACCGGGCGGTGGCCAGGTGCTCGCGCCGGCGGACCCAGTGCTGGAGCAAGTAGGCAGCCCAAATAGCAATGAGCACGAGGAAGACGAGACTGCTGGGCTGCACAAGCACAAAGTTAGAGGCGTCTACCGCCCTTACCGTGGACCCGCCTCGGTGTGTCGCTGATGTCACCGGTGTTGCGAATGGTTCCAACGCTCCACGAGCGAGCAGCGGCCCAGATCCTCACTGGTCAAAGCGAAGGAACGATGGTCGCGCCACTGGCCGTCGATGTGCAGGTAGCGCAGTCGCACGCCCTCATCGCGAAAACCCAGCTTCTCGACGACCCGCAGGCTCGCCGCGTTCTCGGGTCGGATGTTGACCTCAACGCGATGCAGACCCAGGCCAAGAAACGCGTGGTCGCAGGCAGCCGCGAGCGCGAACGGCATGATCCCCTGTCCTGCAACGGATTCGGCAACCCAGTAGCCCGCACAAGCCGATCGCAGGGACCCCCAGGCAATGGCGAACAGATGCATCTGGCCGACCAGGCGCCCCCCGATCTCGATGACAAACGGCTGGAGACGACCCTCGCTGGCTTCGCGATCATAGTGGCGAACCAGCTGACGGAAGGCCAACGCAGTCGCCACCGGCTCGGGCGAGGTGGCCTCCCACGGCCGGAGCCACTCGGAGTTCTCGGCCCTGAGTGCCTCCCACTGGCGTCGGTCTCTGCCGCGCAGTCCACGCAGGATCAGCGGAGAGCCACCAGCCCCCCGCGCGGTGACCGTCACCGGCCAGAGCCCGCCGGTCAATGTTGGCCGCCTCTGATCTGCGAAAGAGCATGCTCGACAATGGGTTCCAGCACCGCAAGCCCGTCGCGAACGCCACCTGTGGATCCCGGCAGGTTGACCACCAAGGTCCGTCCTGCCAAGCCGCTGACACCCCGGGACAACATGGCCGATGGTATGCCGGCCCGCACACCAGCCGCTCGAATGGCCTCGGCGATCCCAGGGACCAGCCGGTCGACGACCCGTTGCGTCGCCTCGGGGGTGCCGTCTGTGGGGGTCAGACCGGTGCCCCCTGTGGTCACCACCATGGTGGCGCCCGTGGTGATGGCCGCACGCAGTGCCGCCTCGACATCGGGACCATCGGCAACCACGACTGCGTCGCTGACCGCGAGCCCCCAGCCGCGCAGCGCCTCGACGATGAGCGGACCGCTGCGGTCCGGGTAGACCCCCGCAGCCGCCCGAGTCGAGCAGGTGATGACCACGCCAGAGCCCGCGCCGATCATGACTCCATCCAGTCCCCGGATCGACCACCGGACTTCGCCGTAACTCGCACGTCCGTGATCCGCGCATGCCTGTCCACAGCCTTGACCATGTCGATCAGCGCCAAGGCCCCCACCGACACCGCGGTGAGCGCCTCCATCTCGACGCCGGTCCGCTCAGCCGTACGGACAGTCGCCGTCAGGTCCACCCCTTCGTCGACGACCACGAGGTCCACCTCGATGCCGTGGATGCCGATCGGATGAGCCAGCGGGATCAGATCGGGAGTGCGTTTTGCCGCCTGAATCGCGGCAATGCGGGCGACCGACAACGCGTCGCCCTTGGGGACGGCCCCCCCGCGCAGCGCCGCCACGGCCGCGGCCGACAGCAGGACCCGCCCGACCGCCGTCGCCGCGCGAACCGTCACGTCCTTGGCCGAGACGTCAACCATGTGCGCCGATCCATCGGCGCGCACATGCGTCAGGTGCGGTTCGGTCATGACACCTCGGAGACTGGTCCTAGCAGATGGCAGAACACCTGGTCTCCGGCCCTGACGGACGTCACGTCAGCCGGTATCACGGCCAGCGCGTTCGCGCCGGCCAGGGAGCCGAGAGCGTGTGAGCCCTGCAGACCCGCGATAGCCGCCGCGAAGCCGTAAGAGCTGCGGGACAACAGGACCCGGGCAAACTGCACCTTGCCCGCCGGCGCGGTCCAGTCATCGGCGACCACGGCGGTGACCATTGCTGACTCCTGCTGCGGACGACCGGCCATGAGCCGCAGCGCCGGCGCGACGAACACCTCGAACGAGACGAACGCGCTGACCGGGTTACCCGGCAGAGTGAACACCGGGACCTCGTCCTTACCAAGGACGCCGAAACCCTGCGGCATACCGGGCTGCATAGCGACCTTGTCAAAACGCATCGTGGCGACCCGGGAGAGCACCTCCTTGACGGTGTCGTAGGCGCCCATGCTGACTCCCCCGGTGGTAACCACCACGTCGGCGCTGACCAGCTGGCTCTCGATCGTGGACAGAAACGTCCGCCCGTCATCGCGTACGCAGCCGACCCACACGGGGATACAGTCCAGGGCTCGAACCGCTGCGGTCAGCATGAGGCCGTTGCTGTCCACGACCTGGCCGAACCCCGGGCGAGTTCCCGGGTCGATCAGCTCGTCGCCGGTGGAGATGACCACGACCCGGGGCTTGGGGGTCACCTGGACCCGGCCGGTACCGACCGCCGCGAGCAGAGCGATCTGACGGGGCTCGAGACGCATGCCGTCGCGCATCACCAGGTCACCGGCCGCGACGTCGGCACCAGCCTGGCGAACATACTCTCCGACGGGCACCGGCGCCAGAAAGGTGACCCTGGCCAGACCGCCGTCGGTGCGTTCGACGGGGACGACGGCATCGGCTCCCTCGGGCATCGGGGCGCCGGTCATGATCCGCATGCTCTGGCCGGGCGGCAGGCTCAGCGCCTGGGTACTCCCGGCGGCGATGTCACCGGCCACGGCCAACGCGACGGGGGCCGTCTCGGTGGCAACCGCGAGGTCCGCGGCGTGGACGGCATACCCGTCCATGGCCGAGTTCCTGAAACCAGGTAGGGCGACCTCGCTGGTCACGTCCTGGGCCAGGACGTGACCCTGGACATCGAGCAACTTCACGCCGATCGGCGGCAGCCGCCGTACGGTCCCGACGATGCGTGAAAGGTGTTGCTCGACGGTGATCAACGTGCCACAGAGTCCCTGTCGGCCACGAAACCCGTCAGCCATGACGAAAAGTCAGAGCCGAGCTCACGATGGTCGACAGCCAGCCGGACCACGGCCTTGAGATAGTCCAGCCTGTCACCGGTGTCGTAGCGACGGCCACGGAAGATCACGCCGTGCACACCTCCTCCGGCCGCCGACGAGGCGGCGCGCTCCTGCAGGGCATCGGTCAGCTGGATCTCGTTGCCACGACCGGGAGGGGTCTTGGCCAGAGACTCGAAAATCGACGGGTCCAGGACGTAACGCCCGATGACCGCCAGGTTGCTGGGGGCATCGGCCGGATCGGGTTTCTCCACCAGCCCCGTCACGCGAACCACCGATCCGTCACCGTCGTCCTGCCAACCGGTGTCCACCGCGGCGCACCCATAGAGATGAACGGACTCTGGCGGCACCTCCATCAGGGCAATCACACTGCCACCCCTGGCCTCCCGAACCGCGATCATCGCCTCAAGGAGGTGATCACGGGCGTCGATCAGGTCGTCACCAAGCAGCACTGCGAACGGGTTGTTGCCGACGTGGTCGACAGCGCACAGGACGGCATGACCAAGACCCAAAGGCTCGCCCTGTCGGACAAAGTGGATGTTGCCCAGGTCGCTGGACTTACGTACACGGGCGAGGCGCAGCTCGTCGCCCTTGGCCTCCAGCGCCCGCTCGAGCTCCCAGTGACGGTCGAAGTGGTCCTCCAGTGCGGCCTTGTTGCGTCCGGTCACCATGAGGACATCTCGCAGTCCGGCGCGGGTGGCCTCCTCGACGACGTACTGGATCGCCGGTTTGTCCACAACCGGCAGCATCTCCTTGGGCGTCGCCTTGGTCGCCGGAAGGAAGCGGGTGCCCAGCCCGGCCGCGGGAATCACAGCCTTGGTCAGGGTGCCCGGGGCCGGCATTGGCGAGAAGAGATGCTCGGTCGAGGTCATGGCCCAGACAGTAGCCGCACTGGTGCTCGCCGTGCGCGATTTGGTCGCCTCCGGCCCCTTTGCGCGGACAGTCGCCTCCGGCCCCTTTGCGCGGACAACGGTGCCGCAGGCTGACCGCCGAACCTCGCCGTCAGGCCTACCGAAGTCCGCGTACCCTTCGGACGGTGGACAGCCCCGTGCCAAACCGTCTCAACCACCGGCCCCGACGACCGGACAGATGGTTGCCTGGTCTGGCCGTCAGCAGTGCGTTGGCGGCCTATGCCCTGATCATCTTCGGCAGTCAGGTCCGGGTCAGTGACTCGGGGATGGGATGCCCGGACTGGCCTCTGTGTGATGGCAGCTTCGGACCGATCCATGAGTTTCACGCCCTGATGGAGCAGACCCACCGTTACCTCGCCGCGATAGTCACGGTCCTGGCGTTGGTCACCGCGCTGCTCGCCCTTCGGACCCGGACCCGGCCGGCGGCGGTCCGCCCTGCGGTCTTCACCGTCGCCGTCATCGTCGTGCAGATCGCGCTCGGCGCCCTGACGGTGATCGCCGGCAACGCAGGGCCGACCGTTGCTGCCCACCTGATCGCCGGGGTAGCGATGCTGGGCGGTGCCACGGTCACCGCGGTCTGCGCCCTCGTGCCTGCGCGCGCGACCCCCGGACCCCGCCTCGGACCGGTCGGTTGGGTGGCCATCGGCGCAGCAGGCGTGCTGTTCGTCTCCGGTTCACTGGTGGTCAACGCGGGCGCCGAAAAGGCGTGCGCGAGCTTCCCGCTGTGCCCCTCCGAACAGCCGGGTGCTCTGGTCTGGCCGCACCTGCTTCACCGCGGAATCGCCGTGCTGGCGGGGGCCGCACTGCTCACGTTCTCGATCCAGACCTGGCGGCGCTGGTCCGTCCGACGCGGAGCGCGTGTGCTGGCCGCAACGCTCGGCGGCCTCGTCGTTGCCACCGCCACCCTCGGCGTCCTGAGCGCCCTTCTGAAGGCCCCGCCGGCCTTGCAGGACCTGCACCTGGCCGGTGCCGCCGCAGTGCTGGCTGTCTCGGTAGCGCTCGCGACTCTGGGCTGGCTGACCGGCGCCGACCACCCAGAGGACGGGCCGGGGGCCGACCGGCCTTCTCCTGCCCAACCCGCGGCATCGACCGCACAGCAGTAGCGCGCCCGCTCACCGGGGCACCGCGCTGAAAGACCGTCGATGCACCCTGGTCCGCCCGGACAACCCCCTCGCTGGACCCGGCAGGTCCGGGTGAGCTCAGCGGGGTCCGGTGGCCCGGACATCCAATTGGCTACAGCGCTACAGAGTGCACTCGCGGTGGAAGTAGCACTAGGGTGCTACTTTGTCGAGATGGTGCGCATCGGAGTCCGACAGCTGCGCCAGCACGCCGGCCGATGCCTGTGCCGGGTCGAGGCCGCCGAGACCGTCACGGGCAGCGTGGGCGGGAACACCCGGTGGCTCTTCTCGTGCCGCCCTGCGAGGGGCTCGGGAGCACCACCGGGCGGGGGTGGCATACGGCGCGGGCAGGCACACCTCTGGTGAGCAATGAGCTGGCAGGGGTGAAGGTGTTTCGCGGCTATCGGCGGGTGAACGCCGAGGCGCTGCCGGAGGTCAGGGATTTGTTGGCCGAGCTCGACCTCATCCCGCTGACCGGGGACGTCGTGGAGGAGGCGAGCCTAAGGGGCCAGGCACTGCCCGGCAGCGTGAATGCCATCCACCTGGCCAGGACCCCCTCGATCCGTGCGGACATCTGCGTCCATATCGCCGACGACCACAACCGGACCAAGGACGCCTCAGCCATCGCCCTTCAGTCCGTCCGTCCCCGAACATGACGAACCCGCCCGCAGCCCCGCCGGACAAGCAGACCCTGAGACGCCAGCTCCGGGCGCAGCGCCGGTCCCAAGCCCCGAACCGGGATCGAGACGCCGACGCAGCGGCCATCGCGGCCGCCGCCAGTACACTTCTGGACACCCTCTGCCGGCCGCCTTCGGGTACGGGTGGGCGCACGGCGCACCACGGACAGCCCTGCGTGGCGATCTACCGTTCACTGCCCACAGAGCCGCCTACACAGGTGCTCGCCGAGATGCTGCGCTCCCGTGGCATGCCGGTGATCGTGCCCGAGCTGCTGCCCGACCGGGACCTGGACTGGCACGAGCTGCGAGCCGATGGCAGCGAGGGGCCGGCGCTGGGCCCCGGGGCGATCGCGGACGCCTTCGTGATCCTGGCGCCAGCACTGGCAGTCGACCACGGCGGTACCCGGCTGGGACAAGGTGGCGGCAGCTACGACCGGGGGCTGGCCCGACGGCGCCCCGACGCGGTCCTCGTGGCGATCGTCAACGACGAGGAGTACGCGCTGTGGCCGCTGCCCCGAGACGCTCACGACGTGCCCGTGAACGCCGTCATTACCGCTGGTGGGGGCCTCTGGTCGATCTCGGATCCCCGGTCAGCTCCCTGACACGTCCGGGGTCAATGTCAGCTCGTCACCACCGCCGTCGCGGACCGCCTTCTCAGTGGACGGCCACGGGTAGGTCTCGTTCCTGACCCAGGCATCGGTCTGGTCGACGTAGTGAGCGTCATAGGGGTGTCCGGAGTTGCCGGTCTGGTTGACCCAGCGTGACGCGTCCAGATCGCCCAGGTTGACGACCATTCGCATTGACGGAGCCCAGTCGACCTGGTAGCCCTTGCTGGCATCCCACCCGTTGGCATCGACGATGGACGAGCCGCCGGGCATCTGCCATGGGCCCCGGTTGAACACCGCCCGCAGCGCAGAGGGCACGGAGTCACCTCCCAGGACCTCGTGCTCAAGGGTGAGCTGGTGCAGGCGACCCCACTGCCAGGTGACAGGGTCCTTGCCCAGAGTCCTGGTCAGGTCCTTGCGCGCCGTGACCATGGCCTGGCGCAGGATCTCGTCACGACCCTCGGTGACCCCGGGCGTCAGCTTGTTGTCCCACCACGCGTCACGCGGCGCGGTCAGCAGCCGGGAGACAGCCTGCATCCACTGCGAGCTGCCATCGGCTTCGACGTCGCCGAGCTCGTCGTTGAAGGTCAGGTCCAAGATGTTGCTCCACACCGCGTTGTAGAAGGCGGCCGCCGCGGCCGCCTGCGACCGACCGCTGGGCTGGGTGTAGTCCCAGCGGCGCAGGAGGTTCTGAGCTTCCTTGGTGAACGGGTCGTGGTCGAGCTTGACCGCCAGCAACGCCTTGACCAGCTCGGGCGCAAACTCGTTGCGGGTATCGCCCTGGATCTGGGACATCCGAGCCGGCGTGACCTTGGGCGTCGCCGTGAGCAGGGTGCGGATACGTTCGCTGCGATAGCCGTAGTCCCACTCGGTGGTCAGGAACGGAGTCTGGCTGGCGGTCACCGCCTGGTTGGCGGCCACGATGTAACCCTCGGGTGGGTCGTATGCCGTGGGCAGCTGCTCGAACGGCACAAAGCCCTTCCAGTCGTAATTGGGATCCCACCCCGGCGCAGGCCAGTAGCCCGGCGGGGCCCCCTTGGTCGACGAGGCACGGATCGGCACCTGACCGGTGGCCTGGTAGCCGATGTGGCCCTTGGTGTCGGCGTACAGCAGATTCTGCGACGGGGCCGCGAAGTCCTTTGCGGCGTCTCGGAACTGGGTGAAGTCTTGAGCGGCGTTGATCTCAAAGATGGCGTCGGCGGTGTGCCCGGGCAACAACCCTGTCCAGGCCAGAGAAACGGCATAGGAGGCGGTCACGTTCTTGCCTTGGACGGGAGCGGACTTGCCGGCCTGGGCCACCGATGGGATCACGTCAGAGAGCAGCGGGCCGTGAACCGTCTCACGGACCGTGATGGTGACATCCCGCCCACCGGCAACCTTGATCGTCTCGGTGTGCTTCTTCAACGGAACCAAGCTCGTGCCGCGGCGGTAGGAGTCGTCGCTGACCTGCTCCAGGTAGAAGTCGCTGACGTCAGGGCCAAGGTTGGTGAAGCCCCACGCGATGCTCTGGTTGTGGCCGATCACGATGCCGGGCAGACCGGCGAAGGAGAAGCCGGTGACGTCAAAAGGGCACGACGACGAGACGCTGCGACAGTGCAGACCAGTTTGGTACCAGACACCGGGGATGCCGACACCCAGGTGAGGATCGTTGGCCAGCAACGGTTCTCCCGTCGAGGAGAGCCGCGGACCCACCACCCACGAGTTGGACCCGATGCCGTCGCCTCGGCCGATCATGACCGGCAGCTGGTCAAGCGCGGTGGCCACCTCAGCGTAGATGGTGCGGGCCGGCTTGGTGGCAAGCACAGCTGGGGTGGAAGGCACCAAGAGGACCGGCGGGACCTGTCGGATCGGCGCGGCTGCGCTCTTGGTCAAGCCCGCCGATGGGGGCTTCCAGTCTTGCGCCGACAGGATCGGGGGGTGGGAGTTGATCGGGTAGGGCGGGAAGAGCTGGGCAAGACGGGTGGGGGTGACCGTCCCCGCTAGCCGGGCGCGGGTCAGCTCGTTGTCGTAGTCGCCACGCAGGTCCCAGGCCATCGCAATGAGCCAGGCCAGGGAGTCCGCCGGAGACCATGGCTCGACGCGGTAGTCAGGGTACTTCTGCCCGAGCACCGAGTACTCCAGACCCATGTTGTCCGGGCTGCCAGCCTGTTCGATGTAGGCGTTGACCCCGTCGGCATAGGCCTGGAGGTACTGGCGGGTCGAGGCAGCCAGCGTTGGCAGCTCGGCCTCGGCCTCACTGCGCCAGCCCATGGTGCGGATCACGCGGTCGGACTGGACGCCGTCCTGGCCCACCATCTCCGAGAGTCGACCGGCGGTGATGTGTCGACGCAGGTCCATCTCGAAGAACCGATCCTGTGCGGCCACATACCCCTGCGCTCGAAAGAGATCCTGTGCGTTGTCCGCGTAGATCTGGGGGACGCCGCGGTTGTCGCGCAGCACCGTGACCTTCGCGGTCAGGCCTGGGACGGCGAGCTGACCAGAGGTCTGTGGGAAGGACCGCCGGACGAGACTGACACCGACCACCGTGGCAACCACGACGGCGATGACAACCAGGACGGCAACGGAGACCGAGATGCGGCGGGCCAGTCTTGCTCGGGACACCCTGCGAGACTAGGACACATCGAAGCTATCGCCGCGTTCACCGTCTCCGACCTCGACCTGTCGCTGTTGGTCGGGACCCTCGTGCTGCTGGTCGCCGTGGCCGCGGTGCGCCTCTCGCTGCGCTCCGGGCTGCCCTCGCTACTGCTCTATCTCGGCATCGGTGTGGCCATCGGTGAAGCCGGAATCCAGTTCAACTCGGCACAGCTGACCCAGGTCCTGGGCTACAGCGCTCTGGTCCTGATCCTGGCCGAGGGCGGACTGACGACGTCATGGGAGGGTATACGGCGATCGGTAGCGCCGGCGGCGCTGCTGTCGACCCTGGGGGTGGTGGTCTCGGTCGCGGTCGTGGGGCTGGCTTCCCACTTCGTGCTCGACGTCTCGTGGACGGTGGCGCTTCTGGTCGGCGCCGTCCTGTCCTCCACCGATGCGGCGGCCGTGTTCTCCGTCCTGCGCCGGGTGCCGCTGCCTCGACGACTCACCGGTCTGCTGGAGGCGGAGTCCGGCTTCAACGATGCCCCCGTGGTGATCCTCGTGCTGGCCCTCGCCGCCCAGGCCTCCCCCGCAGGCAGCAGCTACGGCGCGTGGTGGCAGCTGCTGCTCATCGCCGCCGCCGAGCTCGCCGGCGGGGCAGCCATCGGACTACTTATCGGGTATGTCGGCGGACACCTCATGCGCCGGATCGGATCATCCTCGTCCGGCCTTTTCTCGATCGGGGTGATGTCCCTGACGGTGTTGGCCTACGCTGCCGGCGCGCTGTTGCACACGAGCGGCTTTCTCGCGGCGTACCTGTCTGCGCTCCTGCTGGGGAACATGAGACTGCCGCACCGGGCAGCGGTCCGCGGGTTCGCCCAGGCACTGGGTTGGCTGGCCCAGATCGGGCTGTTCGTCCTGTTGGGCCTGTTGGCCACCCCCACCGGGCTGACAACGCAGATCGTACCCGCCATCGTGATCGGCCTGGTGCTGTTGTTGGCGGCCAGACCTTTGTCGGTCATCGTGTCGTTGACACCGTTTCGGGTGCCGTGGCGCGACCAGGCGTTCCTGTCCTGGGCGGGGCTGCGCGGTGGCGTGCCCATCGTGCTCGCCACCGTGCCGCTGACCGCCGGGACACCGAACGCCGGACGACTCTTCGACCTCGTCTTCGTCCTGGTTGTGATCTTCACGCTGGTCCAGGCTCCGGCGCTGCCGTGGGTGGCGCGCCGGCTCGGCGTGACGGACCCGGACCGGGCACTGGACCTTGAGGTCGAGTCGACGCCCCTGGACGAGCTGGGAGCAGAGGTCCTGCAGATGACCGTCGGTGCAACCTCCATGCTGCACGGTGTCGAGGTGTTCGAGCTGCGTCTGCCTCCCGGCGCCAACGTCACCCTGGTCGTCCGTGGCGGCAAGGGGTTCGTGCCCTCCCTGCAGACCACCTTGCGCCACGATGACCAGCTGCTGATCGTCGCGACCGCCGAGACCCGGCTTGCAGCCGAGAGCCGCGTGCGTCGGGTCAGCAAGCAGGGCCGGCTCGCGGGCTGGAACACCAAGCCCTGATCTACCGATTGCGACGGTGTGGGAGGGGCTCGCCCACGGTGACCGGTCGGTCGTACCGGGACTTTCGCTCGAACGCCTGCGGTTATACTTGGCAGTCAGACCCTTAGAGTGCCAACCGGAGGAACCGTGCCCACGTACGCCTACTTGTGTACCGCGTGCGAACACCGCTTTGAGATTGTCCAGCCATTCAGCGACGACTCGCTCACCGAATGCCCCCAGTGCCAAGGCCGTCTGCGCAAGCTGTTCAATGCCGTCGGTGTGGTCTTCAAGGGCTCGGGCTTCTATCGCAATGACTCCCGCAATGACTCCCGGAGCGGCTCTCGTCGGGACATCAACTCCCGCAGCGGCTCCGGCAAGGACTCCCACCAAGGCTCCGGCTCGGCGAGCGCTCCCGCGTCTTCGCTCGAATCGGGCGCCTCGTCCTCCGACTCCTCCTCGCCGACGTCCTCTGACTCATTTGCGAGCACCGGCAGCACCAAGACAGCCACGAAGTCAGCCTCGAAGTCCAAGGACTCCTCAGCCTGACGCTGGTTGAGGGTCGGCAGCGTCTCCGGATCCGTCCCACACTTCGCTCACCTTCCACGAGGCGCCAGCCGGGGCCTCTGGCGAATCTGGCCCGAGGCTAGTCTCGGGCCATGACCCCCAGCGCAGACGCCACCGTCCCTGCCTCGGCTCGCGCCGAGATCGGCGTCATCGGGGGCTCAGGGTTCTACGAGTTCCTCACCGACTCTGAACGCGTGAACATCACCACTCCGTTCGGAGACCCCAGCGACGACGTCGTGATAGGGGACCTGGAGGGTCGACGCGTGGCCTTCCTCGCCCGGCACGGCCAGGGTCACCGTTTCCCCCCGCACCGCGTCAACTACCGGGCCAACCTCTGGGCGCTGCGTTCGGTCGGGGTTCGGCAGGTGCTGGCACCCTGCGCCGTCGGCTCGTTGAAGCCGCAGCACGGACCGGGCACCATCGTCGTGCCCGACCAGGTCGTCGACCGCACCTGGGGCCGTGATCACACGATCTACGACGGTATCGGTCCGGTGGTGCACGTCGGGTTCTCCGACCCATACTGTCCTCGGGGTCGCCAGACTGTCATCAACGCCGCTCGGGCGGCCGGAAAGAACGTGCTCGATACCGGCACTCTTGTGGTCATCAACGGCCCGCGGTTCTCCTCGCGCGCCGAGTCCCTCTGGCACCAGCAAGCCGGATGGACCGTCGTCGGCATGACCGGCATGCCGGAGGCCTCCATCGCGCGCGAGCTCGCCATGTGCTTCACCACGATCGCCCTGGTCACCGACCACGACGCCGGGGTCGACGGTGGCGAGGCGGTGACCCACGACGAGGTGCTCAAGGTGTTCGCTCGCAGTCTCGAAGGGCTGAAGTCGGTACTGCGCTCGTCCATTGGCACGATGCCAGCCGTTGAGGATGATGCCTCGGCCGTCTGTGGCTGCCGGCGGTCTTTGGATGGTCTGAGGCTGCCGATCGCCCTGCCAAATTGAGGCAGAGCCTGCTAACCCACATGCGGCTCCACGAGCATGCCGCGCCGCGGGGTGCCCAGGACGGCGAGCCGGGCGCCTCACCCGCATCCGGGCGGCCACTCTTGTCGGTCACCGGGCGGCGACCGGTCTGACAGCGCACGAACACGGCTGGTGATTTCCGCCGGTCTGTTGCACAGTCGCCCCCTGGATGGCAACGGGCGTCCTTCTTCCCGCCCGGCTCGCCGCAGTGTCCCGAACGGGGCGGTCGCCTAGGACCTGAAGGCCACACCGGCGCCGACTCGCGGCGAACTTGCGCTCGCGAACTGGCCGAGGGACCTGAGTCCTTCCGCCGCCCAGCCCCCGGGGCCCTGGTGGCCAGGGGCTGGGTGATCAAGCGAGCCGGTCACGGCGGGCTGCTCTGCGGGCCCATGGCGGGAGGGCGAACCGGTCGCGTGTGGCGGCCCACGCCCGCCTCGCAGAGCTGCCAACGCGACCACCGCCAAACAGGTCGACCTGACCAGCTGGAGGGCAAGCTCATCGCGGCGGATGTCGCGGGGCGTCGGTCGAAGGCGACTCGCGGTCAGCCGGCGGTCGGTCGACGCTGGGTTCGGAGCTGAGTTCGGAGCTGGGTTCGGGCGCCCGGCGCCGTGGTCGTGGCCGCCAAGAGAGCACACCAGGCAGCTGGCAGCCTGGCGATCCGCCCGGTCTGTCCGAAATGAACCTCAGCCTCGTGATGGCAGCGCCGGTACTGATCAACAACGAACAACGAACAACGAACAACGAGCTCAGAGGTCGGCGTGGCCCACGACCGGCGGGACCAACCTTCGCTACGTTGCCTGCACGTTCGCGTCTTTGTGGAAGGTCGACTGGAATGAGTGGATTCAAGAAGTTCATCATGCAGGGCAATCTGGTCCAGCTTGCCGTTGCCTTCGTCATGGCGGCTGCTTTCGGCCTCGTGGTCAAGGCGTTCGTCGACATCATCATGTCGCTGATCGGCAAGGTCGGCGGCAAACCCGATTTCAACAGCATCCAGCCTGGCGGTGTGCCCTTGGGCGCGTTCATCACCGCGCTGGTTGCCTTCATCATCCTGGCCACGGTCGTCTACTTCTTCGTGGTCAAGCCCTACGAGATGGCCAAGGAGCGTTTCAGTACTCCTGAACGGGAGGACCTCCCGGCCGAGGTCGCGCTGCTCACCGAGATCCGCGACTTGCTTGCCCGTCGCGGCGACGCGCCCTGACCGCTGGCACCCACGTGGGACGCCAAAGGGCGCCGACCCCTTCGGGGTCGGCGCCCTTCACTGTGACGGCTCAAACTGGTTGCATTGTTCCGTCCTGCAGGAACCGCGCGTGCCAGGACAACGCCTCGCCGAGCATGTGCGGGGTGTGCTTGCCAGATGAGGTGGCCGTGGCCCGGTCGAGGTAGTCCTGCAGCGCCGCCCGGTAGTCAGGGTGAGCGCAGTGGTCGATGATCTGTTGGGCACGCCGACGCGGCGGCAGGCCACGCAGATCGGCCAGACCCTGCTCGGTGACGACGACATGGGTGTCGTGCTCGGTGTGGTCGACGTGACTGGCCATGGGCACGATGCACGAGATCGCACCACCCTTGGCGGTGGACGGCGACATGAACATGGAGATGTAGGCGTTGCGGGCGAAGTCACCGGAGCCACCAATGCCGTTCATGATGCTCGAGCCCATGAGATGGGTGGAGTTGACGTTGCCGTACATGTCGGCCTCGATCATGCCGTTCATGGCCAGGCAGCCGAGCCTGCGAATGACTTCGGGGTGGTTGCTAATCTCCTGTGGGCGCAAGATGATCCGGTCCTTGTAGAAGGCGATGTTCTCGCACAGATCGGCCATGCCGGCCTCGCTGAGCGAGAACGCCGTTGCCGAGACCAGGCTCAACGTGCCGGAACGGATCAGCTGCAGCATGCCGTCCTGGATCACCTCGGTGTAGGCGGTCAGCGGCCGGAACGGACCGTCATCCAGGCCCATCATCACTGCGTTGGCGATGTTACCGACACCGGACTGCAGCGGAAGCAGCGTCTCGGGCAGCCGGCCCTTCTTCACTTCGTGGGCGAGGAAGTCCAGGACGTGACCTGCGATTTCCTTCGAGTCGGCGTCGGGTGCCTTGAACGGCGAGTTGCGGTCCGGGCTGTTGGTGGGCACGACCGCGATGATCTTGTCCGGATCGCAGTGCAGGTAAGGCACCCCGATCCGGTCGGAGGGTGAGGTGATCTGCAGCGGCTTGCGGTTGGGGGGCAGCGCGGTGCCGTAGTAGATGTCGTGCATGCCCTCTAGCTCGATGGGCTGGGCGGAGTTGACCTCAAGGATCACCTTGTCGGCCAGGTCGATCCACGTCTTGTTGTTACCCACCGAGGAGGAGGGGATCAGGTCGCCATCGGCGGTAATCCCGGCCACCTCGATCACCGCCACGTCCATGTGCCCGAAGAAGCCTTCCCACACCATCTGCGCAACGTGGGACAGATGGATGTCCATGTAGTCCATCAGGCCGGCGTTGATCTTGGCCCGGCTCACCGGGTCGGACTGGTAGGGCATGCGCAGGTCGACCCCTTCGACCTCCGCCAGCGCACCGTCTAGTTCGGGCGCCGTCGAGGCGCCAGTCCAGACACTGACGGCAAAGCGTTCTCCCGCCGCCTTCGCCTCGCTCATGCGAGCGACCAGCGCCTCGGGCACCTCTTTCGGATAGCCCGCCCCGGTGAACCCGCTCATCCCAACATTCGAACCCGCCGGGATGAACGCGGCGGCCTCCTCAGCCGACATGATCTTGTCAGCGAAAGCCTTGCACCGAGCATGCGACAGGTCTGTCATCCCTAAACTCCACCTTTACCCAAGAACCACTGAAGCGCTGGCTGCTTGCCACGCTAGCTGCTTACCACGCCGGCGAAGTGCTCATGTTGACGATGTTCGACCGGTTGGCTACCCGATACCCGCGACATCGCCGATGAACTGGCCACTCGCCGGGTCAAGCTCAACCTCAGTGGCTCAGATCCACGCCTTACATACCCCGATCAGCCGAATGCTTTGACCGCGGGCAACTTGGCGGCAGAACAACCTGCGACACGGATGCCGCTTGCCGTGTCGCTATCACCTAACGTCATCGGGGGTGACTGTCATCATCTAACTCGCCACAATGATTATGACGTGGATGTGATCGACCTCTCGATCTGAGGCCCCTGACGGACCTAGTCGCGGCAGCCCAGAGGCGGTGCGCCTGGTCGCAGATGTCATGTTCAGCCCCAGTGCGGCGGACGCTGGTCCCGCAGCCATTGGTCCTGCGAGTCCTGGTCGGGTCGCTCGCCCCATCCTGCGTCGGTGTCATCACGGGTCTGCTCGGGCTTGGACGCTGTGGCGGCGCCATGACCCCTGGTGTCGGCAGGAGGGGCCGCTGAGGCCGCGCGGACCGCGGCGCTGACCCGAGCCACGTCGCGTGCCGGATCACGGAACAGGTCGGTGCTCCAGACGCGCACGTGTTCCCAGCCGAGGCGGCGAAGCTGCTCTATCCGCAACCGGTCACGATCGCGGGTGCTCGACATCGCGGCATAGCACGGGCCGTCGCTCTCGACCGCCACCACGACCCTGCCGCGCCGTTGCGGGTCCTCGACGGCGAGGTCGAGGCGCTGAGCCGAGGCGCCATAGCCGGCGTGTACCACCAGACCTTCGGCCCGCAACCGGGACGCCAGGTCGGCGACCAACGGATCCAGCAACGCCCTGGGCTCCCCGGGGGCCACAACGTGAACCACGCCATCTGGTGCACCCTGCGAGTGCGGATCAGCCTGGGCCTGCGTGGCGGGCCTGCCGCCGTCTGCTGCGGCATACGAGAGGAAGTCCCGCAGCATGATGGCACCGCGGGTCTTGAGCCGCGCCGGGTCGAGATCAGCCGCGGTGAAAGAGGAGACCACCGTCATCCTGCGGCGAGCACGTGTGATCGCCACGTTGAGGCAGCGCTCGCCACCCTCGAGGTTGAGCGGCCCGAAGCGGTGAAGCACCCGGCCATGAGGGGTCTTGCCGTAGCCGATCGAGAGGATAATCGCGTCGCGCTCGTCGCCCTGGACCCGCTCGAAGTTCTTGACAAAGAACCGCTCGGCACCGTCCTCGTCGAAGAAGTTGCCGACGCCCCCGGCGCCGGTCAGCGCACGGCGTAGCGCGTCGTCGATCCGGGTCGCATGCTTGTTGCCCAGCGTGATGACGCCCAACGACTCGCTCGGGCGCGTGCGCACGTGCGAGAGAACCAGCCGGACCACTCGGTCGACCTCGGCCTGGGTGGACTCGATCGCCTCCAGGCCCGGCTGGACCGGCGCCGAGCCGTCAACGACCTCGAGCCGGACCACCGCCTCGTCGCTGGTACCGGGAAAGGTGACCAGGGAACCCCCGTATATCTGGGCGTTGGCAAACGAGATCAGCCGCTCGTCCAACGAGCGGTAGTGCCAGGTCAGTGAGCGGGTGGGTAACGCGACCGAGAGGACGTCGAGGATCGACTCCGGTCCATCGATCAGCGATTCGCCGGCGGGGTCAGCAGCGGCCTGTTCGTCCAGTGCGGCGGTGAAGAAGCCGGTCGGAGGCAGCTGCCGGTCGTCGCCGGCCACAACCACCTGGGTCGCTCGTGAAATAGCCGAGACCGCCTGTGCGGGCGGGATCTGCGAAGCCTCGTCGAAGATCACCACATCGAACCAGCGCCCGGGCGGCAGGATCGAGGCGACCACCAAAGGGCTCATCGCCCAGCAGGGCTTTATCGCGGTCAGGGTCTCGCCGGCTCGGGGCAACAGCTCGCGCAATGGCCGGTAACCCCGCGACTTGCCCGCCTCCTCGCGAACCAGCGCCTCCTGGTCGGGGTGGTCGGCGAGGACCTCGCTCAGGTGACGACCCACCGCGGCACGCACCCGGCCAGCGGTACCGGCCAGGTGGGCGTGGTCGGCCTCGATGTACTCAGCCCCGACCCGACGCAGGAAGTCGCCGTCGTGGGCGCCATAGGCGCTGTCACCGGCGCTGACATCATCAAGCAGCGAGGTCCACCAGACAAAGTCCAGCTCCGGGCCCACATCGACCGCCGCCACCCCGCGCGCGGCGAGATCGTCCACGAGCGCCCCCAACCCGGACTTGCGAAGGTCATCGAGGATCGGGACCACCCGGGGCAGCACAGCAAGGCGATCGCGATGTTTGGCCAGTGCGGCAAGGCGAACCTGCAGGTCGACCAAAGGCATCCCCAACAGGTCGCCCCCGGCGACCGTCGTGGCCAGGCGAGCGCCGAGCCAGCCCAGATCGCGGGCGAGGCCCTCGTAGGTGTCCTCGGCCTCGTCGATCCCGCCGGGCACCTCGGGACGTCCTCCAGCCCCCGCCAGCTGACCCCAGACGACGCGCTGTTCCTGGGCGACCTTGAGCGCCGAGTGCAGATCGGCCGGCGGGGTGCCGGGGCGCAGCAGACTGCGCGCGTGACGCCGCAACCTCATCCGTGACCACAGGCCGAGCCGGAGCCCATGGCCGTCGCGGTAGTCCTTGCTGGCGGTGGCGCCTACCATGTCGGTCAGTGGGGCGTCGAACACCTCGACCCGGAAGATCTCCAGCGTCTGGCGCACCTGCTCCACGACGCCCAGCGCGCGGCCCCAGTCCGCCGGCGTGTCGGCGTCGGGCAAGCCTGTTTCGCGCATCGCAGCACCGAGTCGCTGCTGGACGGCGTCCAGACCTTCGCCGCCGAAGCGGGCGGCGATCTCGAGCGCCTGTGCCGCCTCAGCCGTGGAGGTGACACACGCGCCATACCAAGGGTCGTGGTCGGTCTGCCCCGCCACCCAGGCTCCGAACGAGGCGGCCTCGGTCAGTGAATGGCTCAACTCCTTCACCCGGGCGCGGCTGATTCGCTGAAGCCAGTCGCCGTGGAAGCGGACCAGCGAAGTCGGCGGGATGCGGTGCGCACACAACTGCGCGAGGGCGACCTGTGCGTCGAATGCGCTGACACCCCATGGGTTTCGCTTGTCGTGCAGCGCCGAACAGTGCTCCACCAGACGGGTACGCCGGTCGACCACGGTGCGTTCGACGGCTGCGGTGTCCAAGTCCGGGCCGCCCCGCACCCGGTCCAGCTCTGCGCCGAGCTCTCGGGCCAGTCGTCCCTTGTTGGGCGCGCCGTCGTAGACGTCAAGGACCAGGTCGCCCAGGCCGACGCGGACCAGGCGCCCGATCACGGCGTCGATGGCGGCACGCTTCTCGGCCACGAACAACGTCCGCTTACCCTCACAGGACAGGGACGCGATCAGGTTGGCGATGGTCTGGCTCTTGCCGGTGCCGGGCGGCCCCTTGATGACGAGGTTGGCCCCGTTGCACACGGCATCGATGACGGCCTGCTGGCAGGAGTCGGCGTCCAGGACCAGGTGTTCACGGGCCGGGTCTGCATCGGCGGGGGAGTCCGGAACGGTGCTGCGCACGGCCCTGAGCGCTCCGGGGTCACCGGCCAGCGCGGCGATGACGTCATGGCTGGCCAGGGTCTCGAGCTGGGCCACAAGGTCGACAACCATCGGCAGCTTGGCGTACGAGAACGTGCCCAGCACGAACCGGGGTGCGATCTGGAACGCCGGGATTCGCTGACACATCCGGGCGAGCTCGGCGAAGACCGGATCGGGGTTGAAACCCTTGTTGCGCATGGCTATCTCCGCCAGCGCCTCGGGATCGAACTCGATGCCCCGCTCGGAACGCAGGTAGTGCTCCAGTACCGCGTTGAACTCCACGTCCTGGCCGAGGTCGATGTCGAAGTCCTGCTGGTCGGGGCCTGTGGGCTTGAGCTCACACGACCGAAGCAGCACCGGCGCGCACGCCGGATGTGTTGCGCCCGGGACCGACCAGGTCGCCATGCCGACGGCCACGAATCCAGCCGTGATCCCACGCTCCTCGTGCAGCTCGAGGGTCTTGGCGTGGATGGTTCGAACCCGTCGACGAGCCTCCTGCAGAGCCGTCGGCTCGCGCACCAGATCAGAGAGCCTGGTCGGCCGTCCGGCCAGCAGCATGGCCATCCCGCCGGGGTGGGCGGTGGTCAGGTCGAGGGTTCCGGAGGGCAGGTCGCGGTACCAGAGCAGGGTGTTACGACCGCCGAGGTCTACCAGGTGCCGCTGCCAGGTGCGCACCGCGGCCGCGACTCGGGTCGCCCGCGAGTCACCGCGGGCATCCGCAGCCGCGGACACCGGCGCAGTGGGCGCCATTGAGTCCCGGGCTGCCGAAACTGTTGAGCTCTGCTGGGCGGGGCCTTGTGGGGTCTGACTCACCACAGAAGGCTAACGAACCGGCCTGGTGGCCGCGTCCTCGACAGGCGCGGCCTCAGAAGGTGTCAGACGACAACGACCCCAGACACCCCGATGGACCGGTCCTGCGCCTGCGACACGGCCATCCTCATCACGGTGCTCCGAGCCACAGACGAGGCACCTGTGGCACGTGCCGAGCTCGGCGCTGACGCCACTTCCTACGCCCAGGGCGGGCGTTGCGCCCGGCACAGCCGGTGTGTCCGATCGAAGCGATCGAACACACCGACTGCCCCTCGACAGCCCCGCCAACCTCTGGGGACACCGTCACCGCATAGATCCAGCCCAGCGAGCCAGACCAACCAGCTCCCTGCCAGAATGGGCAGCCGCGTGGGTCCCATTGGGGTCCAAGCGCCCCGCCCTCGTAGCTCAGGGGATAGAGCAACCGCCTCCTAAGCGGTAGGTCGCAGGTTCAAATCCTGCCGGGGGCACCGACAGCCGGGCCACCACAGCTCGCTGACTCCAGTGAGGGTGAACCCACCCTCGCATCGTGACCACCCGTGCCCGATTCGCTCCACGACGATCCCGTCGCCACCCTGGCGACATCGGTCAATCCTGGGGCGGCCATGGCAGCGCCCTGAAACCCGTGAGCCGCGCATTGGGAGCGCGGCGCTGCGACCGGGCACCGGATACGCAGTGGGCCGCGTGATCTTCGGCCTGGCGCAGGCGGCGACCACACGCGCTGCCACACCCGGGCAGCGTTGTTGTCAGGTCCCAAGCTGACGCCGTACGTGGGCGCCTGGTACGGGTTCATGACCTGCGCGCGATCCTCGACGGCCAACCGGACGGCACTACCGTCAGGTTCGGTGATCCCCTCGAGGCGTTCGGCCGCCAAACCGGGGCGAGCTGTGCTGTCGTGGACGAGTTTCGCGCTCACCACCGGGCACCCGAAGCAGGCGGCACGAACGATGATCTGCACCTCGTTCACCACGACGTGCCTGACCCGGCGGGTCAAACCTTCAGGAGGAATCGCCGGCGCGTTGCCACGGGCAGAAACAGCATCCGTGCGGGAGGCCTTGTTCCGGCCAAGGCGACGGGGTCCACGATGTGTGCAGACCGCCGGACCTCAGGGAACATGACCTGATCAAGGATCCCACGCCTTGCGCAGGAGGACGCTGCGCGCCCTCCCAGTCCCAGGGGTTCGGTCAGGGGCGACCGAAGGTCGCGCTGGACGACCAGATGGCGTGCAGCCCAACTGCCACCCCCGAGTGCGGGGAGTCCCACATCATGCCGTTACCGGCGTAGATGCCGACGTGGTAGGCCGGCGAGCCGAAGAACACCAGGTCGCCCGGCGCCGGGTTGGAAACACTCGTCGCGGCCTGTTGCTGGGCTCCGGCCGTGCGGGGCAGGGCGATGCCGACCGCGCCGAAAACGTACTGCGTGAAGCCCGAGCAGTCGAAGCCGGAAGGGGTGGTGCCGCCGTAGACGTAGTAGATGCCGGCCAGGCCGGCAGCGATGCCAAGCATGCCGCCCGAGCGGGGCTGCGTGGGCGATAGCGAGACCGCAACCCGTGCGGTGGAGCGACTGACGCCGGCGACCGCGCGATCACTGACGGCAGGTGTCGCGACCGGCTGGGGCTTGACGACACCTGTGAAGCCGATCTTGCCGAAGGACGGGGGAGCCAGCGGCGCCTGAGCGGCCGCCGGAACCACGACCGCAGAGCTTGCGGTGACCTTAGTCTGGGTGGTCAGCGTGGCAGCGGAGGCCGGGAGGGCAAAGGAGGCCACCATGGCACCTGAGATGAAGATCGCGGCGGACGCCTGGGCTGCGGGCTTGACCGAACGCGAGATCACCGACAACAGGGATGGGTGGCTCAAATGGCCTGGGGCGCAACGGAGACCAGGATCATGATTGGGCACAGTGAGCAGACCTCTCCAAACGCCTACGAGGTCAGCTGTCGGATTCGGGTGGGAGATATCACCCGGCCTTCATGCCGGTGAATCGACCGAAGTCGTTCACCACCGAGAAGGCTTCACCCCAAGGAGCGTCGTTCGACGCCCCAAATGTGGGTCCCCCGCTCCTGCCAAACGGATGTTGAGAGTCTCGATTGCGGTGACAGGATTAGGCGAACCGCGTCGAGAACCCCGTCAGGAGAGACGGAGTCCATCCACCGTACACATGGAACCGTCGCAAGTCACATTTCATTCAAGGGGAGCCCAAGACCTGACCAAAACCGGGAGACGCCAGAACTAGCTCGGCCTGTCTGCGAACACGTGCAGGGCGACGTACTCGGGCAGCGAGACACCAGTCGTCTCCTCGGCGCCTTCGCGCACGACAACGATCCAGTCACCCTCCCGGCGAACGCGAACGCGCCGCCCCGGCATCATTCCAGCCCGGGTCAGCAGGCTCAGCGCCTCGGGGTCGACCTGGGCCGGCTCGCCTATCCGGCGCACCATCGCGACGCCGGGCCCTTCGGCGACCAGCTCGACCAGGTTGATCACCCCCCGAGCGAAGTCCTCGTTGAGCGGCTCCCCGAGCTCGTCAAGGCCCGGGATCGGGTTGCCGTACGGACTCTCCCGATGCTCGCCCAGGAGCGCCAGAATCTTACGCTCGACCCGCTCGCTCATGACGTGCTCCCACCGGCACGCCTCCTCATGGACGTGCTCCCATTCGAGGCCCAGGACATCCACCAGCAGCCGTTCGGCCAGTCGGTGCTTGCGCATGACACGCACCGCGATCTGGCGTCCCTGGACGGACAGCTCCAGGTGTCGGTCATCGGCCAGCGCGAGCAGACCGTCGCGCTCCATGCGTGCCACGGTCTGGGAGACGGTGGGACCAGAGTGGCCCAGACGCTCGGCGATGCGCGCCCGCAGAGGGACGATGCCCTCTTCCTCGAGCTCGTAGATCGTGCGGAGGTACATCTCAGTGGTGTCAATCAGGTCCGTCACGCTCATAGCCTCTCACTGATGACGGCGTAGATCTCGGTGGACGTCGCAAGGCCTCGCCCGATGTGAGCTCAGGCTCAGACGGCCGCCCTGTGACCTGGCCACTTGGGTAATCCGAAATGACGTACATCAGTTGATTATTCAATCATACGCGACCATTGCGCCCGAGGATCGGCCGGCTGAGCTCACCGAGCTCGAGACCGACTTCACCGACCGGCTCGGACTGTGCCTCAATGCCCAAGACCTGCTTGTTCGCCGTGCCCGCACGGCGACACACCTTCACCGGTGAGCCAGTCAGCGACGAGCAGGTCAAGGCGGTCTTCGCCCTGCCAAGTGGGCTCCGACGTCGACGAGCCACGATCTGACCGCTCACTGCCACTGTGATAGCCGGGACGAAAACCATTGCGAGCAACCACCTGCGGACCTAACGTAGTAGGTCCAGACGAAGGGAGGTGGTCCGCCTAGTGACAAACCAACGGACGTGTGAGGTGGCTGCGCGCTAGCCCAGCCGTGGCTGACCGGCCTTGGGCCAGTCAGCCACCGCGGCGAGGTTGATGACAGCAATCTCATGACGGCACGGCAGCCCGTGAGGATGTGCGAATCGTCCATCGCACCCTGGTTCTCCCAGACCTCGCGGGCTGTTCAACGCCCGGACCCACCGCGACGTGCCATACCGGTCCCAGATCACGTCCTCGAACCGGTCGAGCTCGGCGATCATGCTGGCCAGCTCGTCCAGGGGCGACACCGGGCTTCTGCCCATCAGGTTTCGTTCAAGGTCGAACATCGCGAGGCGACGGCGCTCGGCAAAAGAGGCAGCCGCTTGCTGTCACCGGGCCACTCACGGCTGCCTTCGTTCCAGTCGCCAGGCGCTGGCCTCGTCCAGGCCGCCGTCGCCGACGCGCATAAAGACCAGCCGGTCGTGCAGCCGGTCGGTACGGCCGGCCCAAAACTCCACCTCGTCGCAGGTGATCCGGTAGCCGCCCCAGAAGTCGGGCACGGGCACATCGGTGGGGCGACCCTGATCGGGCCAGCGGGCGGCGTAGCGCTGGTAGGCCTCCTCGAGGCCCGAGCGACCCTCGATGACCTGCGACTGCCGTGAGGCCCACGCACTGACCCGTGAGCCCCACGGGCGCTCGCGAAAGTAACGTTCGACCTCGGCGCGGCCGAGCTGGTGGGCCATCCCGCGGAAGCGGATGGCGCGGTACAACGCCGGCCAGACCAGTGCCGCGGCGATCCACGGATTGCCAGCAATCTGAACGCTTTTGGCCGACCCGAGGTTCCCGACAAAGCCCGGGCCGGATGGGTCGAAGAAGCGCATAAGAACGGTCCGGACATCCGGTCGCCCGGCCGCATCGACCGTGGCCACAGACATGGCCAACGGCTCCGGAACGTCGTCGCGCTCCGCGGCCCGGTAGACCGCGTCGTCCACCCAACGGCGAGCCTGCTCCCATGGAGTGACCGCCAGGGCGGACTCGCTCAGACCCTCGCCGTGGTACTGCCTGCGCAACGCATCGTTCATGCCACGAGATTAAGCTGAACGCAGCTTCGAGAGGAGGGCCACCATGGCGGGCAAGACAAAACCGCTGACCACGGTCGTCAAGCTGGGCGTCAAGTACGGCCCGATGGCATACGAGGCGATCAAGCACGGCAAGGAGCCAGCCAAGGAGTTCGCCCACAAGCAGATGAACAAGCTGGCGGCTCGCAGGCAGGCGCTCGCCCACGCCGCGGGGCTGATGGACGGCTCGACCATGCCCGTGTGGGAGGGCGACCTCCAGGTGTGGGTCGTCTTCAACGGTGACAAGGCGATCGCGAGTCACCCGACAGTGACCACGCCGCTGGTGCAACTCATCCAGGGCTACGACCTGGCCAGGCGGATCCGACCAACGACCGACCAGCGCCGGAAAGTCGGACCCCTGAGGGCGATCCGAGACAAGAGGTGACAGTTACGGCGCGGGTTCGCGGGCGTCATACCGCAAGAAGTCCCGCTGCCATGCGCTGAGCGCGGCCACGACCAGGACGCAGGCGATGCCACCCGCGATGGCCGCAAAGGCCTCGCCGTGTCCCGCCGCTACGGACCCAGCCACGAAGTCGCCCAGACGCGGCCCACCGGCGACGACCACGATGAACACACCTTGGAGTCGCCCCAGCAGGTGATCGGGGGTGGCCGCCTGCAGGATCGTGGCACGAAACACCGCACTGACCGAGTCGGCCGCACCGGCGCAGGCGAGGAAGAGCGCACCCATCCACAGCGCCGAAGACCTGGTCAGCACGCCGCCGGCTGAAGAGACCGCCAGCCCGAAGCCCGAGATCGAGACGCCCCACAGTGCGACGCAGACCACGACGGCCAGCCCCTGGCGCCGCAGATGACTAAGTCTGCCGGAGAAGAGCATCGCCACGATCGAGCCGACCGCGATCGCGGCGGCCATGAAGCCCACCGTCGCGGCCCCACCCCCGAAGGCCAGTACGGCCACGGCGGGGAACAGTGCCCGCGGCATGGCCAGGATCATGGCGCAGAAGTCCGCCAGGAAGGTCATCCGCACGTTGGGGCGCGTTGCCAGGAACCGCAACCCATCCAGCACGCTGGCAAGCCCGACCCGGCCCCGCGACACCCCATGCGGGTGCGGCTGCGGCGGGATCGTGGGCAGGCGCAACAGGCCCCACAGCGCCGAGGTGAACAGCGCGACGTCCACGGAGTAGGCCAGCTTGTAGCCCCCCCAGTCGACCAGGAACCCGGCCAGCAGCGGCCCGGCCGTCAGCGCCACGTTGAGGGCGAAGACGCCGAGCGCGTTGGCCGCCGGGAGCAGATGGCGTTCAAGCAGCCGAGGGTAGATTGCCGAACGGGCGGGACTGACCACCGCGAACCCGGCGCTGTTGACCGCCACCAACACGTAGAGAACCAACGGGTTGGTGTTGCCCAGCCAGGCCTGCAGGGCTGTGAGGATGCCCGAGGCCCACATGACCGCGCTGGCCACCAGGGCGACCGTGCGCCGGTCATGAGCGTCGATCAGCGCCCCGCCGTACAGCCCCATGATGATGATCGGCGCCAGCGCGAACAGACCCACCAGCCCGACCGAGAATGACGACCCGGTTAGCTGGTAGACCTGCAGCCCGATCGCCACGACGGTGACCTGGCTACCGACCCCGGCCAGGGTGAACCCGGTGTACAACCTCCGGTATGCCGGGCTGACCCGTAACGGGTTGAGGTCCAGCAGGATCGGCACGTCGACAGCCTAAAGCGGGCCTTGGTCATACCCTGACCCAACCGGGCAGCCGGACAGTGCACAATGGCTCTCGACCGGCACCACGTCGGCCGGGGAGAGGGGTCTAGGGATGAGCGACACCGACTTCAGGCCAGGCCTCGAGGGCGTCATCGCCTTCGAGTCGATGATTGCCGAACCTGACAAGGAAGGTGGTGCGCTGCGCTACCGCGGCGTCGACATCAACGACCTGGTAGGGCGGGTGCCCTTCGGTCACGTGTGGGGCCTGCTTGTCGACAACGAGTTCAACCCCGGTCTGCCGCCCGCCGAGCCATTCCCGCTTCCGGTCCACACCGGTGACGTGCGCGTCGACGTCCAGAGCGCCCTGGCCCAGCTCGCCCCGGTCTGGGGCTTCCGGCCGATGCTTGACATCGACGCCGAGCAGGTCCGGGAGGATCTCGCGCGTGCCTCCGTGATGGCCCTGTCGTTCATCGCCCAGTCTGCCCGCGGCCAGGAGCGCCCCATGGTGCCCCAACGCGAGGTCGACAAGGCACACTCCATCGTCGAGCGGTTCATGATCCGTTGGCGCGGCGAGCCGGACCCCCGTCACGTCGAGGCAGTCGACGCCTACTGGGTGTCCGCCGCCGAACACGGCATGAATGCCTCCACGTTCACCGCGCGTGTGATCGCCTCGACCGGAGCGGACGTCGCGGCCTGCCTGTCTGGCGCCGTGGGCGCCATCAGTGGTCCACTGCACGGAGGAGCTCCCTCACGGGTCCTGCACATGATCGAGGGCGTCGAGCGGACCGGCGACGCGACGGAATACGTCAAGGGCGTGCTTGACAGGGGCGAGCGCCTGATGGGATTCGGCCACCGCGTCTATCGCGCGCAGGACCCTCGCGCTCGCGTCCTGCGGGCCACCTGCGAGCGCCTGCAAGCACCACGCTTCACGGTCGCAGCCGCACTGGAGAAGGCCGCCCTCGACGAGCTCGGGGCCCGGCGCCCCGATCGGGTCCTGGCCACGAATGTCGAGTTCTGGGCCGCCGTCCTGCTCGACTTCGCCGAGATCCCGGCGACGATGTTCACGCCGATGTTCACCTGTGCCCGCACGGCCGGGTGGTCCGCCCATGTTCTCGAGCAGAAGCGCACTGGTCGCCTCATCCGCCCGTCGGCCCGGTATATCGGCGAGGCGCCGCGTGGCCCGCAGGATGTGGCGGGGTGGGACCAAGCCATCTCGTCGGGCCACACCGGCTGAGTGGTTCCGCAGATCGACGCGCGCCCTGAGATCTGCATCACAAAGACCGAGCTGGTGGTCCGACTTCACGCGCGGCTGGCAAACTGGGGTCCCCAGCGATCTGCCAACGGTGTCAGGTCGGGTTCCTTCCGGCCGCTCTCACCCCGAGGTGACTTTTCATGCCTGACACCGCAACACCGTCCATCCCCACCGAGCTTCTGCCCCAAGACGGCCGTTTCGGCTGCGGGCCAAGCAAGGTCCGCCCCGCCCAGATCGACTACCTTGCCTCCGTCGGTCGCACGGTTCTGGGCACCTCTCATCGCCAGGCCCCCGTCAGGAACCTCGTCGAGCAGATCCGTGAGGGTCTGGGCGACCTGTTCAGCCTGCCCGAGGGCTACGAGATCATCCTCGGCAACGGTGGCTCGACCGCCTTCTGGGACATCGCCGCCTTCGGCCTGGTCCGGCAGCGCGCCCAGCACCTGGCATTCGGCGAGTTCTCGGCCAAGTTCGCCTCGGTCACCCAGAAGGCCCCGTTCCTGAGCGCCCCCACGATCATCAAGGGCGAACCGGGCACCTTGAGCACCCCCGCAGCCGAGGTCGGCATCGACGTCTACGCCTGGGCGCACAACGAGACCTCGACCGGGGTCATGGCGCCGGTGAACCGGGTCCACGGTGCCGACGAGGGCGCGCTGGTGCTCATCGACGCCACGTCGGGCGCCGGTGGCCTGCCCGTGGACATCGCCGAGTCCGACGTCTACTACTTCGGGCCCCAGAAATGCTTCGCGGCCGACGGTGGCCTCTGGCTCGCCGCCTTCTCCCCGGCAGCTTTGGCTCGGGTCGACGAGATCGCGGCCTCCGGTCGGTGGGTGCCTGACTTCTTCAGCCTGCCGACCGCGATCGCCAACTCACGGCTTAACCAGACGTACAACACCCCCGCGATCTCGACCTTGGCGCTGCTGGCCAACCAGATCGGCTGGATCAACAACGCGGGTGGTCTCGACTGGGCTGTGAAGCGAACGAGCGACAGCTCCAGCCGGCTCTATGCGTGGGCCGAGGCCACGCCATACACATCGCCGTTCGTGGCGGAACCATCCGCGCGCTCGTTGGTCGTCGGGACTATCGACTTCACCGACGAGGTCGACGCTGCCTGGGTGGCCAGGGTGCTGCGCGCCAACGGACTTGTCGATGTGGAGCCCTACCGCAAGCTGGGGCGCAACCAGCTTCGCGTGGGGATGTTCCCAGCCGTCGACCCCGACGATATCTCGAAGCTCATCTCCAGCATCGAGTTCGTCGTCAGCCAGATCACCTGACCGGGCCAGAACACCTCATCAGGCAGGGGCACCGGGACGCACCAAGGCCACGAACGTCCCACCCGGAGCGAACAACAACGGCTTCCCGGCGACGTCAGTGTAGGTCGTCGGGTCGCCGATGCGCGGTCGAGACCACTGGCCTTCGATCCTCTTGCCGCCCCGGAACAGCACGACACGACCAGAGCCGATCGACTGGGTGAACATCGAAGGGTTTCCGATGACGTCGATGTCAGAGCGGTCGGCACTGACCTGGCAGAACTGCACGAGCACGTTGGGCTTGGCGAGCGGAGCGCCGCTGGCTGTGAGGATCCGCAGACCATCAACGGTGCGGACGTAGGTGGCCAGCTTCGTCTCCCAGGCGAAACCCACACCCGTGGATCCCACTCGAGTGCTGACACTCGATGCGAGGGTGGCTCCAGCAAGCCGTGGGTCGTGGGTAGCCCAGGTGAACCCCACGTAGCGCACGCCGTCCGCTTTGATGGCCGCACTCACCCTGGCCAGGTCTGAGACCACGTTGTACGGCGCAGGCCGTGAGTAATCCCGGGAGAAGCCCACCTGTCCGCGGTCGTTGATCGAGCTGCGCAGGCCCGACCGGTCCAGCGTCGGCAGGGAGCTACCGCCGCCCCCACTGGCGACGACGATGATCCTGCCGTACTGACCCAGGAGCTCGGGGTCGCTGGACCGAATGCTGCGGACCGCACGGACCTGGGGCTTGGCGCTGGCGAAGACGGCCACCATCCTGGACAGCCCGCCCTCGGCCTCCTCGATATAGATCACATCGGCCTTCTCCAGACCTAACGAGGGCCGGCCGGCCGCGGTGTCGTCCAGTTTGACGGCGATCACAGGGCCAACCGGCGACGCTGCGACCCCGGTGAGGGGATTCGTGGGCGCGAGCGTCGGTGTCGGAGTCGGCGTCGGCGTCCAGGTTGAGGTCGAGGTGCTGGACGCAGCCTTCGGTTTGGCCTCACTGCTGCACCCCGCCATGGCTGTTGCCGCCAGGGCACCCACGGCCAGGGCAGTGGTCACGCGAACTGAGCTCGCGACACCCCTGTTGAATCCAACCTTGCTCAAGTCACTCCCTGGTCATGGACCGGTCTGCCGTTCAAGGCCGTCCCCGGTCATTGGTCCGGGGACCCAGTCCTGAAGGTGACACGCGCCCTGCAACAAGAGTGAACCACCTGACAAGCTGAGCCGAGCGGATCCGGTGAGGTCTGTATACCTGCTGCTCCACCACACCTGGACCTATCCGATACATACCGGTTGGTAGATATACGTACCCACCAAACCCTCATAAAATTAGCCTCGAATACTGGTCGATGTACCGAAGATGCGGATCGGTGCACGTCAGCTGCCTATGGCGGTCGAACCCAAACAGTTCGTCCTTGGGAGAGGCATGTCCAACAGCAGTCGTTTGCATACGATCAGGGTGCCCTGGCGCAAAGCCTGTGCCGTACTTCCCACGGTCGCGTTGATGGGCGCCGGCGTCGCCCTCGCGGCACCGGGAAACAGCCTCATGGGTGTGGCCGTCTCGAGCCACTCGCCTGCGATCGTGGTACCCGACCAGGCGCTGACCTTTCCCGCTCCAGCGACCTCCCCCGGGACCCTTCCCATGACGGTGCCGGAGGCACCTGCACCGCAGGCACCCGGATCGGTGTCGTTGAAGGGCGCGCTGCCCTTCAGCTCGTCAGTGGGGACCCTGGACAGCACGGGGATACCAGTGCGCGCCCTGGAGGGCTACCGCCGGGCCGTCTCCCTGATCGACTCGGCCGATCCCGCCTGCCATATCGACTGGGCGCTGCTGGCTGCCATCGGGCGTGTCGAGAGCAACCATGGCCGCTTCGGCGGCAGCCAGCTGAACTCGGCCGGCGTGGCGACACCCGCCATCATCGGCATCTCGCTGGATGGTTCGAACGGGACCGCCCGGATCACCGACACCGACGGCGGCGTGCTGGACGGGGACCGCGTCTACGACCGAGCCGTGGGCCCGATGCAGTTCATCCCCAGTACGTGGCGCGTCGTGGGCGTCGACGCCGATGGTGACGGAGTCAAGAACCCGCAGAGCATCACCGACGCCGCTACGGCAACCGCAATCTACCTCTGCTCCGGCCCCGGAGACCTCCGCCGTCCGGGCGACCTGAGGGCGGCGATCATGCGGTACAACGCTTCGGACTCCTACGTCCAGATGGTGACTGCCATCGCCGCCACGTACCGCCTTGGCGTCAGTGCCCTGCCGGCTCCGGCTGACTCATCCCTGTCGACGTCGGCTGCCGGCACGTCGGGCGCCAAGACCACCAAGCCCGCGACCGTCGTGGCCGGCGGCAAGCTCGGCTCGATCCTGGCCACAATGGTTCGGCAGACGCCAGCAACCACGCTCGTTGTACCCACGACCATCTCAGCCACCGCAGCGCCCGCTCTGCCGATCCCCGGCGCGACAACCGTCCCCACGACGACCTCGGCGCCGGCCCCCACGACCACCTCGGCGCCGGCCCCCACGACCACCTCGGCCCCGGCCCCCACGACCACCTCGGCCCCCGCCCCCACGACCATCCGCCATCGGTCGCCGTCCCGCCATACGAACGGATCTCGAAAGAACGTGATGCCTTCGGCCACATCAGGGTCGGGCACCGTCCTGCCACTCGGGCCGAAGGTAAAACCACCGTCGTCGGAGATGGCCTTCACGACAGACTGATACTTGGCGGTTGTGTCGTACGCAGAATAGAACGCGACTACCTGGCCGTCGTTCAACACCGTATTTCCGGACCAGGAGCCGTCGACATCGAGGCCATCGGGTTCTGGCGTGATGGCCAGTCGGTGATGACGCCAGTTCACGAAGTCGCGGCTACTCGCGTGTCCCCAAGAAACGAATCCGGCGCCACTGGCCGCGGCACGGTACTGAAAGTACAGATGCAACTTGTCGCCGATGAGGATCGGTCCGTTGGGATCGTTGACGAACCCAGTGGGCCGACGCACATGGAACTTGGGGAAGTGGTGATCGTCTTCCCTATGCATCAGGCAACACTCCTTGGTCGAGCCCCGGCCTAACCGTTCACGTCGTGGCGATCATTTCAATCGATGCTGCGCCAGGACCAGAGACGAGACCCCGTGCGGATCTCGTCTCCAATCCCGGCCCCACGGTCTAGTGCAGGGCGTATCTCTGCTGCACGGTGCCGTTGCAGTCCCAAATCTGCAGACGGGTCCCGTTGGTCGTCACGTTGCTTGGG
>Ga0209890_10000107_pt1 | contig 38495 bp, 44 predicted proteins | sample OrgsoiDNA2013049_FD_185799 | JGI IMG/M metagenome (GOLD analysis project Ga0209890, IMG submission 185799) | Permafrost soil microbial communities from the Arctic, to analyse light accelerated degradation of dissolved organic matter (DOM) -... | ecosystem: Environmental > Terrestrial > Soil >... | reverse complement strand
CCTGGCACCCACCAAGAACGAGTTCACCCCGGGCAGGCCCACCAGGGTGGCGGCCGCTGCACCGGCGAGCGCGACGAGGACGGTGTCGCGGCGGCGCCGGTCCACCTCGCGCAGGCGGAGGACGTCAAACCCGCGCCGCCGCGGCGGCTCACCGGTGGCGACGGTGAAGTACACGCGGAAGGCGTAGAGCGCGGTCAGGCCCATGGTGAGCAACACCCCCGCCGCGACCAACACCTGCGCAGGCGTGCTCACGTGGCCGCCGTTGGGCAGGTGGTTGCGAAAGGTCGCCGAGAGCACGCTGTACGTGTTCAGCGAGAGGCCGCTCACGCCAAGTGCCCATCCGCCCACCGCGAGCGTGGTTCGGGGCATCCTCCTTCGGGCGCCCGCGCAGTCGGCGAGCGTGGTGCTGCGGAAGCCGCGGCTGAGGTTCCCGGCAACAAGGAAGTACGCCACGGCGAGAAACGACGCCGTGAAGAGTGCGAACAGCGCCGGGCTGTACCCACCCATCCCGAAGGCGGCGAGGATCAGTCCCGACTGGCTCGCCAGCGCGAACATGCCGATGCGCAGGAGGTCGCGTTGAGCCAGCGCCAGCACCGCGCCCGCCGCCGCCGTCCCCGCTCCCACCAGCGCCAGCACGGTGAGGAGGTGGGGAGCCTCGAGCAGCACCGGGTAGACCCGCGCGACGAGCAACCCCGCAGGGACAATCGCCGACACGGCGATCAGCGCGACACCGGCCACCGGAGCCTCGAGGGCCCCGCTCAGCCACAGGTGCAGCGGGCCGATGGCAGCGCGGATCACCGCGGCGACCACGAACAGGGTGGCCAGCACCACCAGGGTCCGGGCGCCGACACCGGGAACGCCACCGAGGTGCCCCAGGTGCGCCGCCTTGCCCAGCTGGGCGAAGGAGAACGGGTCGTTGGTGAGCTGGCCGTTGGTGGCCGGCTGCTCGATGATGTTGGTGCTGAACTTGGCGAAGGTCATGACGAGGCCGAGCAGGAGCGCGAGGTCGGCGACGCGGAGCACGACCAGCGTGCGGGTCGCCCGCAACGCCGTCCCGGGGCGCTGCCAGTGGTGCACAGCAAGCATCCACGCGGCTACGCCCGCCACCTCCCAGCCCAGCCAGAACTGGAACAGGTTGGGGCTGCTGATCAACGCGAGCACCCCGAAGGTGAGCAGCGCCACCGTCCAGAAGAAGCGCCGGAAGGTGGCATCGCCGCGCATCGATGTGAGCGCGTATACCTGCACGATGACGGAGAGGAACAGGACCACCGCCATGAAGGCGACGCTCAGCGGGTCGACGCGGATCCCCCAGAACACAGGGAACTCGGGAGCGAAGGAGGACGACGTCGCCCCCGACGCGGTGGACTGGAGGTCCCAGAAGGTCTGCGTGTTTTCGTAGGCGGGGATGACATGCGTGAGCCGGAAGATGAGCACGACCAGCGCGACGGCGAAGGCCAGGCCGGTGAAGGCCACGCCGATCTGCGCGGCACGCCGCGCGGACTCGGCGAGGAACGCCGCGGCCACGCCCACCACCGGGAGCAGCACGATCCCCCAGGTGAGGTTGAGGATGACGGTCATCAGCCGTCGACCTCGGTCATCTCGTCGAGGTCGGCGGTGTCCGATCGCCGCCACAGGAGAGCGGCCACGGCCCCGCCAACCACCAGCTCCGCGCACAGGGCGGAGAGGGTGAAGAGCGCAAGCGCATCGCCGAGCCGAGGCAGTGAGCCATGGCCGCTCTCGGCAAAGCCGACCGCCGCCACAACCGGTGCGCTGAAGAGCACGCTGAGCGAGGCCAGCGCGGCCATCGTGCTGCGCCGCGAGGCCACGCCGAACAGCCCGATGGCAAACAGGATCGCGCTGAGCGCAGCGTAGTGGGCTGGGCCGACGTTCACTGCGCCGCCCCGCCCCGTCCGTCCCGCTGTGCGCGCGCCGCGGCGCGGTGCTGGCGGCGCATGCGTGTCCGCTCCTCGCGCAGGCGGCGTTGCTCGGCCGCACGGTCGAGAAGGCGCTCATCGTCGCCGGTGCGGCCGATCATGAGCCCGCCGGCGACGGCAACCACCGCCAACACCGCTGCCACACCGAGGCTGATCGGGGTCCCGTAGTGCAGGACGGTGACCAGGCTCTGCCCGCCGCCGCCGGCCGAGTCGTTGATCCTTGTCGCCGTGGTCCAGAGGAGCAGCACCCCAATGCCGCCGGCCACCACGGCCGCGACCGGCCAGGACGACCCCCACGCCGGGATGTCGCTGAGCAGCGCCTCGTAGCCACTGCGGCGCAGCAGCACGGCCACCAGCAGCAGGCAGCCGGCCGGAGCCACCAGGGCGATCACGCCGAGGACGTACGCCCCCGCCGCGATGAGCAGGATGCCCACGAGGATGTCGCCGGCCATCACGGCCATGAGCACCTGGCGCGTCGACGGCGCCAGCACGGCGCCGAGCGCGGCCACGACGATGAGGACGGCGAGCACGTAGAACACCGCGGTGCTCACCCCGCCATATGGAGCGGGACTGCGGCAGCGCGGCGACACGCTTGTTGGGGCGGCGCCTCGGTTAGGAGGCGGCTGCCGGCGCCGGACATCGGCGGCATTGTAGTCGTCGCGACCGTGACCGGCACCCGATCGTCAGATCAGGTCGTCTTCCTCGAGCGCCCGATGAACCAGGGGCGCCGGACGGTCGGAGGCGGCGACGACCCGCTCCACGAGCAGCGTCAGGGTCAGGCCGAGAAGCGTCAGGATGATCCCGGCGGCGGCCACGGGGTCGATGCGCAAGCCGAGCACCGGCACCGTCAACCCGGTCTCCCACGGGCCCACCGCCGGGCCTGCCGGGGTGCGCTGGCCGACGACCCCGGCGAGAACCAGCAGGCCGCCGAGCGTGCCGAAGTGGAAGAGCCAGTTGCGCGACCGCCGCGCCATGAAGACGGAGGCGGTGGCGATGAGCGCCGCCACCATCGCCGTGAGGATGCCGATCACCACCTGGGCCGGGGTGGGCGGCAGCACCACAGCCAGGATCACGGCGCCAACACCACGCCGCCGCCGACCACCTCGTCGTCGTGGTAGAGCACGCCCGCCTGCCCCGGGGCCACCTGGCTGATGGGTGGGTCACACTGCAACCGCACCGAGTCACCGACGCCGGCCAGGGTGACGGGGGCGGGGACGGCGTGGGCCCGGAGCTGTACTGAGAGCGACGCGCCGACCGCCGGCGAGACGCCGATCCAGTGCACATCGCCGAGGTCGACGACGCTCCGCTCCAGGGCCCGGCGCGGGCCGACCGTCACGGTGTTGGTGGCCGCGTCGACGGCCACGACGTGGAGCGGCGCCGCGTCCGGTCGGTCTGGCGCGAGGCCCAGTCCCGACCGCTGCCCCACCGTGTAGAAGGGCACGCCGCGATGACGGCCCAGCACGGTGCCCGAGCCGTCGACGATCGGCCCCGGCTGGAAGCGCCCGGCCAGGCGCCGCGCCAGGTCCTCGCGCACGCTTCCCTCCACGAAGCAGAGTTCCTGCGAGTCGGGCTTGGCCGCCGTCACCAGCCCCAGTTCCGCGGCGGTCCTGCGCACCTCGTCCTTGGACGTCTCACCGCCAAGCGGGAACAGCGCCCGGGAGAGCTGGTCCTGGTCGAGACGGTGCAGTGTGTAGGCCTGGTCCTTGACCGCCGCCACGGCGCGGTGGAGCGTGGCGACACCGCCGCGTCGCCCGGTGCGCGCGTAGTGGCCGGTGGCCACGTGGGTTGCCCCCGCTGCCAGGGCGCGCTCGAGGAGCGCTCCGAATTTGATCGTCTCGTTGCAGCGCACGCACGGGTTGGGAGTGCGACCCGCCGCGTACTCCTCGGCGTAGGCCGCGACCACGTCGCGCTGGAACTCCGGCTCGAGGTTCCAGCTGTAGTGCGCGATGCCGAGAGTGTTGGCGACGCGCCGGGCGTCCTCGACGGCGTCGATCGAGCAGCAGCCGCGGTCCCTGTCGCGCTCGCGGTCGCGAGGCCACATGGCCAGCGTGATCCCGATGGTGCGCAGCCCCTGCGCCGCGCACCGTGCCGCCGCGACTGACGAGTCGACCCCACCCGACATGGCCACAGCGATGACGGCCCCGCGTGGAAGCAGGGCAAAGGGATCGGCGGGCACCACCGCGGCGAGGCCGCCGCGGGACGGGGTGACCGCGACGGTCACGGCGTGAGGTCAGACACCGCCGGCGACGGCCGGTACGATGGAGACCTCGTCGCGCTCGCCGACAGGAGTGTCCAGGCCCTCGCTGAAGCGGATGTCCGAGTCGTTGACGTAGATGTTGATGAACTGGCGCAGCTTGCCGTCGGAGTCGTAGAGGCGGTCGTGGAAGCCGGGGTAGCGCTTGTCGAGGTCGCCGAGCGCCTCGGTGACGGTGACCCCGTCGACGGTGACCTCGGCGTCGCCGCCCGTGAGGCGACGGAGCGGACCGGGGACCCGGACACGGACTGGCATGGCGCCGAGTATACCGGGGGGCCCGCTGCCGGCAGCCCCGGACCGGTCAGCTCGCCGAGGGAAGCTCGACCACGAGCGGTGATCGGTCCGCGCGCTTGACGGCGCCCCCGACGAGGTCGTCGAAGACCAGCTGGGACCACGATTCCATGCTCAGGTAGTGACGGCGCATCGCCGGCAGGGCGAGGCACTCCCCCTCCAGCTTCTCGACCTCGCGCACCGACGTGGTGCCGGCCGACGGTTCGACAAGGAAGACGAGCCCGAGGTGGACGCGAGAGACCGGGCTGCTGTCGTCGTTCAGCATCGCAACCAGCCGTGCGGTGGCGGGCGACTCGCACACCACCTCCTCCGCCCACTCGCGTTGCAACCCACCCACCACGGGATCGCCGCCCGCCCCGTCGCCGGGGTTGACATGCCCGCCGACGCCGAGCGAGTAGAGATGGTGGAGGCGGGTCTCGCTGGACCTGCGCAGCCGCCGGGTGAGCAGGTAGGTGCCGTCGTGGGGGTGGTGGACGACGCAGTACGGGATGATCTGCTGCATCGAGGGGTCGTCCTCGACGGTGTGACGCGGCCGGTATTCCGACGTGGCCCTGATGGTGCGCAGGACACGTTCAAGGCCCACCGTGACCAGGCCGTGCCAGGCCCCGTCAGGAAAGATGGTCGTGCGCGGCACGCACAGCACGTCCTCGGCGTCGACGCGCGCAGCCGCGTGGCGTCCGCGTGTTGCGGTGCTGCGAGCCGCGCTGGCCTCGGTGGTCGGCCTCAAGGTCATGGAATTCTACGTGTGTCCGCGGCAACCCCGGGACGGCCTGCGCCACGATAGGCGGATGCCCGAGTTGCCCGAGGTCACGGCCCTCGCCGCCGGTCTCACCGAACGCCTCGCCGGCCGCACCGTCACGGCGGTGCGGTTGCGCTCCGTCGGGGCCCTCAAGACCTACGACCCCCCGCTGCAGGCCCTGTGCGGCTCGACCGTCACGGGCTGGGCACGCCACGGCAAGTTCCTCGACATGTCCGCCGGCGACCTCCACCTGGTGGTGCACCTGGCCCGCGCCGGCTGGATCCGCTGGCGCGAGAGCCTCACCGAGGCCAGGGCGAGCCTGCGCGGCCCGCTCGCCCTGCAGGTCGGGGTGGATGGCGGCGGCGGCATCGACATCACCGAACAGGGCACGGAGAAGCGCCTCGCCGTCTACCTGGTGCGCAACCCGCTCACCGACGTGCCCGGCATCGCCCGGCTCGGCATCGACGTCCTCGACGCCTCCCTCGATGCCGTGACGCTGTGCGGCCTCCTGCGCGCCCGCCGCGGCCAGCTCAAGACGCTGCTCGCCGACCAGACGCTGGTTGCCGGGGTGGGCAACGCGTACTCAGACGAAATCCTCCATGCCGCCCGCCTCTCACCCTTCAAGCAGGCGTCGGCGCTCACCGACGAGGAGGCCGGCCGACTCCAGGACGCGTTGCAGCGGGTCATGCGCGAGGCCGTGGCGCGCACTCGCGGCCTCGACATCGGACAGCTGAAGCCGGACAAGAAGGAGCACATGGCGGTGCACGGACGTACCGGCGAGGCCTGCCCGCTGTGCGGCGACACCATCCGCCAGGTAGCCCTGGCGACGCGCTCCTTCCAGTACTGCCCCACCTGCCAGACCGGTGGTCGAGTGCTCGCCGACCGCCGTCTCAGCCGCCTCCTCCGCTGATCCCTCTCACCGCTTGCGCGCCATGGTGATGCCGTCGGCGACGGGGAGCATCACGCTGTCGAAGGCTTGGTGCCCGGCCAGCCAGTCGTTGAACGCGCGGATGTGGGCGACCTGGTCCTCCGGCGCGGCGTCGCCGTGGAGCACGTCTCCCCCGGAGAGCACGTTGTCGATGAGCAGCACACCACCGGGCCGAAGCCGCGGCAACAGCTGCTCCGTGTAGTCGCGGTTGCTCCTCTTGTCGGCATCGATGAAGGCCAGGTCGATGGTTGCGGCGGCGGGAAGCGAACGCAGCGTCGCCGACGCGGGCCCGATGCGCAGCTCGATCCGGTCGGAGACGCCGGCCAGCTCCCAGTGACGGCGCCCGATCGACGTCCACTCCTCGCTGACGTCGCAGCAGAGCAGGTGGCCACCGTCCGCCAGGCCGCGCGCGATCGACAGTGCGGAGTAGCCGGTGAAGGTGCCCACCTCCACCGCGCTGCGCACCCCGAGCGCGGCGGTGAGAACGGTGAAGAAGGCGCCCTGCTCGGGAGCGATCTGCATCTGGCTGATGTCGCCGAGCGCCGCGGTCTCGGCGATCAGTGATCTCTGCACGTCATCGAGAGGCAGCGAATGCTCGACCAGGTAGCGCTGCAACTTTTCGGTGAGCAGGAAGCTCTTGGGACTCATTTCGATACCCTCACGTGCATGTGTCGCTCGTCGGCCCTGATCATCGCAGCGCCGCTGCGCTGCGAGACGGCACCGTGAGCGTGGCCGAGCGCGCCGATGTCGAGCACGCCCTATGGGCGCTGCGCGCGTACGACACCACGGCGCTCGCCACCGTCAGCGACTCCGGGCCCCACGTCGCCGGGGTGTTCTTCGCGCCGGAGACCGAGGACGGCCGCATCCAACTGCTGCTTGCAGTCCTCGACCGATCGCGCAAGGCCGCCGACATGGCCGCGGACTCGCGCGTCGCGTTCATGTGTTCGCCGGGCAACCCCTCGCGCTGGATCCAGGGCTGGGGAACCGCGACGCGGCCCGAACTCGACGACGCGGGCCGCCTCGAGATGTTCCGCCGCCTCATCGCCCATGCCCCCGGGGCGCGACAGTTCGTCGACACGCTGCCGGTGCACCCGGTCGTGGTCGCGGTGCGCGAGCTGAAGGTGGTCGAGGTGCTCGGCAAACCACCGCTTCTCCTCACCTTCGACTGATGGCCGCGGGCGCCGTGCTGCGGCCGGGCATGCTGTCGGTGGTGTTGGCGAGCGTGCGAGCACGCTCACTCACCGTCGCCGCGATCAGCTCTGTGGTCGGCACCGCCGCGTTGGCCCCGGCGCGGGCCGTGCAGCCGCTGATCGCGCTGGGGTGCCTGGTGCTTGCCGTCCTGCTCCAGGCGGCGACCAACGTCCTCAACGACGCAGAGGATGCCCTGACGGGCGCCGACGACCATGCCGCGTCGGGCGCCTCGCTGGCGATGCGACGCCAGTGGATCAGCCCTTCGCAGGCCCACGCCATGGCGGCGTGGCTGTTCGCCCTCGCCGCCGCCCTCGGGCTGGCCATCGCGCTCGGCGCCGGGCGCCCGGCGCTTCTCCTCCTCGGCCTGGTCGCGCTCGTCGTGGGCTGGGCCTACACGGCGCCGCCGCTCCGGCTCGCCTACCGTCCCTTCGGGGAGGCAGCGTCAGCGCTGCCCATGGGGCTGGGCATCGTATGGGGCACCGCTGCGGCACAGACCGCGTCGGTGCCGAACTCGGTGTTCTGGGCTGCCGCGCCCCTGGCCCTCCTGACCGCAGGCATCCTCCACGCCAACAACGCCCGCGATCGCAGCCACGACGCCGCCGTCGGGAAGCGGACCCTGGCCACGCGCCTGTCGCCGGGTGCAGTGGTGACCGAGTTTCGGGTCCTCCTCGGCGCGGTGCCGGTGGTCCTGGCAGGTGCGTTCATCACCGGCGGGCTGCCGTGGCGGTGCCTGTTGGTGGTGGTCCCGGCCCTGCTCGCCGCCCGCCTCACGATTGGTGCGCGACGCGACCTCGACGGGCGCGGCTGGACGATGCTGCTGATCAGCTGCGTCAAGCTGCACCTGCTCACCGGGGTCACCCTCGCCGCCGGGTTCGTGCTCAGCTCGATCAGCTGGTGAGTGCGGCCAGGTCCTCGAAGAAGCCGGGGTAGGACACAGCGACGACATCGGCGCCGTCGATGACGCATGCCTCCTCGGCGGGGTCGACCAGCGACGCGGCCACCGCCCACGCCATGGCCAGGCGGTGATCACCGGCCGCATCCAGGCGTCCCGGGCGGAGCCGCGCCGGGCCCTCGATGGTCAGTCCGTCGGGGCGTTCTTCCACGCTGACACCGAGGATGCGGAGCCCGGCGACGATCTGGGCGACGCGGTCTGACTCCTTGTTGCGCAGTTCGGCCGCGCCTCGAATCTCCGTCCGGCCCTCCGCCTGCGTCGCGACGACGGCGATCACCGGGATCTCGTCGATGCAGCGCGGCACCATGGCGGCGTCGAGCGTGACGCCGTGGAGCGGCGCGCCGGTGACCACCACGTCTCCCTGCGGCTCGACATCGGCCGCCATCGGACCCTCCTCGACCTCGACGCGGGCGCCCATGGCGGTGAGCACCTCGAGGATGCCGGTGCGCCCCGGGTTGAGCCCGATCCCGAGGCAGCGCACCCGCCAGCGGGGACGGGCGGCCGCCAGCGCCATGAAGAACGCCGCCGAGCTGATGTCGCCGGGCACGCGCAGGCCGAACGGCTCGAGGCGCGTCGGCCGCAGCGTCACGGACTCGCCGTCCGCCTCGAGATCGGCTGCGCACGCGCGCAGGAGGCGCTCGGTGTGGTCGCGCGTGGGCAGCGGCTCGTGGATCACGGTCGGTCCCTGCGCGTTCAGCCCCGCGAGGAGGATGGCCGACTTCACCTGCGCGCTGGCCACCTTGAGGTGGTGGACCACACCGAGGGGCGCCGCGGTGCCGTGCACCTGCATGGGCGCGTGACCGTCCCGGGTGGTCACCTCGGCCCCCATCGCGCGCAGCGGGGCTGCCACCCGCTCCATGGGACGGCGCTGCAGGGAGTGGTCGCCGTCAAGGGTGGCGATGAGGTCGTGGGCCGCGAGCGCCCCGCTGACCAGGCGCATGGTGGTGCCGGAGTTGGCGCAGTCGAGCGCATCCGAGGGGCTGCTCAGGCTGATCCCCGGGCCGGCGCCGTCGAGCGAGACGCGGCCGTCGCCGAACGGGCGGACCGACCCTCCGCAGTCACGCAGAACCTGCGCTGTGGCGGCCACGTCGGCGGCGGGCGAGAGGTTGCCGATGTAGCTGCGGCCCCGGATCAGTGTCCCGAGGATGAGCGCGCGATGGCTGATCGACTTGTCACCGGGGACGCGCACCGCGCCGTCCACCGTGGCGGCTCCGTTCACCCGCGTCTCCGTCATCGCAGCGCTGTGCCCGGCTGGTTCACGCCGCCCGCCTCATGTCCCGGAGGAACGCGGACGCGGCCGCGGCGCCGCCGCCGGGATGCGACCACATGGCGTCGAGAAGCGCCGACCCGACGACGGCGGCCTCGCAGCGTCCGCGCAGCGCCTCCAGGTGTTCGTGACGGCTCAGGCCAAAACCGAGGGCGCGGGGAAGAGCGGTGGCGGCACGCACGCGGTCGAGCATCTCAAAGGCCTCGGCGGCAATCTCGGCGCGTGCTCCCGTGGTGCCGGTGACGCTGACGCAGTAGATGAACCCGCGCGCGCCGCGACAGGCCCGGTCGATGCGCTCGTCGGGGGTCGTCGGCGCCACCAGCGGGATCAGTGCCAGGCCGTGGGCGGCGGCCGCCGCGCGGACGTCGCCCGCCTCGTCGGCGGGCAGGTCGGGAACGATGATGCCGTCCACCCCGGCGGCCGCCGAGGCGGCGCAGAAGGCGTCGACGCCGTAGCTCAGCACGGGGTTCAGGTAGGTCATGAAGACCAGCGGCAGGGTCACGCCGGCGGCGCGAGCCGCGGCTGCCTGCTCGATGGCCAGCCCCGCCGTCATGCCGTTGTTGAGGGCACGCCACCCGGCGCGCTGGATGCTCGGGCCGTCGGCGAGGGGGTCGCTGAACGGAATCCCGATCTCGGCGGCGGCACACCCCGCATCCTGGGCGGCACGGAGCACCTCGACGGTGTCGTCGCGACGTGGAAAGCCGGCGGTGACGTACGGGACCAGGGCGGGCAGTCCGCCCTCCCCTCCCCCCTGCAACGCTGCCATGAGCCGCTCACCCGGCGGCATCGGCGCCCTCGCTGTCGTGCTCGCCGACGGTGCCGATGTCCTTGTCGCCACGGCCCGACAGACACACCACGATGACCGTGGATGGGGAGCGCTGGGCGGCGAGCACCTCGGCGACGTGGAGGGCGTGGCTCGACTCCAGGGCGGGGATGATCCCCTCGAGGCGGCAGAGCCTGTGGAACGCGGCCACGGCCTGGTCGTCGTCGGCGCACAGGTAGCGCACCCGGCCGCTGTCATGCAGGGCGCTGTGCTCCGGGCCCACGCCCGGGTAGTCGAGGCCGGCGCTGATCGAGTGGGCAGTGAGCACCTGGCCGTTCTCGTCCTGCATGAGGTAGCTGTTCGAGCCGTGGAGCACTCCGGGCCGTCCGCGGTTCAGCGGCGCCGCGTGTTCGGGGCCGTCGAGGCCACGGCCGGCAGCCTCGACGCCGACCAGCTCGACACCAGTGTCATCGAGGAATGCGGCGAACATGCCGATCGCGTTGCTGCCGCCGCCGACGCACGCAACCACGGCGCCGGGAAGGGATCCCCACCGCTCCAGGCAGTCGGCGCGCGTCTCGTCGCCGATGACGCGCTGGAGGATGCGCACCAGCGTCGGGTAGGGGTGCGGACCGACGCTGCTGCCGATCACGTAATGAGTGTCGCGGACGTTGGCGACCCAGTCGCGGATCGCCTCGTTGGTGGCGTCCTTGAGCGTGCCGGCGCCGCTGTCGACGGGGATGACCGTGGCACCCAGGAGGCCCATGCGATAGACGTTGATCGCCTGGCGGCGCATGTCCTCACGGCCCATGTACACCGTGCAGCCGAGGCCGGCTCGAGCGCATGCCGTGGCGGTGGCCACGCCATGCTGGCCGGCGCCGGTCTCCGCGATGATCCGGCGCTTGCCCATGCGCTCGGCGAGCATCACCTGGCCGAGGGCGTTGTTGATCTTGTGGGCGCCGGTGTGGAGCAGGTCCTCGCGCTTCAGCCAGATCTGCGCCCCGCCGGCGGCGGCGCTCAGTCGTGGAGCGTGGGTGAGGGGTGTGGGGCGGCCCGCGTACTCGTGGAGCAGCCTGCGCCGTTCCGCCTCGAACGCCGGGTCGGCGAAGGCCTCGTCCATGACGGCCTCGAGCTGGTCGAGCGCAGGCATCACGGTCTCGGGGACATAGGCTCCGCCATAGGCGCCGAAGCGACCGCGGCCGCCGCTCATGCCCGGACGCCGAGCTGCAGAGAGGCCTCCGCCGCCCGCGCCGCCTCGACGTAGGCCACCACGCGGGCGGCGTCCTTGACCCCCGGCGCCGACTCCAGGCCGCTGGACGCGTCCACACCGTACGGCCTCACCGCGTCGACCGCGCCGGCCACGTTGGCGGCGGACAGGCCACCGGCCAGGACCAGGCGCAGGTGCCGGGCCAGCGCGGCGGCCACGGCCACGTCGACGCGTTCGCCGGTGCCACCGGGCAGACCGTCCGCCCCCGGGGCGGCGTCGAGGAGCACGGTGCCGTCAGCCCACCAGGCGTCGGTCAGGGCCTCAGCGCCGGAGCGCGCGTTGATGGCCCGGATGACGGGAACCCCGGACACGCCAGCGATGGATCGGGGCACGCGGCCGTGGAGCTGCACCGCCGACAGCCTGTAGCGGCCGGCGGCCTCGTCGCAGTCGGCAGCGGTGGCATCGACCATCACGCCGACCAGCTCCGCCCGCGCTCCTACCGCCTCGACGACGGCACGAGCAGCCGCGTCGTCCGCGTACCTGGGGCTGGCCGGGACCAGGACAAGCCCGAGCCAGTCCGCCCCGGCGTCGACGGCCACCTCGGCGATCTCCGCGCTGCGGACACCGCAGACCTTGACGATCACCGGCGTGTCCTGGAGGCGCCGGCGGCCTCAGCCGCGGCGACCATCGCCGAGAGGGCGGAGGCCGGGTTGGCGGCGCGCATCAACGCCTCCCCCACCAGGACGGCGTCGGCGCCCTCGCCAACCAGCCGGGTCACATCGGCGGCGTCGTGCACACCGGACTCGGCGACGGTGACGACGCCTGCCGGGATTCGCGAGCGCAGCCGAGCGAACGTCGCCAGGTCGGTGCCCAGCGTGGTCAGGTCGCGGTTGTTGACGCCGATGCACTCCGCGCCGGCGCCGAGCGCGCGGTCGAGGTCGAGGTCGGTGTGCACCTCGACGAGCGCACCCGCTCCACAGCGCCGGGCGGCGTCGATGACCTCCTCGAGCTCGTTGTCGTCGAACACCACCGCGATCAGCAGCACCCAGTCGGCGCCGGCCACGCGCGCTTCGGCAACCTGCACCGGTGCGACGACGAAGTCCTTGCGCAGGACGGGCACCTCCACCGCGCCGCGCACCGCCACGAGGTCGTCGAGGGAACCGCCGAAATCGGGGCCGTCGGTGAGCACGGAGATGGCCACGGCGCCGGCCGCCTCATAGGCTTCAGCCACGGCCACGGCGTCGAGGTCGGGGCGAAGCACGCCGCCACTCGGCGAGCGTCGCTTCAGCTCGGCGATGACCGTGCCGCCCGCGAGGATGCGCTCGATCGCGGGAGCGTGCTCCAGGTTGGCGGCGTGGGCGAACATGGCGGCACGTCCGCAATGCAGAGCCGCCGCCTCAGCGCGCTTGCGTTCGATGATCGGCGCCAGTGCGCCCAGGCCGGTCATCGCGCCGCGCTGAGCAGCGAGGGGACGCTTGAAGCGCCGAGCAGGTTGGCGAGCAGCGCGCGGCCGTGGGGGGTGCCGATCGACTCGGGGTGGAATTGCACCCCCTCGATGGGCTGGTCGCGATGCCGCAAACCCATGACGGTGCCGTCGGCAGTCCACGCCGTCAGCTCCAGCACGGATGGCAGGGTGGCGCGCTCCACCACCAGGGAGTGGTAGCGGGTCGCACGCAGCGGGTTGGGCACGGCGTTGAACAGGCCCTCGCCGGTGTGCTCGACGTCGCTGCACTTGCCGTGCATGAGCACGGCCGCATTGACCACGCGGCCGCCGAACGCCAGCCCGATCGCCTGGTGGCCGAGGCAGACGCCCAGCAGCGGAACGGACTCGCGTGCGGCTGCCAGCACCAGCTCGACACAGATGCCCGCGTCCTCGGGCCGCCCCGGCCCCGGTGAGAGAACGATCGCCGCGGGGCGCGCGCCGAGCACGTCGGCGACGGTGGCCGTGTCGTTGCGGACGACCGCCGTATCCGCCCCAAGCTCGCCGAGGTACTGGACCAGGTTGAAGGTGAAGGAGTCGTAGTTGTCGACGACCAGGACCCGGCCGCGCAGGTCGCCGGGGAGCGCGCTCACAGCGCGTTGACGCGCGCGACCGCGTCGAGGGCTGCCGCCAGCTTGTTGTCGATCTCGCGAGCCTCCTGGTGCGGCGAGGAGTCGGCGACGATCCCGGCCGCCGCCTGCAGGTAGGCCTGCCCATCCACCACCACGACGGTGCGCAGGGCGATTGCGGTGTCGAGCACTCCTCCACTTCCAATGTACCCGACCGCGCCGGCATACGGTCCCCGGCCGTGCGGCTCCAGCGCGGCGATGATCTCCATGGCGCGAATCTTCGGCGCCCCGGTCACGGTGCCGGCCGGGAAGCAGGCGCGGAGCGCGTCCAGCGCTCCGTGCCCGGGGGCGAGGCGCGCGCGGATGGCGCTGACCAGGTGCATCACCCGCGAGTAGCGCTCGACGACGGCGGTCTCGTGCACCTCGACGCTGCCCGCGACGGCGACCCGGCCGACGTCGTTGCGGCCGAGGTCGACGAGCATGAGGTGCTCCGCCTGCTCCTTCTCGCTGCTGTGCAGCTCCGCCTCCATAACGGCGTCCTCGGCGTCGGTGACCCCACGACGCCGGGTCCCGGCGATGGGGCGGTACGCGACCGTCTCACCGCGGACGCGAACCAGCATCTCCGGCGACGCGCCGACCAGGGTGCACTGGGGGGAGCTCACGTAGAAGAGGTAGGGCGTGGGACTGGACACGCGCAGCGCCGTGTAGAGCGTGAACGGGTGCGCCTCCAGGGGTACAGCGAAGCGACGCGAGACCTGCACCTGGAAGATGTCACCGGCCACGATGTGGTCGAGGCACCGCTCCACAGCCGCGATGAACCGCTCCCGCGACAGCGTGGCGGAGTCGTCAGGCGGGAACAGGAGCGGCAGATTGACGAACCCCGTCAGGGGCTCCACCGCCAACGCCTCGGGATGGTCGACAGCTCCCCTCGCCGGGCGTGGGGCCATGATGCGCGCGCGCAGACCCTCGAGCACGTCGCGAGCCCGCATGTAGGCCGCGTCCGCCGGCTCGGCTGTGCTGCGCAGCTGCGTCACGAGGAGGAGGCGGCGCCGCGCGTGGTCGAACACAGTGAGGGTGCGGTAGAGCGCGAAGAGGCTGGTCGGGACGTCTCGGAACGCCGGCGCCGTGGCCGGGAGGCGTTCGTAGCAGGCCGCAGCCTCGTACCCCAGGTACCCCACCCATCCGCCGAGGAACGGGGCGTCGACATCCTCCACGGTCGCCACGGTCTCTGCGAGCACGCCCTCCAGCGGCCGCAGCGGGTCGGTCTCGTCACCCGGAGCCACCTCCACAGGGTCGTGGCCGAGGAACGAGTACCCATGCACGCCGGCCGCGAGCGTGCCGGACTCGAGCAGGAAGCAGTGCCCGCCCACGCCGAGGCGCTGCATGAGACTGACCGGCGTCTCCTCCCCGGCGGGGAGCTCCATCACCAGGGGCACGACGTCGTGGGTGGCGAGGAGCCGTGTGGCTGTGTCGAGGTCTGGACGGATGCCGGGCTCGCTCATCGGGATCTGCGTGGGGGTTGCGGCGACCGACCGCCGGCGCTAGGCCGGGGTCACCGCGCCGGCGCCGACGTGGAGCGCGATGCGCTCGAGGGCCCGCTGGAGGTTGGCCGCAGAGTTGGCGTAGCTGAGGCGGATGTGGCCGGCGCCGTGGGGCCCGAAGGCGGTGCCGGCCAGCACCGCCACCCCGACCTCCTCGAGGAGGCCCATCTGCAGCTCGCGCTCGCCAAACCCGGTGGCCGTGATGTCGGGGAAGACATAGAAGGCCCCAGCGGGACGTCGGCAGGTGATCCCGGGGATGCGGTTGAGCCCATCCACGATGAGGTCGCGTCGGGTCCGGAAGTCCGCCACCATGGCGTCCACGGCGGCGTCGGACTCTGGCGATTCGAAGGCCTCGAGGGCGGCCATCTGGGTGAACGCCGCCGCGCACGACGATGAGTTGATCATCAGGGTGTCCATGCGCTTGGCCAGCTCCACCGGCATGACACCGAAGCCGAGACGCCAGCCGCACATCGCCCACGCCTTGCTGAGGCCGTCCATGAGGACGGTGCGCTCGGCCATCCCGTCGATGCTGTACAGCGATACGTGCTCGCTGTCGTAGGTCAGGCGTCCGTAGATCTCGTCGCTGAGCACCACGAGGTCGTGCTCGACGGCGAGCTTGGCGATGCTCTCGCAATCGTCACGGGTGAGGATGCCGCCCGTCGGATTGGCCGGCGAGTTGACGATGAGCAGCTTGGTGCGCGGCGTCACCAGGCTGCGCAGCTCCTCGACGTCGAGGCGGAAATCGTTGCTCTGCCTGATCGGCGCGGACACTGGGGTGGCTCCGAGGAAGCTCACCAGTGAGCGGTAGATGGGGTAGCCGGGGTCGGGCACGATGACCTCGTCGCCGGGGTTGATGATGGCGAGGAGCAGGAAGGCGAGGATGTTCTTGCTGCCCGGGACGATGACCACGTTCTCCGCCGAGGTGGGCACGCCCGTGCGCCCTGCCACGTACCGCGCGGTCGCCTCGCGTACGACCGGGATGCCGCTCGCCGGCGTGTAGTGCGTGGCCCCGTCGTTGAGCGCGCGGGTGGCCGCGTCGATGATGTTCTGGGGTGTGCCGTAGTCGGGCTCGCCGATCTCGAGGTGGATGATGTCGCGGCCCTCCGCCTCCAGGCGGCGGGCATGAGCAAGCACCTCGAAGGCGCTCTCCGTGCCGAGGCGCTCCATCCGGTCCGCCCATGTGAAGTTCATCCCGTCACCGTGAATGGCGGGAGGTCGCCGCGGTACGGCTCGCGGGACACGTCGACGGCCGCCACCCTGGCGAACGTCGGACCGTCGTGGAGCAGCGCGACCAGTCGGTCGACGGCGCCCACAGGGCCCTCGACGACACACTCGACGGTGCCGTCCTCACGGTTGGCGACAGTGCCGCTGAGGCCGTCCGCGTGCTCCGCGACGAAGGCACGGAAACCGACCATCTGGACGCGCCCACGCACCGTTGCCCGCACGCGAGTCTGCTCCGACATCACCACGGGATTATAGGGAGGGCTGCTGACCTCGGTCAGGCGGCGACCGGCGTGAGCCGACGGATCACGGGGAGCATGTCTTTGGTGGTGGTCATCTTGGTTCCGGCCAGCTCCGACATCAACGCGAGGATGCGTCGCTGCACAGGGGCCTCGTGGTCACGACCGGGCAGGTACCAGTTGAGCATGCGGCTGATGTACTCGGGATCCTCGAGCTTGTCGCAGACACTCGGCGTGGTCACTGTCGTGGGGTGCTTGGGTGCGTCGTTGGTGCTGCGCAACATCCACAGCGTCATGCGCAGGACGGCGGGCAGCTCGTCCGGCTTGTTGGCGATCGCCTTGCGAAGGTACTTGGCGTAGCAGGCGGCGTGGCGCAGCTCGTCGGCGGCCAGGATCTTGAAGATCTTGCGCAGCACCGGCTCCGGGGCGTTGTGGCTAAACGCGTTGTACCAGTGGGCGAGACGCTGCTCCCCGCAGAAGTGCATGGTCAGCGTCTCGATCGCCGGGCCCTCGGCGAAGGTGAGCCGCAGCTCAGGAAGTTCCTTCTCCTCGTCGAACGTGTCACCGCAGTACTCGAGGTACTTACGCAACACCATGTGGTGCTTCATCTCTTCGTAGAACCAGATGGAGACGAAGCTGCAGAAGTCGATGTCGGTGTAGAAATCGCGCAGGAACATCTCCGTGGCGTAGAGCGCACTGAGCTCGGTCAGGCAGATCTGACGGAGGTCGTGCATCCACTGGTCGGTCAGGAGGCTGCGATCGATCTGCGTGAAATCGATCTCGTCGGTGAAGTTCCAGCGGGCGCGTTCGAGTCGGACGAAGAGGTCGTCATAGAGCATGGTTCAAGTCTCGCCGAGACGGCCCGCGGCGCCATCGGCCTCCACGCCGCATTTGGAGGCCAATATTTGGCCCTGGTGTCCATAATGGCCGCAATGTCGAACGATGCGCGGGTCCGGGCACTCGCTGCGCCAAGAGAATGGGCCGCCACGGCCACCCTGCCGCCAGAGATCATCGCGCGCCTGCTCGCCGACGTCGACGTCATCGCTCGTCGCATGACCCGCCGGATCGCCGCGGAGCTTGCCCTGCCCGCCCAGTTCCGCGGCATCGGCTACCTGCGCACCATCACCAGCGCCTGCCGGGACGCGCTGCGCACCCTCGTCCGGTTGCTCCGCGACGGCCGCGGCCTGCGCACCGCCGACCTCCAACGCCTGGGATCGATGGGGGCGCAGCAGGCGGAGATGGGTGTGCCGCTGGAGGTCCTGCTGGCCGCATACCGGCTGGCGGCACGCGTGGTCTGGCGCGAGCTGATCGGCGAGTCCGCCGGCCTGGACAGCCTTCCCCCAGCCACCGTCATCGCCGTCACCGGGCAGGTGCTCGAGTACCTCGACGAGATCAGCGGCGCCGTCGGGTCGGCCTACCTGGAGACACGCGAGGTGCTGATGCGGCGCCGCGACCTCGACCGCGACCGCATCCTCCAACGCCTCGTGGCCGGCGACGTCAGCCCGGAGCTGCGCCGCCTCGCCGCGGCCAGCGACCTCGACCTGCAGCCCCCCTACCTGGTGCTGGCCTGCTCCATCGGTTCCGAGGAGGCGGAGCGCGCCATCGAGCGCGTCCTGCGCCCCCGCGGCGTGCTCATGGTGGGCGACCAGGCGGGCACATGGATCGCGCTCGTGCCCGGGCGCAACGGCGTGAGCGGCGTGCTCGACGAGGCGGAGCGCACCGCGCCCGGCTCGGTGCGCTGGGGGATCGGTCCACTGGCAACGGCCCTCGACGATGTGGCCGAGGGGGCACGCCGTGCCCGCGAGGCCCTGCGCGTGGGCGCCCGGCTCGATCCCTCGGCACGCGCCTGGGACGACGCGGCGGTGGGCATCTTCGCGACCCTGGCCACCGATCCGGACGCCATGCGCCGCTACGTGCACCACGTCCTCGGCGGCGTGCTCGCGGTGCCGCCGTCGCGCAGCGCGCCGCTGCTCGAGACGCTCGAGGCGCTCCTGGTCACGCCCAGCCTCAACGATGCGGCCGCGCTCCTGGGGTTGCACCGCCACACCGTCGTCTACCGCACCCGTCGCCTCGCCGAACTCGGCGTGGCGATCGAGGAGCCCGCCGCGCCCCATCGGCTCTGGCTCGCACTCCAGTGCCGGCGGCTCCTGGCGGCGACAGACCCGGCCGGCGCGGCCGCGCCCGGGTGAACCGGGCGCCGACCGCCGGCGACTTCGCCACGCTTGGCCTTCAGCCGGGGGCGACTGCCGAAGAGATACGCGCCGCCTACCGGCGCCTCGTCAAGGTCCACCATCCCGACCGCAACCCCGGTGACGTCGAGGCCCTGGCGACATTCCGGCGCCTCACCGAGAGCTACGCGGTGCTGCGCAGTCACGCACAGGCGCGGGCCCGCCCGGAGCGGTCGCCCCTGTCGGCGGCGCTGGCCCGGCGGCGCCCGCTGTCCCGTCGCACCGCGTCAGAGGAGTCGATCGCGCTCGCCGAGCTCAGCACCGGCGCGGCTCTCTGGGTCGACGCCGCGGCGGTGCTCGTCGGCCCGGACCGCGCCACGGCGCTGGACCCCGGCGCGCTCGGCAGCGTCTTCCCCAGTGCCGAGCGGGTGATCCGTGTCGAACGCCGCCCCGACGGGTTCCACGTCTTCCTGCCGCCGCAGCCTTCGGCGCGGTGGGCGGTGAGCACGGCCGCCGAGAGCGGGGGCCTGGCCGTCGCGGCACTCTGGGTCGGCGATCGCCAGGACGACGACGGTGAAGGCGCCGCCACCGCCCGGGCGCCGCTCCGACTGCTCACCGACAGGGTCGGCGAGATGGCCATCGACGATCGCGGCTGGGTCGCGGTCGAGGCTCTCTCCGTCGACGCCGAGGGCGTCTGGGCGATCGACCTCGCTCAGCCGGTGGGCCGCGCACCGCACCACGCGACCCCGGTCCGCGTGCTTCGCGACGAGGACGGGTTCCGCGTGCACAGCGAGGTCCCGGCGGAGGAATGGACGCCGGTCGACGCGCACGCCGAGGCTTCGGCGGCCGTCCTCGTGGCCCTGCTCGCGGGCGTCACGCACCCTGTGGCCGGGCCACCCGCCGTCTGAGGGTAGGGATGCGCCCCGCTCACTTGGCGACGAGTGCGGTTCCCTCGGCCTCGCGGGCCAGCATGAAGAGCAGGTCGGAGCAGCGATTGAGGTAGCGGAGCACCTCGGGGTTGGGCACCTGGCCGGCGCGCTGCAGCGAGACGGCGCGGCGCTCGGCGCGACGGATCAGGCTGCGCCCGAGGTCGATCGCCGCGGCCACAGGGTCGCCTCCCGGGATCACGAACCCGTTGGGCAAGGTCACCCTTTCCTCGAGGGAGGCCACCTCGGCGTCCAGTGCCTCGACCATCGAGGCGGTGACGGTGACGAAATGGCGTTCCAGCCTGTCGCGTTGGTCCGCGGCCGTCGCCAGCTCCGCCCCCACCGTGAAGAGGTCGCGCTGCAGGTCGAGGATCCGCTGCGCCCGCGCCGGGTCCGCGCACAGCGCGCGGGCCAGGCCGAGGGCGCTGATGGCCTCGTCGAGGGCGCCGTAGGCCTCGGTGTGGAGGTCGTCCTTGGGAACGCGGCCGCCGTAGAGAAGCCCCGTCTCTCCCCCATCGCCATGACGGGTGACGATGCTCATGCCACCCAGCCGCCGTCGACCGACGCGTCGGCCAGCACCTTCACGGCGCTTGCCTCAGTTCCGCGGGCCCGCTCCTCCAGCCACTTGCTGGCGGCGATCGTGGCCGTGGTGGCGTCGCCCACTGCCGTTGTGATCTGACGGGTCAGCTGAGCGCGGACGTCGCCGGCCGCGAAGATACCGGGGACGTTGGTCATCATGGTCATGGGGTCGGTCAGGTAGTAGCCGCCCGCGTCATGGTCGACGTGGGTCGCAACCAGCCCGGTGTTGGGGATGAACCCGACGAAGATGAAGACGCCCCCGACGTCGAGACGCGAGGCCTCGCTGGTGAGCGTGTCCCGGAGTTGCAGGTGGCTGACCTTGGCGTCGCCCTCGATCGCCTCGACCACGGTGTTGAGCAGGAATTCGATCTTCGGGTTGGCGCGGGCCTGCTCGACGAGGATGGGCTGAGCGCGCAACTGACCGCGGCGATGGATCAGGGTCACCTTGGTCGCATAGCGGGTCAGGAACATCGCCTCCTCGACGGCTGCGTCGCCGCCTCCGACGACGGCCAGCTCCAACTGCTGGAAGAAGGCGCCGTCGCAGACCGCGCAGTAGGACACCCCGCGGCCGGCGAACTCCGCCTCCCCGGGGACATCCAGCTTGCGCGGGTTGCCGCCGGCGGTGACAATGACGGCGGGCGCACGGAATTCACCGGCCTCGGTCTCGATGACCTTCATGCCGTCGCCTTCGACGCGGACCCGGGTGACCGGCGAGTAGACGATCTCGGCGCCGAAGTGCTCCGCCTGGGCGAGCATCACCGCGGCGAGGTCCCCGCCGAGGATGCTCTTGAACCCGGGATAGTCCTCGATGAGCTCGGTGTTGAGCAGCTGGCCGCCGGGTCCCTTGGCCTCGATGACCACGGCGCGGATCTTGCTGCGACCCGCATAGAGGGCGGCGGTCATGCCGGCGGGACCGGCTCCGATGATCGCGATGTCGTATTCGTTCATGGCCTCTTGACCGTACCCGAAGACGGGCTTCTTGAAGCGGTGCGGTGCTTCTACGTGGCGGCGAACCTGGTCAGGTCGCTCATCACCCGGTTCACCTGGATCGCATACCCCTCTGGCGAAGACTTGCTGGCCAGCGTGACTACCCCGACGACCAGGCCCCGGGCGTCGATGACAGGGCCGCCGCTGTTGCCTGGGGAGATGGTGCTGTCGTCGAGCACCAGCATGTCCATGTAGTCCGCGCTCGTCGGTGTCTGGCCGGCGGTGGTGTCGCCCGTGACCGGGACGTCGGCAGCGATGCGTGTGATGCGTTCGTGGATGATGTCGTCATGGCCGGTGGCGTGGCTGCTGGCAATCGCCACCACCGGGTCAGGAAAGTCGGCGAGAGTCCCCGTGAAGGGCCGGAGGGGGGCGCCGGGGAACCCGTCCTGGCTGCGGATCAGAGCGATGTCGAGATTGAGATCCACACCCACCACGGTGCCAACGTGCGAGGTTCCGTCGCGTCCCCTGATGCGTACCGCGAGGAACCCCTGGACCACGTGCGCGTTGGTCACAAAGTCGCCCTTGGAATCGAACAGCCACCCGGTGCCGAGGCCCTCGTCCGTCTTGCCGAGCGCCTCGATCGTCACCGTGCGGCTCAGCAGGGCCCGGGCGATGTCGTCGAGGGACGGCGTCGCCGAGGGCGCCACCACCCTCACGGCGGGGGGCACCGGCGGGTGCTGCACCGCCCCGGGGACGGCCGTGCGGTTGACGGTGACCAGGAACGCGACGACGCCGACGAGCACCACCGCGCCCGCACTCAACAGCGCGCGCAGCGGCTGCGTCGAGGTGGTCGGCCGACGCTGGGACACGGAGCGCATTGTGAGCCACGGTGCCGCGCCGGCCTCAGCCCGCATCCGGGGCAGGATCGAGCACTCCGCTCTCCATGAGGCGCGCCAGGGCCCGGGCGCGATGGGACACACCATCCTTGGCGGCGTCGTCCGCCTCCCCGAACGTCAGGCGGAGGTCATCGTTCAGGAAGGCGGGGTCGTACCCGAAGCCGCGGGAGCCGCGTGGGGCCACGAGCACTCCGAGGCACTCCCCGCGCGCTGTGACCGGTTGGGCACCCGGACGGCACAGTGCCACGACGCACACGTAGCGAACCCGGCGGTCATCGGGGGAGAGCCGGTCGACCTCAGCGATGAGCGCGGCGAGGCGGTCGGCATCCCCGGCTCCCTCGCCCAGCCAGCGCGCGGAGCGGGGGCCCGGCCATCCCCGCAGCGCCTCGACCTCGATGCCGCTGTCGTCGGCGATGGCCGGGAGCGTCAGCGCCGCGGACACCGTCACCGCCTTGGCGAGGGCGTTCTCCACGTAGGTGTCGCCCGGCTCGTCGAGGTGGCCACTCCATCCCGCCTCGGCGAGGCCGACGACACGCCAGGGATGAGCGGCGAGGAGACGGCGGAACTCGCGCAGCTTGCCGTCATTGTTGGTGGCCGCCACCAGCGTGCGGCGTGCATCATCCCGGCCGGCAGAGGTCACGCCCGGGCGAGCGCCTCGGTCTGGATGGCGAAGAGCTGCTGCATGCCGGTGCCGGCGAGCTCGAGCAGGCTGTCCATCTCCACGCGCGAGAAGGGCTCCTGCTCGGCGCTGCCCTGCAGCTCGATGAAGCGGCCGTCGCTGCAGCCGACGCAGTTCATGTCGGTATCGGCCGCCGAGTCTTCGAGGTAGTTGAGATCGAGGCGGGCCTCGCCGGCGACGATCCCCGCGCTGACCGCTGACACCTGCCAGCGCAGCGGGTCGTCGGTGACCAGCCCGGCGGCGCGCAGCTTGGCAACGGCGAGAGCGAGCGCGACGTAGCCACCGGTGATCGAGGCGGTGCGCGTGCCCCCGTCGGCGACGAGCACGTCGCAGTCGATGTAGATGCTGCGCTCGCCGAGGCGCGAGAAGTCGACGGCGGCGCGAAGGCTGCGACCGATGAGGCGCTGGATCTCCTGCACGCGACCGTCGACGCGACCGCGGCGGCCGTCACGCTCGCTGCGGGTCAGCGTCGCACGCGGCAGCATGGCGTACTCGGCCGTCACCCAGCCGCGTCCACTGCCCTTGCGGAACTGGGGAACGCGCTCCTCCACGCTCGCCGCACAGAGCACGCGCGTGTCGCCGGCTGTGATCAACGCACTCCCCTCGGCATAGGGCAGCGCGTTGATCTCGATGTGAGTCGGTCGCAGTTGGTCGAGGCCTCGGCCGTCAGGACGCATGGCAGCCCAGTGTAGTGATCAACGACGCGCCGGCCCGTGGCGTCAGCGCTGGAACACCTTGTCGAGAATCAGGATCGACGCCTCGAAGAAGATGATCAGCGGTACGAACAACGCCGTGGGCGTGTAGGGGTCGGCCCCGGGGGTGACCACAAGCGCGCCGATGATGATCCCAACCCAGATCCCCTTGCGCTTGCGGCGCAGAAGCCGCGACGAAACGATCCCGAGGAGACCCAGCATGATCACGACCACGGGCAGCTCGAATGTCACCCCGAAGGCAATGATCAGCAGGAGCAGGAAGGACAGGTACGAGTTGATGTCGGGCAGGTACACCGCGCTGCTGCCCAGGAACGTGGCCAGGAAATTGAGCCCGATCGGCATCACGAAGTAGGCGAATGCCGCGCCCGCCCCGAACAGGAGCAGGGCCGAGGCGATGAAGGGGCCCACGAACTTGCGCTCCACCGGCCGCAGGCCCGGCGACACGAAGGTCCACACCTGCCAGAGCACGATGGGCAGAGCCCCGATCACGCCGACGATCGCCGAGATCTTGATGGGGATGGTCAGCCCCTCGGTGGGCGACCCGAACACGGCTGTCGACGTGATGTGGTTGTTGGTCTTGATGAGCACCGACGTGAGCGGGTGGAGAAGGAAATCGAAGATGGCGCCGTGGAAGATGAACGCCGCCGTGGTGGTCACCAGCCAGGCGATCGAGGAGATGATGAGGACGCGCCGCAACTCCTCGAGGTGCTCGACGATGGTCATGCGGCGCTCGTCGTCGGCCGCTCCCTGTTTCCCGCGGCGCCTCCACGAGAAGGCGGGCAAGGTCAGCCGGTCGTGGTGTGGTCGCCCTCGCCGGCCGCGCCCGGGGTGACCGGCGGCGTCACGGTGCCGCCCCCGACAGGCGCGGGTTGGACGGGCAGCGTCGGCGTGACCGCCACGATCGGCTCAGAAGCGGGGACCGGCGCTGGCTGAGGAGCCGACGCCGCCGGGGGATCCTCGGACCTGGTTGCCTTCGCGAACTCCTCGCGGGTGTCGTTCGATGCCTTGCGGAACTCGCGGATGGCGCGGCCGAGGCCGGAGCCGACGTCGGGGAGCTTGCCCGGACCCCAGATGATCAAGACGATGATCAGCAGGATGGCGATGATCCAGATGTGGCCGGTGCCGATGAACGGCATGGTGGACGCCTCCGTTGTTGTGCCGGACGTTCCCTTCCGGCGCCTCTTGCGAGGTCACAATCGAGTGTAGCATCGGCATGCCGGGGCACCTGAGCCTGCGCTGAGATGGGTCAGAGCCCCGCTGCGAAGCCGGTGACGGCGCGGTCGAGGTCGTCGAGGTCGTGCGCCGTGGACAGGAAACCGGCCTCGAACTGCGACGGTGGCCAGAGCACGCCATGGGCCCGCCATGCCCGATGGATTCGCGCGAACGCGTCGGTATCGGCTGCCGCTGCCTGGGCATAGTCGTCGACCGTCTCCACACCGATGAAGGGGGTCAGCATGCTCCCGGCGCGGTTGACGGTGCAGGGCACACCGGCCGCCGCGGCAGCACCCGACAGGCCCGCGGCGAGGACCGAACCGAGCTCCTCCAGTCGCTTGTACGCAGCCCCGGAGGCCAGCTCGTCGAGCACCGCACACCCCGCCGCCATCGCCAGCGGGTTTCCCGACAGCGTGCCCGCCTGGTAGACGTCGCCGGTGGGCGCCAGCCGCTCCATCAGAGCGCGCGATCCGCCGAAGGCTCCGACGGGCATCCCGCCGCCGATGACCTTGCCGAGACAGGTGAGATCGGGCCTGACCGATGAGAGCTCCTGCATCCCACCCCAGGCCACCCGGAACCCGGTCATGACCTCGTCGAAGATGAGCAGCACGCCGAAGCGGGCGGTGAGCACGCGCAAGGCCTGCAGGTAGCCGGGGCGCGGCAACACACAGCCCATGTTGCCGGCGACGGGCTCCACGATGATCGCGGCGACGCGCTCCCCCTCCCTGTCGAGGACCGCGGCCACGGCCGCGATGTCGTTGTAGGGCACCACGATGGTGTCGGCGACTGCCGCGACCGGCACCCCGGGCGAGCCGGGGAGGCCGAGGGTGGCCACCCCGGAGCCCGCCGCCGCGAGGAAGGCGTCGGCGTGCCCGTGGTAGGCGCCGGCGCACTTGACCACCCGGTCACGGCCGGTCGCCGCGCGGGCCAGGCGCAGCGCCGACATGGTGGCCTCCGTGCCCGAGTTGACGAAGCGCACCATCTCGATGGCGGGCATGGCCGCGACGATGCGCTCCGCCAGCTGGATCTCGACTGCGCTCGTGGCGCCGAACGCGGTGCCCTGGGCGAGCTGACGGGCCACGGCGGCCAGCACCGCCGGGTGTCCGTGGCCGAGGATGTGGGGGCCGTACGCGAGGATGAAGTCCGCGTAGTCGACGCCGTCCTCGTCCACCAGGTGGGCGCCGCGCGCGGCGGCGATGATCGGTGGGTCGCCACCGACCGCGGCGAAGGCACGCACCGGGCTGCTCACGCCACCGGGGAGCACTCGCTCGGCGCGCTCGCGCCAGGAGGCCGCCGACGAGGTCACGCCTGTTCGGTGACTGTGACGCTCTCCATCACGTCGCCCTGCTGGAGGTTCTTGGCGACGTCGAGGCCGCTGACGACGTTGCCGAACAGGTTGTAGGAGGGTGCGAACTGGTTGGCGGCAGTGTCGATGAAGAACTGCGAACCGTTGGTGTTGGCCCCGCTGTTGGCCATCGCCACCGAGCCCGCGCTGTACTGACCGTGCACCGGCTCGTCAGCGAACTGATAGCCGGGACCTCCCTGCCCACACGTGCTGGCGTGGACGTTGCCGATGCAGTTCGGATCGCCCCCCTGGATGATCGCCAGCGAGCCACCGCAGCTCGAGTCCGAAGCGTTGGGGCACACTCGGTGGAAGGGGATGCCGTCGAAGTAGTGGTTGCGAGCCAGCACCACGAAGTTGTTCACGGTCTTTGGTGCCAGCGCCGGCTTCAGGCAGATGACAATGTCGCCCCGCACCGTCTTGATGGTCGCCTCGTAGACCTTGGTGACGTCGATCTGCGTGGCCGGTGCCGCGCTGTAGACGTGGGGATTGGCGGGCTCGCCCACGGGCTGCAGTGGAGCGCCGAAACTGGCGGTCGTGCAGTCGGCGGCTGAAGGTATCGGGCTCGGAGTGGGAGCCGGGCCGTTGGCCTTGTTGATGAAGATGATGGCCGCAACAAGCACGCCAAGGAACACCGCGCCGGTGGCCAGCAGGAAGGGCAACCGCGGGCCCGGAGGAGTCGGGTTCCGGTCAGACACCGTTGAGTTCCTCCCGCAGCCAGCGCGCGGCGCGGCGCGCGTCGTACGTGATGATCAGGTCGGCGCCGGCGCGGCGGATGGCGGTGAGGCTCTCGAGCACCGCGCTGCGCTCGTCGAACGCGCCTGCCGCGGCGGCGGCATGGAGCATGGCGTATTCCCCGCTCACGCAGTACGCCGCCACGGGGACGTCCGTGGCGTCGCGGACGCGGGCGACGACGTCGAGCGCGGTGAGCGCGGGCTTCACCATGACCATGTCGGCGCCCTCCACGACGTCCCCGACGGCGCGACGCACGGCCTCGCGCTGGTTGGCGACGTCCATCTGATAGCTGCGCCTATCGCCAAAGCGCGGGGCGCAGTCGGCCGCGTCACGGAACGGCCCGTACATGACGGAGGCGTACTTGGCGCTGTAGGCGAGCACGGCGGTGTCCGCGAAACCGTTGCTGTCGAGAGCTCCGCGGATGGCGGCGACCTGGCCGTCCATCATCCCGCTGGGCGCGATCATGTCGGCGCCGGCGGCTGCCTGCGACACGGCGACGCGCGTGTAGAGCGTGACGGTGGCGTCGTTGTCGACGCTGCCGTCCGCGCGGAGCACGCCGCAGTGGCCGTGGTCGGTGTACTCGTCGAGGCAGCAGTCGGCGATGAGCACGCAGCGGTCGCCGAACTCGTGGCGCAGGCTGCGCAGCGCGCGCTGGACGATGCCCTCGGCGGCCCACGCCTGCGAGCCCTCGGCATCCTTGTGCTCGGGCACCCCGAAGAGCAGGACGGCCGCACACCCGGCGTCGACGGCGTCGCGGACGGCGAGGATCAGCGAGGCGATCGTCTCCTGCTGCTGACCGGGCATCGAGGCGATCGGCACCGGCTCGGTGATGCCCTCGCGCACGAAGGCCGGATGGATGAGGTGACCCGGCGTCAGCACGGTCTCACGCGCCATCGCCCGGAGCGCAGCGGTGCGGCGCAAACGGCGCGGTCGGTCGGAGGAAAACGCCATGCGCGGTCAGGGTAGCCGCTGGACCGCTGGGAGGTGCGTCACCAGCGCGGCCACCATCCCCGCCGTCGTGTGCTCGGCCGCGGTGACCACGTCCGTCCACCCGGCGGCGCGCGCGACGGCGGCGGTGACGGGCCCGATGCAGGCCGCCAGGCAACCAGCCGGCGGCGCGGCGACCGCCTCGGCGAAATGGCGGACGGTGCTCCCACTCGTGAAGGTGACGGCGTCCAGCGGCGGTCCACTGAGGGCCTCGCGCAGGCGATCAGCCGCGCCGTCCGGGGTCACGCTGCGGTAGGCCTCGAGAACCTCGACATGCGCCCCAGCGGCGATGAGCGCCGGCGCGATGACGTCGCGAGCACCTGCCGCCGTCACCACGAGAACGGCGGCGCCGTCGACGCCCCGGTGCACCAACTCCGCAGCCAGGGATTCCGCGACCTGCCCGGTGGCTTCGAGGTCGGCGTCGACGCCGCGGGAGCGGAGCGCGGCGGCGGTGGCCGGGCCGATGACAGCGATGCCGAAACGTGCGAGCGACGGCGCCCCCACCGCCTCGACCACCAGGCCGGCCCCGGTGGCGCTAGTCAGAACCAGCCACGGGCGGGGAGCACCGGCGCCGGTAGCCGCCCCCAGACGGTCGACGGCGCGCGCGATGTCGGCGGCCTCGAGCAGTCGGCGCACCGCGATCAGAGGCACCCGCAACACGACCGCTCCGGCCGCTTCGAGAAGCGACGCCATGTCGTCCCTCTTGTCCACTCCCCGGGTCACCAGCACCCGGCGGCCCTGCAGAGGTGGCATGGACGTCATTGCAGCAGCGAGGCCACCCGGGCGACGAGCTCGGCCGTGTGGCCGGGATCGCCACCAAGCTCCGCGCGCCGGACCACGCCGTCGACGGCGAGCGCCGCCGACAGCACGAGCACGCCGTCCTCCAGGCGAGCCCATGCCCCGAAGGGCAGAAGGCATCCGCCGCCGAGCGCCCGGAGCAGCGCCCGCTCGGTGCGGACCTCGAGGTCGGTGGTGGCGTCGCCGGCCGCCGCGGCGTACGCGGAGGCGGCTGACCCGGTGAGGACCTCGAGCGCGATGGCGCCCTGGGCGGGAGCGGGCACGAACGCCCGGGGGTCGAGGCGCTCGCCGATGCGGTCGGACAGGCCGAGGCGGTCGAGGCCGGCGGCGGCGAGAAGCAGGGCGTCAACCTGGCCCGCGTCCAGCTTGCCAAGGCGGGTGTCGACGTTGCCGCGCATGGGCACGCAGCGCAGGTCGGGGCGGAGGTCGTGGAGAAGCGCGGCGCGACGGGCGCTGCTGCTGCCCACGACGGCGCCGTCGGGCAGCGCATCCACCCCACCTCCCGAGGCACTGACGAGCGCGTCGCGGGGGTCAGCCCGCTCCAGCACACCGGCCACCTCGAGGCCGGGGGCCAGCTCGGTGGGCAGGTCCTTGGCGGCGTGGACGGCGATGTCGGCGGCTCCCTCGAGCAGGGCCCGCTCGATCTCAGCGGTGAACCAACCCTGCCCGTCCATCTCGTCGATCGGGGTCGCCTGGTGGCGGTCTCCGCCTGTGCGCACGATGACCAGGTCCCCCACCAGCTTCCCCGCCAAGGGCCCGCCGGCGCGTTCGATCGCCGCCGCGGCGAGGGCGGCCTGTGCCCTTGCCAGCGCGCTGCCCCGGGTGGCGAGGCGAAGAGTGGCCGCCTCGATCGCCGGGCTCACGAGGCGGCAGCAGCGCCGCCGGCGTCCTCGGTGATCGCGTCGTCGGTCATGTCGACGTCGAAAGCGTCGCGCAGCGTGAGGGCGACACCGGGGTCGTCGGCGAATTCGCGGAGATGGCTGATCGGTGCGTGCAGGATCCTGCTGACGATCGACCTGGTGAGCTGCTGGATGCGCTCGGTGGTGGCGGAGTCGGCGCCCGGCATGCGCGCCAATGTGCGCTCCACCTCGCGTCGCCGGATCGCCTCGGCCTGGCGCACAAGGGCCGCGATGGTGGGCCCGGCGGTGTCACGTTCGTTGACCACCGCGATGGCGTGGGCGACCTCCGCCTCGATGACAGCTGTGGCCTCGGCGACCGCGGCACGGCGCTGTCCGCTGACATCGGCGACCCGGTCACCGAGCGCGTCGACGTCTACCAGGGTCACGCCCTCCACTTCGGCCGCCGCGGCTTCCACGTCGCGCGGCACAGCGATGTCGACGATGGTGAACGGGCGGCCACCGCGCCGCTCCTGCATGGCGGCCACCTCGGCGGCACTGAGAACTGTCGTGGCGCTGTCCGTGCAGGAGAGGAGCAGGTCCACCTCCGCTGCTACGGACACCGGGTCGGAGACCGCGGTGGCATTGTCGAAGGCGGCGGCCAGGGCCACCGCGGAGTCGTGACCGCGCGACGCGATCATCAGGCGTGCGCCCGCCTCGTGGAGGCGCCGCGCCGCCAGCGCGCTCATGGTGCCGGCCCCGAGCACGAGTACGCCGCGCCCGCGCAGGTCTCCGGCGAGCTCGCGTGCCACCTCAACGGCCGCGTCTGCGATGGTGCCCGCCCGCCGTCCCAGCGCCGTCTCGGCGCGCACGCGCTTGCCGGCGGACACGGCCCGACGCATCACATAGTCGAGGCGCGCGTCCAGCGCGCCGGCCTGACGCGCCACCTGGTGAGCGTCGCGGAACTGGCCAAGCACCTGGCCCTCGCCGATCACCATGCTCTCGAGGCCGGCGGCCACGCGGAGCATGTGCCGGATCGCCTCGGCGTCGCGCAATTCGAAGAGATGCTCGGCGATGTCGTCGCCACCCGCCGGGTCCAGGTACATGGCCAGCCGCGGTCTCACCTCGTCGGCCAGCGCCGTGGTGGGACAGCTCACGTAGAACTCGGTGCGGTTGCATGTGGAGAGAACGACAGCCCCGCGCAGCCCGCAGTGACCCACGAGGTAGCGCAGCAGCCGCACCGCTTCGTCGTCGGCAACGACCGCGCGCTCACGCACGGAGAGCGGGGCACTGCGGAAGCTGAGCCCAGCGGCGACGATGTGCATCGGGATGCCTTCCTGGGTTCCCGAGACGGCGCGCACCGTTGGCGGCGTCGTGCTCCGGGAGAATGGACGGCGCCAGTATATGGAAGCAGCCAGGGCCGAGCCCGGCCTCACGGCGAACGCAGACCGGCGCGAAATGGCCCGTAGTAATAAGATCCGCCGACATGACCTCCGACGGGCCGGTACCCCCGGTCCCGAGCGGTGACGGCCCGCCGGCAGGCACAGAGCTGAACGACGGCGGCCAGCAGCGTCCTCGTTATGGCCGGCGCCGCGGTCCAGTGCCCATCGGCAGCAGCTTCGTGCCCCGCCTCGGTCCCTCAGCCGGCGAGCCGTTCGCCTCCATCGACGACATCGACACCGACCTCGAGGGGCTGCCGCTCGGACGGCCCTCCTCTGACACGCCGGTGGACCTGTTGCGCTTCGTGGCGCTCGACTGCGAGACCACCGGCCAGTCGCCGCACCGGCTCGTCGAGCTGGGCGCCGTCGCGTTCACGCTCGAGGGGCACATCATGTCCTTCGAGACGCTGGTGCACAGCACCGACCGCATCAATCCCTACGCCCGCCGCATCCACGGCATCGGTGCCGAGAGCCTCGGCGGCGCACCCCCAGTGGAGCGTGTGCTGGCCCGCTTCCGTCGCTTCTGCAAGGGCGCGGTGCTGGTCGAGCACTCTGCCGACGCCTTCGACACCCGCCTCATCGCGAGCACCATGGAGACGGCGATCGACGCCGACAACCTCGACACCAGCCGCATGGCCGGCGCCATCTGGGGACTGCGCGACACCATCGGCCTTGAGCGGATGTGCGCCGAGCTCGGCGTCCACCATCGCCGTCCCCACCACGCCCTCGCCGACGCCGAGGCGACGGCAGGGTGCTTCATCGAACTGCTCAGGCTGGGCCGCGAGCGCTTCGGCTGGAACACCCTCGGTGACCTGCTCCTGGTTGCGCAGCCACCACCCCCGCGGATCAATGACGGCGCCCGTGCCGCTCCGCGCAGCGACGCCGACGGCACCGGCGCGGCGCCAACCCGGCGCCGCCACCGAGGTGGCCGCCGTCACCGCCGCGGGGGGACGGCGCTGCCCACGGCCCCACCCGAGACCTGACGGTCAGACCGCGAACTCGGCCAGGAGCGGGTGGTGGTCGGACGCCACCGACGCCTCGCGATCCGGCCAGCCGCGGCTCCCCACCACCTCACAGCGTCGCAAGCGGGCGGCCATGACCGAGTTGGCGAAGACGTAGTCGATGCGGGCCGCCGGCATCCAGGTGGCGCACGTGTAGCCGTGGGCGCGCGGGTGGAGGTGGCGGTAGGCGTCGACGTATCCGGCGTCGAGCAGACGTGCCACCGTGCCGCGCTCGATGGTGCCGCCGAGGACGCGGTCGACGACGCGGCTGCGGGGCAGCAGGGCGGTGAGCGGGTAGACGACGAAAGGGAGCACCGGGATGCCGACGTCGAGACGCGGATCGACCCCGACGCGCAGCCACGCCTCGTCGACGGCGGCATCCTCGCCGACCCGCTTGGGAGCCACCAGCCCGTTGGCCTGGCGCACCAGCACCCGGGCGCGGCGCAGTTCGGCCATGCGCGCGAAGAAGGCGGTGGCCTCGAGATGATCGCCGGGCGCCAGTGAGTTGAAGTCGCCCGCGATGAGGTGCGGGGCGGCGGCCGTCTCAGTGAGGTCGCTGAGCAGGGCGTCCAGCTCGCGACGGCGTCGCTCCTCACCCTTCTTGCGCTCCCCGAAGCGCGCGGCGAGGTGGACCGAGTGGAGGTGCAGCTCCGGCACGTGGTCGCCGCCGGTGGTCAGCACGGTCTCGAGGTGACTGCGCAGCATGCGGCCGCGGTGGGTGTGGTTGCGCCACCGTCTCACCGGCAGGCGCGAGAGCACGGCGAGGTTGATTCCGCTGCCGTCACTGGCATGACCGATGACGAGTTCCATGCCCAGTGAGCGCGCCAGCTCGGCGGCGAACGCCGGGTTGCTCACCTCCTGGAGCGTGATCACGTCCGCCCCGGTGCGTCGCAGCACCTCGGTGATGCGCTCCTCACGGCGTGCGCCGCCGAGCAGGATGTTGTACGTCACAACACGCAGGAGGCGGGTGCGCGTGCGTGCTCTGCTCATACGAGATCGCACCTACAATGCCACGCGATGGCGGACCACCGCAGCGATGGACGCCGACGGGTCGCCGCTGAGCTCCTGCTCGTGCAGCGGCTGCCACAGACGCTGCGCGTCGCCCTGCTGCTGGTTGTCTGCGCAGCGTGCATCGTCGTCGGTGTCGAGTCACTCGCGATCCAGCACCACTTCGCCGCGCAGCACGGCAGCGGACGCCTCGCAACGCTGCTCGCGCGTGGCTCGACAGGTGCCACGGCGTGGGAGGGATGGGCCGCAGCGGTGTTCTTCATGATCGCGTTGACCCGGCTGCGCCGGGGTGCGCCGGAACCGCCTGCCGGGCTCGCCCGCGTGGAGAACCTGACCGCGAGGCAGCTTCGTGCCGGTCTGGTGCGCGAGTACACGGTGGTGCGCGCCGCGCTTGTCGTGCTCAGCGTCGTCGCGCTCACCGACACGACGCGCGCGGCACGCTACATCGTCGCCGCGGCCGGCGACGACGCCCTGGCGCGGACGTCAGTGCTCGCCACGATCGTCGAGGCGTCTGGGCTGGCGGTGGCGACCATCGTGCTCACGCTGTGGGCCGCATCCTTTCGCGAGCAGCTCGACCGCTTCGGGGCGCTGCCCTGACGGGTCACGCGGCGCGGAGTGTCGGCGTGACGGTGCGGTCAGCTGCGCCGTTCGACCACGTAGTCACAGACGCGCTCCAGCGTGTCACGGGACTGCGAGTCGTCGAACGCCGCCAGCTGGGCGCGAGCGCGCACCGCGAAGTCGTGCGCCTGCGCCTCGGCGTGTTCGATAGCGCTCGATGCGCACACCAGGCGCACAACCTCCTCGTGGTCGGCATCCGTCATCGGCTCGTGCGCGAACAGCGCGCGCAGGGCCGGCGCCACCGACGGCTCCTGCAGCGCCAGCATCAGGGGCAGCGTCACCGTGCCCTGGCGGAGGTCGGCGCCGACCGGCTTGCCCAGCTCCGCCGCCGTGGACGTGTAATCGAGAACGTCGTCGGCGATCTGGAACGCCATGCCGATGAGGAAGCCGTACTGGCGCAGAGCCTCGGTGCGGGGCGCGTCGAGATTGGCGACCACAGCTCCGCAGTAACAGCACGTCTCCACCAGTGCCGCGGTCTTGCGGGCGATCTTGTTGTGGTACTCCTCGAGGCTCTGATCGTAGTCGCGGCGACTGGTGAGCTGGAGAAGCTCGCCGAGACAGATGGTCATGACCGTGTTGCTGATGGCGAGGTCGATGCTGGGCTCGCCGATCGACGCCATCAGGTTGGCGCCCTTGGCGAAGTAGTAGTCGCCGATGATGATCGCGGGGTTGACGCCCACCGTTTCGTGGATCGTTGTGATGCCCCGCCGTGTGCTGGCGTGGTCGATGAGGTCATCGTGCACCAGGGTCGCCGTGTGGATGAACTCGATGCCCATGGCGAGGTTGAAGGCCTGGTCGCGGTCGGGGGTGCCCAGCGCCGCCGCCAGCAGCACCAGCGCAGGGCGGAACCGCTTGCCGCCGGCACGCACGATGTGTTCCATGGCGTCGGCGAGTGGACCGTCCGCCGCGATGGACTCCTCGAGGCGCCGCTCGAACTCGACGAGGTCCGGGCCGATCGCGCTGAGAAGTTCGTCGACCATGACGCTCACGAGGTCGCGCCCGCCACCGTGGCGCTGTCCCAGAGGGCCACGACCGTCGGTTGCGGCAGCGCCTCGCCGAAGAGCAGCGCGGCGGTGTCGCTGAAGCGTCGCGGTTGTGCTGTGACGAGGAGCTCGGGCAGCGTCGAGGGCCCGTCGCCGGCACCGAGGCGGTTGACGGCAAGGATCCGCGCGACCCGGGTGGCGGTGGTCTCGGCGCTGTCGATGACGGTGAGGTGCCTGCCGTCAAGGACGCGGTCGAGCGTGGCGCGCAGCAGCGGATAGTGGGTGCAGCCGAGCACCAGGGTGTCCGCGCCCCAGCCGGTGATCTCGTCGACGACCGAGCCCAGGATGGCGGCGGCGCGGGGACCGTCGGCCTCACCCGACTCGACGATGTCGACGAGGTCCGGGACCGCCAGGCCGAGGACACCGACGCCGGGGTTGGCCTCCTTGATGGCGTGCACGTACTCCTGGCTGGCGCGAGTGCCCTCGGTGCTGATCACCGCCACCCGGCCGTTCTCGGTGGCATCCACCGCTGCCTGTGCGCCGGGCGCGATCACTCCCACGATGGGCACGTCGAAGCGCTCCCTCGCCGCGCCCAGCGCCGCCGCGGTCGCTGTGTTGCAGGCCACCACGACCAGCTTGGTGTCGAGGCCGACCAGGTGGTCGATGATGCGCAGCGCGAAGTCGCGCACCTCGTGCTGGTAGCGGGGGCCGTATGGGAAATGAGCGAGATCGGCGAGGTACGTCAGACGTTCCGACGGCAGGAGGGAATGCAACTGCTGGAGCACGGTGAGGCCGCCGACACCGGAGTCGAAGACACCGATCGGCCGGGTGTCGCTCATCGGGACGAGGATAGCAGCCACCCGTTGCCGCACCCTCCCCCGCCGTGGGTTAGGGCCATGCATGACACCAACGCGGCGGCGGCCACGTCAGACCGCCGCCGCGCTCGGCGCGGCTCCCGCGCTCGACGCATGCGGTGGCTCGAGCAGTCGCTCGCGGATCCGTGCGCCGATGCCCCGCGCGTTCATCACGGTGATGTGGCCCTGAGGGTAGTCCCACAGCTCCGCGCCCCACGCGGCGGCGAGGTCGGCGATCGGCTGCGGACCCACGATGAGGTCGTGCTCGGGGCGCACCAGGGTGATGTTCGCCGCCGCTGTCCGCGGCACCAGGTTGCGCGGCACCACCGGCGCCAGGGCTGCGTCGAGCATGGCCCGCGCCTCCTCTCGGTCGTCGCCCCAGACGCCGCCACTTGACCCGTTGAGGCCGAACCGCTGCGCGAGGTTGCGGGGCATGTTCTCGAAGAACGTCGCCGGGGGGTCGCACAGGGGAGCCACCGCGACCACGCAGTCGAGCGGCACCTGCGCGGCCAACAACGACACCACCAGGCCTCCGAGGCTGACGCCCATCACCGCCACCGTCGGCGACACATCGCGTCGGGCCCACGCCACCAGCGCAGCGGCATCCTCGACCGACTGCTGCAGCGTGGCGAGGATGCGCGCCGGGTCGGTACCGAAGAATCCGTCGCCACTGTTCCGCCCCGGAAGGCGGCGGCGGAGATGGAACGGGAGGTCGATGAGCATGGTGTGGGCGCCCCGGGCGCGCAGCCTGAAGGCCTGGAGGCTGTCCCAGATGGGCACGGGCACGCCGAAGCCGTGCACCACGAGGATCACCGGCGCGTCGGGTGACGGGGCGAGGTTGACGTGGGCCGTGGCGATGAGCTGGCGCGAGCCGGGGTGCTGGCCGGGGCCGGCGCTGGCGCCCTCCAGGCGGAGCTGGCGGCTACGGCCGTGGGCCCACTCGCCCGTGACGCGGACCCGGGCCGGGTCGCGGACGCGGCTGGCGTTCCAGAAGTCGGCGGCGTTGACCGGCTCGCGTGCCCGCATGCCGGCGCTTTCGTAGCTCAGGGCACCGAGACGCCGGAGCACGGCCGCATCGACCGCGCGGTGGGCTCGACCGCGACGTGCAGAGGGCTGGGCCACCTGTCAATTCTCCACTGTCGCCCCTCCGGAGGCGCCGCGGGCCGGGTTCGGGGTCGCGTTTGACACGGGGCGTGCGGCGTCGCCACCCTGCGCTGTTCGTCGCCATCCATCGGCGCTCACCGGCGCCATCAGAGGATCGAGAATGAAGGGATTCCGGGATTTCATCCTGCGAGGCAACGTCGTCGGCCTGGCGGTGGCCTTCGTCATCGGCGGCGCCTTCGGGCTGTTGGTGCAGGGTTTCGTCAAGGACTTCATCACGCCCCTGCTGACCATCCCCGGGAAGGGCAGGAACTTCGCCGACTACACCTTCACCGTCGGTCACGGCATCTTCCACTACGGCGATTTCGTCAACCTGGTCATCGCCTTTGTGATGCTCGCGGCGGCCATCTACTTCGCCCTGGTCCTGCCGGTGCAGAAGTGGGAGGCACGGCGCGCGGGTCCTCCCGCCGAACCGACGACGCGGGAGTGCCCGGAATGTCTGAGCAAGATCCCGCTGGCCGCTTCCCGATGCGCCTTCTGCACGGCCCAGGTCGGCCCGGCCGCCTGAACGGCTCGAGGCCCGCAACGAGGACTGACCTGCCCCCGGTCGGGATCGAACCGACACCGTAGCCGGGTTTAAGCCGGCCGCCTCTGCCAATTGGGCCACGGGGGCGTGTGGAGGGTACTTCGCCACCACTCCCAACCCGCGACGATGACGCGCCACCGCTGCGTAGAGTCGGCGAGCAGATGTTCGGTCGCCGTGCCCGCCCCGATTCCACCTACCTGCGCAGCCAGGCTCGGAGTGGACTGCCCGTGGCCCCTGACGTGGTCGCCCGCGGGCTGGTGATGAGCCTGCTGGAGGCCGGCGACGACCCGGACGAGCGCCGCCACCGCGGGCAGCTTCTGATCGACACCCTCGATGACCTCGCCGGGCTGCCGCCGTGCGGCGTGGTGGTTGCCAACCGCCCCCAGGTGCACGAGCACGACGGGCGACGGCTGCAGAGCAAGACGTACGGCTACTACCGCTGCAGGTTCGTTGAGGGAGTGGTGACCGATGCGCGCATCCGCATCTACCACCGCACGGCTGTCCGTCAGCAGGTGATCACGCCCAAGGTGTTCCTCAACACCCTGCTCCATGAGTGGGTGCACCACTACGACTTCGCAGGGCTGCGGCTGCCGCGATCGCCGCACACGGCCGGCTTCTACGCCCGGCTGCGAGCGCTTGCCGATGCGCTTGACGTCGGCTTCGTCCTGCCCCCAGAGCCAGAGGATGGCTCGCGAGCCACCGCCTCAGCCTCGGACGTCGAGGTACTCTGAGCGGCGGGCGCTGCGGAGGAACGGTGCGTCGCCGCGGATGCCGCCCCGAGGTGAGGTCGCGACCATGATCAGGCTGACGCGGCGGCCGTGGCGCCGGCTTTCGGTGCGCCGACCGCCGTTGCCGATCTTCGGGCTGATCACGGCGGCCCTGGTCAGCCTGGCCGTGGCCCTGCCGTCCTTCTTCTGGACGGCACCCGTGGCGCCGCCGATCCCCGCGGCCCCGACCCTGCCTGCCTTCGTGGACGAGGGCGGTATCGCACCGTTCATCGACCTGGGCTCCCTGGGCATCACGGTCTCACACGACCGGTTCGCGCCGCCGTCGGTCAACAGCGACGCGGCCCGGCGGATTGCGCTCGCCACCCCATCGGCCGCCGCTCTGCTCCCGGTCCAATCCGGGCGCGCCGCGACCTACCGGGTCGTTGTCAACACGATCACCCCGATGGGCCTGTCCGGCCCGCAATGGACGGGCCCCTGCGACTGCTGGATCCTCACCCTCGGGGTCGACCCGGAACCGCCGCTGTCGCTTGCCTGTGTCGCGTCGAACCCACCGGTCGGCAACGAGGAGGCCGTGGTCGTGATCGACGCCGTGTCCGGCAGGGTGCTGCGTGAAGCGCTCGGCGGCGGCCTGCCGTGGGTCGCCGGCGCTGGCTGTTCCCCGCTCGGACGTGGCCTTCACCTCAGCTGAGGTCGCTCAGGACGGGATGATGAACTCGGCCGCGGCGGGGCGAGGCGACGGTGGGAATCGAACCCACGATGGAGGTTTTGCAGACCTCTGCCTTACCACTTGGCTACGTCGCCGCGAA
>Ga0209890_10000106_pt1 | contig 38629 bp, 26 predicted proteins | sample OrgsoiDNA2013049_FD_185799 | JGI IMG/M metagenome (GOLD analysis project Ga0209890, IMG submission 185799) | Permafrost soil microbial communities from the Arctic, to analyse light accelerated degradation of dissolved organic matter (DOM) -... | ecosystem: Environmental > Terrestrial > Soil >... | reverse complement strand
CGGCTTCCTGGGCGGGTGGCATGTGGTGATCCGGACCCTGATCATCGACGACCTGATTCAGAAGGCTCTCGCTGCAGGGGCCGACACGATCGTGAATCTCGGTGCCGGGCTCGACGCGCGGCCGTATCGAATGGAGCTGCCCGAGTCGCTGCATTGGATCGAGGTCGACTACCCACAGGTCATCGATTGGAAGGCCGACAAGCTGGCGGGCGATCACCCGCGCTGCCGCCTCGACCGCATCAAGCTCGACCTCGCCGATCTGACCGGCCGCCGCGCGCTGTTCGCCGATCTCGGCGCGTCGTCGAACAAGATCCTGCTGGTGACCGAGGGGGTGCTCCCCTACCTGACGGCCGACGCCGTTGCAGCGTTGGCCGACGACCTGAAGACGATCCCCGGTGTCTCTTGGATCGTCGACTACTTCTCACCCGAAACGATGCGCTATCGAAAACTGCTCGCGCTGAACCGGCATATGCGCGCGGCGCCATTTCAGTTCGAGCCGGGGGACTGGTTCGGGTTCTTCGCCGAGCACGGTTGGAAGCCGGTCGAAATGCGCTACCTGGCGGACGAGGCGGTCCGCAAGCGGCGGCGGATGCCTCTACCGTTTTCTGTGAGGCTTCTGGTGAAGATCCGACGTCTGCTTTCTGGCGGTAAGGATGACGGACTCCAGAGATACGCCGGCTACGCCGTGCTGAGGCCGACCGACAGCGCGTAGAAGCAGTCGGAACGAATTCGATTTTCCGGTAACGCACATCTCCGCACATGGTTGCGCAGCGAGCTAGGACGCCGGGCGATTTCGCGTTATGAACGATCAAAATCCGGCCGAGGTGTCCCGATGGTCGAGATTCCCGACTCTCTCGTGGAGAGGCTCAAGGCGCGTCAGGTCGTTCTGGTCACGGGTCTTGGTTGCAGCGAGCTCGCAGGCGCGCCGAGCTGGAAGACATTCATCGACTCGCTCGCCGATCGTCCGGTGTTCTCGGACGTGCGCGCGCAGATCGCCGGGCTGACCGCCGCTGGGCGCCTCGGCGACGCGCTGGCGCTGATCCGCGATCTGCTCCCTCCGGCCCAGGTCGAGGAGGCGATCGATCAGGCGTTCGTCGACGGGGCACCGCTCCCCGACAGCGTCCGGCAGGCCGCCGATTTTCCCTGGCGCGCCGTGGTGACCACCGCCTTTGATGACCAGTGGGCGCGCGCGCTGGCGACGGCGACGGGCCGGCGCAATCCGCTGCGCGTCCTGGTCGGGATCGACGCCTCGGCGCGCGCGCAGTTCGGCGGGCCCGACACGCCGCTCTTGCATCTGTGCGGCCGGCGCGCGCTGCCGAAGAGCCTCTGCATCGGTCCGGCCGACGCGCGCCTGCGCCTCTTGCCCTCCGCCGGGATCGCCTGGCTCGATCAGCTGCGCCGCCGCCGGTCACTCGTGCTCATCGGGTTCCGTCCCACCGATCCCGATCTGGTCTGGCTCTCGTCCTGGTTGGCCGCGCATCCCGCAGCGGGCGGCGCCGGACCACACTATCTCTTCCTCGACCTTTCGGCGGAGGCCGATCCTGACCGCGAAGCGATGGTCTGGGAGCTGCGCACCGGCCTCACGATCCTCCCCTGCGTCGAGGGGACCGCCGAGGCGATGGCGCGCCTGGCGAAGATCGCCGGATCGATCGGCACGCAGATGCCGTCCTCGGACAGCGACGTCGATCTGGCAGCACTCCTCGACCGCTGGGCCCGCAACCCGGACGATCCCGAGCCGCGCCAGATCCTGGCGCGCGCCGAGGCCGCACTGCGCGACGAAGAGCGCTGGGATCTCCTGGTCGAGCTGCTGCTCCGCCGCCTCGACCTGCAAGACGAGCCGCGCCAGCAGATCGCGGCGCTCGGCGAGGTGGCGCGCCTCTTTCGCGATCGCCTCGACGCGCCCGAGCGGGCGCTCAAGGCGGAGATCGTCATGTTACGCCTCTTGCCCACCGACGACGATCTGTGGGAGCGGCTGCGCGCCGACGCGCGCGCGGGCGCCGCCTGGGGCGCTCTGGCGACCGAGGCGCGCTGGGTCGCCGAGATGGCCGGCGCCACCCCCGCGGCGACGCGGATCTGGCGTGAGATCGCGCGCGTCGAGCGCGAGGAGCTGAATCGCCCGGCCGACGCGCTCGCCTCCCTCGATCAGGCGTTGCTGGCGACGCCGGGCCACCGCGAGGCGCGCGCCGAGCAGGTCGCGCTGCTCCGCGCGCTTGGCCGCTGGGGTGACCTGGTTGCCGCGCTGAAGACGGCGGCGGCCGAGACCGACGAGCCCGATCAGGCGATCGCCGGCCTCCTGGAGGCGGCCGAGCTCCTCGAAGGTCCGGCCAACGATCCGATCGGCGCCGCCGAAGCTTACGAGGCCACGCTGACGATTGCCCCCGATCGCGAGCAGGCCGCCGCCGCGCTCGAGCGGCTCTACGCCCGCGAGAAGCGCTGGGCCGATCTGGCGGCGCTGCTCGAGCGGCGCGCCGATCGGCTGCCGGCGAGCGAGGCGTCGGCGCTGCGCCACCGGCGCGTCGACATTCTGGTCGACCACCTCGATGCTCTCGGCCAAGCCGCGCAGCAACTGGAGGAGCTGGCGGCCGAGGGCGATCGCGGCGCGCTGCTCAAGTTGGAGCAGATCTATCGGCGCGCCGGGCGCCACGACGACTATCTCCAGATCCTGCGCCGGCTGGCGGACGCGGCCGGCAGCCAGCCGGAACGGATCACCGCGCTGCGCCGGCTGGCCGCCGAGGCGGAGGCGCTCCCCGAAGGGGTGGAGCAGGCGACAGACGCGCTGGACGAGATCCTGCGCCTCGATCCGCGCGACGCCGACGCGTTCGAGGCGCTCACCCGGCTCTGTCGCGCCGACGGGCGCTTCGCGGCACTGGCCGAGACGCTTTCGCGTCGGCTGGAGGTGACGGAGACGGCAGAGGCGAAGCGCGAGCTGCTGGTTTCGCTGGCCCAGATCTACGAGAACGACCTGGGAGACCCGGAGAGGGCGCTCGATGCCTATGTCGCGGCCAAGAGCGCGGGCGATCGGCGAGAGGAGATTCACGAGGCGACGGCGCGGCTGGCGGAGCGCCTCGGCCGCTGGTCGCTCTGCGCGGAGGCGCTGGGGGCCTGGGCCGAGGCCGCGACGGAGCCGGAGTTGCAAGCAGAGGTTCTGGTCGAAGCGGCGGGCGTGTTCGTCGAACACCTGCACGACAGTCCCGCCGCCGAGGCCGCGCTGGAGCGCGTGGCGGCGCTGGCACCCGAGCATCCGCGGGCGCTCGCCATCCTCGGTCGGGTGCGAGAAGAGGGGGCCAACTTCGACCAGGCCGTTGCTCTCTACGAGCAGGCGGCCGGCAAGGAGCCCGATCGCGGCGAGCAGTCGGCGCTGCTGACCCGCGCCGCCGTGGTGCTGATGGAGCACGGCAACGACGAAGACCGCGCCGCCGACCTGCTGGTGCGCGCACTTGCGGCCGATCCGGGCCACCGGAACGCCAACGAGCGCCTGGTCGACGTCTACAGCCGCCGCGAGCAGTGGGCCGACGTCGAGGCGTTGCTCGACCGCGAAGTGCAGAGCGCGCAGACGCAAGCTGAGACAGGGAGTGAGAAGGAGCCAGACAACGAGCGGGTGGCCGCGCTGCAGACGCAGCTGGCGCGCGCCGCGCTGGCTCTCGGGAAACCGGAGAAGGCGCTCGACTGCCTGGAGGGCGCGCACCGCCTGCGTCCGGAGCTGCTGCCGATGCTGCGCACCTTCGCCGACTTCCGGTACGGACGCGGCGAATGGAAGGAGGCGATCGCGCTCTACGAATCGCTGATCGCGCTTCACCGCGCGTCGTTGCCGAAGGGCGAGCTCCCCGACCTCTTCTTGCGCATCGGCCGCAGCAAGGCCGAGGTCGGCGATCCGGAAGGGGCGATCGTCGCCTACCGCGAGGCCGCCGCGCTGGCACCCGGCTCGCGGGCGGCCCGTGAGGCGCTGGCCCCGCTCCTGTCGACGAAGGGGGACTGGGCCGGCTGGATCGCCGAGAGGGAGGCCCTGGCCGGGATCGTCGGGGAGCCCGACCGCGCCCCCCTCTGGGAGGAGATCGGCGATGCCTGCGCGGCGCGCCTCGGTGACCGCGGGCGGGCGGAAGCAGCCTATCGCAAGGCTTTCGAGGCGGAGCCCGATCGGCGACCGCCGATCGAAAAGCTGTTAGCGATCTACAAGGAGGAGAGTCGGTTCGAACCAGCGGTCGAGATTCTGGCGGCTCTGGCCAAGGTGGAGACGTCACCGACGGAGCGCGCGAAGCTGCGGCGGGAGGCGGCGCGGCTCCTGCTCGACAAGGTGAACCGCCCGCTGGACGCGGTCGAGATGCTCGAGCGCGCCCTCGACGACGCCCCCGACATGATCGACGCCTTCGACGAGCTCAGTCGCTTGCGCGAGGACGCCATGGACTGGGCGGGCCTCGTCACCAGCCACCGCGCGATGCTCGAGCGCCTGCCGCCGGACGCACCCCGCCCGCTTCGACTTCGCCTGTGGACCCGAATCGCGAACGTGGCGATGCGCCAGCTCCGCGACCGCAAGCTTGCCATGACGGCGTACGAGGCGGCGGTGGCCCTCGATCCCGGCGACCACGCCAAGCAGGAGACGCTGGCCCACGTCTACCAGCTGGTGGGGCCCGACGCGCGCGAGCGCGCGATCGCCGCGCACCAGCGCCTCATCGCGCACGATCCCCACCGGACCGATTCCTACCTGGCGCTGGCGAAGCTGTACGGCGAAACGGGCGAGACCGACAAGCGCTGGTGCGTCGCCGCCACGCTCTGGTACCTCAAGAAGAACAGCCCCGCGCTCGATGAGCTGTTCCACCGCCATCGCCCGCCGCGCGCCCGGACGGCCCTCCACTCGTTCACCGACGAGACCTGGCGCCAGGTGCGCCACCCCGACGAGGACGTGCGGATCGGCGACATGTTCGCCGTCGCCTCGCCATTCCTCGCGGTCTCGGCCGCGTACGATCCGGCGCACGTCGGCCTCAAGAAGCGAGGTCAGGTCGATCTCCAGCAAGACGGCAGTCTCTGGGCCCGTACGATCGTCGAGCTCGCGGGAACGCTGGCGCTCCCGCTTCCCGACGTCTACGCGATGGACGGCGAGGCCGGCCAGACGACGCTGCTCAACGTCCGCCACCGCAACGGCCCGCGACCGACGCTGCTGCTCGGGCCACCGACGATGCGGCGGAACAGCTTCGATCTGGTCTTCGATCTGGCGCCCCACTTTTCGTTCTTGCGCCCCGAGCGATTTCCCAGGGTGGCGTTGCGGACGCCGCCCCTCCTGCACGGCGTCCTGGGGGTGTTGCGCGCGCTCGGGACCCCGAACGGCGGGCCGCTGCTGGAGGGCGAAGCCGGTCAGCTCAAGGGGCACCTCGCGCGAACGATGCCTGCCGCCGCGCTGGCCATGCTCGCCGAGGCCAGCCGCGGCCTCGCCGCCGACGGGGAGCCGATCGACATCGAGAGGTGGATCGCCGCGACCGATCTGTCGGCCGCGCGCCTCGCTTTCGCCTTGACCGGAGAGCTGGCGGCGGCGTTTCGCGTGATCTCCAGCGAGCCGATCCCCCTCTCGACGATCCCCGCCCACCGGCGGATGGCGGACCTGGTGGCCTTCTCCGTCAGCGACGACTACTTCGCCGTCCGGCGCCAGCTCGGTCTGGCGATCGGGTAACCCGCCAAGAGACCGAAGCGAAGCGCCGCCCAGACCTCGCACCAGCTCAGATGGTGAGGGACGCCCTACCCGACCTGATGGGACCGGCCGCGAAGCGCCGCCGCCGCGGCCGCCGCCCCCGCCGGCCCAGACGCCTCGACCGGCACCAGACGTTCGACCCGCGCGGCTTCGGTCTGCCCCGCCTGGGCCGACACCAGCGCCGGATCACCGAGCTGCTTCATCGTCCAGACGATTCGCGCGACCGCCGTCCCGGTGTTGAGCAGCGCCATGATGAACAGCGCCACCGCGGTGACCGCGTAGGTCGGGTGAGGAACGAAACCCTCGACGTGGTGCCCAATCAGCGGCGAGAAGGCCAACGCGATCGACAGCAGCGTGATCCGGTCGGCCCGCTGCATGAGCCCTTCCGCGCCGGTCAGGCCGAGCGTCTCGGCGCGCGACCGCGCGTAGCTGATGACGAAGGACATGACCAGCGCCACCAGCGCCGCGTACATGACCACCGTGCCCGCGTAATAGACGACGCAACCGCCGAACATGAGCCCGTCGGCCACCCGGTCGATGGTCGAATCGAAGAACGCGCCGCGCGCGCTCGTCGACCGCAACGCGCGGGCGACCTCGCCGTCCATCACGTCGAGCGCTCCCGTCGTGATCAACAGGACTGCGCCCAGGGCGAAGTGCCCCGCGCCGACCGCGATCGCCGTTCCGAAGGCCACGACGAGGCCCAATACTGTGAAGAAGCTGGCCGACTGTCCACTGCGAATGGCGAGTCGACAGATCGGCTTCGTGAGCCAATAAAAGTATCCGACGAGCAGCGACGGAAGCAGGCGACGGCCGGCCCCGCGCGGGCGGAGCGGCGGCAACGTCGACAGGTGAAGCCGCACGCGCACCGCATACGTCACAAGCGCGAGCGCGAAGAACGAGGCGAACAGGACGAGAAACGCAACGTCCATAACCTTCGGCGACAGATGAAGGCTCACGGCGAGTTCTCCTTTGGCGGTGGGATGTCGTCGACCGACCACAATCGTTCCGCGATCACGACCCGCAACACTTTCAGGTAGGCCACGAGGGTCAGTTGACCAAGGCGCCCAAGAAACACGAGCTGGCTTCGCAACGTCGGTGTCCTACTGACTGAATTAACCATTTGAGCCACAGCCGCTAGATGCAAGCTCGGCACCGCGGAGCGTGCCGTCGGGGATGTTTGGGCGGTCATCCGCGAATCGGCGGCAGATCGCGTGCGAATCAGCTGTGAGACAGGTCGCACAGCCGTCAGGTCTTGGACGAATCGTCCAATGGCTCACGGCTGGACCGCAGCCGAACGTCCTGGAACGCGTCGGACGTCCGGATCAACGGGCCGAGTGCGCCGCAGACTGAGGCTCGCTCCCGCCACCGCGGAGCCGAGCGTAAAGGGCGAGCACCTGACCGGTGACGACCGGCCAGTCGAAGCGCGCCGCCGTCCGGCGTCCGGCCTCCGCGCAGCGGCGCCGCGCAGCTTCGTCGACGAGCAGCCGGTTCGCGCAACGGGCGAGCTCGGTCGACGCCGGGTCGGCCGAGACGTCGACCAGGTGCCCCTCGACGCCGTCCTGCATGACGTTGCGGAACCCGGGCGTGTCGGCCGCCACGACCGCGCATCCCGCGGCCATCGCTTCGAGCACGATGATCCCGAAGGTCCCGCCGACGGCTGGGCAGAGCAGCAGATCGGCCGAGGCGTAGTAGGCCTTGCGTTCCGGCCCCGGGACGAAACCCACGAAGTGAGCGTCGGCGCGGAGGTCCGCCGGAACCATCGCCTCGTACCTCGGCCGCGACGGACCGTCGCCGACGACGATCAAGCGGGCGTCGGTCCCCAGGCGCCTCACGCCGATCCAGGCGCGGATCACCCGGTCGACGCCGTTGCGGGGATCGAATCGTCCGACGTGCAGCAAGTTCAAGCGGCCGTCGTCGAACTCGGGGAGGGGGCGCCCCGAAGAGAAGGCCGCCACATCCACGCCGTTGGGAATGACCTGCCAGGGCGCCCTGAAATAGCGGCGGACGCCGGTGAGCGCCGTGTCGGAGACGCCGACCGCCGCGTGGAGCCGATCGACGTACGGCTGCAGGCCCCGCTTGAAGAGGTCGAGGAGCAGGCTGCGATCGAACGCGCTGTGAAATGTCCCGACGTTGACGGCGTCGGAGCAGCGCAACGCCAGCAACGGAAGCGTCGGCATCAGCGGGGAGTGGACGTGGACCACGTCGAACTTCTCCGCGCGGATCGCCTCGCGCATCCGGGTCGACAGATCGCCGCCGCTCGATGTCCGGGCGATCGAGCCGCCCGAGAGAAGGGGGATGGAGACCCCAATTCGAATGACACCGTTTTCATCATCCGCGCGGCGTGCGGCCTCGGCGGAGAGCACCTCCCTCTCGGACGCCAGGTTGTCCCGCACCACCGGTGTCAGGATTCGAACGTCGTGACCGACACGCCGCGCCGCGTGCGCGAAGTGGTGGACGTGCTCCTGAATCCCGCCCAGCGTCGGGTAGTAGTACTCGGTGACGATCCCTATCCGCATTGGTCGGCACCCCGCGCAAAGAGGAATGGTGCCGACTCGGCGTCGGTGCAAGGTGAAGACCACCCTCGACGCGCGCATCGAGCATCCAACAACCTCGAGGCGCGTTGCTGGAGCCCCGCCGCCTACAGTGCGCCGTCACCGTCAGCACGGCGCCACCACCGGGCACGGGGTCGACGGCAAACGCGGCCGACGACGTCTCGGCTGCGGCGAAGGGCCCCTGACCGCGACCGCACGCGGCGAGTTCCCCGATCCAGGAATCGTGCTTACGTTGGTGAGCGCCGTTAAAACGACGGGGCCGCAGGGAGACTATGACACCAGAGACGTTTCTGAAGGGCCGGGGAGCGCGTACGGCATTTACCGCCGGAGCCCTCTTCGCGGGGTGGCTCACAGCGGAGCCCAAGTTGGCTCAGGCTTACACCATTTCCAGCGCCATCACCGCCGGGTGCCACGAAAAGATCACGACAGACGCACTACGGGCGGTGCGCCTGAACCTCGCAACCGCGGCGCCTCTCCCTGCCGACGAAAACGATCGCGCGCTCATCACGGATCTGGAATTTGTCCCGGCGAGCGACATGAGCGACCTGGGTGGCGCAACTTTGCTGGTGGGCGTCCGCGACAACGATCTGAAGGGTCGGGATTCGGGCGATCTCAGCCAGCTCGCGCTGGTTCATGGCGATCCCAGCGCGCAGCGCGAGCATTGCCTCCGCAACTCGCACGAGGCGGAGCCGGGCGGATCGGCGACGGCTGTGCTCGACTGTCGCGCCTTCATCCTAGAACGGGTTGGCGAGGCCCTCGGCGGGCTCGATGCCACGGGCACGCCCGATCTCACCAACCGAACTTCGCTTCCGGTCTACCTGTCGCTGCGGCATCGCGTGGACGCTTTGCTGCCGACTTACTACGTGCGCATCGGACAGGCGATTCACGCCATCGAAGACAGCTTCACGCACACGTATCGCACCCCCGACAGCATGCAGATCACCGTCGTCTTGGATTGGGTGGACGAGGCCAACGGGAATCTGGTCGAAGCGACCGACGGGCCACCGCACGCCTCCGATCTCGACCGCTGTGATGATCCGGACGCCTTGCGACAACGGCGGCGCGAGCTGGCCACTGAAGCAGCCACCGCGGTCTTGCACACGACGCTCGATCCTTCCCAGACAACCGATCAGAAGATGGCCGCAGTGGAGGTGATTTTGGATCAGTATCTCAGTTACTCACCGGGTTGCACTTTCGACAACGGTTGGTGCCAGGCGTCCGAACGCCAATATGGCAACGGACCCATCGGTTGCAGTGTGGGCGGCGCGGGGAACCGGAGGTCGGCCTTGGGATGGGCAGTCATTCTCGGGCTGCTCACGCTGATGGGACGAGCCCGGCGACGACGTCGAGCGGGCGCCAGCGTCGGCCTGACCGTCCTCCTGACCGTCCTATTGATCGCCAGCTTCGTCCCGAGCTATGCGTTAGCCCAGCCAGAGTCCAAACCGCAGGGCGCTGACACGTCTGCCTCGGCAGACAAGCATACCGCGCCACCGCCCGTTACGACGCCGGTCAAGGAGCCAGGGCCGAAAGATCCGTCTCAGATTGCCCTGGGCGCCTATCTGGGCGGTTCAGGATCGGTCGACAACGGAGCGCTCGCGGCCACGCTCGGCGCTCGCCTGCGTTTTAGCAAGCACTGGACCTTCGGGCTCGATGCCGAGTGGAACCCGTGGATTGCGGTCAACGGCGTCACGACCGTGCGGGCGGGCGCTTTCAATGGGTATGGAACCGTCATATTGCGACTGCCATTGGCGTACGAGCAGTTCAACCTTCGGACGACCGCCAATCTGGGCGTGTCGCGTCTGTTGATCGACTTGTACGGAGCGCCCAAGGGCAGCACGGGGATCTATGTAGGGTTGAGCCCGCTCGGAATTGAATGGAAAATGTCCGGGCACTTCTTTCTGGTCGTCAACCCGCTCAACATCGCGGTGCCGACCCCGCAGCTCAAGGGCGTTCCATTTTCCTACCCGCAGTACCGGGCCACAATCGGACTCGAGGTGTACGGCGGATGAGGCGCCCGCCGCGGCGGGCGGCGAGCTTCAAAACGTGCCGACGAGTCCAAGTCCGTTCGCCCCGACCGGGGCGATCTGGGCGTGGATCTCCCCCTCGCGCAGGTGAAGCCAGGGGACGGTGATGCCGATGCCGGTGCCGACCAAGGCGGCGACGCCGACGTCCGTCGGGAAGTGATCGCCCGATGCGACACGCTCCACCGCCACACTGGAGGCAATCAGTCCGCCCACGATCCAGGGCCAGATCCGCTCGCCGTACCGCTGGCGGATGGTGAACGCCGCCACCGAAACCATGGCGAAGGCGGTAGCTACGTGGCCCGCGTAGAACGAGAGATAGCCGTCGCCCGAGGTGAGGGAAGCGGGATCCCCCGCATACGTGCGGGGTCTCGGGCGTGCCACGATGAAGTTCGTCGCGTTCTGTAGCGCGGTGTCGACGGCCAGCGTCTCGGCGTACACCATCAGATCCTGGCCCAGAGCGCGCCCAAACCCGAGATCGAGGAGATCGACGAGGGGCAGCGCCGCCATCACTCCGTAGACCGTGACATTGGCGGCGATGCCAGCGGCCGCGCTGTGGTTACCCACGGTACCGCGATCCAGGGCATTGATCCCGGACGGGTCGCAGGGACAACTCTTTCGCGCCAGCTGGTCTGCGAAGAAGACGCGTACGAGCCCGGCGCTGCCCGCGACGATCGTGACGGGAATATCGACGGCCAGATGCAGCTCGTACACTTCGCGAGACTGTGACCTCGGTGGCTCCGCCAAGCCCGCGGGCGGTGTCTGCAACTCCGGTACGGGTAGGGCCGGCGTGGCATCGGCCTGGCCGACGACAACCAGCAGCACTGCCCCCAAAGCGATCAGGCGGACCTGCCAATGGCTATTGGACGGCGGCGGGATCGGCGAAGCGTGGGGTTCATTCTGGCGAGCTCCTTCCAAGGCGGCATGGTGAGATCAGAATCGGGCGCTGAGCGCGATGCCGCGCTGCCCGTCTCCCGCGATCGGTACGATGGCGACCGGCGAACGATGTAGCGACGGGACCAGTACCCCCAGCGACGTGCCGACGACCGCCCCACCCACCACGTCGGTGATGAAGTGCATGCCGCCGAGAACCCGCGCCGCGCCGACGAAGCTCGCCATCGCACCGCCAACGGCCATCACGATCCAAGGCGCGTTCGAGCGTGGGTGGAGCCGTCGCATGGTCACGAAGGTGGAGGTCGCGATCGCGAAGCTGATGGCAGCGTGGCTGCTCAAGAACGACAGCCCCGCGTCGGCGCTGTTGCGATCGGAAAGCGGAGCCTTATCTCCGTAGAGATAGGGACGTGGCCGGCCCGCCGCCAGGGTCATCACGGTCGCGGCGGCGGTTGCGGCCAGCCCCGCCTCGGCGACGACGGCGGCGTCATTGAGACCCGGAAGAAACCCCTCATCCACGAAGAGCAGGGTCGCGGCCCCGACGCCGATCGCGTAGAGACCGTAGTCCGACGCGGTTTGCCAGCCGGGGCTCCAATAACCCGCCGTCGCGCGATCGATCGCATTGAGACCAGCCGGGTCGCAAAGCGGTGCGCAGAACGCCGGCTGCGTGCGAGTCAGCCGCGCCTCCGCGAACACGATCCCGATCCCCAGGATCGGCAGATCGATCTCGGCGTAAAGCTGAAAGGCCGGGTGCAGGGGATTCTTGGGGCTCGGGACGATCGGGGTGAGCGCGGCGGCCTTGGCGGTTCTCTTGGCGTCCTCGACCTTTTGAGGCGGAGCCTCGGGCGACGGTGGCGCGATGACCGACGGATTTGCCGCGCTCGTGGGCGCGTCATTCGGGGCGTCTTGGACGGTGGGAGCCTCCGCCCGCGCGATGCCGACCGATCCAACCCACGCTATGACGAGCGCGGAGCAAACGACGGTGGGTGTGTGCATCAGAAATTCGCCTGAAGGCATGTCGAGAAACGGTGTCGCGGGCGAGGGCAGGTACCTCCCTCGGCTGCGCGGCCGACACTAACAGGCCACACGCAGGCTTGACCGGCAAACGTCACGACTTCGTGCCGACAGCAGTCCCCTGTCACCATTCCGTAACATTCTCGATGATCCTTCACGCTATTCCGAGGGTGGCCGGGAAAAAGTTGCAAGTCCTTCGCCAGCATCGCCGACTCGGCACTAGGTTAAGTCCGGATGGCGAAAGCGAAAGCGAAGTCGGTGGCGGTTGTGGCCCACAGCGGCAAGAAGCTTGGCGGCGGATTGGGCGAGCTACGCAGGGTGCTCGCCGACGCCGGCTACCCGGACCCGATCTGGTACGAGGTCCCGAACACCCGAAAGGCTCCCAAAGCGGTGCACCGAGCCGTGAGGAAGGGCGCCAAGTTGATCTTCGTCTGGGGTGGTGACGGAATGGTTCAGTGCTGCATCGACGCGCTGGCCGGTTCCAAGAAGGTGGAGTTGGCGATTCTCCCGGCCGGCACCGCTAATCTTCTCGCCACCGATCTCCGCATACCGAAGGACATCGCCAAGGCCGTCCGCATCGGCCTGCAAGGGACCCGGCGAAAGCTCGACGTGGGCGTCATCAACGGCGAGCGGTTCGCGGTGATGGCAGGGACCGGCCTCGACGGAATCGTGATGCGCGACGTGGACGGGGCCACGAAGCGGCGACTCGGCCGCGTCGCCTACATCCGCAGTGGCGTCAAGGCGATGCAAGAGAAGAGCGTTGCCATGACCGTTCGTGTGGACGGCGCGGTCTGGTTCAAGGGCAAAGCGAGCTTGGTCCTCATCGGCAACGTCGGCACGGTGACGGGTGGGCTGGTGGTGTTTCCAGACGCGTCGCTCTCCGACGGGATGCTGGATGTCGCCGTGGTTACAGCGAGCAGCACGTGGCAGTGGGTTCGAGTGCTATCGCGCGTCGCGGGTGGCCACCTCGATCGCTCGCCGCTTGTCGAGGTGACGCGCGGGAAGAAGATCGACATCGCGCTCGCCCGCAAGATCCCCTACGAGCTCGACGGCGGCGCTCGCCCGCCGGAGAAGCGGCTCAAGGTTCGGGTCAAAGCCGGCGCGATCACCCTGTGCGTGCCCGCGGTCCGCGCGAGTGCGCACCCGCCTCGAGCACGGGCGCGGGTCCCAGGCCCTCGTCGCGCTTCGCCGTCCACCTCGACACCCCCCACGCCCGCGGTCAATCCCGCCGCGCCCAACGCCGACCCCGTCGCCCTCCACGCAGACGCCGGGCCAGATCAACGAGATCAGAACAGTCGACGCCACTTGGCTTCGAGCAGGCCGTAAGCGCCGAACGCGATGAGGCCGGCGGCGACCGCCGCAAGCCAGAGATCGCCCTGCGGCAGCTCCCAGACGGCGTGCAGAGCCCCCGCGGGCCCCCGCGCCTCGCGTGGGGCGCTGTTCATGGCCGCGCGAGCCACGAAGTATCCGCACGCCGCCAGCACCGTGGCGCGCGCAGCGAAGGCGATCCGACCCACCACCGCCATGGTCTTGCGCTCCCGCTCCGTCATCTCGTCGACCCGCAACCGGTCGCGATCGTGGTTCGGCACGAAGGCCCGAACGAGCTGGACCGCCGCCGCCACCAGGATCCCGAGCCCGATAGCGATGAGCAAGGGACGGCCGAAGGGCACCGTCAGGACGCGAGCCGAGAGATGCCGAGTTTTCGCGTCGCTGTTGGTCTGCACGTGCGCACCCCACCCAACGGCGAGCGCTCCGGCGGAGAGCGCCATCCCCCCATAGATGAGGGCAGCGAAACCATTGCTGACCCTGCTGACCACCTGGCGCACGGGACTTCGATTGACGTAAGGCTCGCCCACCAGGACGAGCACCGCCCGAAACGCAGCGTGCGCGACCAGACCCAGCGCGACGAACGCGAGCGCGGCGCGGCCCGCCGGCATGTGTGCCAGCGCCACGAGCGCGCCCGAGGGATCGGTCGCCTTGCCTCCGAGGCCGGCCGCGGCCTCGGCCGCCAACCCACCGACCAGCATGAAGACGAGGCCCCTCGCCACGTAGCCGACGCGCGCCACCCGATCGGCCCAAGGCTGGATCCGGCTCACCGCTTGGCGCGCGGCCCTCTCGGTAGCCCGACCGAGATGTCGAGCTCCTGCGGCACTTCCCACCGCGGTAGAGTGTCCTCCCCGGCCGAGAAGTCAATGTCCGCCGTATCGTTTGGAAAAGCGCGATGGGCGTCAGCGCCGAGCTCGGCGCCCGTGGCTGAGCTCGAGGTAGCGCGCGCTCATCGCCGGCTCGAGCTGCGGGCACCGCCGGATTCGGAGCCAACGGGTGATAGGGTCCCCGGATGACGCGCGCATCGGGGCCGACCGGGCTTGCCGTGATCGCCGCCGCGTTTGCCGCCTGCGCGCCCTCGCTCGCGACTATGCAGCCCGCCCACGTGGCGCCGAAGGGACACTTCCAGGCGACCGCGGGTCTCGAGGTGGGGATTCCCACCGGGGCGATCGTCCGTGCGATCGACGCCGGGAAGACCCTGTCCGACGCGGCGGCGCAGGGCAGCCTGACCGCCGACCAGGAGCGACAGGTATTCGAGGCGGGGGTGAACGTGCTCGCGAGCCCGCCCTCCGTCGGACCGCACCTGGCGCTCGCTTACACGCCTGTCGAACGCTTCGAGATCGGCGTCCGCTATGCGGGGAACGGCTGGCGGGTGGGGACCCGCTACCAGATCCTCCGGCACGACGAGGCGCCGTTCGACCTGACCGTCGGCGCAGGCCTGTCACGCTCTGCGTACGCGATCCCGGTGGGCGACATCATTCCGATCCTGCAGGTCGACGATTTCACCCGCTGGACGGTGGATGTCCCGGTCCTGGTGGGCACTTCGCGCAGCTGGTACCGGATCTGGGCCGGCCCCAGGCTCTTGTGGTCGCACTTCGCCACCGGCCTGCGCCTGTCGATCCCCGGCGGCGACACGGAGCTGGCCCGCTTCGAGGGACAAGCCACCTACGTCGGCGGGCAGGCCGGGCTGGCGCTCGGTTACCGCCACCTCTTCTTCGGTGTCGAGCTGACGCTGGCCGAGATGTTCGGCTCGGCATCGGTGACGGCGACCTCGCTCCCGGCGGTGAGACCCGTCGATTTCAGCGGATTCGTGGTCTATCCCGCGTTCGGGCTGTTGGGAGAAATCTGAATGGACCGACGCTTCGATCGTGACCTTCGATGAGCACCGCCAGCCCAGTACGAGAGACCTGGGCCCTGACGGGCGACGACGCCTGGCGAACGCTCGCAGCCACGGGCTGGATCAAGCTAGTGCGGGATGCTTTCGTCCGCCTTCGCGCCGCCGACGGGTTCAGCCACTCGCGATCGCTCGCGTTCGCCACCTCCCTCGTGTTCGTGCAGGGGTTGATCGCCCTGGTGGGGTTGGCGGTCGAGTTCGGACAGGCGGCCTTCAGCCGAACGATCCTGAGCGCCATCGAGAGCGCCGTACCCGGACCGGCGGGAGGCCTTCTCACCAGGGTCTTCGCGCAGGCGCAACGGGTCGGTCTCGAGCACCGCCTCCTGCCGCTGGTGTTCGGGCTAGCCGGCACCCTCGTGACGGCCACGACCGCGACCGCCCAGCTCACCCGCGGGATCAACCGCCTCTACGGCATCGAGAAGGATGGGCCGTCCATCCACAAGTACGCCCGCGCCCTCCTGCTCGCCGTCGTGGTGCTCGCCGCCTTCATCGGCGCCGGCGCCATCCTGACTGTGAGACGCGGCTTGTCGGGAGACGCCCCCGGCGGCGCCTATCTGGCGTGGCAGGTGCTCCGCTGGCCCCTCGCCCTGGGAATCGCCGCAGCGTCGTTCGGCGGAATACTGCGCTGGGCGCCGCATCGCCGTCAACCGCACTGGTCGTGGCTCGTGTTCGGCGGCGTGATAGGCGTCGCGGGATGGACCATCGTGACGGTCGCTTTCAGCGTTGTCTTCCGGGCCAGCTCGTCGTTCGGCGAGGTGTACGGCCCGCTGGCTGGCGTCGTCGCGCTTCAGATTTGGACCTTCTTCTCGGCCGTCGCGATCTTTTTCGGCGCCGCCATCGCCGCCCAGCTAGAGGCCGTGCGATCGGGCACCAAGGCGTCGCCGCGCTGAGCCGGGTTACCACGTCCCGACGAGAGCCACGCCGCTGCCGTCGCGGCCCATCATGGGCACCGCGACGATGCGTCGAGAGCGATCCAGCCGACGCCTCAGAAGCCACGATTGGACCGGCGCGGTGAGCGTCGACGCCACGGCGACGGTCGTGCCGACGCCGAACGAGATCCAAGCGGTCTGCCACGCGTCGCGACCGTAGCCGAGATAGAGCAGGCCGGCGGTGTTGAGGGCAAGCCCGCCGAAGATGTTCAGGATCAAGGCGTGGCTCTCATGCCGCGCGGCCTCGGCCAACAAGGCGTGCCGGGCTCTGGCGGACGCGGGATGGGGATCATGGCACAACCGCTCCACATCGATTTGGAGCGGTTCTACGCGCTTGGCGATCGCGCCGACGGTGGCCTTGCCGGCGGTCACGTACAACGCCGCGCGGGAATCACTCCCGAGCCAGTCACCGGGGGCCAGCGCGGCATAGCCGGCGCTCCCCACCGCCGCGACGACGAAGGTGGCGGTCCAGGCTAGGTTCCAGATAGCGGCCTGGCGGAAGTCCTGGCAGATGGCGTCGTCAATTTCGCGCTCACCGGGGCTGAGATCCGCAAGTGGCGCGGCCATCGCTGCGCCCGCGACCACGGTCGGCACGAGGACGGCGAGCAAGAGCAGAGCGCGCATGAGGGACGCTAGCACGCGAGCACGACGCTGGCTGTCGAGCGGCCATTCATTCTGACCTTCAACAGCCGCAAGGCCGAACGTCTCCGTCTATGCCGCACGCCCCGCCCCGCGGACGCGGGGTCTTGGGCGAGCCGGGGCGGCGCGAGTAACATACCCCCTCGCTATTGGACATGCGGCTCTCACTCCGAGCCCTCCGAAACGTCCAACCAGAGTGCCGCCCGTCCTCGCCAGGCCCAACATGCTTCCGTTCGCCGCATTCGTCGTTCTGTTTCTGATTCTCTGGGGGATCCTCATCCTGACGAAGCCGCTCGTGCACGGCGGTTTCATCCGGACCGCGCATTTCACGACGAGGTTCCGTTCTCTCGACTACCTTCCAGTGGTGGTCCTGCTGGGAATCGGCGCAGCCGTGACGGCCTTTGCCGGCGACGCGTTCGTCGATCTCTCGGAGCTGCTGGTAGCGAAGAATCCGAGCCTGCAAGCGCTCGATCAACGCTGGCACGACAGCGCCGTCTCGGAGCGTACGCCTGGCGCCACCACATTCTTCGCGGCGATGTCGGTGATCGGCGGACCCGCGGTCTTGGCGGTCCTCACCGCTCTCGTGGCTGGAACGCTGTTCATCCGCAAGCGTCCTCGATGGGCCGTCTACCTTCTCGTCACCGCTGGCGGCGGCGCAGTCTTGAACCTAGAGCTCAAGCGATATTTCCAGCGGGCGCGGCCCGCTCTGGCCGAGATGCTGCGTCGTGCGGATGGCTACTCGTTTCCGAGCGGCCATGCCATGGGATCGACTGTCGTGATCGGCGGGCTGACCTACCTGGCCCTCCGGGCCCTCACGACATGGCGGCAGAAATCGGCAGTGATCGCGTTCGGCACAACGTTCGTCCTCGCCGTTGCCACCTCGCGGGTCTACCTCGGCACCCACTGGCTCTCGGATATCGGTGCCGGCGTCTCCGCGGGTCTGCTCTGGTTGGCGACGACGACGATCGGGTATGAGACCTTCCGGCGGATACGAACGGTTCGCGACCTTCGGGCCCGAAGCCGGCGCGACAGCTCGCCGCCGGGAGAAGGCGCCGCATAGCAGACATCCCGTGCCCCTGCGGGCAAGCGTCGCGGACCGTGAGACCGACACCCTTGTATCTCACGGGGTGTGGCTCGCTGCCGCTCCTAGCGGGATCGGGACGGCGGGCTCGGGGCGCGTCGTTTCGGGGGCGACATCTCCGGGGGGATTCCCCGCGGCTGCATGGGGATCGCGATGATGAAGGTCGATCCACCGCCGGGCCTGCTCTGAACGCGAATTCGCCCGCCGTGAGCCTCGACGTACTCCTTGGAGATGACCAGGCCCAGCCCGACGCTCGCCCGGCGCCGTCCGTCATTTCCCCAGCGGTGCCGATCGAAGATCTGGTCGACCTCTTCGGGCGCCATCCCCGGACCGGTGTCAGAGATGGCCACCTCGAGGTTGTCGCCCACCTGTTTCACCGCCAGGTCGACCCGGCCGCCGTCCTGGCTGATCTCCACCGCGTTGGCGACCACGTTGCTCACCGCCTGCACCATCCGGTAGCGATCGATGAACGCCGTCAGTCCCTTCTTCTCCGTGACCGCCCGCAGGCGGACCGCGCGGGCTTCCGCCAGCGGGCGAAAGAGATCGGTGACCTCGCTCATGATCGAATCGATCGGCTCCATGACCCGACCGAGAACCAGCGCGCCCGACTCGATCACGAACATGGCGCTCAGGTCGGCGAGCAGCCGATCGGCCAACGTGGCCGCGCTCCGGATCTGGGTCGCCAGCGGACTTCCGTTCTGCCTGGCCAGCTCGGTGGCGATGAAGCCGATCGCGTTCAGCGAGTTGCGCAGATCGTGAGAGACCATGCTCATCATCTCGTCTCGAGCACGCTTGGCGCTGACGGCCAGCTCGTAGAGACGCGCGTTCTCCAGCGCCAGGGCCACCCGATCGGCCAGCGCCTCGATCGTCGGAAGGTCGTCCGCCACGAAACGCCGGCTGTCGTCCGTGATCAGCAGGGAGAGCACCCCTGTCGCCTTCCCCCGCACCAGCAGGGGGACCCGCAGCGCCGAACGAACGCCGAGCGGCGCGAGCCCCTCGGCGTCGTCTACCACCGAGCTCAAGAGCTCTGGCGACGCAGTCTGGATCACCCGCCCCGTTCCGACGTTCGTGAAGGCTCCGCCTCCGAGCTCCTCCCTCTGCTTGACCGCCGCCCGGCTGAGGGTTTCGCCAACCAGCAGATCGACGATGCAGACATCGGCGATGCCCGGAACGATCAGCGTCGCCAGCCTGCCGATGATCTCGTCGCGCTCGAGCGACAGCGAGAGATCCTCTCCCGCGTCCACGAGGAGGCTCATCGCCCGCTCCGCCCGTTTGCGCTCGGTGAGATCGCGAATCGACATACTCGTCCGAATCTCGCCGTTGCGATCGGTAAAAACTGCCGACGACAGCTCGACCGGGACCTTCGTGCCGTCCTTGCGAACCATGTTGATTTCGCCCCGTGCCTCACCCATCCGATCTCGCTCCTCGATCAGCGAAGCGACGCGCCGATCGGTCAGGTCGCAAACACCGGCGCGGCCTGCCTTGCAGATCTCCTCTTCCGTGCGCTGCAGGATGCGGCAGGCGGCAGAGTTCGCCGCCAGCGTCTCACCCGTCGGCACGGTCAGCAGGATTCCGTCCAGGCTGTGCTCGTAGAGCGACCGGTACCGCGCTTCGCTCTCCCGCAGGGCATCGGCCGTCTGGCGTTCGTCGGAGACGTCGCGGAAATAGACCGTCAACCCTGAAGCAGACGGATAGAGTCTCTGCGCGACCATGCGCTTCGTGACCGGCGAGATGATCTCGAACTCGACCGGCGCTATTCCGGCCGCGGCTTGCCTGAACCGCTCGCCGAAGTTCGACCCCACGGTTACCGGGAAGAGATCCCAGCAGATCTTTCCCAACATCTGATGATCCGGCGGCACGCCAAAGTGCTTCTCGGCCGCCTGGTTCATATAGACGAGACGCCAGTCCCGATCGAGGGCGACGATTGCGTCGCTCACCCGATCGAGAACAAAACGGCGCTCGAGCTCGCCAAACAGTCCCACCAAGGGCTCCCCCATCCGCGCGCTATTGTACTGCCGTCGAGGCGGCATGCGTTATCTTTGGCCGTTAATTGTTGGCCAGGGCTCGTTGCAGCGTTTCGAAGGCCACCGGCTTGATGAGATACGTTTCGAAGCCGGCCTCATCGCCCAATCGGCGGTGATCGCCCTGACCATACCCGGTGAGAGCGATGAGTCGCAAATTCGGAGCGCCGGACTTGAGACGCCGAGCAACCTCGAAGCCATTCATTCCAGGAAGCCCGATGTCCACAATCGCCACCTCCGGGCGCGAGCGGGACGCTTCTTCGAGTCCCCCCGGGCCATCCCCGGCCTGGTAGACCTCGTGCCCGGCGATCTCCAGCAGCCTGGCCAAGGCCTCGCGCGCGTCGATGTTGTCGTCAACCACTAGGATCCTCCGCCGCGCCGCCACCCCACCGCGCGGATCACCCGAGGCGAGCGTGGCCGCCAGCGGGAGGCGGACCGCGAACTCCGTCCCGCTGTTGAGTCCCGGGCTCCAGACATCGATCCGCCCGCCATGCGCCTCGACCAGACTGCGCACGATCGCCAGCCCCAGGCCGAGGCCGCCGTCCCTCCGGTCGAGACCACGCTCGCTCTGCACGAACAGATCGAAGACGCGGGGGAGGAGCTCGGGGGAGATCCCGACGCCGGTGTCCTTGACGCGCAGGATGGCGTCGCCCCCGTCCGGCTCCACCTCGATGATGATCCGCCCGCCCGCCGGCGTGTACTTGATGGCGTTCATCAGCAGATTGGTAACGATCTGTTCCAGGCGCGGGCCGTCGCCGTTCACGTGCGTTCCCGCGCAGCGCAGCTCGTGGCGATGCTGATCGAAGAGGCGGCGATCGACGAAGTCGTGAACGCAGCGATGGACCAGGGCGACCAGGTCGACGTTGCTCCGCTCCAGCGTCAGCTTGCCCGCGGCGAGCCGCGAGACGTCCATCAGATCGTCGACGATGCGCGCCAGCTGATCGGTCTGGCGCCGGATGACGGCGCTCGCCTTCGCGAGGTCATTGTCTCCGCTGGTCAGGTGATTGATCAGCGTCGAGGCGTTCATGATGACGCCCAGCGGGTTGCGCAGCTCGTGCGACACCATGGCCAGGAATTCATCCTTGCGCCGGCTGGTCTCGAGAACGGCCTCCTCCGCCCGCTTGCGCTTGCTGATGTCCCAGCAGACGCCGATCATCCGAAACGGCTCGCCCTTTTCGCCCGACAGCACCCGGCCCTTGGCGCGCATCCAGCGTACCTCCCCGGCGGTCTCTGCCGAGCGAAACTCGATCTCGTAGTTGGCGCGCCCCTCGATACAGCCGCGAAGCGCGCTCACCACCCGCTCGCGATCGCCAGGATGGACCATCGCCTGGTAGGACTCGAACGTCTTGCCGAAGCTACCGGGGGCGAGCCCGTGAATCCGCTCCAGGTTCTCTGACCACCGCACCACGCCCGTTCCGATATCCCACTCCCAGCCGCCGATCTCGCCGGCGTCGAGGACCAGGCGCAGGTCGGCGTCGGTGAGGCCGAAGGCCGCTTCGATCGGTCCGTTCTTGAGCGATTTGGGTGAGAAAGTAGCGCCGGGCTCCTTCACGACTCTCCGGTCGGGGGGAGGCCCGTGGCTCATGGGGGGAAGTTACACGCGGCTGGCTCACTCAAAAAGTTTATTTCCAGCTCTGCCGCATCAAACTGGGAGAGCCTGCCTAGCGGCCATAAACGATGACGTTGTGATAGCGGGCTTCCGAGCCTCCCGAATTTTCGTAGACGTGGGGCTTGTTGGCGTCGAAGACCACCGAGTCCCCCGGGCCGAGCTCGTCGCTGTGGTCGCCGACGCTCATCTTCATCGTGCCGCTCAGAACCACCACGATTTCGCGGGTTCCGGGGCCGTGGGGCTCGGAGACGTGACGTGCCCGGGCCGCCAGCCGCAGCTCGTACATCTCGACCTGCGGGATCCCGGAGGCAGGCATGAGGGGCCGGCTCTCGAACTTTCCGTCCATCGAGCGCAGCGGTTGCGCCTCCCCCCGGCGCAACACCGAGAGCTCGGCCCGGGTCTCTCCGATCAGATCGGCGAACGCGATCCCCAACCCCGAAGCGATCTTCCACAAGACGCTGATCGTCGGGTTGGTCTTGCGCGTTTCGATCTGAGAGAGGGCCGCCCGGCTCACCCCGGTCAGCTGGGCCAGCTCGTCGAGCGACATGGCTCGCCGTTTGCGCTGGGCGCGCAGGTTCTCCGCGACCCGGCCGGCCAGCTCGGCGGCACCGATCTCGTCGCCCGAAGGGATGGGCGCGCCCCGAAGCCCCGCCGGACGTTGCTTCTTCGCCATGGCGGCGATTCTAGTTTGAGAGACGGTCAGGCGAAATTTATTCGGCGGATGCTCAACGGATGTCGCCGGGGAGCCAGCCGACCGTCGGGCGATTGCGGCGCGGCAGGGCTGGCCTCTCCTCGAACGAGAGCACGTGCCGATCAGGAGACCGACTGATCGCCCGGAGAAGGAGCGCCAACGCGAACGCCGGAAGTAGCGCGATCGAGCCTAAGATCAGGGCTCCCAGCACAATCCATGGCCCCAGGGGTCGGCCCAGGATCAAGAGGGCTGCCACCACCGCCAGCGCGGCGAGGAACCTGGTGAGCGGTCCTGGTGTGTACCGATTCATTCTGATCTCCTTGCAGGGCGTCCACGGATAAGCGTAACCGTTCTTGTCTATTATACAAGATTTATGTCCTCGATGCAAAGCGGCGAACCCCGCGCTAGCTGCCGGCTGTCTGGCGTTGGCTTATGGACGGCTGTGGCGACCCGGTCGCACAAACCCCAGGAACCGCCGGTGCGCACCGGACCGGCACCGGCACCGCTCCGCCGGCGGAACGTCACCGAGCACGCTCTCGATAGGGAGCCCGCCCCCCCGAACCAGGGTTCGCGTTATCATCCCTGCATGCCCCTGCTGTCCCCCAAACTGACCAAGCTCCTCAAACGCGGCGTCCTGGCGGCGATCGTCGGCTTCGGCCTCCTGCAGCTCTTCCCGGTGAAGCACTTCGGCATTCCGACCGAAGAGATCGGTACCAATCCTCCGGAGCGCTTCCCGTTCGATGGCCCGCCCGAGGTTGAACGCATCATGCGGCGGGCCTGCTTCGACTGCCACACCAACGAAACGCGCTGGCCTCTCTACGCGCGCATCGCGCCTGGCTCGTGGCTGATGGCGCGCGACGTCCACAAAGGGCGCAACCACCTCAACCTCTCCAAGTGGGGCGACGCGGACGAAGACGAGCGCCAGACCGACCGCGAGAACGCCTGGGACCAGATCCAATCGGGCGAAATGCCCCCCTGGTTCTACATCCTGCCGATGCACCCCGATGCGAAGCTCTCGCCGGAGGACAAGGCGCTCCTCAAGTCCTACCTGATGGGCAAGGCAAAGAAATAGCCCAGAAGAACGGGGCACGGATGAGCACGACCTCACGGCCGCCCGGAGCTTACGGGTTGGAAAGCGTGGCCCAGTGGTTGGACGAGGCTTGGCCGTTCTTGACCCCGGTCATCAGCGCGCTGACGATCGTTGGATAGGTCTGGGCGCCCGTGGATCGGTCGAAGAGCGCGAACGAGCCGCTGCCGCTGCCGCCGTTGTCCCACCAGAGAGGAACCATTCCGGCCGTCGTCACGTCCTGCGCGTACGCCAGGGCGTGCGCCGCCCGGTTCGCGGTTGCTTGAGCGCCCATCGATCCCCACTCCCCGATCACGATGGGCTGGGTCGGCAACCAGACTCGGATCTGCTGGGCAATGGAGTTCTGCATGTTGGTGTAGTCGGAGCTGCTTCCCCAGGCGTAAGGGGTTTCGCTCAAACCGAAGTTCGTCGGGTAGTAGGTGTGGATCGAGATCAGCAGATTGGGGTCGTTGATGATGGACGCCTTCTGCATCGACTGGATCCCTGACTGGATCGGGCTGGCGCCCACCGGTTGAATCATCACGATCCGGGTCGCGTTGGCGCCTTTCGTCCCACGGATCGCGTTGACGCACGCTTCGAGGTACAGGTTCAGGTCGGCTTGAGCCTGCGAAGTGTTCCCGCCGCCGGCCTCGTTCGGCTCGTTGAAGCATTCGAGCATGAGGTGGCTGTCAAAGGACTTGAACGCCGTCGCGATCTGGGTCCAGACCGCCGTCACCTCGGCGGCCACGCTGGTGGCGGCGGAGGTCTGGGGGAAGGTGACCCAACCCCCATTGCCGTCGGACTCGTGGTGGGTGTTGACGAACACGAACATCCCGGCGTCGACCGCCCACTGCGCTGTCTTCGTCACCTGGGACATCCAGGCAGGGTCGATGGTGTAGGTCGGGGCGGCGCCGAGGTGGCTGGTCCAGGTCACGGGGAGCCGGAGGGTCTTGAACCCCGCGGTGTGCACGGCCTGGATGAAGCTCTGAGTCGGTACGGGGTTTCCCCAGCTCGTCACATCAGGATCGGCATCGAACGAGTTGCCCAGGTTCCATCCCGGGGACATCAGCTTCACGACCTGCTGCGGACTGAGCTGGCCGGCCGCTCCGGCCGAACCGCCCGCGCCCCCGGAACCGCCCGCTGCGGTTCCGCCCGAGCCGACGCTGCCACCGGAGCCGGCGCCGGCGCCGCCTGAGCCGGCGCCCCCGCGGCCAGCCGCGCCGCCGGAACCTGTCGCTCCCCCGCTGGCGGATGTCCCGCCGCTTCCGACGCTGCCGCCCGATGAGCTGGTGTGGCCAGCCGACCCGCCCGAACCGGTGATTCCGCCGGTCGCCGCTCCGCCCGATCCGGTGCGGCCAGCCGACCCGCCGGACCCGCTCGCCCCCCCTGAGCCGCCTGTCGAGCTGGCGGAGGATCCTCCCGTCGACGTCGTTCCGCCGCTCCCAGCCGGCGATCCGCCGCGCCCCCCGGTGACGTTCGCCCCGCCGGTGGCGCCTGCGTCGTTCGTATCACCACCGCCGTTGGCGCATGCCGCGACGATTGAAAGGGAGGCCGCCCCGAGGATCACCTTCCATCGAGGCCGAGGCGGCATTGCGAACGCGAGCATGTCAGTTGATCTCGATCAGACAGGTGGCGCTGCAGCCGTCGTTGGAAACCGTGTTGCCGTCGTCGCACGCCTCGCCCCACAGCCCGTCGACGCGACCGTCCCCGCAGCGCGGCACGTTCTTGCAGCCGGGGCCGCAGCCCGCCTGGTTGTAGGTCGAGATATTGCGCCCATCGTCGCACTGCTCGATCCCCGGCTCGACCGCCCCGTCGCCGCAGTAGGGACCGAGGCCGTTGCACCCGGGCTTGCAGCCGCCGTAGCGGCCATCGTTGACGCCGTCGTCGCAGACCTCGGTGCCGTTGACGATGCCGTCGCCGCAGCGAGGCGAGCAGACGGTCGTCTTGCGGACGAACGAGCCGAGCGTCAGCTTGTACGACGATCCGCAAACTCGTCGCTCCGCCTGAAACACGGCGATCTCGTAGATCTGGCCCGCCGTGAGCCCGAACTTCGCCGCCGCCGTGGCGTCGAGCGTGACGGAGCCGGACGACGCGCTGTGGATGCCGCCGAGATCGACCGCCAGCTGGCCGTTGACGAAGACCCACACGTCGTCGTCCCCGATGAACTGCAGAACCTCGCCGCCGCTGTACGCGAACCAGTAGCGAACCTCGCTGGTGAAGCTGTAGTTGTGCGGCAATTGATCGCTGTCGCAGTTGGCGAGGTAAGGGATCTCTGGACCATTGGGCGGCTCCGCCCACCCCAGATTGTCGAGCGGAAAGTTGGGCGGCGTGGTCCAGCTGGCCGGCGGCGTGTTGTTCCAGATCTCGGAGTGGTCGTAGACGAACGTGCCGTTCGCCTGCTGGACCAACGTCAGCGTGCCGTGGACCAGCTTGCCGTACGTGGAGTCGTGATACCACTCGTCGAAGTTGGCGCTGGTGGTCAGGCTCGCGTTCGCTGGCGGTGGAGTCACCATCCGCGGCTTTCGGTCGCTGGCGAGCGTCGGCTGGACCATCCCCAGCACGACGCCAGAGACCTGCGCCCCGAAGTCCGGGTGCCCGTTCGGGTGGTCCAGGCTCAAGAAGTCGCGAAAGATTGCGGGCACCACCAGGTTGCCGTTCGTGGCGTCCCCCACGTCGACGCAGTCCCAGCCGGGCTCGAGCTTGCAGTCCGCCGAGCAGCCGTCGCCGGAGCGGACGTTGCCGTCGTCGCACTCCTCGCTGGGCAGCTTGAGGCCGTCCCCGCAGGGGGACGTGCAGCCGCTCGTGCCGACACATACCGGCTCGGACTTGCAGTCGGCGCCGCAGCCGTCTCCACCGTAGGTGTTGCCGTCATCGCAGGATTCACCGCCCTCTTTGACACCGTCGCCGCAGGTCGTTTGATGGCAGGCCTTGCCGGGCGTCGGGCAGGCGAAGCCGGCTTCGATGCGACAGGTATCGCTGCAACCGTCGCCCGCGGCGGTATTGCCGTCGTCGCACTGCTCGGTGCCGAGCACCATGCCATCGCCGCAGCGCGGGATGCATCGCGCGCCCGCCTGGGGGCAGACCCAGCCGGCCTCGAGGTGACAGCTCCCGTCACAGCCGTCGCCGGCAATCTTGTTGCGATCGTCGCAGGTCTCGGCCCCCGCGACGACACCGTCGCCGCAGACCACGGTGTACGTGCAAGGTTTGCCGGGCGTGGTGCAGATCCAATCGGTCTCGGTGTGGCAGTCGGGCGAGCATCCGTCCCCCCCCACCTGGTTGCCGTCGTCGCAGGTCTCCGCCGGAGCGTCGAGCAGGCCGTTTCCGCACGACGTGGAGCGACAGGCTCCGGGCGCGCCGTCGCATGTCGCATCGGTCACCCGGCCCGCGTCGAGATGATTGCCGCCGCCGGAACCGCCCCCTGTCGCCCCTCCCGTACCCACCGAACCGCCCCGCCCGCCGGAGCCTGTGCTCGGCTTCCCACCGACCCCGGCACAACCGCCCAATGCGAGGAACATGCACGCCGACCCGACGACGGAGACGATGGAGACGATGGAGACGATGGGACGCGAGGCTGCCATGGTAAATCCTTCCGCTGGCGGTCGTCTTCCTGACGGTCTGGATCGGCGCAAGCTCTTGACGCGCCTTCCACTGCTGCCGGGCGCCTGGTGCGGGTCTTGGGGGCCGCCCTGGCGAGTTGCCGGCACTTTACAGGTTGCTGGGGGTCTCGTCCACGCGGTCAAGTGATCCGGGGATAGGGGCTGCAAGCACGACACTGGCCGATAACGCGCGCTTCCGTAGGCCTCCTGCGGCCGTCGATTTCCCGGGACTTCGGCCCTGCTGCGAGCCTGTGGTCGATAAATTGCGTTAAATGGATCGGGGTTCGGGACAGTCGGGAGGTGATGCGAAACCGACTTAGATGGCTCGTTGGCGCGATGGTGCTGGCCTTCACAGTGGTGGCCGGCGGCTGTAGCGGTGGCGGCGCAAAGAGCGGCACCGGGGGGAGCTCCAGCAGTGGGGGAACCGTCGGTTCGGGCGGAAGCGTTGGCAGCGGAGGCACCGGCGGCGGAGCGCCGTTCACGAACGTGACCGCGAGTAAGCCCCTCGACGCGCTGACCGCGGCCGAGGCCACGCAGCTCTGCAACGACACCTATGCCTACTACGCAAGCTCGATCAGCCAAGCGACCCTGTGCAAGGAATCGGGCCTGGCGTTCGGTGTGTCGAGCAGCTCGTCGACGGACGCTCAGCTGGAAAAGAACTGCAAGACCCAGGAGTCCGCCTGCCTGACGGCCGATCCGGTCGTTCCGATCTGCAGCAGCATTCCCAAGCCCTGCGCGCTGACGGTGGCCCAGTACTCGACCTGCATCGCCGACCAGGTCGCGGCGTTCAACGCCGGTGTCGCCGCGCTCGCCAGCTGCACCAGCGTCACGCTGACCGATCTGCAGGCGGTCTGGGGCTTCGTGGCCGGCGATCCGCCGGCGAGCTGCGCGTTGTTGACCAACACGTGCGCCGGCCTGGATGTTCCGACGCCTCATCCCGGGATGAGCAGCGCAAGCGGCTCTGGTGGCTCTGTCGGCAGCGGCGGCTCTGTCGGCAGCGGCGGCAGTGGCGGAGGTCCGGCCACAGGGGGAGCTGGCGGCGCCGGGTCGGGAGGCCATGCCGGTGTCGGCGGGGGCACTGGTGGGTCTGGCGGCTCGGCTGGCGGGAGTGGCGGAAGCATGCACACGGGAGGCACCAGCGGCTCAGGGGGCGCCACCGGGGCAGCCGGGGCGGGTGGCGCCAACAGCGCCAGCGGTCTTCCCGGCGATGTTGCGAAGGCCGCGGGCACCCCGTTCGTCGCTGCCCACGCCATGACGCGCACTTTGTTCGCTTCCTACACGGGCCCTCTGTTCAAGGCCCTTCGCGTATCCGACAAGCAAGAGAAGGACATCGGCATCGTCGCCTCGACCGGGATCGTCGACGTGGCGGCCCTCAATACGTTCTGTTCGGGGACCTCGTGCAAAGTCACCACCCTCTACGACCAGTCTGGGAACGGCAACGACATGTGGCGGGCAGACGACGCCAGCACGAATCAGCCAGGTACGGTGAAGACCTGCGACCTGATGGATATCCAGTACTGGACGATGTCCGATGGCACCAAGGTGCCGCTCGCCGTCGAGACGGGCGCCATGTGGAAGAGCACCGCGCAATGCCTCAGAAACCGCGACAAGACGAAGAACATGCCGACGGGGTCAAAGGCGCAAACCGAATACGGCATCTTCCACGCGCAGTATCTGAACAACAATTGTTGCTTCAACTACGGAAACACCGGAAACGCCATCCACTACTCCGGGCCAGGCACCCTCAGCGCGCTCAACTTCTCGAAGATCGCGTTCTGGTCGGTCGGCACGGGAAACGGGCCGTGGCCCATGGTCGACTTTGAAACTGGCGTCTATGCCGGCAACACCGCGAAGTGCGGCTCTGGCGTACCGTCCACTGTCGCTTGCACGTCGACGGGACAGAACTCAAATCCCTCTGTGACGTTCGATATCGTCACGACGTTGTTCAAACACAACGGCGTGAATCACTGGGCCCTCAAGACCGGCAATGCCAAAACCGGGGCACTGTCCGTCAACGTCGATCTCGCAGCGCTTCCCACCGGATACTCGCCTCTCAAACAGGAGGGGGGGATTGGGCTTGGCGAAGGCGGTGCGGGTGATTCGAACGGCACCGGCGGCTTCTCCGAAGGCGGCGTCATGTCGGGCGAGACGACCGACGGAACCGATGCCGCGATTCAGAAGAGTATCGTCACCATCTACGGCAAGTAGGCGGCTGCCGGGAACCCCCGGTCTGGGCGTGCAAAGAAGTATCCCTGGTACAAATCACCTCCCAGCGAGCTCAGGCAGTCCCGTTCTTCGGCGACCTCCACGCCCTCGGCGATGATCTCAACGCCAGACTCGCGGCACAGGGTCGCGAAGGACCGGAAGAGCTTCTGTTTGACGACCGACGTATGGATGTCGCGGACCAGAGACATGTCGATCTTGACGACCTCGGGCTCCAGCAGCGCGAAGCTGGAGAGGCCCGCGTAGCCGGCACCGAGGTCGTCGAGGGCGAGTCGATATCCGAGTGCCCGCAATCCGCGGACCCCCTCGGCGAGTCCCGTCACCTTTTCGAGCGTCGCACGCTCCGTGACTTCGAGGACGACGCGGGACGCGAACGGAGCCAGGGCCCCGTCCTTCGAGCCAAGCTCGGCGTCAACCAGATCCGCTGGGTGTAGGTTCACCAAGATCTTCGCGTCGACGGGCGCCCGCGGGATCTCCTGCGCGATCCGTCTGCGGATGATCCGACCAAGCTCGATCGTCTGACCGAGCCGCTCGGCAGCGTCGAAGAAGTCGATCGGATTGCGAAGAGTGGGTTCATCGGTCCTCAAGAGGGCCTCGTAGGCATAAACGCTCTTGGCGCGCCAGGAGACGACGGGCTGCATGGCGATCCACAACTTCTCGACGCCAGACGCAAAGCGAGCATCCAGTCCAGCGAGGTCGCCGATCCGCCCGCTCCCCGTTTCGCTGGCGGCTTCCCGCCGGACCCGGGCCATTCGATGAAACCGATCGGCGAGCTCGATCACGCGGACGAGCTCTTCGGTCGCGACCGGCTTCGTCAGGTACCGAAAGGCCCCTCTCTCCACCGCCTCCGCCGCCGTCTCTATCGTCGGGCTTCCGGTCAGGAACACGACAGGGATATCGAGATCGCGACCCCGAATGGACCGGAGCAGCGTGAGACCGTCCATCTTCGGCATCCGGATGTCGCTTACGATGACGTCGAACGACACCGCCTTCATGGCCGTCATCGCCTCGAAGCCGTCGTGGGCGGCGGTGACCGCGTAGCCGGTCGCCTCGAGCAAACGGCCCAGGCTACGCGCGATCGCTTCTTCGTCGTCGACGAGGAGGACCCGGATCGGAGGCCTGACCGTCTCCTGAAGGATCGGTTTCACTTGAGAACCCTCGACGAGATGCCTCGAGCTTGGTGTGAGCCGGAAGGATGGCCGGCCATCCGCTCGGACATCGTGCGAAGATCATCGAGCACCTCCCGAACCTTTCGGCTCAACGCCAGCGGCGTGAAGGGCTTTTGAAGGAAGGGCGTCCCCTCGAGGATGACGCCGTGGCGAACGACCGCCTCGTCTGCATATCCCGAGATGTAGAGCACGCGGATGTCGGGGCGGACCGCGGACAGACGATCGAGCAAGGACGGTCCCTCGGACTCGGGCATGACGACGTCACTGAGCAAAAGATCGATACGCTCGCCGAATTGCTCCGCCATGCGGACCGCCTCCTTGGGATTCTTTGCTTCGATGATCCGATAGCCGATGCGTTCCAGAATCAAGCGGGCGAGTCGGCGCACCGCCTCATCGTCCTCGACCAGAAGGATCGTCTCGGACCCCCGCAGGGCCGTCTCGGGCGCCATCATCGTCTTCACCGCGGACGAGAGCGTCCCTGTCACGGCGGGCAGATAGATCTTGAACGCCGAACCGTGGCCGAGCTCGCTATAGACCCAGATGTCTCCGCCGCTCTGCTTGACGATCCCGTACACGGTCGCCAGGCCGAGGCCGGTCCCGTTGCCGAGCTCCTTGGTCGTGAAGAAGGGCTCGAACACGCGCCCACTGGTGGCGTCGTTCATCCCGACGCCCGTGTCGCTGACGGCCAGCATGACGTAGTCGCCTGGAGTCACCGGAAGATGACGGCGTTGATAGTGTTCGTCCAGGTAGACGTTCGACGTCTCGACGGTGAGCTTACCGCCTCGGGGCATGGCGTCCGCGGCGTTGACGACCAGGTTTATGACAATCTGCTCGAGCTGCGTAGGATCGATCTTGATCGCTCCTATCTCGCCATTCAGCGACACCACGAGATCTATGTGCGCGGGGATGAGCCTCCTCAGCATCTGCTCCATCCCCTTGATGACGCCGTTGATGTCGAGCACGCTCGGCTGCAGGATCTGCTTGCGGCTGAACGCCAACAGCTGGCGGGTCAGGCCAGCCGCTCGCTCACCCGCGATCTTGATTTCGAATACGTCCGTGCGTCCGACATCGTTCGGTCCCAGCTCCATAAGGAGGAGCTCGCAAAATCCCAAGATAGCCGTCAAGATGTTATTGAAGTCGTGGGCGATCCCCCCCGCGAGTTGGCCAATCACCTCCAACTTTTGGGCTTGGCGCAGCTGTTCCTCGAGCTGCCGCTGCTCGGTGACGTCGCGGCCGATGGCGAGCACCAGGCTCTCGCCGTCGACCTCGATGCTGGCATGAGAGAACTCCATGAGGAGGCTTGACCCGTCGGCGGTCGCGATCCTGAGTGGGGCTGACACCGCCTCGTTCGAAGCGATCATTCGTTCGTAGCTCTCGATGTTGGCGGCGTCCTGTCCGGGGGCCGCGAAGTCGCGTACATGACGCCCGATCAGTTGCCCGCGGGAAACGCCGACGATCTCCTCCCATCGATGGTTCATCTCCCGAACGAACCCATCGCGGGTGAGCACCACGATCGCGTCGGTAGCGCTTTCGAACAGCGCCCGGTAGCGATGCTCCGAAGCCGTCAGAGCTGCGGTGCGCGCGCTCACCTCCTGTTCCAGACGCTGGCTGTATCGACCGTAGTGGTCGCCGTAGGCCTTGAGGCGAAGCAGGTTCCGAACCCGCATGTAGAGCTCGGCGCGGTGCACCGGCTTGGCCAGAAAGTCCTCTACGCCGAGGGCCAGCGCGCGCATCATGGTCTCGCGGTCATCCATGACCGTGATCATGACGATCGGGATCGGAACCAGCGCCTGGTCGCTCTTGATCGCCGCCGCGACCTGATAGCCGTCCATGTCGGGCATCACGACGTCGAGCAGGATCAGGTCGGGTGGCTCGCGCGCGATGACGGCGAGAGCTTCGGCGCCGCTGGCGGCCATGTCGATGATGAACCCCTCGGCCGCCAGCAACACCCGGAGCAACTGTCTGTCGTTGTCATCGTCGTCGACGATCAGGATTCGCGATTGACGCTCGGAGATTGTCGGGAGCGCGGTCATGTTCTCGCCAACTGCCCCGCGACGGTCGCCAGAAAGTCTTTATACCGCATCGGCTTGGCGATGTAGCCGTCACATCCGGCCGCCCGAATGCGCTCCTCGTCGCCCTTCATCGCCAGGGCGGTGAGGGCAATCACCGGAATGTCGTGGGTCGCCACGTCCTTCTTCAGCAGGGCGGTCGCTTCGAGACCGTCCATGCCCGGAAGCTGAATGTCCATCAAGATGAGGTGGGGCTTCTCGGAGCGCGCGAGCATCAGTCCCCCTTCTGCGTCGGTGGCGCTCAGCACCGTGTGCCCAGCCGAGCGCAGCAGGAACATCGCCAGCTCCATGTTCGTGGCGTTGTCTTCGATGAGCAGGACTCTGGCCATCTCAACCCTTGACCACGGTAACCACGTTGGCTTGCGAAACGAGCCCCAGCTCCAGGAGCGACTCGTGGAGCTGCTGCCGGGAGATCGGCTTTTGCATGACAGCCGCCGCGCCGAGCGCGAAGCCCTTATTTCGATCCGCGACCACCGAGATGACGATGACCGGGATGCGCCGGAGCGGAGGGAGCCGTTTCAGGTGAACGAGCAGATCCCATCCGTCCATCGCGGGCAGGAGGACGTCGAGCGTGATCAACGACAGCAGCTGTTGGCCCGCGAGGACGAGCGCCGACTCGGCCGAGGCGGCCTGCAGCACTTTGAACCCCACGGCCTCCAGCTGCAGGCGAATGAGATCGGCGGACTTGAGATCGTCCTCGACGATGAGCGCCGTGCGCGCTTCCGCGCTCGCTTCCACGAGAGGGACGGCCGGCACGTTGATCGACGTGACGACGCCCTCTTCCGCCGCCCGGAGCGGGAGCCATACCATGAAGCAGGAGCCCTCCCCGACGGCGCTTTCGACCGCGACGCTGCCGCCGTGCAACTCGGCGAGAAGCTTGACCATGGCGAGACCGAGTCCGGTGCCCTCGTACTTCCGGGCCAGCCCGCTGTCGATCTGACTGAAGGGCTTGAACAGGTGCTCGAGCCCCTCCGAAGAGATGCCGATGCCTGAGTCAGTTACAGCGATCTCGAGAAACTCCGTGAACTCGTTGTCGGCCAGGGGGAAGCTCCGCGACGCCCGCGCGCCCGAGAGCTGGCCGACCGCGGCACGGGGCACGCAGCGCGCGCGCAGAGCGACCTGGCCGCCCTCCACCGTGAACTTGACGGCGTTCGACAGCAGGTTGTACGCGATCTGCTTGACCTTACGCGCGTCGGCTTGAAAACATCCGAGGTCCTTGGCGCCATCTATCCCGAGCTTGATGTGCCGGGTGGCGGCCTTTCCGCGCACGATCGACAGGCTGTTCGTGAGCAGCGAAGAGACCGACACCGACTCGAGGTCGAGGGTCATCGAGCCGGCTTCCACCTTGGACAGGTCCAGGATGTCATTGATGAGGGCCAGGAGATGGTTTCCGCTGGTGAAGATGTTGCCGATGAACCCGCGCTGTTGTTCGGTCATCTCGCCCACCAGGCCGTCCTTCAGCGCCTCCGAGAAGCCGATGACGGCATTGAGCGGGGTTCTGAGCTCATGTGACATGTTCGCGAGGAACTCGGATTTCATCCGGCTCGACGACTCGAGCTCGACGTTCTTCTGGTGCAGCGTCTGCTCGTAGCGCTTCAGCTCGGTGACGTCGCGGGCGGCCGCGAAGACCCCCTGCAGCCGGCGATCACGATCGTGGAAGGTCGTGGCATTGTAGGAGACCGTCGTCTGTTTGCCGTCCCGGGCGCGCGCCGTCAGCTCGTAGTTCTTGACGGTCCCCTCGTTGAGGACGCGATTGATGCCCGCCTCGGCACGCTCGGCGTCGGTGAAGTAGTTCTTGAATGGTGCCCCGATGAGCTCGTCGCGCGTGCAGCCGGTGAGCGCCTCCGTCTGCTTGTTGACGTCGGTGATGATGCCGCGCGGGTCGATCGCCATGAGCGCGTCGATGTTGGATTCGATGAGGGAGCGCGTATAGAAGTGCTGGTCCCGCAGCCGTTGATCGAGCTTCTGTCGCTCTTCCTCGACCTGCTTGCGCGCGGTGTTGTCGGTTCCGATGAGCAGGTAGCCGATGATCACGTCCTGGGCGTCCCGCAGCGCCGTCACGGACACGACCGCCGGGAATCGGCTGCCGTCCTTGCGAAAATAGGTGAGCTCGTAGATGTCCTCGATCCGGCGCGAGGCCTTGAACACGAGCGCTTCGAAGCCCGGCGCGATGGGCGTCCCGAGCTCGACGCTCAACGCCTTGGCGCGAGCGATCACCTCCTGAGGGTCGGAGATGTCAGCCGGCGTGATCTTGTTCAGCACCTCGGCGGCCGTGTAGCCCAGCATTCGCTCGGCGCCGACGTTGAAGATCTGGATCACCCCCTTGGCGTCGGTGGCGATGCTCGAAAAATTGGCGCTGTTGAAGATCGCTCTCTGCAGAGCCCCTGCCTGTAGAAGCGCCTCGGTATGCGGTACGTCGAGGACCGCCTCAGGCAATTCAGCAGCCCGACCCGGGACGTTTAGCACGCGTCGCCCAGTGCTCTCGCGCCGCGCCGCAAGCGCGGCCCACAAGAAGGGGAGTCTCTCACGACTACCGCCTTCAGTTTTTCGGACTCCCGCGCAGTCATGCACCCCTTCCCGGCGCCCCCTCCACCTTCAGATCTTCTGGTCTGAGTTACAGGAGGTTCCCAACTTAGGACAGGGAATTCAGTGCCGAATCTCAAAACAGTGGTCGCAGAGTGCGTAACTGCCTACTAGTACGGCCAAGCTGGTCCCCGAGCCGGCGAAGGCCGCCACGGGTCGCATTGGTTCGGAGGCCCACGCGCCAGCCTTAGCCGACGCTCTCAAGCTCGACCGCGACCGACGATGACTGTCATCGGCGGCGTCCCACCATGGGACCTCGCCCCCGCGCAGGCGAGTCAGAATCGCGGGTTCTGGAATCCCCGTTCCGGATGCCCGAACAGGTACCCTTGGAACGTGTCGCAGCCAAGCATCGCGAGGCAATCCCGCTCCTCGGCTGCCTCCACCCCCTCCGCGATCATCCGGATCCCCAACTCGACACAAAGCCGCTGCACGGAGCTGACCAGCTTCCGCCTGACCACGGAGTCGTCGATGCCGCGCACCAGGGACATATCGATCTTGACCACGTCGGGTTCGAGTGAGGCGAACCAGGATAGTCCCGCGTAACCCGCCCCCAAGTCGTCGATGGCGATCCGAAAGCCACGCTTCCTGAGGCCGGCAATGCGAGGAGACACGGCATCTATCCCACCCAGAGCCGCGCGTTCGGTAATTTCGAACACGACTCTGTCGGCAAACGGCGCCAGGGTGCCGTTGTCGGCGCTCAACTCGGGATCCTCTAGGTCCCGCGGATGCAAATTCACGAAGATGAGCGCAGCAGGCGGCGCTTCTGGAATCAGGAGAGAGATCCGGCGTCGAATGGCTCGGCCGAGCTCGTGGGTCATCCCCAGCCACTCCGCCGCTTCGATGAGGTCGGATGGGGCTCGAAGCGACGTCTCATCAGAGCGGACCAACGCTTCGTACCCGAGCGTTTGGCGCTCGCCCCAGGCAACGATCGGTTGCATAGCGATCCAGAGCCCGTCCATCGCCGAAATGAACTGGGCCCCCAGGCCGGGCCTGTGCCCCGAGGCGCGCCGCGCATGTTCAGCGTCCCTGCGCTGATGGACCCCCGAACCAGACCGGGTCGCTTGGGTGACGGTCTCGAGCAGCTCGTCGGCGCTCGCCGGTTTGAGAAGGTAACGGAAGGCGCCGTGCCTGACCGCCGCGATGGCGCTGTCGAGGTCGGGTTTGCCGGTCAGGAAGACGAAAGGGACGTCGGCGTCGAACGCACGGATCGCGCGCAGCACCGCATTCCCGTCGCCGTCGGGCATCTGGATATCGCTGACGATCGCGTCGAAGGCGTTGGCGCGAGCCTTCTCGATCGCGTCGCGCCCGTCAAAGGCGAGCATGACTCGAAATCCGTGCGCGGTGAGGAGACGTCCGGTACTGCGGGCGACGACATGCTCGTCGTCGACAACGAGCACGCAGGCTCCGAGCGAGCCCGTCAAGTCGCCGTTTGGCTCGTTCACGGCCGAGCTCAGTCCGGTCCCGTTCTGCGGCTGAGCTCCGGCCGCGTTGGCGCTCGGGAACGCCTCGTTGAGGCTTCCTTGATCGAGTCGCCGCTCCATCCCCCACAAGTTGGGAGTGGAGGTTTGATTGGCAAGCTATGAAATGCAGGGAACGCCTGATTTCTGGTCCCGCTCATACTTGACCCCACCTGTCGCACAGCGCCGCTCATCGGCGACGACACGATCTCCGATCATCGAGTCGGCGCGACGAAACGAATCTCCTGGCGTCGGCTGGCCCCCGCCGTATCGGCGACGTCGAGCTCGAACACCGCGGACGTCCAGCGGGTGGATGGCGACGTGGCGCCCGTCGGGGCGGAGCGCGGCCGACCGAGGTCTCCCCGTCGGCGCGCGACAGCCCGAAGTAGAAACCGACGGAGAACAGCAGCCCGCCGCGTCGAAGGCGCCGCGCCGCCAGGTCAGCCGCACCTTCCCCAGCGCCGGGTTCACGACGATGGCAACGCAGCCGGGTCGCCGCCGGAAGGTCTCGTTCATCAACCAGACGCTGGCCGCGCAGTGAATCCCCTGCACGTCCAGGTCGCAGGTCTGCGTGTCGCCGTCGTCCCCAGCGGCCAGTATCGGATCCAGCCAGGCATGCCCGCGCGCGACGGGTGGCGGGGCTACACGCTCGACGAGAAGCGCGGCGCAGCCGCGGGCGCGCGGCGTCGGTGGGCGTCGAAGACCACCGCCACGTTGCGGACGAACATCCGCCCGAGCGGTGTCAGCAAGACCGCCTCCGGCGCCAGTGAGACCAGCCCGTCGTCTTCGAGCCCGCGGAGCGCGGTCAGCTCGGGGGCGAAGGTCGCTGAGAAGGAGAGGCCGTGGGCCGCCTCGATCGCCGGCACGTCGAGGCGAAACTCGCACATGATCCGACGGATGAGGTCGCCCCGCAGCCGATCGTCCGCCGTCCGCGCGACGCCACGCTCGGTCGGCAAGCGCCCCTCGTCGACCGCCGCGTAGTAGTCGCGCAGCGTGCGCGCGTTCTGCGCGTACGCCTCGGGCAGCTCGCTGATGGCCGACAACCCGAGGCCGACCAGCGCATCGGTCCGCGTGGTCGTGTACCCCTGAAAGTTCCGGTGCAACGTCCCCTCCTCTGCGGCGCGCGCGAGCGAATCGCCCGGCAGCGCGAAGTGATCGAACCCGATCGCCACATACCCGGCTGCCGCCATGCGCGCGTGGGCGTCGGCGACCAGCCGCAGGCGCAGGTCGGCCCGCGGAAGCGAGGCCGCGTCGATCAGCTTCTGGCGCGGGCGCAGCCAAGGGACGTGCGCGTACCCGAACAACGCCACCCGATCGGGACGCATCGCAACGACGGCGTCGACGGTGTCCGCAAACGTGGCCTCGGTCTGCTCCGGCAGCCCGTAACAGAGATCGATGTTGATGCCCGAAAAGCCCGCCGCGCGGGCCGCCCGGTATGCCGCGCGCGAGACCGCGGCGCTCTGGTCGCGGCCGATGGCCCGCTGGACGCCCGGATCCAGGTCCTGAAAGCCGAAGCTGATCCGTTCGACGCCGAGGCGCCGATAGCGGTCCAGCTTCTCGCCATCGGTCGTGCGCGGATCGGCCTCCACCGACAGGGCCGCGTCCGGCGCGAAGACGAACTTGCGGCGAAGGTCGCCCATCAGCGCTTCGAACTGGTCCGCCGAGAGCAGCGAGGGGCTGCCGCCGCCGAAGTGCAGCTCGGCTACCTGCCGCGTTTCGCCGAGGGCGCCGGCCACCAGCGTCGCTTCCGCGTCGAGCGCGCGCAGGTAACGCGGGATTCGCTGGGGCGCTCTCGCGACGAGGGCGTGGCAGCCACAGAAATGACACAGCTCCTGACAGAACGGCAGGTGGACATAGAGCGACACCGGTCCGTGCGCGGTGGACGCGCGCGCGCGCAGATGCGCGGCGTGGGCGACGGCGCCGATCGCCGACGAGAACTCGGCGGCAGTCGGGTAGCTGGTGTACCGGGGCACGTCGATGACGAACCGCTTCAGATCGTCGAGTCGCATCGCACGAGAGAACAGCAAACCGTGGACCATGCGGCCTGGCGCTCGCGTCGGGAAACAAACGCGCAGGCTTTGCGGCAGCGGCGTCGGCACGCGCAACCGTTCCGCGATTTCG
>Ga0209890_10000105_pt1 | contig 38674 bp, 32 predicted proteins | sample OrgsoiDNA2013049_FD_185799 | JGI IMG/M metagenome (GOLD analysis project Ga0209890, IMG submission 185799) | Permafrost soil microbial communities from the Arctic, to analyse light accelerated degradation of dissolved organic matter (DOM) -... | ecosystem: Environmental > Terrestrial > Soil >... | reverse complement strand
CCTCCGCTCCCGCCGGTCGAGAACTTGGCGCCGCCAGCCCCTCCGCTCCCGCCGGTCGAGAACTTGGCGCCGCCAGCCCCTCCGCTCCCGCCGGTCGAGGAACTGCCGTCGTTCGGTCCTCCGTCGCCAGTCGTCTGGGAGGTCACAGACCCGCAGCCGGCGGCACACGCGAGCAGCAACATCACGGCGGTTTTGGACAGACTTCGGCACGCGATCTCGTCCAGCGGTTGGTTTTGCATTCTATTGCTCCCACCGATAGCGCGAGCGCAACGCCAGCGATGTCCGGAGTCCCCCACCCCCGACGTAGGGTTTCTCCCGAGCCCGCGCGCGCGCGGGTCCCTAGCCCCGTCTCGCGACTACGCGGGGAGCGGGCCGCCTTCGTAGAGCCACCCCAGCGCGACCGGGTCCGTGACGATCGTCGCCCCAAACGCCCGTAGCTGACCCGCGATCTCGCTGGTCATGCCGTCCTCGTGCGCGACTCCGGTCTGGCCCTTGCGGATCATGGCGCCCGACTCGAGAACCGGCACCAGCGCGTTCGGGAACGTCTCGAACTTGCTCTGGTTGGATTTCATCCACTCGAAGGAGGCGTGCTTCTCGATCGTCGCCCACTGCGCCTCGGTCGGCGCGGTCCCCAGGAAGTCGGAGATGCGGCGAAGGACCTTCGCGCCGCCGCGCTTGATGTCGGCGTAGTGGAGCAACAGCACGTTGGGCTCGTGCCGCAGCGCCCACCAGCTGGCCACGAAGCCGAAGAACATCCCCTGCATTCCCTTGGACTCGACCACCTCGCGATAGAACGTCGGGAAGTCCGGGCGCGTGAGCGCCGCCCGCGGGACCTTCCACAGGTCGAAGAAGGCGTCCGTGTGTTTTTCGAGGAAGACCTTGAAGGAGACCAACGCCTCCTCGGGGTTTCGACAGACGGCGATGTACTTCACGTCCGGCCCCTCCCCCTCCTTGACGAATGGCAGCTCGGGCGGCGCCGAGTGGCTCTTCATCGCCCGGCGTCTGCCGGGCGGCATGGCGGCCAGGCGGTCCAGCACCTCGTGCGCCGGCTGCCCCGGTCGCTCGACCAGCTCGGGCCAGGGGACCACGCCGTAGATGCTGTCGAAGTCCGCGTCGCCCCCGGTCAGCAGCTGGTGGACGATGTTCATCATCCAGTTGGTGCCGCTCTTGACCGGCACCGAGATCCAGATGTCGCCGTCGCGCATCGCGACGTCCGTCTGAATCTGCGGGTTGAGCCAGGGCGGCAGTCCCCCCTTCTTGTTGTCCGGTCCACTCGGTTGTCCAGTCGCCTGTGCACTCATGCTGTACCCCTCTCCTGTTTTGTCCCGGTTCTCGCCCTGCTTGAATAGCCGCCCGGCCCTCACGCCGATAGACGGTGTTTGCGCATGCCCCCCATGCGCAAACTCGCCCCCCCTTCGCCGCGCAAATCATGCGCCGGTGATCCAGTTGAAGGCCCGTCTGACGCGTTCCGCGGAACGGCACGGCTGTTGCTTTTCGTCGACTCGCCATGAGTGAGCCGCGAGGTTTGCATTTCCAGGAGCAGGTCGACCGGTCATATGAGGCGGTGCGCGACCTCCTGTATCGGGAGCCGCTTGCTGTCTTACAGCGGGCAACGACGTCCGCGGTTACGCGAGCCATTTCACCGGTCGCGACGTTGCACGCTCAGGTGGGTGGTGTCGAGATTAGCGTGGACGTGCGGGTGCGCATCACGCGCACGCGCGACCAACCGCTCCCATCTGGCGCGCCCGTCACGTGCCTCGATCTTTCCCTGGAGGCGACGAGTGCGCCGGCTCTGTTTCCAGCGATGCTGGCCGAGCTATCGGCGCGGCCCGTTTCTGCGAATCGGACTCTGCTCGAGCTCGATGGAAGCTATTGGCTTCCCTTCGGTGCCCTGGGCAATGCGATTGACGCTGCCGTCGGACACCGCGTCGCGGAACCGGTCGTGCGTCGTCTCCTCGCCGATCTGGCGGCCCAGATACAAGCTGAGGTTGCACCCGGCTGAAAGGCGCTTCGCACACCTTTTACAATGACAGGTGCCACCAGAAACGCGGCATCCGGCACGTTCGACCCTTTGCACTTCCGCATTCCGCGCCTGCGATCGTGGCAGCCCTGACGCACTTCCTGCAGGCGCGACCTCTCTTGCTCCTGTTCGGCGTCGCGTCGCTGGGCTATCTGCTCGGGCAGGTCAAGCTGTTCGGGTTCTCGTCGGCCGGCGGGTCCTGCGGATCCCGTGTTTCCGATCGCGATGATCGCCAAGATCGTGCTCGCTCAGCTCGTGCTCCGTTGGGGCGGTTGACGATCGTCAGTCCTGGATCTCGCGCGCCAGCTCCCAGTGCTCGGGAGACCGCCAGAGGCGCAACCGAAGCATCTCCCGCTCGAGCATGAACTCCTTGGGGAGCCGATCGAGAAACTTGTCGAACAGCTCCTCGTGCTGGCGGACCTCCAGCGCGCCGGCATCTCGATCGATCGCCATCGCCTCGCGGAACTCATCCTCGGAATAGTCCAGCGACGTCCAGTCGAGATCCTCGTAGCGCGGCATCCACCCGAACGGGCTCTCGACCGCGAAGGCACGGCCGTGGATCCGGTCGACGATCCAGGCGAGGACGCGCAGGTTCTCGCTGAACCCCGGCCAGAGGAACTTCCCGTCGGCACCACGACGGAACCAATTGACCCGGAAGATGCGCGGCGGGTTGGGGATCTTCCGGCCCAGCGCCAGCCAGTGGCTGAAGTAGTCGGCCATGTTGTAGCCGCAGAACGGGAGCATCGCCATCGGATCGCGGCGCATCGGCGGCAACGTTGCCTCGGCGGCGGCGGTCGCCTCCGAGCCCATGGTGGCGGCGCTATAGACGCCGTGCGCCCAGTTGAAGGACTGGAACACCAGCGGCATGTCGCGGCTCATCCGGCCGCCAAAGATGAAGGCGGCGATCGGGACGCCTGCCGGATCGTTCCAGTGCTCGTCGAGTGACGGGCAGCGGGTGAGCGGCGTCGTGAAGCGCGAGTTGGGGTGCGCCGCCGGACGTCCGCAGTCGGGCGTCCAGGACTGGCCGCGCCAGTCGGTGAGATGGGCCGGGGGCTCGTCGGTCATCCCCTCCCACCAGACGTCGCCGTCGTCGGTGAGCGCCACGTTGGTGAAGATGGTGTCAGCGCCGACCGCAGCCATGGCGTTGGGATTGCTCTTGACGTTGGTCCCCGGCGCCACACCGAAGAACCCGTTCTCGGGGTTGATGGCGTAGAGGCGCCCATCAGGCCCGGGCTTGATCCAGGCGATGTCGTCGCCCACGGTGCTGATCTTCCATCCCTCGAAACCGGCGGGCGGCAGCACCATCGCGAAGTTGGTCTTGCCGCACGCGCTGGGAAACGCGGCCGCGACGTAGGTCCGCTCACCCGACGGAGAGGAGAGGCCGAGGATCGCCATGTGCTCGGCCAGCCAGCCCTGGTCGCGTCCCATCACGGAGGCGATGCGGAGCGCGAAGCACTTCTTTCCAAGCAACGCGTTTCCGCCGTAGCCACTGCCAAAGGACCAAATCGCGCGCTCCTCGGGGAAGTGCGTGATGTGCGTCTGCTCGGGGTTGCAGGGCCAGACGACGTCCGTCTGGCCGGGCGCGAGCGGAGCTCCCACCGAGTGCAGACAGCGGACGAAGTCCTTCCGCTCCCCGAGCTCCGCCATCACGGCAGCGCCCATGCGGGTCATCACCCGCATGCTGACGACGACGTACGGGGAGTCGCTCAGCTGGACGCCGATCTGGGAGATCGGCGAGCCGATCGGTCCCATGGAGAAGGGAATGACGTACATCGTCCGACCGCGCATGGACCCCCGGTAAAGACCGAGCATCCGCAACTTCATCTGCTCGGGATCGACCCAGTTGTTGGTCGGCCCGGCGTCGTTCTTGTTCTTCGAGCAGATGAAGGTGCGGCTCTCGACCCGGGCGACGTCGCGCGGATCGGACCTGCTGAGGTAGCTGTCTGGACGCCTAGCCTGATCGAGCTTGATGAGCGTCCCCTGCGCCACCATCGCGGCGATGAGCGACGCATTCTCCCCGTCGGACCCGGTGCACCAGTGGACCGCCTTCGGTTCACAGAGCTGGACGGCCAGCGCGACCCACGCCGCGAGCGCCTCGTTCTCGATCTCGTTCCGGACACCGGTCACGGCCTCGGCTGGAATCACTTGCTTGGTCTGAAGCATGGCGCACTCTCTCCGCTGATGGTCGATGGCGACAACGCGATCTCACGGCCGCGCCGCCACAGGTTCCCGAGGATCGTCGATACCGGCTCTGTGGCGCCTCGGATGCACGCGCGTGGTCGCCGCCTGCTGACGGCGGCGCAGCTCATCGGAGCCAAGGGCCGCGATGTAATCGGTCACGGACTTCGCGGCGTCCCGGGGCCGGCCCTCCCCGTTCAACAGCTCGTCGAAGGTTTCGGACGAATAGGATTTCCAGAGCATCGCTTTTCCCGTCCCGCTTTCAATCGAAGCAGGCGAAGCAAGGGACGGGCCCAACCGGCCTCTTGCTACCCCGCACTACCGTTGTCTCGACGAAAGCAAACACGCGAATCGTGCGCCACCAGGAGCGCGCCTCGCATTTCTTGCGCCTGCGTCCCTCTTCCGTCCCCATTTGCTCCCGAAGCCATCTCTCCGAACTGCGTCCACGCACGGGCACACCCGATGCAACAGCCTCCTGTTGTCGAAAGGAGGCCTTCGATGAGCGCGGAGAGAGAGGGAAACAGAGGAGTTGATCGTCCTTCCGCCGAGACGGCTCGCCGCCTCATACTGGAACAGCACCTGGGGCTGCGCAGGCTCCTGATGATGGGCCTCGCGCAGGTGACCGGGGCCGAGGGCCATCAAGAACCCCAACACGAACCCCTCCGCGCATTGGTCGAAGAGATCCAGTCGGTGTTCGTGCAGCATCTCACAGACGAAGAGGGATTGATTCTCCCCCTCTTGGAGGGCGATCTTCCGCTCGGACCGCTCCGTGCAGAGGCGCTGCGCGATGAGCACGCTCGCCAGCGGGCGGAGTTGGAGACGTTGTGCGCCTGGCCCGACGACCGGAGTGACCACGAGCTCGCGACCAGGTTCGGCCAGCTGGCGGCAGCCCTCCTCGAGGACATTGCCCACGAGGAGCGCGAGGTCCTCACCTCCGACGTGATCCGCGACGACAGCATCGTCATCGACCAAAGCGGCGGCTGAACCCAGCGTCGTTTCGCGAACAGACAGCATCAGGTCTCCCGGGCCAGCAGGCCACGCCGTGGGCACGGACCGGCAGTGTTCACGAAAAATTGGCACGATTCGACTCGAACCGACAATGAGAGCTGAGATGTGCTCGCCTGCTCGCTCCTGGGAGGTTCCTATGATGCTCCGCCGCTCTCGATTGGTCATTGTCCTTGCGTTCGTCGGCATGGCGTGTGGTTCGAACAGCTCCGGGGGTGGGACGGGGACGGGGGGCGCCAGCCCGGGAACGGGAGGCATGTCCGCCAGCGGTGGATCGACGGGCAGCGGCGGCTCGAGCGCGTCCGGCGGCGCCAGCGGAACGGGCACCGGCGGCGCACCGACGACGGGCACGGGTGGCACGACGGTCACCGGGACCGGAGGGAGAATCGAAACCGGCGGTAACAGTGGTAGCGGCGGTAAGGGCGGTAACGGCGGCACGGCGGGTGCCGGAGCCGCCAGCGCCGGCGGCACGACGGGCGGCGGCGGGGGACAGATTTCGCCGCCCTCTGGTGGCTCGGGGGGCCACTCGGCTTCGGGCGGTGCGGCCGGCGGGGCGACCGGCACGGCCGGCGCCGGTGGCGGGGGTGCCACGCCGAGCGCCGGGTGTGGGAGAACGCGGACGCTTCAGAACGGGACGATCACGATTCAGAGCGGCGGGTCACGGAACTACATTCTTCGGGCGCCGGACAGCTACGACGACACGCACCCGTATCGGCTCGTCATCGCCTACGCCTGGTCCGGCGCCTCGTCGAGCCAGGTCGCCAGCAGCAACTACTTCACCTTCTTTACCCAGGACAACAAGAACACCATCTTCGTCGCGCCCAACGCCTCGGACGGCGCCGGGACCTGGAGCAGCACGGACGTGACGTTCACCGACGCGATCCTCGCGCAAGTCGAAGGCGACCTCTGCATCGACAAGAGCCACGTCTTCGCGACGGGATTCAGCTTTGGGGGGGCCATGGCCACGGCCATCGGGTGCAACCGTGCGGACGTCTTCCGTGCCGTCGCGTTCTTCTCGGGAGCGGATCTCACCAACTCCTGCCCCACGACTCTGACGAAGCCCATCGCGTTCTACGCTTCGCAAGCGAGCGAAGACCGCGGTTCGTTGCCCGCGGATTCACCCATCGCCGGGGAGGTCGTGCAAGCCAAGTTCGCGGCGGTCAATGGATGCACGGCACAGCCGGCGTCCACGACGTTCCCTGCCAGCGGCCAACCGCACACCTGTACGATCTACAGCGGCTGTTCCGCGGGCCATCCAACCGAATACTGCGTCTTCAACGGTCCTCACGGATGGGAGCCCGTCGACCCAGGCCAAAAGACGAGCTGGAACGCTCCAGAGGCCTGGAAGTTCATCACGCAGTTCTGATGGGCCCGGGCGGGCGCAGTCAATCGCAGCTCGCCCCTGCTGCCTTCAAATGACGTGACGCAACCCAGCTCTCACCTTGCCGGGAGAGGACCTGGGCTTACGTTTGGCGAAATGATTAACTTTCGAGCCGCGCGGCTCTTCGGCGTCGTGGCGGTCGGGTGGTTCGGTCTCTGCGCCGCCGGATGCGGCAACCATTCGAGCGCGCCACGCTCCGACGGGACGGTCCATGACGGCGGCAGCGACGCACCGCCGGTGGCCTGCAGCGGCACCAATAAGATGATCCAGGCCAACGGCGCGGCTTGCGGGTGCGCCGGGGACTGCGCGAGCGGGTTCTGCGTCGACGGCGTCTGCTGTAACAGCGCCTGTGCCGAAACGTGCAAGTCGTGCAACAGCGCCAGCGCGCCGGGGATCTGCGCCTTTGTGCCGGCCGGCGGGGCGCCCCGCAGCGCCGGCGTGTGCTCGGCGTCAGACCCATCAACCTGCGGCCTCGACGGGACGTGCGACGGTGCCGGCGCCTGTCGCAGCTTCGTCGTCGGGACCACGTGCATGCCCGGATCCTGTGACGGCGCGGCTGTCAAAGGTGGCCGGGTCTGCGACGGTCAGGGAACTTGCACCGCCGGGCCGATCATCATCTGCGCGCCCTTCAACTGCGATGCGACCACCGGCGCCTGCGCCGCGACCTGCGTCTCGGACGGCGACTGCGTCAGCTCGAAGTGCGTGAACGGCAGCTGCGGGCCCAAGCCGTCGGGCGCCGCCTGCGGCGCCGGATCGCAGTGTGCCTCGGGCTTTTGCACCGACGGCGTCTGCTGCAACATCGCTTGCACGGGCGCCTGCGTCAGCTGCGCGCAATCGGGGCGGATGGGAACCTGCGGGCCGACGACGCTGGGCGCCGTCGATCCCCGCGGCGTCTGCGCGCACAACTCGACGTCGAGTTGCGGGCAGTCGGGTGTCTGCGACGGGATCGGCGGGTGCTCCAAGTACGCGGCTGAGACCGTCTGCGTGGCCCCGTCGTGCACCGGCAACCGACTCAACACCGCCGGTACCTGCAACGGCCTCGGCGCCTGCCGGTCGCCCGGAGTGCAGGACTGCGACCCCTTCCAGTGCGTCGAAAGCGCCTGCGTGAGCCGCTGCCAGACCGACGCCGACTGCGTCAACGGCCACAGCTGCGTCAACGGAACCTGCGGCCTGAAGTCGAACGGGCAGACCTGCGCCGCCGCCCCCGAGTGCTCCAGCGGCTTCTGCGTCGACGGCGTCTGTTGCGCCGACGCCTGCCAGGGTGCCTGCCGCAGCTGCGCGCTCCCCTCGGCGCTGGGGACCTGCCAGCCGATCGCCGCTGGCGCCGCCGATCAACGCGCGAAGTGCGTCGATCAAAAGGCCGCCTCGTGCGGGACCGACGGCACCTGCGACGGCGCCGGCGGTTGCCGCAAGTACGCGACCGGGACCGTCTGCGCCGCCGAAACCTGCGCCAGCGGCGTCTACAGGCCGGCGGCCAGCTGCGACGCCAACGGCAACTGCGCCGCCCCCGACTCCATTACCTGCGCGCCGTACACCTGCAACGGCTCGAAGTGCTTCGCTTCCTGCGCCACCAGCGCCCAGTGCTCGACCGGGAAGACCTGCACGGCCAGCTCGTGCGGCCTCAAGCCCAGTGGCGCCTCCTGCTCTATCAACGCCGAATGCCTCTCGGCGACCTGCGCGCAGGGGATCTGCTGCGCGACCGCCTGCACGGGATCGTGCCGCTCGTGCGCGCTGGCCGGATCGCTGGGTCTCTGCACCGACGTACCGATAGGAACGCCCGACCCGGCAGCCGGGTGCAGTGACCAGGGAGCGACCAGCTGCGGCACCAACGGCAAGTGCGCGGGCGGCGCCTGCCAGAAGTACGCCCAGGGGACGTCCTGCGTGGCGGCCACCTGCCCGACGGGGGCCACCACATTCACCGCAGGTGCCAGCTGCGACGGCGCCGGGACGTGCGTCAAACCGGCCGCGACGTCGTGCGCCCCCTACACCTGCGGCACTGCCGCCTGCAAGGCGACGTGCGCCTCGAACGCCGACTGCGCGCCCCCGGCCGTCTGCACCGGCGGATCTTGCGGGCTGAAGTCGACCGGCGCGGCCTGCGCTGGCGGCACCGAGTGCAAGACCGGGATCTGCGCGCAAGGGGTCTGCTGCACCACCGCCTGCGGGTCGACCTGCATGTCGTGCGCGCTGACCGGCAGCGCCGGCAGCTGCACAGCGGTCCCCGCGGGGGGCACCGATCCGGCCAACCAATGCGTGGCCCAGGGGGCCGCGACCTGTGGCACCACCGGCTCCTGTGACGGCAAAGGGGCGTGTCAGCTGTACGCCGCCGGCACCCAGTGCGCCGCGCCGACCTGCCCGACGGGGACGACCACCGCGACGCTGCCGCGCACCTGTAACGGTGCGGGTGTCTGCCAGCCGGCCAGCACGCAGAGTTGCGCGCCCTTCGCCTGCAGCGGGACCGCCTGCGTCGCGGTCTGCAGCAAGGACAGCGACTGCTCGCCCGGCAACGTCTGCAACGGCGGCTCCTGTGGTCTCAAGCGGCTCGGCCAGGCCTGCGCGATGGGGAGCGAGTGCCAGGGGGGAAACTGCGTCGACGGCGTCTGCTGCGGAACCGCCAGCTGCGGGACGTGCGCCGCCTGCAACGTCGCCGGGTCGGCCGGCACCTGCACCGCCGTGGCCGCAGGGACCAAGGAGCCGCACGGCGGCTGCGCGGCTGCGCCCCCTTGTGGGTTCGACGGGACCTGCAACGGCGCCGGCGCCTGCCGGTCGGCGGCGGTCGGGACCAGCTGCGGCTCGCCCGCGTGCACCGCCGGCACCGCCACCAGCGCCGGCACCTGCGACGGCGCTGGCACCTGCAAGCAAACGACGGCCGCCTGTGCGCCTTACGGCTGCGGCGCCCAAGCCTGCCTGACGGCGTGCACGACCAACGCCGACTGCGCGGCGGGCGACACCTGTCAGTCGGGGACCTGCAGCAACCTCTCCCCCAACGGCGCCGCCTGCACCGCCGACACGACCTGCACCAGCGGTCACTGCACCGAGGGCGTCTGCTGCGGATCGTCCATCTGCGGCAGTTGCAGCTCGTGCGCAGTGGCCGGAAAGCAAGGGACTTGCAGTCCGGTCGCGAGCGGCGGCGCCGACCCGGCCGGGCAATGCAAGGCGACTCCCGCGTCCAGCTGCGGGACCACCGGTGTCTGCAACGGCACCGGCGCCTGCGCCACCTATCCCGACGGAACCGCCTGCGCGGCGGCGTCGTGCGACGGCAACAGCGGCAACATCAAGGGAGCAGCGACCTGCATGAAGGGGAACTGCATGGTCGGGCCACCGACGTCGTGCGCGCCGTTTGCCTGCGACGCCGTCGCCGCTAAGTGCAAGACCAGCTGCGCATCCGTAACCGATTGCGCCAAGACAAGCACGTGTGCGCTGCCAGACGGCGGCACCGTCGGCACCTGCATGTGACGCAGGGCCGTGCGCGCGGCGGCGACTCGCGCTCCCTCCCCCGTCGTTCTTGGCCAGGATGCCGCGAGACAGAAGGTCGTCGATCTCTCGTTCAGCCGGCCCGGAAGACCCCCGGCAGGGGACCCGTGTACTGCGTCTTGTCGCCCAGGCTGGTCAGAGACACGCCGAACAGCGGCGCCAGGGCCAACCACAGGTCGTTGAACGGCCGGTTTCCGGTGCTTCCGTTCTGCGCCCCCAACGCTCCGCCCTGGACCTTCAGGAACGTTCCACCGTTCAACCGGGTGTTCTTTCCACCGAACACGATCACCGGCACGTTCTGCTGATTCGAATCCCAGGCGCGCGCCACCTCGGTCACGTACAGGATGATGGTGTTGTCGATCAGCATGTTGCCGTCGATGTCCGGCGTGGTCGCGAACTCCTGCAGGGCCGTCGACGTCACCGCCGAGTAGAACTGGTCGATCTGGTTCAGCCAGCCCTGCGTCGCTGTGTTGGGACCGAGCTGGGCGAACAGGTGGTGAGGCGCCGACACCATGTTGCCGTCCATCGTGGCGCCCTGGAACGTACTCGGGAACTGCACCCAGCTCGTCCCGGGTGCCCACATGAACGTGGCGACTCGGACCAGATCGCAAGCGAAGGCAGCCTTGATCACTCTGAGCTGCGTCAGACCGAGCTCCGCATGAGGATGGCTGGTGGGCTGCCCGTTCACGTAGTAATCGACGCCGGAGAAATCGGTATAAACGCTCCCCCCACCCTGCTTGCCGGTGGTCGTATAGGGAAAGCTGGGAGGGACGGCAGGCGTCACGCACGCGCCACCTGTGTTCCCATACTTGGCGCGCAGGCTGGCTTCGAGCTGGGTGATGGCGTCCGCGTAGGCATCCAGCTTGTCCTTCTCACTGGCCGGAGCCAGGGACCTCAAGCGCGCCAGATCGCGCCGCATGTAATTGACCGCGCTGAGATCGTGCGCAAGCCCGCGGCTGGCGAGGCTGCTCCCGGGCAATGCTCCCCCGAAGAGGCGGTTGTACGCGTTGAGCGGTGACGTCTCCGGGTAGAGGGGCTGGCGGGCGCTCGCGGGGTCGGTGACCCCGGACTTGGGCGCTAAATACGACAGCACGCGCGGGGAGATCTCGTCCCGGTCCGCCCGATTGTCGGCGGCCAGTTGCAGGGAACCAAAAGGCGTCGGGCTCACGAAGCCGGGACCGCCCAGCGTCGGCGATTTCTGCAGAAACAGCTGGTCGAGGGAAGGACCGCCGGCGCAGTGATCCTGCTGGCCCACCATCCCGATGGTCGGAACGCCCGTCATCAACGCAACCATGCCCCCCTCGTTCGTGTTCAGGCCACTCGTGGGGTTGCTTCCGCCACCGACGGGGACGAGGTTCAGGCCGTCGATCATGACCATGTACTTCTGAAGAGGCGAGAACGGCGCGCTCTCGACCGGCAGGTTGAAGCTGGTCGTCGTGGCGCTCGCGTTCGGCACCCAGTTCGTGAGCCCGGGATTCGTGCCCAACGGATGCTGAATGACCAGAAGCCGCAGAGGCGCCGCCGCGCCGGCCGCCCGCGCCTCGATCGAGCGCAACAGCGGAACCATCAGGGGAGCCAGACCGCCCACACCGCGCAGGAACGACCGCCGAGCGAACTTGTAAGAGATCATTTTGGTCCTCCGGCGCGCGCGCGCATGAAGTCTGCCGACAGGACGTTGAGCAAGAGCGACTTGATGGTCCCGTCGCTGGCCGCGCGGATGGGTCCCAGCTCGCAGGTGTCGCGGGTGTAGATGGCGCTTCCGATCGCATCGCCGACCATGCGCTGTGCCGCGCAGGCGTCGAACACCCCGGTCGAGATCACCGCGTTGGCAAACCCTTGCGCTCCGCTGACCGTCCGGGGCGCCAGCGGCGAGCCCGGGACGACGATGCTCGGCGACGTGGCCGAAATGACCACGGGCGGCCCGGTGGGGGAAAACATCGCGACGGGATCGATCGATCGTCCGGCCTCGTCCACGGTCCGAAAGTTGCCGATGGGGCCGAAGTTCTGCAGCACGCGCGCGTAGGGATCGAGCTGCGCATGGCAGCCCTGGCACGGCTGGAACGCCAGGCGCGCATCCGACCTCAGGATCTCGCTGTCGCAGGTGGAAAGTGTCTGCGTTCCGTCCGGCGACTTACAGTCGAGGACGCGCACGGCCTCGGGGGTGGAAAGATCGACGGGAGGTCCCACGACATCTTGGCAGACCACGTTGTAGTGAATTTCTTTGCCGCGCTTCACGATCGAGCTCAGCGCCGGATCGGACGCCGCCCAGAGGTAGCTCGGCTGAGTCAGGAGGCCGCTGCGTCCTTGCGAGGCGGGCCAGGCCGCGGCGACAAATGTGGTGTCGCTGGTGGGTGGCGCGGCGACGATGGCGTCCGGATAGAGCCCGGCCAACCGCCGGTTGACATAAACGGTTTGCGACGTCAGGAGATCGTCGAGCTTCCCTGACCCGTTCCAGAGAATCGAGCTCACGAACTGCTGGCCCGACGTCCAGAGATCATTTTGGATGGCCGACTGGTCCTGGTCCGACACGGCCGCCAGAAGGGCAGGATCCTTAATCTTCTCGAACAGCTGCCCGACGTCGAACCAGTCGAGCACGACGTCGGTGAGGTTGGCCTGGGCCGCTGGCGCCGCGACCAACCGATTGATCTGCGCGGTGATGCCCGCCTTCGTCGCCAAGCTGCCATCCGCCGCCGCGGCGGTGAGCGGGGCGTCGGGGATGGTGCCCAGCAAGGTGAAGGAGAGCTGACTGGCGATCTCGTAGGGTGTGAGCGTGGTGTCGGGATAGTTGCCGTTGGCGTCGGCCGTCAACGTCGACGGTCCCAGCTCCGTTCTGAACAGGAACGACGGGGAGGCGACCGTCGCCTTGATCGCCAGCTCGATTCCAGCGTTGTACGACTCCGTCGCGCCGTCCTGGTACACGGTCATGAGGTCTGACAGCTCGTCAGCCGTGACGGGCCGCCGGTACGCCTGCGACGCGAAGGCCTGCAGGAAAGTCGTCGCGCAGTCGGTCTGGGCCGCAGCTGTTGTACCGGTGCACGGCGCGATCGTCGTCGCGACCAGCGGGTCGATCAGGTTCGTCGCCTCGCCGGACAAGTTGTACATGTCGTAGAGCATCGGGGCGTCGACGCTCAGGAACGCATCACTGAAAGACGCGAACGGTGGCTCTCCGCCGCGAGAGGTCAGGACGGGCGCGCTCGGCAGATTCAACAGCGACTGCACGGCGTTGCCCCACTGCTCGTCGGAGAGCCGCCACAGCCGGCGTGGAATCGGACCCAAGGGCGTGCACGCGGTCGTCCCGCCGTCCGCGCCCGGCGGCGTGCCGGAGTCGCCCGCGGTACCGGCGTCGCGAGCGTCGCCGCCCGTCCCGCCACTGGCGGGGTGCGGTTGGCCCCCTGCCCCGCCCACACCGGATGGCGAGAGAGAACCGCCTCCGCCGCATCCGGCCGCGACCACACCGGCCGCCGCGATGGCCCTGACCGCCCTCCGCCACCTTGTCGGCATGCAGAGAGTAAAGCACTGCCGCCTGAAGGATGGGATGTCGAACAGGGCGCCGTAGATGTGTGAGCGCACGTTCACAGCTGTTTCGGGGCGGCGGGTTGTGCAACGAAAGCGGCCCGACTCGGGATCGGCTACGCTCGTCCGCGTCGGCGGAGGCGGGAACGCACCACGGGCGCGAGCAACAGCAGCGCGAGGGCCGCTCGACCGCCGCCGTGCGGGGAGCCGACGTCGCACGAGCAGCCGCTCGAGCTTCCGGCTTGCCCGGTCGATCCGGCTTGTCCCGAGCCGCTCGTGCCGCCGGCATCGGACACTCCGCCGTCAGACGCCGGAGGTGTTCCCGTGTAACCGGTCGCACTGTCGGCCGTCATCGAGAGCACGGCGACGTCGTCCACGAAGCTCACGTTGGCCGGATTGTGGGTCGAGAGGTTGTACGGCGATGCCCAGTTCCCGACGGCCCATGCGGTCGGGATCGTCGCACCGCTGAACTCCTCACGCCATTGCGGCTGGAACGCACCGTTGGCGTAGGACGAGTACTGGACCCAGCCTATGTACTGGTTCACGGGCAATATCGAAGGATCGAGGGTGCCGCCGAAGCTCGAGTTCCCTACCCAGACGTTGAAGTGCATTGCCATCCCCGCAGAGGCGTTCTGCGTGTACTCGGTTACGCTGGCGCCCGTTACCTTGCGGATCTGACTGCCGTCGATGAACCAGGCGATGTAGTCCGGCGTCCACTCGAAAGCGTACGTGTGATACCCGCTGCAGATGTTGAACGTAGGGGTGTCGACTTCCGCGCTCTGCGTCCCGCTTCCAGTCCAGATGTTGGTCTGCAGGCGACAGGTGGCGTTGGTCTTCTCGAAGTCGAGCTCGTTCCAAGACGTCGTCGACGACGACCCATCCTTCCAAAGAAAGAACGAGCTCACGACCCCCTCGCCGGGAGCGAATTGGAGGCGCGCTTCGAAGCGGCCATAGAAATAGGCCTGGGTCCGGTACAGCTCGGCGCTCTGCACAGCAGACGCCGCTCTCGGGGCCAGCACCCCGAGGAGCAGGGCTACCAAGGTCAAGGCTCGCCTGGAAACGACGAGCGGTCGAAGGGGACGAAACCGACAGATCAAGATCGACTCTCCTAGTGACGGGGCCGACGCGTTTCGGGGACGTGGTGCCACACGTGGGCCCGCGCCGAGCCTGGCAGCGGGAACGGCTGATTGAGCGCCTGCGGCACGTCCTCCAGGCTAACAAATGCTTCGGCAGCCGACACTCCCACAAAATGCGAAGTCGTCAGCTGCCGGTGTTTCCCCGATTTTGTTGCAACGAGTGCCACAAATGGCCGACTGGAGACAGTAAGACGGCAGTTGCGGCGATTCGGCTGGGTCGCCTGAAGATTCCATAGATGGGACGCGTTGCCATGAGATCCAAACTGTCGACACGACAACAGCTGCACCAGCCAGAGCCCACCGCAGCCGCCGCAGCCTCCTCCCTACTTGACTCCCGGGGGCCACGTCTGCACCAATTGCGCCGGGTGCTCGGCCGGGCATCCGCTCCGGTGGTGGGTCCATCAGTCGGGTCATACGCCGGCTCCCCTGGACGGCAGCGGAGGCCTCTACGGTCATGGCGGGTCCAGCTGGACCCCGCAAGACGTATGGGCGTGGATGACATCGTTCTGACATGGCGTACGGAGTCGACTTCATCAACGTGTCGTCATCGGGCTCGACTCGTCGCGGCCCGTCCTCCGGCCCATTGCTTGCCGACGACAGGTTCGAAGTTCTGACAAGTTGCACACCACCGCGGCAATACTCACCACACCAGGGGCGTCTCGGAGCCGACCGAGGACGCGCTGCAGTCCACATCATTGCGGAGTACCGTAAATGAAGAGAGCACATCGTACGGAATCGAAGGTTGCTTTGTCAGCGGTGCTTGCGTTGTCCGCTCTCGTGGTCTTGGTCGGCTGCGGCCCGCCCAGCAAGGGCACGACGCCTTCTCAGACGGGCGGAACCACGGGCACTGGTAGCACTGGTGGGTCGACCGGCAGTGGCGGGGACTCCGCCGGAACCGGGGGCGCCACGAGCTCGGGCGGCACTGGCGGCAGCGGCCCGACTGGGTCTGGCGGCGCTGGCGCCACCGGTAGTGGCGGTGTCAATGGCAACGGCGGGACCGGGACTGGCGGCATCACGCCGCAGGGTGGCAGGGGAGGCGGTGCATCCGGCGGCGCCACGGCCACGGGCGGCGGCGCGGGCGGGAGCGGAGGCACGGGTACCGGCGGCTCGGCCCAAGGTGGCACCGGCGGAGGTAGCCCGGGGTCGGGCGGCACCGTCGGCACGGGCGGCACCTCTGGTTCAGCCGGAACCTCTGGCTCGGGTGGCTCGACGAGCAGCCGCACGGGGCCGTGCGATATCTATATGGCCGCGAACACGCCCTGCGCGGCAGCCCACAGCACCGTGCGCGCGCTCTACGGAGCGTACAACGGTCCCCTTTACCAAGTCAGAAAGGGGAGCAGCACCAAGGACATCCCGCTGCTTGCGGACGGTTACGTCGACATATCCGTGCAAGATTCGTTCTGCTCCGGCGGGACCTGCACCATCTCGATCATTTACGATCAGTCGCCGAACAAGAACGATCTCGTCAAGTCGCCGAAAGCGCTTTGGTTGCCAAATGGCGGTGACGAGGTGAATGCCACTCTCGCGAGCATCAAGATCAATGGCCATACCGCACACGGGATCTACGTCGACAACAGCGGGGGATCGACCGGCGTAGGCTACCGGAACAACGCCACCAAGGGGCTGGCAAAGAACGACGAGGCAGAGGCCATGTACGCGGTGTTCGATGCAAAGCGGTACAACCAGTGGTGCTGCTTCGACTACGGCAATGCCGAGACCTCGGGCGTCGACGATGGCAACGCCACCATGGAGGCCATCTACTTCGGGAATTCTACTCAGTGGACACGGGGTGGCGGCGCCGGCCCCTGGGTCGCGGCCGATATCGAAAATGGCATGTTCGAAGGAGATTCCACCAATGCTGCCAGCAATACCTCCATCGATTCCAGCTGGGCCTACCTCACGGCGATGCTCAAGGGCCCCTCTGGAAACGCAATGGGGCTAAAGGCCGGCAGCGCGCAGTCCGGCGCCCTCCAGACGAAGTGGAACGGAAAACGTCCGCCCGGATATAGCCCCAAGAAGCTGAACGGCGCGATCATCCTCGGAACGGGCGGCGACGGGAGCAACAATGCCAAGGGAACGTTCTTCGAAGGAGCCATCACCTCCGGTAATCCGCCGGATTCCGTCGACGACCAGATCCAGGCCAACATCGTCGCTGCGGGCTACGGCCACTGAGGCCTTCGCTGGCCAAGCGCTCGACGACACATATTTCGCCCTTGACCACATCATTCATGCCACGGACATCCATGTCACGAACACGTTTCCGGCAGCACCGATGGCTCGCGGCGCTCGCCGTTCTCGAAGCGTCGCTCACCTTGTCAGCCGTCGCGTGGGCGCAGGCCGACGAGGACGAGTCGAAGCCGTCGCCCGCCGAAACGCCGGTGCCGCCCTCGTCGAACGCCGGAGCGGTTCCCCCCGCGACGGCCGTCGGTGGTGTCGCGCCCGTGGCGCCGGCTCCCCTCTGGGAGGAGATGGGACCCGACACCTACCCCGGGCGCTTGCGGGGCCTTTACGGGGGCTCACTGTGGCTCGAGCGATCCTTCGATGGCCTGCAGTGGCCCCACAACTCCCGCACGGGCATCGGCATTTCGGGCATGTTCTCGGTCAGCGGCGGCTACGAAACCATCAAGCGCGATCAGCCTACGTTGCTGGATTCGACCAGCAACCTTCAGCAGGGCCGGGCGCTCCTGCGCGTGACGCCGGCCTACGTGCACGAACAGTTTTTCATCCAAGGGCAGGCAGAGCTGGTGGCCAACGCCTGTCAGGCTCCGGCTCCGAATGCCCAGACGACCAGCGTGTGCTCGGTGTCAGGGACCGTCACCACTGACGATCTTTTGATCCGAGTGGGCCACTGGAATATCTGGGACCTGACGTTCGGTCGCTTCGAGGGTTGGGAGGTCTATCACCTGGGCATGGGCTTGGATCCGTACTCGCTCGAGCGCCTGGGGGCCGGCATGTTTGGCCAAATGGGCGTCACCGGCATGGGCCCGCAATTGGAGGTGCCGTCCCTGTACGGCGTGAATTACATGCACGACCGGCCCGCCGAAGGGCTGGCCGTCGGACACGCGGCTCTGCACTTGTATCTGACCGACTACCTGCGCTTCGAGCTTCTCGGCAAGTGGGGCAGCGACAACTACCAGGACAACAGTGCGACGGCCGCCAAGCCGTTTAACTACGTTGGCGGCCGCCCGGTTGCCATACTCGACCTCGGTTGGTTCAAGTTCAAGGTTGGCGCCGAGTACCAGAAGCAGACCGCCGTGTTCCAAACCATCGGCGGGAATCCCGGCGAGCCACAAGCCAAGCAGGCTCCGGTCGAAAGCCTCACCCGGGAAGGCGTCGGCGCCTCCGTGCAGTTCATCATCGATCCCATCGTCGAATTCGGCCTGAACGCGGCGATCGGCAGGCAGCACTACATCGACGCCTCCGCGAACAATTTCGGGAGCGCCGACACGCTGGCCCGGTCGTACACGACGAAGAGCGCGGGCGGATTCGCCACTGTGCGGTTGGCTGACGGATGGCTGGCGGGTGTGGGCGCCAACTTGACGGCGCAGCTGGACGAGTACAAGGCGCCCAACAGCAGCGCCGGCGATTACACGTCTCAACTGCTGGGCTTCGCCGCGCTTCAATACCTGCTGGCGAGACAGCTCTACATCAAGGCCGAGTTTGCCTATGCGAAAGCGCTCTTCCAGCCGAGCGACTTCGTCCCTTCGTGGAACAACTACATGTACAGCGGCGGCGTTCGTCTGATGTACCTCTACTGATCACGAGCGGCCGGCCGCAGCTGCCGGCTCGAGTCGTCTTTCGTACACGATCGATTCGGCCTGGATGGCGAAACAGTCGATCGCACGCCGCTGTCCGGCTACGGAAAGACTTCGTTCCGCGCGAAGGTCCTCGAGCGCGGGCGACGGCGGAAGGCGCAGGTCGCGATGAGCAGCACCGCGACAAAGGCCGCGTCCCCGCTCGGCCCGTGCCCAAGCGTTTGGCAACTGCAGCCCGATCCGGACCCGGTCGCGCCTACGCCGCCTCCGGCGCCCGACGTTCCACCGCTCGCGCCCGAGCCCCCCGTCGCCGAAGATCCGCCGGTCCCTGACGATCCGCCGGTCCCTGAGGCTCCGCCGGTGTCAGATACGCCACCGCTTCCCGTCCCCCCACCGGTCGCCGAGACGCCTCCGGTTCCTGGCGTGCCGCCGGTACCGATGATGCCTCCGGTACCCGTAGCTCCGGCCCTTCCGGACGCGCCACCCGTCGCTGAGGCTCCACCGGTTCCCGGTGTCCCACCGGTCGCCGCGACGCCTCCTGTTCCTGAACCTCCGGTGCCCGTGGCTCCGCCCTTTCCCGACGCGCCCCCCGTCGCTGAGGCTCCGCCTGTTCCTGAAGTGCCGCCGCTGGCCGGATCCGCCGGAGCTGTTCCCGAGAAACCGGTCGCATTGTCGGCCGTCATGGACAGCACGGCGATCCCGCCGGCAAACGTCACGTCGGCCGGATTGTGAGTCGAGAGGTTGAAGGGCGATGACCAGTTCCCAGCGGCCCAGCCGCTCGGCATAGTCGAACCGGCGAACTCCTCGCGCCATTGCATCTGGAACGCGCCGTTCGTGTACGACGAGTACTGAACCCAGCTTATGTATTCATGGACGGGCAGAATTGACGGATCCAGCGTGCCGCCAAAGGTCGAGTTCCCTTCCCAGGTGTTGAAGTGCATCGCCATCCCCTGAGAGGCGTTCTGCGTATAGAAGGTCACGCTCGATCCCGTCACTTTCCGGATCTGCTTGCCGTCGATCAGCCACGCGATGTAGTCCGGCGTCCATTCGAAGGCGTACGTGTGGTAGTCGGCGCAGATGTTGAAGGAGGGAGTGTCAATCTCCGCGCTCTGCGTCCCTGTCCCGGACCAGATGTTCGTCTGCAAGCGGCAGGCGGAGTTGATCTTCTCGAAGTCGAGCTCGTTCCAGGACGTCGTGGACGACGAGCCGTCTTTCCAAAGAAAGAACGAGCTGACGACTCCTTCACCCGGAGCGAATCGGATTCGCGCTTCGAACCGGCCGTAGAAGTACGCCTGGCTCCCATAGAGCTCGGCGCTCTGCACAGCAGAGGCGGCTCTCGGGGCCAGCACCCCAAGGAGCAGCGCTGCCAAGGTCAAGGGAACCCGATAGCTCAAGATCGACTCTCCTGCTCAGGACTTACAACCGCCTCTTCCATTCGCGTGCGCAGGTCTGTGGAAAAGAATCGCCGAGGGCTGCAGCCGAGCGTCGCTTGGAACACGCGGTGACACTGCGAATAGCTGCCGAAACCGGCATCGATCGCAGCCGACAGGAGGTTCATTCGTCGGGCGTCTGCGATGTTGATGAATCGAAGCAAGCGCAGTCTGGTCCGAAATTCGGTGAAGGTGAGACCAACGTCTTTGTGAAAGTGCCGGCTGATGTCTGTCGGATGCCCTCGGGCGGCGAGAGCCACATCGTCGCGCCGGAACTCGGGTCGTTCCATCAGCGACTCGATGGCCACGTTGGTGAATGCATGCTTGTCGAGGGTCGTCAGGCGAGACGTGTGGGCGTCCCGCCAGAGATCGCCGATGTGGTGTTCGACAGCGCTCGGGTCGGTGCCGATGTCGACGGCGCAGAGCGATTGAAGCTTGAGCAGCGCCGCCTGCCCCAGTCGGACTCGTGTCGCGCCCGCGTGCGCCGGAAGGTTGTCCTGTCCGAGAACGCGGGCGGAGAGCTCTGGCGTGAGACCGATGACGTACAGGTCGAAGTCTGGCGAGGCATCGAGCAGGACGTGGTCCTGCCCCGGTGACCACCAGAGAAGGTCGCCCGCCGCCACCGAGATGGTGCTGTCGCCGACTCCAAACGCGGCGCTCCCGGCCGCGATCAGGTTGAGCTCTGGCTCGCTGTGAAAATGACGGGGCCGACGGGTTTCGGGGACGTGGTGCCAGACATGGCCCCGCGCCAAGCCCGGCAGCGGGAACGGCTGATAGAGCGCCTGCGGCACGTGCCTGCAGCTTAACAAATACTCAGGCGGCCGACACCGCCACAAAATGCGAAGTCACGGGAAAGCGCGATCTATTTGCAACAAGTGCCACAAACGGCTGGCTGAAGACAGTACGAGGCAGTGCGGCGATTCGGCTGGGTCGCCCGGAAGGTCCGTAGAAAGGACGCGTTGCCATGAGATCGCAATTGTCGACACGATGTACCCTTGCCGCACTCGCCCTCGTTCTTGGCGCTTGTGGCAGCTCGACCTCGGGGAGCAGCGGCTCGGGAGGGAGCACGGCGACCGGTGGAAGTCCGGGCTCTGGCGGCTCGACGGGCAGCGGCGGCGCGACTGGCAGTGGGGGTGGTGCGGGCGGACGGGGAACTGGCGGCTCGGGCACGGGCGGCGCGGCCAGCGGCGGAAGTCTGGGGAGCGGCGGCCTCGCAGCCAGTGGTGGCGCGGCCGGCGGGAGTGCGGGCGCGGCGGGCGGAGCGGGACGAGGCTCCGGTGGCGTGGCGGGCGGAGCGGGACGAGGCTCCGGTGGCGTGGCGGGCGGAGCGGGCGGAGCGGGCGGCGCGGGCGGCGGTTGCCCCGCGGCGTCCGCCACCGGGGAAATGGTGACCTCGCTCGCGGGGACCTGGACGTTCACGCCCTCGGGCGCGGCGGCCACGACCATCACGGTCCCCGGCGGCGGCTGGGTTGCCCAGGGCTTCCGGAGCACCAATGAAGCGACGTATAAACGCATGGCGACAGTCCCCGACCTGGGGCGCGCCCAGGCCACCTACCTCGAGTTCGGGGCCATCAACCATCAGGCCACCCTGACCGTCGACAGCACGATGGTGGGGACCCAGACAACCTCGTTCACGCCGTCGGTCTGGGACGTCACGAGCGTGGTGAAGCCGGGGATGAGCCACTCCTTCTCCGTCGACGTCAAAGGGCGCAACGCGCTCAAGGACTCGAGCGGCAAAATGAAGTTGGTGCCCGACGCGGCGGGGTGGTCGGGCAACGTGGCGCAGGGGATCTTCCGGTCCGCCGTCCTGCACGTCGTCCCGGCGCTGCACGTCTTCGAGACGCTGGTGCGCACCGACGTCGCGGCCGACCAGTTCAGCATCGACGTGTGGGTGAAGAACGACGGCGCCTCGGCCGCCACCGGAACCGTCGACGTCGGGCTTTCGAGCTGGACCTGCGACGGTACGACCTATCCGTCGGTTCCCTCGAAGTCGGTCTCCGTCCCAGCGGGACAGACGGTCAAGGTGACGCTGGGCCCGACCACATGGGGGCTGGGCGCCACCTCGTACTGGTGGCCGAACGTCCCCTACGTGCAGGGCTACCGGGCCAAGCTGCACGTGGCGCGCGTGACCGTGACTCCGGACGCAGCCGGAGGCGGCGCGGCTGCCGCGCACTCGATCCCGGTTCGCTTCGGGTTCCGCCAGATCCGTCAGGTCACCGCGCACTACGAGCTGAACGGCGTCCCCATCAAGTTCCGCGGCGACAACCTCCAGGGCGCGGACTACGACAGCATCAAGACCGCCGGCGCCAAGGACAACTCGGACGCCTTCGACCTGTTCCCAGGGTTCTTGCCGCCGTCGGCCAACAATCCGGGGTGGCCGCAGGCCGTGGATAACTGGCAGCGCCTCAACTTCAGCGTGGCCCGCCTGCACCAGGAGCCAGTCAGCCCCTACATGCTCGACGTCATGGACGAGATGGGGATGATGGTCATCGACGAGAGCGCCATCCGCGGCAGCAACGACGACCAGGACTTCCAGGCCGGTTCCGCCAACATGGTCGCTCACCTGAGCGCGCTCGTGCACCGCGACCGGAACCATCCTTGCGTGATCCGCTGGAGCCAGTGCAACGAGCCCGAGGGCGACAGCACGAATTCGAGCGCTTTCCAGCAGTCGCTCTATCAGGCGGTGGTCGCGGCCGACGACACCCGGCCGGTCAGCGCCGACCCCAGCGGGTCGGGGTCGAACATCATCAACGCCTACGGCGTCACAGCCGCGAACTTCGCGGTTTTCGAACACTACCCGAGCGGGTTCGGCACCTACACCCACGACGTCGCGGTCAGCACCACGCACCCCTACGGCGACGGTGAGTTCATCTGGCCGGCAGACAACGGCGCGCAAGGTCTGATGTGGTTCGCGACATCCACGGTGACCTTGCGCCAGAAGGACCCCTCGGACATTCGCCCCTACACGCTGCTTTCGGCGTGGGCCAGCTTCGTGCCCGGCGTGAAGTCGAACATGATGACCATCGAACAGGGTGGGCCGCCGCTGTACACCGAGGACAACCTGCCCACGCCCTGGTCGAACCCGATCATCACGCGCGTTCAGCGGGCGTTCAATCCGGTCGCCGTCATCGACGCGGCCTACTGGGAGACCAATCACGCGTCCGACAAGTCCGGGGCGTGGCCCATCTCGAAGCCGGCCATCAGCAAAGGCGCGCAGGTCAGCCGGCAGCTGATGGTGTTCAACGACACCCTGTCCGGCACAGGGGTGGACGTCGCCTGGGAGATGCACCAGGACACAGCGACCGGCGCGATGTCCGGTCAGGGAACCATGCACCTCGACATACCCCTGGGCGGCCACGCGAACGTCACTGCCGCGGTGACCGCCCCCGCCTCCGGCACCACCGCAGTGCTGGTGCTGAAGTCGAGCAAGAACGGCACAATGCTGTTCGAGGACGACGGCGAGGCGTTCGCGTTGCAGTAGGCTCTGCGCGAGTCGAAGGCTATGGGCTCCTCCTCCAAAGGGGAGCCTGAGCTCTCGATTGCTCATCGCGCCGGTCACCCGTCTGGTGGCCGGCACTCCTTCCGATTGGAGCCCTCGGGCAAGTGACGAAGTTAGATCGCCAAAGAGCCGCTGCCCGAGCCCCCGTTGTCCCACCAGACGGGAACGATACCTCCGGTCGTCGTGTCCTGGGCGTAGGCCAGGGCATGTGCCGCTCTGTTTGCCGTCGCTTGCGCGCCCATCGATCCCCATTTCGCCGACGACGATGACCTGCGTGGGCAGCCAAACCCGGATTTGATTGGCGATTGAGGTCTGCATGTCCGTGTAGTCCGGACGCGCTTCCCCAGCGGTAAGGAGTCGTACTCAGACCGAAGTCATCGGCCCCCGCCTGGCGTCAGAAAATCCTCGAGCGCCGTCGCCCGCGACGCAGAGAAACGGCGATCAGCGCCAGCAGGAATACGGCGGCACCGTGGCCCGGCTCCCCGCCTCCCGACGATGTGCACGAACACCCGGAGGAGTTGGACTCGCCACCGGTGTTGCCGGCTCCGCCCGAACCGGACTGGGTCGCTGACCCACCAGTACCGCTGCCGCCCGTTCCGAACGTGCCCCCGGTGCCGCCAGCCGATCCGCCGAGGCCGCCAGAGGATCCGCCCGATGCATGCGAACCGCCCGTGCCCGATCCACCCGCGCCAGTGCTGATGCTTCCGCCCGCGCCGCCTCCGGCGCCCGACAAGCCGCCGCTGCCACCTCTCCCCGATGAGCTTCCGCCTGCTGCGCCGCCCGTACCCGGGCTGGTTCCGCCAGCGCCGCCGGTGCCCGCACGGCCAGCCGCCCCGGCGGCGCCGCCCGTGCCGCCCTTCGCCCCGGCGGCGCCTGCCGCGCCGCCCGTTCCGCGATTGCCGCCCGCTCCGGCGCTGCCACCCGCTCCGCCAGCCCCCGCGCCCCCGGCGCCGACGCCGGTGTCCTTGTCGAACGCCACGCCGTCGAACGGCACGACGATGACCTTGCTGCCGTGGTTCGAGCCGGCCGGAATCTGGTTGTCCTTGTTGACGTCAGCCACGGCGAAGGTCAGGTGGGTAATGAGCCCGTTCTCGACGAGGACATTCGGCCGCTCCATCTTGTACCAATGGTCGACGGTGCCGTCGGTGTAGCTGAAGATCTGCTGCGCGTATCGCGGATCGTAGGCCAGGCCCTGGTCGGTCCAGTTGTGGATCCCGTCGGTCGACGTGAGGTGATACCCGACGCGATCGCCCGGATAGTCGTAGAGCACGTGGTATTGGCCGCCGCTGAACCAGATCACGGGATCCTCGGCGACGGTGTAAGTCGACTCGACCGTCGACGGCCCCATCGGATCCGAATGCTTCTGTCTGTTGGGATAGATGCTCGCGCTGTACTGGGAGGGAATGGCCTCGCTCGACGGATAGGTGTTCGTCGGTTGCTGTGCCTTGTACGGTCCGCAGATCCCGCTGGTGCTGAGCGCGATCAGACCGTGACGCTGGGTGATCTCGAAGTTGCCGTCCGGCCGGACCACCAGGCTGACGTTGGAGGCGTAGTTGGTGTTTCCACCGAACCCCGACGGGACGCTCAGCCCGGAGCCCGGCGAGCCGGAGCAGGGTGTCCAGGGACCGTCCAGGGAGCTCGCGGTGAAGATCGTGAACGGGACGACCTCGCTGACGATCATGGCGTACGTGCCGTTCAGCAGAACGACCACCTGACTGTTGTGCCCGTGGTGTGAGTCGCTGCCGAAGCTCGAGTTGCTGTAGGCGTACCCTTTGTCGGTGTAGGGGCCGAGCGGGCTCTTGCCTCCGACCGCGTGGATCGGATCGGACCCCTGCCAGCCCGGGTTGAATCCCGTGGAGCCGGCCCAGCGGTCGGCGAACATGTGAAAGGTCCCGTCGGGAGCGAGGATGACGGTGCCGTCCCAGTAGTAATACCCGGGCGGGTTCGTCGAGCTCTCGATCCCGTTGCAGGTGTCGCGCGGAACGACGCCCATGCCCGACACGCAGTTGGGGGGCGTCGACCCCGTCGCGGTGCAGCCCCACGCGTTCGTGGTGAGCGGGCAACTGATGGGTGTCGGTTGGAAGTAGTCGATAAACGTCTTGGTGGTCGTCTGCGCACGAGCGACTCCGCACAACGCGAAAGACAACCCCAACGCGATTGCGAGGCGCGCGTGCGCCGCTGGCGCCCGAGATGACTCGGGAAACTTAGACGACATGCTTGCAATTGTCGGAACGTCCACCGTGTTGCCAAGATTCGTTGAGTAGAGTCCGTCCGGCAGAATCCCCACAAAATGCGAAGACACCTGTTTGCGACAATCCACCGGATGCGAAGACAGGCCGCGTGGCTCGATCTAGTAGTCAGTGCCTATGCAATACGAGCGACGTCGGTATCTCTTGAACGTTCTCTTGCCGGTCCTCATTGCAAGCGCCTCCGCCTGCGGATCGTCGGCGGGCCCGCAAACGATTGGCACCGGTGGCTCGACGGCGACAGGCGGTAGCGGGGGCGCGACCAGCAAGGGGGGCGCGATTGGCACGGGGGGCGCGATTGGCACGGGCGGCGCGATTGGCACGGGCGGCGCGCCGAGTACGGGCGGCACCACCGGCACGGGCGGCGCGACTGGCACGGGCGGTGCGACCGGCACGGGCGGCGCGCCGAGTACGGGATCGGGCGGAATCACGGGATCCGGCGGTGCGGCGGGAGCAGGTGGACGCAGCACCGGCGTGGCCGGCGGTGGCGGTCATGGCGGCGGGAACGGCGGCCTGTCAGGGAGCGGCGGGCACCCGGCCGGCGGGGACAGCGGCTCAGCCGGATCCAGCGGATCCGGCGGTGGCGGCGGAATGCCTGCGACCTGCCCGGCGGGGACGCCCTGGAGCGGCGGCACGACCTACTCGTCGAACAGCGTGGGAAGCGCCGGCAACGGCTACTCGTACCAGATCTGGTCGAGCGGGGTCGGTACGGGGTCGATGACGGTGGCGGGAGTGGACGCCAAGTTCAGCGCGACCTGGAACAACCCCGGTGACTTCCTGGCGCGAATCGGGCTGACCTGGGACGCGACGAAGACGTACGGACAGCTCGGGACGATTTCGTCGGACTTCGCCGAGACGAAGACGGGCAGCGGCATCGGGTACAACTTCATCGGAATCTACGGCTGGTCGGAAAATCCGCTGCACGAGTACTACATCGTCGAGGATTGGTTCGGGGCGCGGCCGGTTCCTGGGACCAAGGTAAGCACCATCACCGTTGACGGGGGCGCCTACGACGTCCTGACGCACACGCAGGTGAACCAGCCGGACGTCTTCGGGACGATGTCGACCTTCGACCAGTTCTACAGTGTTCGACAGACACCGCGGTCGTGCGGCCACATCTCTATCTCTGAGCATTTCGCGGCCTGGGCCAATCTGGGCCTCCAGCTGGGCAAGATGGAGGAAGCGAAAATCTTGGTGGAGGTCGGCAACGGCGGAACGGGCACAATCACTTTCACGACCGCCACCGTCGTGGTTCGGTGACCCGCGGCGATCTCTTGCACGGCTGGGTTGCAATCAGGTCTCGCGCGGCGCGAGTTAGTATAGTAAGTTTACGAAATGCCTCTTTCGCCCCCCGAAAGGCACCCGCGGCTGATGAGCGTCCGTCCTGAGCTGGCGTTGTGGCTCGCGCTCGCCGCAGGGGCCGCGTTCGCGACGGCGAGCTGCGATTCGTCGAGCTCGCAGCCCGGTAGTACGGGCCACGGTGGGTCCGTTGGAACCGGCGCCGGGGGGATGGCGGGGATGGGAGCGACCGGGGGCGGCGCGGGGCGCGTCGGAGCGGGCGGCGGCGCAGTTCAGACGGGGGGTAGCGGTGGTGGTGGCGCGGTCGGAACGGGCGGCGGCGCGGTTCAGACGGGGGGTAGCGGTGGTGGTGGCGCGGTCGGAACGGGCGGGCACGCGGGCGGAGCGGGGACAGGAGGCGCGGCGGGACGCGCGGGCACCGGCGGCGGGAGCGGCGGCGCGAACATGCGCGACGCCGGCGCGGGCGACGCCGGCAGCGGCGGTGGGGCCGGTGGGACAACCACGACCAGCAACCCCCCTCCCCCGCTGACCGGCACGACGGTGACGGGAACCGTGAAGGTCACGCGGGGCACGACCAAGGGACACCTGACGGCGGGGGCTGCGGGATTCAGCTTCGAGAAGTCGCACCTGACGGACGGCTTCTTCGTGCCGGGGCACGCGGCGCTGGTCGCGATGTTCAAGCTGCTCGGCCCCGGCGTGGTCCGCATCGGCGCCGACGACGTCAACACATCGGTCTGGGTGCCAAGCGCCACGTTCGTCGCCGCCGGAACGACGTCGACCAACGTCGGGACCGCCGAAGTGGACGCGCTGGCCCAGTTTCTGGCGGCCGCCAACTGGAAGGCGATCTACGCCGTGAACATGCGCGGGAGCTCCACGACCCAGACCGCCGTGACCGAGCTTCAGTACGTCGTCCCCAAGCTCGGGACCAGCCTGCAGGCCGTCGAGATCGGCAATGAGCTGAACCTGTACAACGTCTCGAACATCGAGAGCATCTGGCATTCGTACGCGCAAGCGATCCACACCGCGTTCCCGAGCACGGCCGTCGCCGGGCCCGGCGTCTTCGAGGACATCAACTACGCGACGAATTTCATCAACGGCGAAGGCGCCACCATCGACCTCGTGACCCATCACTACTACCGCGGCACCGCCGGCACATCGACCGCCACCCTCGCCAACCTGATGAACCTCGATCCCGCCGTGACCAGCCAGTCGCAGTCGCTGGCGACAGCCGTGCAGACCAAAAAGATCCTCGGCGGCTTCCGGTGGGGCGAGATGAACTCGTACTCGAGCCACGGCGAAAAAGGGATCAGCAATGCGCTGGCGTCGGCGCTGTGGGGGATCAACTTCATGCTGACCACGGCCGGGTATGGGTCGGTGGGGGTCAACTTCCATGGCGGCGGGCAGAACATGGACGGGAACGTCTGCCCCACGGGCGTGAGCTCGTGCAACAAGCCGTTCTGGTACTCGCCGCTCCTCGAGGTGGACAGCCGCGTCACCGCCGCTGCCCCGCTGTATTACGGCATGCTGCTGGTCTCGCGGATGGGAACGGGCGACATGCTGAGCACCACGGCCAGCGCCGGCAGCGCCAACCTCCGGGCGTACACCGTCACGCCCGCAGACGGATCGACGGTCGTCGTGCTCGTCAACGGCGAGGCGAGCACGGGGGTGAACGCCACCGTCGACATCGGCGCCGCCGTCTCGAGCGCGACGGCCGTCTACCTTCGCGGGCCGTCGCTGACCGCAACCACCGGCATCACCCTGGGCGAGACCCCGGTCAACCCGGACGGAACCTGGAACCCCAAGGCGCCGTTCACCCTCTCCCACGCGGGAAACACCCTCACTGTCCCGGTCCCCGCCGCTTCCGCTGTGCTGATCACCGCCCGCTGATCCGGCTGCCCCAGCGGCGTCTCGGGCGCGCGGCACTGGCCGAAGGCGAAGCCCACCTGATGGTTTCGCGGGCGACCGCCAGCCCTTTCGACTGATCGACTTGCTGCCGGCCGCCTCGTGTAGAGTCCGCTGATGTCGCTTCGTATCAGTAACTTTTGGGTGCTGGTGGCGCTCTCGCTATCAGCTGGGATCGCCATCGATTGCTCGTCAGGCGCCCAGCAGCAAGGCGGAACCGGCGGGACGACCGGGGCGGCCGGGGGAGCTGGGGGCAGCGGCCCGAGCGGCGGCGCGATCGGTACGGGCGGAATCTCTGTCGTCGACGGCGGCTCCGCGGGGACCGGCAATGTCGCCGGCGCGCTGGGGGGGGTCGACGCAGGCACGGGACGCGTGTTCCCGACCCAGGCATGTCTCGACAAAGCCAGCGCGCTGGTGGCGATGATGACCAGCGACGAGAAGATCGCCCAGCTTCACCAGGTCGAACGGGCCAACACCAGCGCGTCCGACATCACCACCTACGCGGTTGGGTCGGTGTACAGCCAGGGTGGCTCCGCCCCCAGCACGAACACGCCCACCGGATGGGCCGACATGATTGACGGGTTCCGCTCGGCTTCTTTCAAGAGCCGCCTCGGGATTCCCATCATCTACGGGCTAGACGTCGTGCATGGCGTCGGACCGGTGAAGGGCGCGACCGTGTTCCCGCACAACATCGGTCTGGGCGCCACGCGCGACCCGGCGCTGGTCGAACAGGTGGCCAGCGCCGTGGCGGACGAGGCGGCGGGTGTGGGCGCGGATTTCCCGTTCGCGCCCGTGGTCGCGGTGGCACGCGACGAGAGGTGGGGCCGCACCTATGAATCGTTCGGCGAGACGCCCGAGCTGCCGTCGGCCATGGGCGTGGCCTACACGAACGGTTTCCAGAAGCGCGCCGGTCCGTTCACCGTGCTCGCCAACGCCAAGCACTACCTGGGCGACGGCGGCACGATGAATGGCATCAACACAGGCGACACCTCGGGCAACGAGACGGCCCTGCGCGAGCTGCACCTGACGCCGTATCGAGCCGTGGTGAGCGCCGGCGTCGGGTCGATCATGGCCTCGTACAGCAGCTGGCAGGGGACCCGGATGCACGCCAACAAGACGATGCTCACCGACGTGCTGAAAGGCGATCTCGGGTTTCAGGGGTTCGTCGGCTCCGATTACAACGGCTGCACCACGAACGGAGTCAATCTGGGCAGCTGTCTGAACAGCGGCGTCGACATGGTGATGACCTTCGGACCAAACGCGTCGTCGTTCTTGTCGATGGTGCGCCCGTTGGTTCCGAGCACCGTTCCCCAGAGCCGCATCGACGACGCCGCCCGGCGCATCCTGGTGGTCAAGTGCGAGATGGGGCTGCTCGCCGGCACGCCGCGGTTGGTCGATCGGACCTTGACCGCGCAGGTCGGATCGGCGAACCACCGTGCGGTCGCCCGGCGGGCCGTGGCCGAGTCGCTGGTGGTCCTGAAGAACGATGGCGGGGTGCTGCCGCTGTCCAAGGATGTGCCGGGGCTCGCGCTCGGTGGCAAGACGGCCGACAACATCGGCAACCAGTGCGGCGGCTGGACTGTGACCTGGCAGGGGATGAGCGGCGACGTCACGACCGGCGGAACGACCGTCCGGCAGGCGCTGGAGTCGGTGCTGACCGCCTCGCGCGTGAGCTACGCGCTGGATGGCTCGGCCGTCGGCGCCGCGAGGGTCGGCATCGCAGTGATTGGCGAGACGCCGTATTCGGAGGGATGCGGAGATATCCCCTCGCCGCAAGGGGGGAACTCGTGCACCAACCGCCCCACGACGCTGGAGGTGGACAGCGCCGACGTGGCGGTGGTCCAGAAGATGAAGAGCGCCGGTCTGAAGACCGTCGTCGTGTTGGTCACGGGCCGCCCGCTGCTCATCGATCAACTGCTTCCCATCGCTGACGCGATCGTCGTGGCCTGGCTGCCCGGAACCGAGGGAGCGGGCATCAGCGACGTCCTGTTCGGTGACGTTCACCCGACGGGAAAGCTGCCCCGAAGCTGGCCGCGCGACATGTCGCAGATCCCCATCAACGTCGGCGACGCGAACTATGATCCGCTGTACCCGTACGCGTACGGGCTGATCTACTAGCTTGAAGCAGCGATGACCCGCGCCACCTTGCCCGTCGCGACCGACTCGTGTACCGAAGGCCAGGAGTAGATGGACGACGACGACATCAAAAGAGAGGTTTCGAAGCGACGGACGTTCGCGATCATCTCGCACCCCGACGCAGGTAAGACGACGATCACCGAGAAGCTGCTCCTCTATGGAGGGGCCATCCATCTCGCCGGCTCGGTCAAGAAGTCCCACAGCCGCCGTCAGACCACGAGCGACTGGATGGAGATCGAGCGCCAGCGCGGGATCTCGATCTCCACCAGCGTCCTGCAGTTCGAGTACGCCGGCCGTCGGATGAACCTGCTCGACACCCCCGGCCACAACGACTTCAGCGAGGACACCTATCGGACCCTCGCCGCCGCCGATTCGGCCGTCATGCTCATCGACAGCGTCAAGGGCGTCGAGCCCCAGACCATCAAGCTGTTTCAGGTCTGTCGGATGCGCGGCGTGCCGATCACCACCTTCATCAACAAGCTAGACCGCCTCGGTCGGCCGCCGCTCGAGCTGCTCGACGAGATCGAGAAGGTGCTCGGCATCCCCTGCTCTCCGGTCAACTGGCCGGTGGGCTCCGGTCCGGGATTCCTGGGCGTCTACGATCGGGAGCGCCACGCGGTGCTGCGCTTCGAGCGGGCGGAGGGAGGTGGAAGCCGGGCGCCGCTCTGGACCAGCGGTCTCGACGATCCAGCGCTGGAAGCCGCTCTCGGCGGGCAGCGTTACCGCGAGTTGGTGGAGGAGGTCGCTCTTCTGGACACGGCGGGCGCGCCGTTCGACCGGGAGAAGTTTCTCGCTGGTCAGCTCTCGCCGGTCTTCTTCGGAAGCGCGATGACGAACTTCGGGATCGAGCCCTTCCTCGATCGATTCGTCGATCTCGCGCCGGCGCCCCGGCCGAGGCAGAGCTCGGAAGGGATGATCGATCCGCTGGCTCCGCGCTTCTCGGGCTTCGTGTTCAAGATCCAGGCGAACATGGACCCGAATCACCGCGACCGCGTGGCCTTCGTCCGCATCTGCTCGGGTCGGTTCGCCCGGGGGATGGAGGTCAACCATGTGCGGGGTCAGCGTCCGTTCACCATGAGCCGCACCATGCAGTTCCTCGCCCAGGAGCGAATCACGATCGACGAGGCCTACGCCGGCGACATCCTGGGCGTCTGGGACGGAGGGAACCTCCGCATCGGCGACACGCTGAACGAGGGCGGGTCGTTCGAGTTCGAGGGGGTGCCTCGGTTCTCGCCCGAGCACTTCGTCCAGGTCACGCTCAAAGATCCTCTCAAGCGAAAGCAGCTCAAGAAAGGGCTCCAGCAGCTGTCAGAGGAGGGGGCGGTCCAGCTCTTCTACGATCGCCACCGGCTGGAACGCGATCCGATCTTGGGTGCCGTCGGCGTCCTCCAGTTCGAGGTGATCGAGCATCGGCTCGAGGCGGAATACAAGGTTTCAGTCCACCTCCGGCCCATGCCTTACAAGTACGCGCGATGGGTCGAAGGAGAGCCCTTCTCGCCCGAGACGCTCGAAACTGGACGCACGACGATCTGCGTCGTCGACGCGGAGGGGAGATCGATCCTGCTGTTCGAAAACGACTGGTCGCTGCGAACGATGATTGAAGACCATCCGCACCTCCGCTTTCTGGCCGCTGTGCAGCCTGCGCGCAGCGGTTCTTCCTCTGGGCCGGAGCGGCGTCGGAGCGGGACGGCGGCCGAATGACGGTGCCCATGGGGGACTTCCCTCAGCGCGGGAGGGCCCGTGCTACCATCGCGGCTGATGGGTGTGGTGTTGGTGGTGGACGACGACTTCGATTTCCTTGCGGTCCTCAGCGATACGTTGACCGGCGAGGGATGGAAGGTGCTCGTGGCCAGCTCCGCGTCGGCCGCGCTCCGGGCAGCTCGGTTGGGCCGAGTGGACGTCGTATTGACTGACGTCGTGATGCCGTTCGGGGACGGGCAGACGCTGGAGAACACTTTCAGGAGCGACCCTCGCCTGAAAGATGTTCCGTTCGTGTTCATGTCGGGAATGATCGGGTATGCCCGAGAGCTGCCCGATGCCCGCGTCCTCGTGAAGCCATTCAAGGCGCACGAGGTCGTCGCGATGCTCAGAAGCTGTCTTCCGGACGACGTCCAGGACGACGGCAACCGCGAGAAGAGCTCCGGCTAAAGGTACCTGAGCGGTGTCAGGACGCCGGTGTTGGGCGCCTACTTGAGGTTCCGCCTCATTCGAGCTCCGAGCGTCAAGAAGCCGCTCGCCAGCACGATGTGCAGCATCGAGTTCGGGACGACGCCCGAAAGGCGCGTGATCAGGCCGCGATGATAGGCGACGACCTCAATCGGTAGAAGGCCGAGCTGGACGACGGCATTGACGACAAAGATGGCGGCCAGCGTGGGCGAGTCGGCATGGTTGCGGACGAGGAACATCATCAGGCCCAGCGCGAAGATCGTCACGCCGAGCTCCCTCACCCAGATGGCCGCACCTTCGTTCGGCAGCGCGACGCCCTTGCTTTCGAGGAGTGCCTGCGGGGCGGCCATGGCGAAGGTGCCGACGGCGAGTGCGACGGCGGAGCTCAGGGTCAGAAAGGTCGAGCGACGAAGTTTCATCCGCGGATGGTGACTCTCTGCGCGAGGTGACTCAATTACCTGCAGAGGTAGTCGCGGGCCTCGGGTGTGAGTGGTAGGGTGCGGCCTTGTCGGGACGGCTTTTTCCGGCGTTGCTCAAGTTCTGGCGTGGTCGACGCGGCCTGTCGCAGCTCGAGTTTGCACTGCATGCCGGCGTCTCCGCTCGCCACGTGAGCTTTCTCGAGTCCGGGCGCGCTCAGCCGAGCCAGGCGATGGCGCTTCGTCTGCTGGAGGCGCTCAACGTGCCGCTGCGCGACCGAAACGAGGCGCTCCGCGCCGCCGGGCTGCAGGCGCGCTTCCCGGAGCCGGCCCTGGCGGCGATTCCGCAGGCGATCGAAGAGGCGCTCGTGCGCATGATGGAGACCCACGAGCCATATCCCCTGATCGTGATTTCGCCGGAGGCGAACGTCTTGCGGAGTAACCGCGCCGCGGCCAGGCTGTTCGAGCAGTTCGTCGCAGAGCCGGCCGCGCTCACATCGCCGCCCAACATGTTTTCGCTGGTGTTCGATCCGCGCTTGATGCGGCCGTTCATCGCGAACTGGTCCACGGTCGCGCGCCAGATGCTCGTGCGGCTCCACCGCGAGTCGCTCGAGCGCGGCGGAGACGAGCGGCTGCGCGCGATCGCCGAGCGCGTGCAGGTGTTTCCCGAGGTGCCGAAGGAGTGGCACGGACCCGACTTCGCCGAGGAGATCGATCCGGTGTTCTCCGTCCACCTTCGTCGCGGCGAGTTCGCGCTGCGGTTTTTCACGACCATCACGACCTTTTCGTCGCCACGTCTGGTCACGCTCGACGAGCTGCGGATCGAGAGCTCTTTCCCACTGGACGACCCCACGCGACGCTTCTGCGCGGCGCACGCGCAGTCACGCTGACGAACATCGATTGCTTCGATAGACGGCGTGGGCGCCTGCCAGTGATGGGCCCCGAAGCCTAGTGCTCGCCTTCAGAGGTGGCGCCCGCTGACCTACGGCGCCGGCTGGGTGACCGTGCTGGCGCCGAGGGTGACCGCGGTCTGCGCCATGAGCCTGCCCTCGATTGAAGCGCCCGTGCGCAGGTTGATCATGGTCTGACAGAGGACGATTCCCTCGAAGTGGGAGGTCGTGCCGAGGTCGACGCCGCCGGCGACCTGCCAGAAGACGTTCTTGGCCAGCGCACCGCCGGTGAGGTGGACGGTGACGGCATTGCTTACCGTCAGGGTCTGGGCGATCTGGAGGATCCAGACGGCGGTCGCGCTGCCGTTGAGCGTGAGGTCGGTCGGAATCAGGACGGCGGTGGCCCACTTGTAGACGCCCGGCGCGAGCGTCATCCCACCGATGCTGCCGGCCCCCAGCTCGACGACGTTGGGCGCGCGACCGGCGGCGTCGGTGAACGCAAGGCCCATGTCGCTGATCGCCGTCGTCAGGTTGGACGGCGTGGGGACGGCGTCGCTGGCGGCATAGACCTTTCCGGTTACCTGCGCCGAGGTGGAAAAGACGTTGGTCGAGTCCGCTATCAACGAGAAGCCAGTGATGAAGGTGGCTGCCATCGGGCTGATTCCCAGGTTTCCCGTGATGACCGCGGGCGGCACCGTGGAGATGGCGCTCTCGGCCAGGATTACGTAGTTGCCGGCGGTTCGCAGGTTCACCGCCAGGGCTCCCACCACGCCCGGCATACCGCCAGCTCCCCCGCTGCCGCCGGTCGAAGACTTGGCGCCGCCAGCCCCTCCACTCCCGCCGGTCGAAGATCTGGCGCCGCCAGCCCCTCCATTGCCGCCGGTCGATGACTTCGCGCCGCCAACTCCCCCGCTCCCGCCAGTCGAAGACTTGGCGCCGCCAGCCCCTCCGCTCCCGCCGGTCGAAGACTTGGCATCTTTCGGCCCTCCGTCGCCGGTCGTCTTGGAACTCACAGATCCGCAGCCGGTGGCACACGCGAGCAGCAGCATCACGGCAGCGGTTGTGGACAGACCTCGGTTCGCGATCTCGCCCGGCGGTTGGTTTTGCATAGATTGCTGGTCTCACCGATAGCGCGAGCGCCATGCCAGAGATGTCCGGGACCACCCACCCCCGGCGTAGGGCTTCTCCCGATCCGCCAACTGCCGGACGATTCAGGTCTTCGGAGGCAAGGACGCCATTGCGCTTGTGACGAATGAACCTACGTTCGGCCATCCCAGAATGCCGGTCGCCGCGAGAGGCGCCCGCGCGGCGGGACGGCGCGTCGTCTTCCGTCGTCGGGCCGTGACTCACACCGAAAGGCTCTCATGCGATCTCTGTCCCTTCGATTGATTTTGGCGCTTCCCCTGTTGGCGGTTCTGCTCGCTGGTGGCCCGGTGCGCGCGGCGTCGGTGGTCGAGCGCGGCGACGACGTCCCCCCGGTCAGTGGCGCGCCTATGGGCGAGGTGGCGGTTCGGCGCGGCGTGCAAGGCCCGGCCGGGTTGTTCACGGCTCGCCTGTCGTTGCTGATCGACGCCAGCAAGAATTCCTTCGGCAAGCCCACCTCGTTCGCGCCCGATCTCTACTATTCGTTCACGGACACCGTCCAGCTCGGCCTCTTGCACACTCTCCCCATGGGCTGGCAGACGCTCCCGGGTGCGGGCTTGTGCCTGACCGGTCAGAGCAACGGTTGCCCGCACGTCTATGACAACGTCGGCCTCGACTTCATGTACGGGCTGGTCTACGGGGACTTCCACCTGTCGCTGCATTCGTCACTGTTTCTGGTGCCCATCGCCGATCCGACCGGCGTCATGTGGACCATCGGTCTGGCGGGGAAGTTCCACTTCACCAATATGGTGGCGCTCTACTTCGATCCCCAGGTCGGCATCATGCTGGCCCATCGCGACCTCTACAAAGATCAGCTCTTCATCCCGCTCGAGCTGCAGATCCAGGCGTCGGCCGCCGTGTCCGTGAAGGTTTTGTCCGGGGTCACCGGGCAGCTGTCGGCGCTGGGCGACACCTACCGGGTCCCGCTCGGTCTCGGCGTCGTCGCCAATCTGACCGCCCACCTCGATCTCGGGCTGCGGTTCAGCTTCGACAACCTGTTGGGGCACCAGGCGCCAGGGGTGTCCCGCGCCGACGAGCGATCGATCGGACTGCTGTTGATCATCCGGTCCTGACCGCCTCTGTGTCACGCGCCTGCTTGTCGCCGATAGAGCTCGTACTCCTCGGCGACGGCGCGAGCGACGGTGGGTCGGGCCGCGATGCGTGACTGGTACGCCGTAAGCGACGGCCAGGGTGCGAGGTCGACGGGCGTGACCCGGGACCAGTTGAGGACCGTGAACAGGTACGCGTCGGCGACCGTGAAGTGGTCGAGCAGGAATTCCCGTCCGTCGAGCGCGCCAGCCAGGTAGCGGAGCCGGCTCTCTGCCAAGCGAAGCGCGTATTCCTTCGCGCCGGCGGGCGCGGTCGTGGAGAGGAGCGGTCCGTACACCGACTTGTGCAACTCGGTGCCGACGAACGACAGCCATTGCCGGAGCCGCGTGCCACCGAGCGGGTCGGCCGGGGCCAGGCGCGCCTGGGGAAAACGCTCGGCGAGATGCTGGAGAATCGCGGCGTTCTCTGTCAGCAACAGGCCGGGCTCGAGCTCGAGGGCGGGAACCAGGCCCAGGGGGTGAACGGTTCGAAAATCCAACCCGTGTTCGGCGAGCTTGGTGTGGCGGTCGACCTCGACGAACGTCGCGTCGGCGCCCGATTCGTAGATCGCGATCCGGCTGGCCAGTGAGCAGGCCAGCGGGGAAAAATACAGCTTCATCGGGACCTCCTTGGTGGTGGGGGCGAAGATGGACCCGGATACGCCAACGCGTCCAACGCATTGTCGCGATAGACTCGATGCATGGCGCGCATCGCTCTTCCGCAGCTCGACATCCGGGATCTCGACCTGGTGCTGGCGCTGGCTGCCTCGGGCACCACCGCGGGAGCCGCTTCGTCCGTCCACATCACGCAGTCGGCGGTGAGCCGGGCGCTGGCCCAGGCCGAGGAAAAGCTCGGCGTGCGCCTGTTCGAGCGGAGCCGGCGGGGTCTGACGGCGACGGCGGCCGGCGAGCGCCTGATCGCCGGCGCGAGCACGTTGATCGCCGCTCTGGCCGAGCTCGAACAACGTGTCACGGCGCCGGCCCAACCCCCGGTCAGGATCCGGCTGGCCTGCGAGTGCTACACCGCGTACCGGTGGCTCCCCTCGGCTCTGGCTGACCTGCGCCGCGCGCTCCCCCGCCTGGAGGTGGAGATCGCCCTGGAACAGTCTCGGGACCCCGTCTCGGCGCTCATCGCCGGCGAGATCGAGCTCGCCCTGCTGACCACGGGCGCCCTTCCGCCCGCGCGAGAGATGCGCCGGGCGCTGACCGAGCGGCCGCTTTTTGCGGACGAGATCGTGTTTCTGGTGGGACGGGAGCACCCATTGGCGGCGCATCGGTCCATCACCGCCGATCAGCTCCGATCGACAGCGCTCATTACGTTCGACGTCGCGCCCGCGGAGCACCGCTGGTTCTTGCGCCAGGTGTTCGGCCGCCGCTCGCCTCGGCTGGACATCACGCGCCTGCCGCTGACCGAGGCCATCGTGGACGCCGCGCGCGCGGGTCTCGGCGTCGCCGTCCTTTCAGAGTGGGTCGCGAGCAGCTACCTCGGGTCCGGGGACCTCTTGGTGAGACGACTGTCGACGGGGCCCCTGCGGCGTCCCTGGAGGGCGGCCTACCGGACGGATGTCGCGGAGGCCGCCGAGCGTCTGCTCGCGGTCGTGGCGCGCGAGCGGCCGCACCCGACCAGTCTCAGCGTCAGGCGGCGTTGACCGCGAGCTTCGCCATCGAAGACGGCGGTAGACTCCCGAGCATGGAGACGCCGCAATGACGGAACATGCAACGGGACCGTTTGATGTGAAGCTCGCGCCGCAAAAGGCCGACAACCCCCAGGCCGAGGCGTCGGGCCATGGCCGAATGTCGCTCGACAAGCGTTTTCAAGGAGACCTCGAGGCCACCAGCCAGGGCGAGATGCTCAGTTTCATGACGGGGACGAAGGGCTCGGGAGCGTACGTCGCCATCGAGAAGGTGACGGGGACGCTCGGAGGTCGCAAGGGCAGCTTCCTGCTTCAGCACTCCGGAACGATGAACCGTGGGGTCAACACCCATCACAGCGTAACGGT